>Ga0247727_10007097_pt1 | contig 21578 bp, 11 predicted proteins | sample WisWelCaveWW1625_FD_202498 | JGI IMG/M metagenome (GOLD analysis project Ga0247727, IMG submission 202498) | Biofilm microbial communities from Wishing Well Cave, Virginia, United States - WW16-25 | ecosystem: Environmental > Aquatic > Deep subsurface > Groundwater > Cave microbial mat | place... | reverse complement strand
TAGATTGGCGCTGATCGCGGTCGCGGTCGCGATTCAGGTCGCGACGCGCTGCGCGGGATCGGTGGACGCGTTGCTGGCCTGGGTGCCGCTGCGCTGTCCTCTACGTATTCTTACGGGTATCGAGTGCCCGACGTGCGGCTTGGGGCACGCGATCGTGGAAGCGCTCGCCGGTGAGTGGGGCGCGTCGTGGCGGCATCACCCGGCGGGAATCGTCGCTGTTCTGTTGTCGATCGCGGTGTCGTCGATGCCGCAGGTCGCCGCCGCCGGCGCGACTGGAGTGCGAGTGCTCACGCAGCATCGCCGGGTCACGTTTGCCGCGCTCCTCGCCTACACCCTCTGGGGCTTCGCGCGTGGCTGAGCGAAGTGAGAGAATGAAACAGTTGAAGTCTCTGCTGTTCGCGGTGGCGGTGACGGCTGTCCCGTCGAGCGCGTCCGCTCAAAGCATCGGACTCTTTGCCGATGTCGGGGCAATCAACTGCAACGTGAACGCATCCGTCGGAACGCCCGTCACTTGCTACTTCGTCTTTCGGCAGCTCGCGTCGACGGGCATTGCCGGCTATGCGTTTCGAGCCCACGGTCTTCCAGCGGGATGGATCGCGATCGCCGACCCATGCTGGCCTTCGCCTTGCATTGGTGATCTTTTCGGGTCGGGTGTGGTCGGGGCTTGGCCCGAGTGTCACACGAACGACGTCGAGTTTCTTTTTCCTCTTGTCCTGATCGCGATGACCGACCAATCGGATATCGAGCTGACGATCGCACCGCGCCTGCCGCTGGTGAATCCCGCATTCGATTGCCCACTGGTCGCGCGCTGCGACGCACCCACCTATACCGCCGAATGTGTTACCGGCAGTCGCAGCGTCATCAATGGGACGCTGCCGTGCACGGTCGGCACGCACATGCGCTCGTGGGCCGAGATCAAGAGCCTGTACGAGTAGGATCCAACTCGGCTTGAACCGAGCACAAGTTCTGGCATGGGCAGAAACCATCGCTCGCCTTCACGACGACCAATGATCTCCTCGACACGCTCGGGAACACGCATTCATCTGCTACACTGCGCGCAGTTCCACATCGCGACCAGGCTCGTGGTCGGTGAGTGTCTTGGACCCCGCACACCCCCGCCCCCTGCCGGTCAGGAGGGCAACATGTGCTCGAAACTTCGCAAAACATCGATATTTGCTGCACTTATCACGGTTCTTTCGCTGTCCCTGCCGGGACCTGGCGTGGCGCTGCCGCTCTATCTCTACGGCGTGGACGGTGACGACGACACGATGGTGCGGGTGGATGTCAACGCGGCCATGCCGATCGTCGAACCGCTGGGGACGGTCGTGAGCGGGGGAGGTCCGGTTCCGGAAATGGAAGCGAGGACCTGGGACCGCGACCTCGGGCGTCTGATCGTGGTCTCGAATGCCGGAACCGGTCCGCTGTATCGCATTCGCCTGGAAGACATCAGTCCGCCGGCGGACATCCCGGCGAGCTTCGTCGGCAACACTGGCTCGATCCAGATCGAAGGCGTCGCGCTGCAACCCGCCGAGAACGCCTACTACGGCGTGGACAACACCACGCATCCGCCGCGCTTGATCAAGATCGACCGATTCACCGGCGTCGTGAACGCGGTGGTGGGAGATCTCGAAGATGCCATCGGCACCGACTACAACAACGTGGAGGGGCTCGCCTTCACCTTCGAAGTGCCGTACGTGCTCTACGGGGCGAGCAACCCAGGCGAAGGCCCGAGCACGCTCATCAGGATCGACACGTCGACCGGTACGGTGACGCCGATCGGCACCGGCGTCGGCTTCGTCAACGTCGAGTGCTTGGTGTTCGCTCCCAATGGGACGTTGTACGGCTTCAGCAACGGCAACGCGCTGGGGGATCATTTCATCACGATCGACGTGGGCACGGGCGCCGGTACGCTGTTCAATGTCATCGACGCGCAGAGCTTCGACATCGAAGGATGCGCGTTCGCCAATCCAGGCATCCAGGTTGGGATCGAAGCATCGACGTGGTCGAACGCCAAGCAACTGTTCAAAGCGCCCTGAGGAACGCAGATTCCGGTCGGGTCAGGGAACCGTCACCAGCCGGCGTCCGATGCGAGCCGACGGCGTCGTCAGCGAGAGGATGTAGACGCCCGCGGGCAGGCCGCGAACGTCGAGCGTCGCGTCGCGCGCGCCGGCGTTCGCCGCACCCTCGAAGATGACGCGCACCAAGCGCCCGCGCACGTCATGCAGCGCCAACCGCACCGCCTGAGCACTTCCCAAGTGGAAGCGCACGGTCGCATCGCCCCGCACCGGCGACAGCGCCTCGAGTGCGAGGCCGGCGGATTCGAGCCGGCTCGCATCGGTCGACGAGCCGCGCTCGATGAGTCCGATCGGCTCCAGCGTCCGGCCCGCGAGGCCCGGATACGCCGAAGCGTACCGGTAGCAGCGAAACACGCTTGTCTCCTGCGTCGAGCCTCCGGGAATCGGGTCATCCGACGCGAGCGGCCCCGAAGCGATCACCGGGTTCACGTAGCGCCAGACTTCCGTGCCGTCGCTCGTCACCTCGAAGAAGGCGCCGTGCGGGCCGTCGCATGCGAGCGTGTTGCCGTTCGGGAGCCGTTGCGCGCCGGACACGTTCGCGGCGTAGAGCGACGTCGGCGGCGCCGCGGTGTAGCTCCATGCGAGGGCGCTCGGCCCATACGCAGCGCCAGGAGCGAGCCCATACACGCCGTTCGCGTCCACCGGCGGCACCAACTCGTCGAGGCTCGAGTAGCCGCGGCCGAGGCCGTTGTTGAACAGGAGGAAGTTGCGCGCGCCCGGCAGCGAGTCCGCGATCCACTGGGAGTCGTGTTGCCCGAAGAGGCGCTGGTCGGCGGGCGTGCCGCGCCCGTAGGCCTCCGGGTTGCCCCAGCGGTAGAGGAGATCGCCGCCGCGTTCCGAACTGCCACCGGTGTGTCCTGCGGCCTCGGCGCTCGTCGTCGAGTGATCGAGCACCCAGATCTCGTCGGTGTTGTGCACCGAGAGGACGATCTGATCGAAGGTCGGGTCGTAATGCACCGCGTTGACGTGCGTCCAGTCGCGCTGGTTGTTGTTCGGATAGTTGAGGTTCACGAGCTCGGGGTGATCGGCGACGACACCGTAGTTCGGCATGCTGGCGTCGAAGTCCTGGACGAGATGGTCCCACAGGTGCCATTCCCACACGATCATCCCCGTCGTGGCGCCCGTGGGCCGCACTTGCACCAGGTGATCGGGCCACAGCCCTTGGGCGGTGATGAGCGCCGGGTTGCGCCCCGCGGCGATGGCTTCCGCCTGCGTCTTGCGCTCCCACGCGATCATCAAGACGTCGCCGTTCGGAAGACGTTCGATGTCGTGGTGTTGGCAGTGCTGGTTGTTGGAGTAGAGGTAATCCCACCCCAGGGTTCCGTCCCACTCCAAGTCCTGCACGCGACCGCCGGTACCGCCACTCGTGAAGACTGGATTGCTGGCGTTCGCGGTCCGGAGTAGATGACCGTTCTCGAGCAGCATGCAGGATTGGCCCGGAGTGTAGGCGCTCGACCACGCGTGCACCTGGTAGCCGTACATGTCGATGAGATACGTCGTCGTCGAGCGCGTGGGAGCGAAGAGCGTGTACCCGACGAAGAAGCGGCTCGGGTCGTAATCGAACAGGCCGACGGTCTGCTGGCCGCGCGCCGCCGATGCGAGGGCGCAGATCGCGATGGCGGCTGACACGATGGATTTCATGCGGTGTGCAGTTGCAACGGCCAGTCCTCTGCGCATGGGTCGCATCCTCGGTTCGGCAAGCGGGCAGTGAGGCGGCTCGGGCAATCCCCATGCCGGATCGCCCGACTCGCACGACAACCACTCATCTGCCTGCCTCCAGGTCGTTTGCGAGCGCGGTTGCGCGAGCAAGGTTCGGCGCCGGAGTCCCCGCCGGTACACGTTCGGCAGGCGGCGCGATCCATCAGGGACAGATGTGGGCGATCTGCGGGCCTAGACTTCCCGCAACACGCCCCAGGTGTGCAGGCGGTCGTGGTCTTCGAACCAGCGGTCGCCGATGTCGGTGCGGTAGTACATGTTCGGGATCATGATGTTGCGGACGCGTGAGTAGGCTTGATTCTGTGCTTGGCGCATCGTCGGGCCGAGACCGACGACGGTCAGCACCACGCCCGACGTACCGGCCACGAACCATTGGTCGTGCACCTGCTTCACGTCTTCGATGTGCACTTCTTCGGTCGCTGGCTTCTTGAACAGGATCGCGGCGTCCTTCGACATCGAATCGAAGGTCGCGTCGTCGTCGAAGGGGAACGGCGGCACCACGATGCGGACGCCGATCTGAAAGCCGCTCTTGGTCTTGAGCTTCGGGTTGACGCCGCTCGCGAGATCGAAGAAGAACTGGCCGATCGGCGTCAGCATGCCTTCTTGCTGGATGAAGATGGTGGGATAGCCGAAGCGCGAGGTGAACTCGAGCGGGTAGATGCCGTTGCCGTTGACGATGCAGTTGAGATCGATGTAGCCGACGAAGCCTTCCGCGGCGAGTTGCGATTCCATCTTTGCCAGTGTCTGATTGAACAGCCGATTCGGGCCGCTCCAGAACATCGAGGTGCCCATCTCGCCGGTGGAGGGCCCGATGTTGCCGGGGAAAAGTTTCTTGTGCTCGAAGTTGACGTTGATGGGCGTCACGAATTCGCGCCCGTTGAAGAAGGCGCCGACCGCGACCTCGACACCGGTGACGCGGCGCTGCAATTGGAACACCTTGATCTCGGCGGCGAGGGCCTCCTTGTAGGCTTCCAGCATGCGCACGACGTCTTCGCCGTCTTCTTCCTCGCCGACAAAGAGCCGCCGTTTCACGTTCGCCGCCTCGCCGCTCGGTTTGATGACGTAGCGCTCGGGGTTCGCCTTCACGTAGGCGATCGCGTCGTCGAAGTTGTCGAATTCTTTGTAGGGCAAAATGTTGATGCCGGCCTTGCGCAGTTCTTCTTGGCCGAACGAGCGGTCGTCTTCCAGCCGATCGGTGTAGTCGCTGCCGCCGATCACGAGCTTGCCGGCACGCCGCAGCGCTTCGGCCTGGGGTCCTTGTCCCAACGTGTCATCGAATACGATGACGTCGGCCCAGTCGACGTCGCGCTCCCAGTCGAGCGACTTGGGGACGAAGCCGTCGGCGACGTCGCGTTCTTTTTCGGCCGCGATGAAGTACTTCACCGCGTGGCCTTCCTTCTGCACTTGCCATGCGATGTCACCGATGAGCGCCGACAGCGACACGAATAAAAAATTCTTCGATTCCGCCACGAAAGTCTCCCGGGTGCCAAGGACGGTGCAGCCTAGCGCCCCGGCGCGGCGCGGGTCCAGGCCGTCGACAGAGCTTCGGGGACATCTCTAATGTGGGGCGCTGGAGGTGGCGATGTCGAAGACGAAGATTGGATGGCTCCCGTGGCTCGCGTGCGTCGTTGCCGCAGCAACGTCCGCCGCGGCACCGAAGCCGGCGACACCGGCGGCGTTGCGCGGTCACGTCGAGGCCTGGGTCGCGCAACATCAGAACGCAGTCGTCAACGAGTTCTGGGACCTGCTCGCCATTCCGAACGTCGCCGCCGACAGCGCCAACATTCACCTCAACGCCGTGTTCCTGCGCGATCACCTGGCGCGGCGCGGGTTCACGACCGCCATCTTGCCGACGAATGCGAACCCGCTGGTGTGGGGTGAACGCCGGGTGCCGGGCGCGAAGCGGACACTGCTCCTTTACTGCCAGTACGACGGGCAACCCGTGCACCCACCGGCGTGGCAGCAGAGCGATCCCTTCGAGCCGGTGCTGCGCGCTGGCAAGTTGGATGCGGGTGCCGCGCTGCTCGCCGATGCGCGTGCGCGCACGCAGTTCGACCCGGAGTGGCGCGTCTACGCGCGCGCCGCGGCGGATGCGAAAGGGCCCATCATTGCATTGTTCGCGGCGCTCGATGCGCTGGCGGATGCGGGGCTCGCGCCGACTTCCAACATCCGCGTGGTGATGGACGGCGACGAGGAGCGCAGCTCGCCGCAACTCGTCCCAGCGATCGCACGCTATCGCGACCGACTGACCGCAGACCTCTTGTTGGTGCTGGACGGTCCGTCGCATTTCGACGGGCGGCCGACGCTCGTCTTTGGCGCGCGCGGCATCTTGACGTTGCAGCTCACCGTCTACGGACCCAAAGTCGGCGTGCACAGCGGCAACTACGGCAATTGGGTTCCGAATCCGGCGTTGCGTCTCGCACACTTGCTGGCTTCCATGAAGAACGATGCGGGGCGGGTACTCGTGCGCGGCTTCGCGACCGAGGTGCCGCCGCTCGCACCCGCCGAACGCGCGCTGCTCGATGCAGTGTCGCAGGACGACGCGCGGCTCTTGACGACCTTCGGCATCGCGGCTCCCGAGCGGCCCGACCTCTCGGTGCAGGAAGCGCTGCAATTGCCGACGCTGAATGTGCGCGGGCTGCAGAGCGCGTTCATCGGCGACCAGGCGCGCACGATCATTCCCGATCGCGCGGTGGCGGAACTCGACGTGCGCTTGGTGCAGGAGACGTCGGCCGACTCACTCGCAGCGCGCATCGTCGAGCATGTGCGCGCGCAGGGATATCACATCGTGGATGCCGATCCGGATGATGCGACGCGCGCCAGGCACGATCGCATCGCGCGGGTCGCGGTGGGGAAGCCTGCGATGCCGGCATTTCGTACCTCGACGCTGCTGCCGGAATCGCGCCGCGTCATCGAAACATTGACCGCCACTTGGGGCGAGCCGCCCGCCTGCATCCGCAACGCCGGCGGCACGGTTCCGATCGCGCCCTTCATCGCCGCACTCGGATGTCCCGCGATCCTGGCGCCCATCGTCAACTTCGACAACAATCAGCACGAGGAGAACGAGAACTTGCGATTGGGGCATCTTTTCCGTGGCATCGTCACCTACGCGGCACTCCTACGGATGTGAGCGCCGCGGCCCGGCCAGTGCTCGCCTTCGCGCCCACTCGCGTTCGCCGATTTGCAGGACCGATACACCGGCCGTATACTTCTTCGCGAATCGCCAGGTCCATGACGTCGAGGCGTGTGGGGCCACGTGCATGGAGGGGAGAAGAGCATGCGTCGCTGCATCCGAATGCTCGCGTTCGCGTCAGTGTTGGGGCTGAGCGGCTGTGCGCAGGATCCACCCGCCACCGCTCCCGACAATTTCCCGCTGGAGATCGAGTTCATCCCGACCGCGTCGACGTTCTCGAATGACGACGACATCGCCGCGGTCCTCACGAATCGCTCTCGAGGGACGATCTACTTTTTGCCTGCTTGCCCGACGGCGATGGAGCGCCGCGAAGTCGACCGGTGGGTGGTGGCAGATCTCTCATGGCGGATCGCCTGCACCGCCGAGCCTCCATGGCCGTACCCGCTCGCGCCCGGAGCGAGCGTCAGGTGGCTCGTCTCTCGAATCCATTTGGGTCAGCCGGTTCTCCCGGGCGTCTACCGATTCCCGACCCAGATCGGCAAGACGGCGGGGTCCATGGAGCCGCACTGGTCGGGAGAATTCGCGGTCACCGAGTAAGGCGTCGTCATCGCACCAGGGTGATGCGTTCGTGCGCGGTGCCTGCCGGGTTCGGCCAGGCACCGTGAAAGCGGAGGAATGCTCCCTCGAAACCGGTCGTGCAGGGATCACCGTTGACTTGGAGGTCCACGGTCTCGGCGCAAACCTTGGAGTACAACGGTGCCGGCGCGGGATCGCGAGCAGATAGGCCGTCGCCGGCCCCACCGGTAGCACGAGGTTGCAGCCGGTCCCCGCGGGATCGGCAAAGAGACCCAGAAGGAGCGCCTGCGCCGGCGTCGCAGCGAGGGCGGCAGCCAAGCCCAGCACGAGTGCACGTCGCGAGCCATTCATAGCGTCCACTCCTTCACTCGAACGAGCACGTCGTCTGCGTCCAGAACGTCAACCACAACCGAATCGCAACGCCGGGTCAGGCGCTCGCACCCACGCTCTCCCGCGCGAATCCCCTGCGGGGTGTTTGACGAGAATCGAACCAGGGGCTATTTTTCGGCTCCAACCATCCTGGAGCCTTGGAGTCGTCGTGCGCCTGACGCGTCTATCGTTCGTTGCACAGATTGCGATCGCCGCGGCGACCACAGTCGCCGTCGATCCCGATCACGACGATGCTCACACGCTTCAGTTCCGCTCCCTCGAGCAGCATCTGACGTCGCTGGTCGAAGGCGACGCCGCTTTCGATTCATTTCGCGCCCGCGACGATCTCGCGCCGCGGCAGCGCGCGCAATTCGACGGCATCCAGTTCCTGCTGTCGGAGGAGCTTCACATCCAGTTTCTGGGGCTGTCGAACGATTCGCTGCGCGCCGAGTGGTGGCGTCGCTACTGGAAGCTGCGTGATCCAACCCCGACGACACCCGTCAACGAACGCCTCGAGGAACACGAGCGCCGACTCGCGTACGTGCGGGAAGAGTTCCGCAGCGCCAAGCCGCCCTACTTCGATGACTGTGGCGTGTTCTATCTGAAGTTCGGGCCGCCGGCCGAGACACGCGAGGAGTTGGGCACGACACGCCAAGGAGTCGGCTACGTCTCGACACGGCAATGGTGGTCGTATCCCGAACTCGGCTGGAACGTCATGTTCAGTCAGCCGGTCCCACAAGGTCCGTGGATTCGCGGCGATCACCGCATCAAGCAATCGAATCGTCCCGACATCGTCATGCAAGGATCGGAGTCCTTCGCGTCGGGGCATCGCGCTCAGGTCGATGACGAGGACTTGCCACGCCTCGACGAGCTCGCGGTGAGCCCGCGCGGTCGTGGTTCGATGCCGGTGCCGGATGCCGCCGCCGTCGCCGGAGACGAACTGTACGATGCCGCAGTCGATCACTTCGCGCTTCCCGATGAAACCGGCAAGCAGCTGGCGTGCGTATTCGACGTCGATGCGTTTCGGGGCGCGGCGGGACGGACGCGCGTCGAGGTGCACTTGCAGACGGCGTTGCGCGACCTGCAATTCGCGTGGGCGGATTCGTTGTACGTTGCCCGGTATCGCGTCGAGGGCGTGCTGCTGGACGAGGCCGCGTACGAAGCGGCGTACGATTCCTACGATGATCTCGTGCGGGCATCCACGTTTCGTACGACGACGTCCGACTTGTTGTGGCCGGGGCAACTGCAGTTCGACGTCCGGCCCGGGACCTATCGACTGGCGGTGTGGATCCGCGACACACAATCGGGTGACGTCGGCCGACTCGTCGCCGACTTGAGCGTGCCGCAACTCGCGGGCGGCGGCCTCGCGATTTCGGATCTCGAGTTGGCTTCGTGGATCGGTCCCGATGCGGGAACGTGGAGTCAGCGCTTCTCGAAACGTGATCGCATCGTGGTGCCCAACCCGATCGGGCGGTACACGCCACCGAACATCTTCCTGGGATATTTCGAGATCTACGGCTTGCAACTCGACAGCCGCGGGCGCAGCCGCTACGAGGTGAAGTACTCGATTCAGCCGCGCAGCGCGCGCGCCGCGGAGGGCTTCTTCCCGAGCACCAAGCTGGTCGAGCCGGCGTTCGTCACCGCGCAGTTCAACGGCGAGGGGCAGGCGGCGGACCTGCACGATTCACTGCGTATCGACATCAGCGCGCTGGAACCGGGTGCGCACGACCTGGAAGTCACCGTGCGCGATCTCGTCGCCGGCACCGAGGCGACCACCAACACCCGCTTCGCACTGCAACGCTGACGACCTCTGGCAAATCGGGAGCGAATTCCCAGATTGCCGTGGCCATTTGGGATTGCGCCACGAATTCGTCGCAGCGCGATTCGAATGTTCGTCAGTTGGACGAGCGATTCATGGTCCGACGAAGGGCCCAACCGCCAAATGCACCCGCCAGCGCAATCACGGGCGCGGGAACCAGGCCGACGTTGGGATGCTGCAGCGCGATGGCCAGCAGCGGACCCGCGACGCACGCCCTTTCATCACTGCGCTCCGGCGGTTGGAGAGAGAACGATCTCGTCGGTGGTCGTGCCATCGGGCTGTGTACACACTTCGACGATCGCCCGCGCGACGGTCGCCGGCGACAGCATGCGGCGGCGGTTCCAGCGTCCGGGGGCGGCGTCCCACGAAGTCGTGTCGATCGCGCCCGGCAGCACCGCCGTCACGCGCACACCCGCGTCGCGCACTTCTTCACGCAACACGTTCGTGAACCCGAGGAGACCCCACTTCGAGGCGCAGTAGGCCGCGTTGCCGGGGAAAGCCATGCGTCCCGCGATCGACACGATGTTGATGAAGTGACCGCGACTGCGGCGTAGGTGCGGCAGCGCCGCGCGGGTCACCAAATAGGTCCCCGTGAGGTTGGTGGCGAGAACATCATTCCAGAGTGTTTCATCGGTCTGAGCGATCGGTGCGATGCGGAAGATGCCGGCGTTGTTGACCACGATGTCGATTTTTCGGTAGGAGCGGATCGCGGCAGCCACCAAACCCACGACCTCGGTCGAGTCGCGCACGTCGCAGACGACGGCGAGCGCCGGCGTGCCCCGGCGTACGAGAACGCGGGTAGTGGCGACGATCTCGCGCTCGCTGCGCGCCGCGAGAACGACGGACGCTCCGGCCTCGCCCATGGCCAGTGCGGTCGCGCGCCCAAGGCCGCGTCCAGCGCCCGTCACCAACGCGACCTTGCCGCGGAGTTTGAATCGAGCGCCGCGCTGCGCAGTGGAACGCGTGCCGGAGCGTGCGTGGGAACGGGCGCCGCGCGCTGCGGGAACGCCGCGCCGCGGGCGCGCCGTCGCTGCACGCCGCGCCGTCACTTCCGAATCAGCCCCATGAACTCGTCGCGGGTGCGGTAGTCCTTCAAGAAAATGCCGAGCATCGCGCTCGTCACCGCGTGCGCGTTCTGCTTTTCGACGCCGCGCATCGCCATGCACAAGTGGTACGCGTCGGCGACCACCGCGACACCCGAGGGCTCCAGCACCTTGTCGAGGCAGTCGGCCACTTGTTGCGTCAGCCGCTCCTGCACTTGAAGGCGCCGCGCATACATTTCGACGATGCGTGGGATCTTCGACAGGCCGACGATCTTGCCGTTTGGAACGTATGCGATGTGACACCGGCCGTAGAACGGCAGCAGGTGGTGCTCGCACAGGCTGAAGAAATCGATATCGCGCACGACGACCATCTCACGGTAATCCTCGCGGAAGACGGCGCCGTTCAGGATCTGCTCGACACTTTCGCCATAGCCGCGCGTCAGCGTGCGCAACGCCTTGTCGACCCGCTCTGGGGTGCGCACCAGGCCTTCGCGCGCCGGGTCTTCGCCCAACTCGACGAGCAACTGACGGACGAGTTCCTTCATGAGACTCCTCGGGAGCGCCGCACGGCGAGATCCATTGCGCGGCGACGGTGGTGCACCGGCTGGGATCCTAGCACGGGGTCGCTCCTTGCGCCGCCGCGCTAAGGCCGCATCAGATCTTCCCGTCGTGCAACTCGTCGCAAAAGGTATGGAATGGCAGCACCTCGATGCCGTCACGTGTCCGCAATCGATCCTTGCCTGTGTAGACGAGGATTCGTCGCCGGACGCCGGGGAGCGCTTCAAAGGCACGCAATCCCTTGCAGTGCGATTCGGAGAATTGCGCCGAGGATTTCACTTCGATCGCAATGAACTGTTTGCCTCGCCGCAGTACGAAGTCGACCTCGACCCGGTTTGCGTCGCTCGACGCCCAATAGAAGATGTCGTCGAAGATCGAGTGCCGCGCGTTGTAGGCGCGGAGAACAGTCAGGAGATAGCCTTCGAAAAGATGCCCCATCTCCTCTCCGGATGGCGCGCCCGGAGTCCTTGCCGCAGCCCGCGCCAGCCCAGAGTCGATCCAATAGAGCTTCGGCAGAGCGCGTTCGCGAACCCGAAGCCTCGGTTCGAATGCCGGAAGACGCGTCGTGAGCAGAGTGTCCTCGAGGATTTCGAGATAGCCCTGCACCGTGGTGCGCCCCACGCCTGCCTCTCGGGCAATGTTGGTGGTGTTGATCGTGCGTCCATGGAACAACGCTGCGATCGGGAAGAAGCGAGAGAAGGCCGGCAGATTGCGCACCAGCGCCTCGGCTCGAATCTCTTCTTTGAGATAGAGTTCGACGTAGCCACGCAGCGTGTCCTCGTGATCGGCGGCGGCAACCACCAAAGGGATGGATCCGTAGCGCAGCACACGCGACAAGTTGAATACAGCGCCGAGCTCGTGCGGCGTCAGCGGAAAAAGTTCGCGTTTCACTGCGCGGCCCGCCAGCAAGTTGGTACCTGCCCTTTTCAGCTTCCGTGCACTGGATCCCAGCAACGCGAAGCGCAGCTTCCGATCCTCGATTGCCCGGTGCACCTCGTTGAGGAGGTTCGGCAGACGTTGAATTTCGTCGACCACGACGGTCGCACCCGGGCGTTCAGCGTTCAGCTTGAGTGCGAACAACTCCGGATTGGAGAGGTAGCTCTGCAGCAACTGCTCCTCGAGGAGGTCGATCCTGGTTGCACGAGGGAACAGTTGCTTCGCGAGGGTGCTCTTGCCGACGCCGCGCACCCCGAGGAGGAAGAAGCTGCCCTTGGGAGCGGTGAACAGCCGGGGAAAATTCATGGTGCCAGCCATGTCGGCACTTTACGGCGTAAAATGCCGGCAAGCAAGCCATTTGGTATCCAGCGAATCGTGGCTTCCGGCTGCGGCCCGAGCCGCACGCGTGTCGCCTTCGGGAATGAGATTTCGCTGCGTGGGATGGCGGGGTGCGTGGCGTCGCAACGCAACGCGGAGAATCGCAGCGCATGGTGCCGCGATGCGCAGCTGGTGTGCGAATGCACCCGCTTCGGGGTGGTTGCCGAATACGGCTGCGAAATCCGACCCAATGCAGGTTGGCGCAGCGGAGGCTGCGTGTCGGCGCGCGCATGAATGCACGGGCATGAACGGCAGGTGAACACGGGCGCAACTCCTGTCACGACATTCGACTACGGAGGTGACCCACGGCATTCGCGCCGCTGCAATCGGCCTTCGCGGCCGCACTTCCGGACCACGGAACGGCGCTTGCCTTCGCTCTCTGCGGCGACGTGGGTCTCCACGTGCGTCTCATTGGCTTTCGCGCCGTGCAAGGGCCCGGACAGCGACCAGCAGGGCTCGAAGGAAGGGGACGGTTCCCATGAAGGCGAGTCAGCGCACAGGGATGCTCGGCCTGCTCCTCGTCGTGCTGTGCAGCACGGCCCAGGCGCAGACGCTGACGCGCTACTGGGCGGATCTGCAGGGCGACAACACGGGCTTCGGCACCGCCCTGCAGTACTACAGCTTCGCGCGCGATTCGGTCGCGCTCGACGTCGTGGCGATGACGCCGCAGGGGACCAAGCTCACTGACGCGCAGTGGAACAGCTTGCGCGCGGCCGCGGCCGCGACCTACGCGCCGGGCAGCTTCGTCCCATTCAGCGGCTACGAGTGGAACTCCGATACCTGGGGTCACAAAGCGGTCTACTACTTGACCGACGATCAGCCCTACTACAAGCCGAACGTCGCGACCAGCGATCATCCGAGCGAGTTCTTCGCGCTGACGCTCGGCACCAACGGCATCGCGCACGCCGCGCATCCGACGCTGCAGAACGTCAGCACGAATTGGAACTGGCACGACCCGCGCGTCGTCCTGAACGCCGAGATCTACTCGCGTTGGGGCCAGTACGAAACGCATCCGACCAACGGCAAGTCGGTGCGCGACGTCTGGGGCCGCGGCTTCCGCCTGGGTGCGCTCGGCACCAGCGACACGCACACGCATCCCGGCATGGAGGGCGGTCTCACCGCGATCCACGCCACCGCGCTGACGCGCGAGAGCATCGCCGACGCGATGCGCGCGCACCACACGTACGCCACCACCGGCGCCCGCATCGGCCTCGACTTCAACATCGGCAGCGCCACCTACGGCGACATTCTGAACGATGTCGTCGGCAACGCGGTGATCCAAACACACGTCGATGCCACCGCGCCCATCAGCCGCGTCGAGATCCGCCGCAGCAACACGTTGGTGCACAGCTACTCGTCGCCGCCGCAGCGCATCTTCGTCGAGGTCGGTGCGCCGCTCACCTACTTCAAGGGCAACCAGGCGCCGCTGGCCGGTTGGAACGCCTACGCATTCAACGAAACAGGCTGGTTCTCGGGTCGCTCCGGCATCGGCTACGGCGACAATGACGACGTCACCACGATCACCGGCATGGTGAACAACTACCTGTCGCTGTACACGCGCCAGGTGTTCACGGTCACCGACGTCGCACCTCAGTACTTGTTCATGGGCGCCGACTACGACGACGGATTCGTGGCCTACATCGACGGCGTCGAAGTGCTGCGCGCCAACATGCCGGCAGGGCCGATCGCCTTCAACACGCCGTCGGGTCCGGTCCGCGAGCCGAACCTGGGCGCCAAGGCGGTTCCCAACGCCACCGTCGCGCCCTTCTACACCGACACCGGGCTCGCGAGCGGCACGCCGAAGTCGCCGACGCTCGACCTGTTCGACATCTCGGCGTTCTCGTACCTGCTGACCCCCGGGCCGCACGTGCTCGCGATCGAGGTGCACAACGCGCTGCTTTCGAGCAACGACTTGACGCTCATCCCGCGCCTCTTCGAGTTGGATCCGAGCACCAGCGTCAGCGTGAACTACACCGACACGGGCGCCACCGGCGATCGCTTCTACGACGTCAAAGTGGTTCAGATCGACGGCGAGATGGCCTGGTCGAGCCCGATTTGGCTGAATCCGGATGCACCGCCGCGCCCGCTGGCGACGCTGTCCGACGTGCCGGCCGACAACGGCCACGCGCTGAACTTGACCTGGACGAAGTCGATCGCGAATGACTTCCGCTACTACAACATCTTCGTGAGTGACACCAACTTCACGGATGCCGCCGGCATGTCGCCGTGGAATGCGGAGCCGATCACCAACGCCGATTCGCTGGCCGCGACCATCACGCAAATCGACGGCCAGCCGCTCGAGCGCGGCAAGACCTATTACGTGTACGTGGGTGCCTTCGACTGGGCCGACAAGTTCAACTCGGCCACCATCGGCTCGATCGCGAGCGCGGCACCAGCCGACAACCTGCCGCCCGCGGCGCCTGGCTCGATCAGCGTCAGCGACACGCCGAGCGACGACGGCGGCAGTCTGCGCATCTCCTGGAGCTTGTCGCCGGACGACGGCGCCGGTGCCGGCGACGTCGCGCGCTACGAGATCTTCCGTCGCAAGAGCACGACGGCCACCTACAGCGCGACGCCGATGGTGACGCGCCTCGCGGGGACGACGTCGTATCAGGACAACACGCCGCTGGACGCGACCAGCTACTACTACAAGATTCGCGCGACCGACGGCGTCAACGTGTCGCCGTACACGGTCGAGTTCGGGCCGATCATGGCGGTCAACAACGGCGGTCTCCCGGAACCGAAGAACGTCGTCGCGACCGATCGCACCGGTGATCAGGGCGGTTGGATCCGGCTCACCTGGTCGCTGATCGCGCCGGACACGATGATCACGCGCTACGAAATCTTCCGCACCACGAACTCGGGCCTGTACGGCTCGCGCTACGGACAAGTGCCGCGCGGGACCAGCACCTTCTACGACAGCCTGGCGGTCGCGAACACCGACTACTACTACGTGGTGGTGGCGGACAGCGCCGGCGCGCGCAAGTCCACCTTCTCGGCGGAAGCAGGTCCGGCGCGCTCGCTCGACAACTTGCCGCCGGCCGGCATCGGCACGCTCCTGGTCGCGACCAACACCGCGACCGGCGGGACCGTGAACCTGAACTGGACCGGGTACGACCAAGCCGCGCAGCTCGACGTTGGTTCGTACGACATCTACTCCAAGACCGCGAGCTTCAGCTCGGTGTCGGGGATGACGGCGGTCGCCTCGGTGCCCGCCGGAACCTTCAGCACCAACGTCACCGGTCTGGTCAACAACACCAACTACTACTTCGCGGTGGTGCCGGTGGATGTGTCCGGCAACTACGCCAACGGCGTCACCTCGAGACTCGGGAAGCCGACCGACACGGTCGCGCCCGTGTTTGCGGGCCTCGGGGCCGCGACGCCCGGCGACGGCAACGTCACCTTGAGTTGGAACTCGGCGCAGGACAACACGCTGCCGCTGACGTACCAACTGCATCAATCGCTGACGCCGACCGGCTTCAACTACACGACGCCGACGGCGACGATCGCCGGCTCGCGCCCGATCCTGCCGCTCGGCAGCACCTGGCGCTATCTCAAGGGCACGTCAGCGCCGCCTTCGGGCTGGAACCAGCGCGGTTTCGACGACATCGGCTGGCTGGCTGGCGAAGGCGCATTCGGCTACGACACCGGTAATCGCTACCAGCCGGTGACGGTGTTCAACGACATGAACGCCGTGTACTCGAGCGTCTTCTTCCGCTCCAGCTTCACGCTGGCGACGATTCCGAACTCGCTCATCCTCGGGATCTTGGTCGATGACGGCTATGTGGCCTACTTGAACGGTGTCGAAGTCTCGCGCTTCAACTTGGATGATCCGTTGACCCACACCTCGCTGGCCGAGAGCGGCGTCAACCCTGCGTGGAACTCGGTCATCGACCTGACGCGTCCAAGCAACTACAACCCAGACCCGACGATGACGCAGATCGACATCAGCGCGTTCACCAACTTGCTGGTGGTGGGCACCAACACGCTCGCGGTGCGGGCCCACAACTACAAGAAGACGAATGCCGACTTCCTGTTCTTGGCGGAGTTGTCCGAGGCGACGCGGCAGCACAAGGTGACGGGGCTCTCGGCTTCGCAGACCTACTACTGGGTCATGCGCGTCGTGGACGGTGCCAACAACAAGAACACGAACACGGTCGTCGTGAGCGGCAAGCCGTTGCTGGCGCCGCCGCCCTTGCCGGTGCCCGGCTTCACCGCGACGAAGACGAGCTCGAACGTGGTCTTGCGCTGGTCGCCGGTGGTCGCCGACTCGGCCGGCAACTCGCTGACGCCGAATCACTACAACGTGTACCGCGGCACGACGCCTGATTTCTTGCCGGACACGGTTGCACACACGAACATGCTGGCCTCGCCGACCGCCACCATGTACACCGATGTCAATGCGGTGGACGCGGCCGGCAACTACTACTACCGCGTCACCGCCGTGTCCGAGAGCGGGCGCGAGTCGTACGGGCTGTCGGCGCTCGGCATCAAGGCGACGCACAGCTTCACGTACACGCTGGGACAAGCGAACGTGTTCCTGATCTCGGTGCCGTACCTGACCGGGATGCCGGACGCACAAACACTGGTCAATGATCTGAACCGTGGCCCCTTCCCGGGACCGGTGCAGCGCATCGAGCGCTTCAACGCGGCGACGCAGTCGTTGCAATCGCTCGGCTTCGACCAAGGCGCGTGGATCGGCGAGAACTTCCCGATCGCAGCCGGCGAGGCCTACTCGATCACCTTGGCGTCGAACCTGAGCACGCCGCTCGTCGGGGCGCACAGCGCGACGATCGGACTCAACTTCGCCTTCCGCACCGAGACGTCGAACCAGTACTGGCTGGCGTTGCCGATCAACGCCGCGTACACCGACGCGATGAGCTTGCTCGCGCATCTGAACGGCGGCGCGACGCCGACCACGGTGTCGAAGATCGTGCGCCTCGATCCGGCCACCGGTGCGCCGCTTTCGACCTTGCACTTCGCCGGCCAATGGCTGGGCGAGAACTTCGCGATCCAGCCCGGCCAGGGCTACGGCATCCTGTTGCGCGGCAACGTCAGCGGCTGGCGGCCGCAGGTGACGCGCTGACACTCGAATCCGGCTACACGGTGGCCGGTCACATGGAGACGACGATTCGCATGCTTCACGGACGCGGGGATACGATGCGAGCTCAGCAGGGTGGAGCAATCCATCCTTGGGGGTGCGCCTCCTTCGGAGACGTTCCCTCCCGCACAATCGCCCCACAGTTCCTGCGCCCGCACGTAGGAGTCCCGCCTCATCGCCCCGAGGACCTGCAGCCCGTTGCGTCGCAGGAAGACGTGCGTGGTCTGCAACGCCCTCACGATGCTCGCGTGCTCCGCGTCCGTGAGAATTCCGGGTGCCCATCGCGGCGCCCTCTAAATCCGCTCGAGTCGCTCACGGTGCCCTCGCGGCGCCAGTAAGCGACGCTCGCCGATCACCGCGCGCGGAGTACGAAGCTCCCGCGCCTGACTTCCGCAACAACACGCGAACGTCGCGCCTCGAAGCGCGATGCAAGTCGCGAGCGACACACCTGCGGGTGTGAGCGCGGTGTCTCGGCCACGAGCGTTTCAGTGTCCGTTCGAGAGGTTCGTCATGCTCATGCCCAAGGAGCTCACGATGTCCCCGAGGTCGAATCCCCGCACGATGCGGATTCTCCTCGCCGTCCTCTGGCTGATCGGGTCGCTTGCCGCGACCGCGATCCAAGCCGGAACGACGCACAGCGAGGGTGGATCCGTCGTCGAAGCGCCTGGCGTGCCGGAGACCGACGGCACGGCCACGGTGCAGATCTACTGGACGGGTGACAGTGCCACGCGTACCACCGCGACGGTGGGCGCGACGCTGTCGGGTCACTGGTTGCACGACGCGGGCTTCGCGTTGTCGCGGCAGTGGCTGGTCGGCGACGTGCACGTCGCATTGCTCGAGCACCAGACCGGTGCCGGCACCGCGGCGCACGCCGGCTACTACGGGATGTCGACCAAGACGTTGACTTCGCTGGATCCGGACGAGTTCACGGTGATGACCGTGCGCCCGATTCCGGTGCCGCTCGCGACCGCGGGTGGCGGCTTCATCGACCTGGCGTGGAATCGCGCCCAGTCGAGCGGCGGCCCGAGCGGAATCGCCGGCTACAACTTGTATCGAAGCGCGAACGGCATCGCGTTCACCAAGTTGAACGCGTCGGTGCTGACCGATAGCACCTACCACGATACCGCCGTGACTTTCGGCGAGAACTACTACTACGCGCTCGGCCTCGCGTACGCGGGAACGCCGACCTACGCGGGCAGCATGTTGTCGGCGAATTCGTTGCCGGCGACGCCGCTCGACTCGACGCCGCCCAGCATTCCGATGCTGGCCGCCGAGCCGCCGTTCACGGCGGGCACGAGCAACCTGCTCGCGTGGTCCAGCACCGCGGCAAGCGGCGCCACCCACTACTTGGCGGAATGCGCCCTCGATTCGGCCTTTGCAACCCTCGCGGGCACGAGCGGTTGGATCGCCGATTCGAGCTTTACGTTCACGGACCTGACGGACGGACAGGACTATTTCTATCGCGTGCGGGCACGTGACGCGGCATTGAACGCGTCGGATGTCTCCGGCTCCCGGTCGAGCCGGCAGGATGCTTCCGCACCCACTTCGTACTTGCTGGCACTCACGGGTTACAAGGCGAGCTCCCTGGTGAACCTGGAGTGGACGGCGACGGATGCGACGAGCGGCGTGTCGGGTGTCGAGTTGTTCTACGCCAAGGACGGCGGCGCGTACGTGTTGTACGCCGGTGGTCCGTGGACCGAGAGCCCGATCGCGTTCGACGCGGCGACGACGGGCGGCGACGGTGCGTACGACTTCTACACGCAGGCGGCCGACGCGGTCGCGAACGCCGAGACGGCGCCGGAAGCGGCGGACACGTCCACGATCGTGGATACGCAGGCGCCGGATGCGCCCGAGTTGCTGGCGTTGCCGAGTTTCACCGCCGGCGCGACCCGCCTGGTGAACTGGAACAGCACCGCCGCGAGCGGCGCGACGATGTACAACGTGCAAGCCTCGGACAGCGAGAGCTTCGCGACGCTGAGCAGCGAAAGCGGCTGGCAGGTTGATTCGTCGTACACCTTCGCCGGCCTCGGCGACGGAACGCAGTTTCACTATCGCGTGCGGTCGCGCGACGCGGCCGGCAACGAATCGGCGCACAGCGCGCTCGTCGCCAGCACGCAGGATGCGAGCCCGCCGGTGACGACGGCTGCCGCCCTGCCGGGCGCCATGCCTTCGCACACGTTCGACGTGGCGTGGACCGGAAGCGATGCGGGCAGCGGCCTCGCCGGCATCGAACTCTTCTTCGCACGTGACGGCGGTGCCTTCGAGATGCTGCCGGGCGGTCCGTGGACCTCGAGCCCGATCGCGTTCGATGCGTCGCAGCACGGTGGCGACGGAATGTTCGCCTTCTACACCCTGGGCACCGATGCGTTGGGTCACGTGGAAATCGCGCCGGCGAGCGCCGACGCGACGACGAACGTCGACACGGCGGCACCGGGCCAGCCGGTGATCGCGGCGCTGCCCAGCTTCTCGGCGGGCACCGCGCGCACGATCGGCTGGAGCGGCACCGATGCCGATGAATTCCAGGCCGAAGCGGCGACCGATGCCGCGTTCATGAATATCGTGGCCGCGAGCGGTTGGACGGCGGCCTCTGACTGGAACTTCACGTCCCTGACCGACGGCCAGGAGTACTTCTACCGCGTGCAGGGTCGCGACATGGCGGGCAACACGACGCCCTATTCGCCGACTGCATCGAGCACGCAGGATGCGATCGCGCCGGCCTCGGCGATGACCGCGCTGCCTGCCTTCTCGACCGAAATGACACTGGCGCTGGCCTACACGGCGAGCGATGCCACCAGCGGCATCCGTAACGTGGATCTCTACTACATGAAGGACGGCGGCGCGTGGACGTTGCACGTGTCGAGCCCGTTCGCGTCGAGCCCGATCGCCTTCGATGCGGCGACGACGGGCGGCGACGGTCAGTATGCCTTCTACATTCAGGCACGTGACGCGGCAGGCAACATCGAAGCGGCGCCGGCATCGGCCGACGCGCAGACGACGGTGGACACGGGTGCACCGGCGCAGCCGATGCTCGCCGCCCTGCCGAACTTCACCATGGGAACGGAGCGCTCGCTCGCCTGGAGCGGCAGCGATGCCGACGAGTTCACGGCGCAAGCAGCGACCGACGCGGCGTTCGCCAACATCGTCGCCGAAAGCGGCTGGATGTCGGTGGCGGCGCACACCTTCACCGGTCTCACCGACGGTGCGACGTACCATTTCCGCGTCCGCGGTCGTGACTTCGCGGGTCACGAGACGGCGTTCTCCAGCATCGAGATGACGACGTTGGATGCGACCGCACCCGTGACCGAAGCGAGCGCCCTGGCTGCGAACTCGAGCAACCCGGCGCTCTCGATCGCGTGGACCGCAAGCGATGCGACGAGCGGCATGAGCAATGTCGATCTCTACTACTCGAAGGACGGCGGCGCGTTCGACCTGTACGCGGGCGGACCGTGGTCGGCGAGTCCGATCGCGTTCGACGCGAACGCGACGGGCGGCGACGGCTTGTACGCCTTCTACACACGCGGGCGCGATGCCGCCGGCAACCTCGAAGCGGCACCCGCATCCGCCGATGCCTCGACGCGCCTCGATACTTCGGCGCCCGGTGCGCCGACGATCGCAGGATTGCAGACCTTCGAAGCCGGCAACGAACTCTTGATCGGCTGGTCCGACGAAGGCGCGAGCGGCGCAGCGGAATACCTCGCCGAGATGGCGACGCTGTCGAACTTCTCGGTGCTCGAAGGCACGAGCGGCTGGCAGAGCGATCGCGACCACTTGTTCACCGGTCTCGCCGATGGCCAGCGCTACTACGTCCGCGTCAAGGCGCGCGACAACGCGATGAACGAGACCGGTTGGTCGGGCCTGCAGAGCACGACGATGG
>Ga0247727_10007096_pt1 | contig 21578 bp, 23 predicted proteins | sample WisWelCaveWW1625_FD_202498 | JGI IMG/M metagenome (GOLD analysis project Ga0247727, IMG submission 202498) | Biofilm microbial communities from Wishing Well Cave, Virginia, United States - WW16-25 | ecosystem: Environmental > Aquatic > Deep subsurface > Groundwater > Cave microbial mat | place... | reverse complement strand
ATGATATTCATTTGAAATCCATTCAACTTCATCAGGTGACTGTGTCGAGTTTTGATTGTGTGGTAATAGCGACTGACCATACCCAGGTGGATTACCCGTTGATTCTAAAGCACGCGCGATTGATTTTTGACGTCCGAAATGTCTATCAAACAGTGCAAGACAAAAAGGTCATCAAATTATGAAGAAGACAGTTCTCATCACCGGTGGGGCGGGATTTTTGGGAAGCCATTTGTGCGACTGGTTCATCCAGCGTGACTACAAAGTCATCTGCATGGATAATCTGATCACCGGTAACCTCGAGAATGTCGCTCATCTTAAGAAGGATAAAAATTTTATTTTTGTCCGGCATGACGTTTCCAAATACATTGACATTAAGGGCCCCGTGGATTTTATTTTGCATTTTGCCTCACCAGCCAGCCCCATTGATTATTTGAATTATCCGATACAAACCTTAAAGGTCGGTTCATTGGGGACGCATAATTCTTTGGGTGTGGCCAAGGCTAAAAAAGCTAGATTCCTTTTAGCCTCAACATCCGAGGTTTATGGCGATCCGCTGGTTCACCCGCAGAAAGAAACTTATTGGGGTCATGTCAATCCCGTGGGCCCGCGAGGTGTTTATGATGAAGCCAAGCGTTTTGCCGAAGCCATGACCATGGCTTATCGAAGAGTTCATAAGGTGGACACGCGAATTATTAGAATTTTCAATACCTACGGACCGCGCATGCGCATTCTTGACGGCCGGGTGGTGCCGAATTTTATTTATCAGGCGCTTCACGATAAGCCGCTGACCGTCTACGGCGACGGTCAACAAACGAGATCGTTTTGTTTTGTTTCGGATTTAGTTGACGGCATTACGAAGTTATTACTTTCCAGTGAACCGGGACCGGTGAATATCGGTAATCCTCGCGAATTTACGATATTACAGTTTGCTAAACTCGTCATCAAACAGTGCGACACGAAAAGCAAAATCATTTACAAGCCGTTGCCGACCGACGACCCCAAGCAGCGCCGGCCGGACATTACCCTGGCTCGCAGGAAATTAAAGTGGGAGCCGAAGGTTCGGCTTGAAGACGGCCTTAAAGAAACTTTTGAATGGTTTAAGGACAAATTAAAGTAATTTTGATAGAATGCAAATTATGTTGACGAAAACAGCAGTTACCAAAGAAGACCTGCGAAGCTTCGAAAAAGAGATCGCCGAAATTTACGCCACCGGCGCTATCCGCGCTCCCGTGCATCTGCGTTCTGGCAGGGAAGATCAATTGATTAAAATATTCTCAGACCATAAAATCGGCCTGGATGATTATGTCTTTGGCTTTTGGGATTCACATGAATTGGCTTTGCTTAAAGGTGTCCCGCGCGAGGAATTAAAACAGGCCATTCTCGATGGCAAAAGTATTTCTTTGTGTTTCCCGGAGTATAAGGTGCTTTGTTCAGGAATTGTCGGCAGCCTCATGGGCACTGCCACCGGTGTCGCTTGGGCTTTGAAGAATCAAAATAAGAAAGGCCATGCCTATCTTTTTTGCGGTGATATGTCGGCCGAAACCGGGATATTTCATGAATCCGTCAAATACGCCGTTAATTTCGATTTACCGGCGACCTTTATTGTTTGTGATAATGGCGTCAGCGTTATGACGGACACCCGAGAAGTTTGGGGTTCTCCCGAGCCGTGGTTTAAAAACACCAAATATGACAAGAAGATTATCTACTTTAAATATAAAAACGAGTATCCGCATTCGGGATTGGGAAAATTGATTAAATTTTAAGAAAAAGGATAAAAGGAGTAAAGGATTAAGGATTAGAGGATTGAAGGATTATCGGATAAAGTAATTATAAAAAATTTAAAAGTATTATGGCAATCAAAGTTTTAATCCTCCAATTTTTTATAGTTTAATTTTGTTTAGACAATCAAACTCTTAATCCTCCAATCCTGAATCCTTTAATCCTATAAATCATGAAATATTTCGACGAACTTAAAAAGACCATGGAATGGCTGGCTCAGCAACCCAAGACGCTTTTTGTCGGGCAGACCGTGGCCGGCCCGGGAACATTTATGTTCCAGACTTTAAGAGATGTTGCCAAAGATAAAACTTTGGAAATGCCCATTAATGAAAGTTTTCAGATGCAGTTTACCTTAGGGTTAGCGCTGGCCGGTTATGTCCCCATTTCGGTTTATCCTCGGCAAAATTTTTTGTTGATAGCGACCGCCGATATGGCCAACATGATTGACAAAATCCCGGCCATCAGCTGCAATCAATGGGTTCCGAAAGTGATTATTCGCGTGGCCAGCGGTCCCGACGCGCCGGTCCATCCCGGGCATCAGCATGTGGGCAATTATGCCGAGGCCTTTCGCGAGATGTTTCACTGGATAGAAGTGGTCGAATTGGAAGAACCAAAAGATATTTTTCCATCTTACCGGCATGCCCTTGAACGCAAGGACAATAAGTCAACGCTTCTCATCGAGCACGGGAATTATTATAACCAAAAATGAATTTTAGGAGGTTATCCGATGGACAAGTTAAAGCGTATCACTTTTAATCCAGAAGTTATGGGAGGTAAACCTTGTATCCGTGGGTTACGGGTGACGGTAGGGACTATTATCGGACTATTGGCGGCCAGAAAAACTATAAAAGATATCTTAAAAGCATATCCCTACCTAGAAGAAGAAGACATTCAGCAAGCTTTGGTCTATGCTGCCTGGCGGGTTGAAGAAATCGAGCAACCATTAAGGCCTTCATGAGTTTGAAGATTCTTATTGATATGAATTTGTCCCCTCGTTGGGCTGAAGTATTCAAAAAAGATGGAATAACAGCGGTTCATTGGTCAAAAGTCGGAGATTATGGGGCAAAAGACCGTGTCATTATGGAATGGGCAAAAGAGAATGGATACGTTGTTTTCACCAATGATTTGGATTTTGGGACATTACTTGCTTTGACCCAAGCTACCAGGCCAAGCGTTATTCAAATGCGTACACAAAATGTTTTCCCGGAAAATTTAGGAACGATAGTTAGCTCAGTAGTGAAGCAATACGCGAGTGAACTTGAGAAAGGCGCCTTGATCGTTTTGGATGATATCGCCAATCGGATAAGAATCCTTCCTTTGCGTTAAAGATGGTTCCTTCCCATTTTATGGATAAAAATGTAAGAATTCTCATTGTCGGCCACGAGGAAATCATTGCGACGTCGCTTTATCAGTTTTTCAAATCCAATGGCTTTACCCGCGTCTATTTTTCTCCTCAGATTGCGCTGGATGTCTTAAGCCAAAGCAAGGTTCAATATTTTTTTGACAAGGAACGGCCGGAGTATGTCTTTTTAGCTTCCATTCGTTCGGGAGGAATTGCTGCCAATCAGAAGTTTGCCGCTGAGTTTATTTATGAGAATCTTCAAACTCAAAATAATATCATTCACGCCGCCTATCAGTATGGCGTCAAAAAACTCATGTTTTTTGCTAGCTCTTGCGTGTACCCAAAGGAATGCCCGCAGCCGATGAAAGAGGAATATTTGCTGACAGGCCCGCTCGAGAATACAAACGAACCTTATTCCGTGGCAAAGATCGCCGGGATTAAATTGTGCCAGACGTATCAACGTCAATATGGTTTTAACGCGATTGTCGCTATACCGGCAACGGTCTATGGCCCGGAGAGCGAAACGGACCTGGAAACGGCGCATGTCATGGGGGCCTTGATCGGGAAGTTTTGGACGGCCCAGCAAAAGGGTGAAAAGGAAGTGGTCGTTTGGGGAACGGGTAAACCACGCCGAGAATTTCTTTTCATGGACGATTTTGTGGACGCGGGTCTTTTTTTGATGGAACATTATGACGGGCACGAGATGGTCAATGTCGGCTGCGGCAGCGACGTGTCGATTAAGGAATTAGCCGAGATGATCAAAAAGATCAGTGGATTTCAAGGAAAAATTATTTTTGACAGTACTAAACCCGATGGCATGATGCGAAAATGGATGGACAATAGCCGTTTTAAAAAGCTGGGCTGGCAGCCCAAAGTCGAATTGAAGGAAGGAATACAAAGGACATACGATTGGTTTATCAAACATAAAACAAGGGAGTTGGTCAAATGAAAATTCTAGTCACCGGCGGCGCCGGGTATATCGGGTCGGTCTTAGTCCCGGCCTTGCTTAAAGAAAAACACAAAGTCATTGCCCTAGACAATTTCATGTATAACCAGACCTCTTTGCTGGACTGTTGCCATGACAAAAATTTGACTATTATTCGAGGAGATACGCGGGATAAATCTTTGATGACGAAATTGATGAAAGATGTCGACGCGATTTTTCCTTTGGCCTGTCTGACCGGCGCGCCTTTGTGCGCCAAAGACCCCGAGGGTGCCGAGTCCATTATCCTGGACGCGGTTACAATGATCCTGCAGCTACGCAGTAAAAGCCAGATGATCATTTATCCCACCACCAACAGCGGCTACGGTATCGGTCAAAAAGGTAAGCACTGCACGGAAGAGACACCGCTTAATCCTATTTCATTGTACGGGAAGTTAAAGGTCAACGCGGAAAAGGAAATTTTGGGTGCCGGCAACGCGGTGACCTTAAGATTGGCTACCGCTTTCGGTGTGAGCCCACGCATGCGCCTGGACCTTTTGGTGAATGATTTTGTTTACCGCGCGGTTTATGATCGGTTTGTGATTTTATTCGAGGCCCATTTTAAGCGAAATTACATTCACGTCCGTGACGTGGCCAAGGCGTTCATACATTCCTTGAATAATTTTGACAAGATGAAAAACGAACCCTATAATGTGGGCTTGAGTGACGCCAACCTCAGTAAATTAGAGCTCTGCCGGGAAATCAAAAGACAGCTTCCCGAGTTCTATTTCGTCGAAGCCACGATAGGCGAAGACCCGGACAAAAGAGATTATATCGTCAGCAATCAAAAGATAGAGAAATCCGGTTTCAAACCGGATGTTTCTTTATCCGACGGCATTGCCGAACTCATTAAAGGTTATCAGGTTATTAAACGCAATCAATACGCGAACATATGAAACAACTCGATATCCTTTTTATCCATCCCAACGCTTCCGAAGAAATTTACCAGGAATTAAGCAAAGACTATTCAGCCATCGAGCCGCCGATTTGGGCGGGGATGCTCACGTCGCATTGCCTTAAACACGGTTTTGGCGCGGAAATCCTCGATTGCGAAGCCATGAAATTAGATGATGCCCAGGCGACCGAGACCATCCGACAACTTAATCCCCGCGTGGTCTGTTTTGTGGTGTACGGCCAGCAGCCCTCGGCCAGTTCTCAAAATATGGAAGGCGCGGTATCGTTAGCCGAGTATGTCAAAAACCATTGCCCCGGGATCAAGATTCTTTTTGTCGGTGGACATGTCAGCGCCCTTTCCAGGGAAGTCATGGAAAAACATCCCTTTGTGGACATGGTCTGTCAGAACGAAGGAGTCTACACGATATCGAACCTGCTGCGGACAAACTTAAAAGACAAATTGAATTTAGTCAATGGATTAGGTTACCGCGAAGGCGGTCAGATTGTTCTCAACAAACCGTCTCCTATTGTTGAGAAAAAGGACCTACCCGAGGAATTGCCTGGCATGGCCTGGGACAAAATCCCCATGGGAAAGTATCGGACCGCCCTTTGGCATTCTCTTCCCAACCAGACGGAAAAGCTTCCCTTCGCCTCTTTGTACACCAGTTTAGGCTGCCCGATGAAATGTTCGTTTTGCATGATCAACATCATCAACCGCCAGGAGAATGAATATGCCGACGGCAGCGCGGTCTTCCGCTATTGGGAACCGGAATTTATCATCAAAGAATTCGATAAACTCGCCCAACTGGGAATCCAGAACATCAAAATTGCCGATGAGCTTTTTGTTTTGAATCCCAATCATTTCATGAAACTCTGTCAGTTGATCATCGAACGCGGATATAAATTCAATATCTGGTGTTATTCGAGAGTGGATACGGTCAGAGATGTTTATCTTGAGACGATGAAGAAAGCCGGAATCAATTTTGTGGCCTTAGGGATTGAAAGCGGCAATACCAGCGTTAGAAAAGATGTGACCAAAGGTCGTTTTGAGGATGTGGATATTCGTGATATCGTCATAAAAATCCAGGCCGCCGGGATCAACGTCGCCGCCAATTATATCTTTGGCCTGCCGAAAGATAATTTTCAAACGATGCAAAACACATTAGATTTGGCCTTGGAACTGAATACCGAGATGGCCAATTTTTATTCGGCCATGGCGTATCCGGGAAGCCCTCTTTACGGGATCGCCCGGAAAGAAGGGTGGAAGCTGCCCGAAACGTACGCCGGTTATTCTCAGCATTCTTATTATACTCAGCCTTTACCGACGAAATATTTAACCGCCGAGCAGGTCCTGGAATTCCGAGATCAAGCCTGGACAACCTATCATACCAGTCCAAAATTCTTGGCGTTGTTAAAGGAGAAGTTTGGACAAATCGCGATGGATAAGACACTGCAATCGACTAAGATAAGATTGAGACGTAAAATCCTTGAGAAGGAAAAAATAACCCTGTCATGATCATCAGCCGAACGCCTTTTCGGGTTTCATTTTTTGGCGGCGGGACCGATTATCCGGGATGGTATAATCAGAACAAAGGCGCCGTTCTCGCCACCACCATCGACAAATATTGTTACATTACCTGCCGCTATCTGCCGCCGTTTTTCGAGCACAAATCCCGCATTATTTATTCCATCATGGAACATATCCAATCCTCGGTTGATGAGATTCAGCACCCGGCGGTACGTGAGGTATTAAAATTTTTGAAAATCCATGAGGGAATAGAGATTCATCATGACGGAGATTTGCCGGCGCGCACAGGGTTGGGCTCGAGCTCTTCATTTACCGTTGGGCTTTTAAACGCCCTCTATGCGCTTAAAGGTATTATGCCCACCAAGGAGCGTTTGGCCAAAGAGTCTATTTTTATTGAGCAGGAAAAATGTAAAGACAATGTCGGTTGCCAGGATCAGGTTCTGGCGGCCTACGGCGGATTCAATTTTATCGAATTCGGCGGCCATGATCATTTAAATGTCCGGCGGGTCACGATCCCTGACGAAAAAACGCGGGTCTTGCAGGATCATCTGCTGATGTTCTTTACCGGATTTTCTCGGACAGCCTCAGAGATCGCGGCCCAGCAGATAAAAAATATTCCCAAGAAGAAAAAGGAATTAAAGATGATGTATCAGATGACTTTTAAGGCCATCGAGATACTCAATAGCAATAGAAACAATATCAATGATTTTGGAAAATTATTGAACGAAAGCTGGAAATTAAAACGCGGCCTGTCGGGAAAAGTCTCAACCCCGTATATCGATGAGCTTTACCAAGCAGCGATGCGGGCCGGCGCTTTGGGCGGAAAACTTTTGGGGGCCGGCGGCGGCGGTTTTGTCCTTTTATTTGTCGAGCCGCATAAGCAAAAGAAAGTCCGCGAGAAGTTAAAGAAGTATTTGGAGATTCCCTTTAAGTTTGAGAATTTAGGTTCGCAGATTATTTTTTATCAACCCAACAGCGGTCGGGTCGGGTAACCCGGATTACACCTGCGAGGTGTCGTTAATGAATACCACGAACGACACCTCGCAGGTGTATCAGATGGTTTCAAGAGGCATTGGATAAAATTGTTACGCACTCTTAGTGACATTGATGTTCTAATCCTTTGCGGCGGGTTAGGGACACGCCTGAGGAATACCATCGGCGAATCGCAGAAGGTCATGGCCCGTGTGGGCGAACGGCCGTTTTTGGATATTCTTCTTGAACATATCGCAGACCAGGGGTTCCAGCGCGTTGTGCTTTGCGTGGGTTACCAGGCTGATGCGGTTGAAGAATATTATCGCCAGAAAAAAAGTCCTCTCGTAATTGAATTTTCCAACGAAACCGAACCGTTGGGAACAGGCGGAGCGCTTAAGCTGGCCGAATCGTTGGTTAAAGTTCAAAGATTTTTTGTTTTAAACGGCGATTCTTTTTGTCCGGTGAATTTTCAGAAATTTTTAGATTTTCATCTTTTTAATAGAGCTTTGGCTTCTATTGTATTGTCCCGGGCAAAGGAAAGACAAGACTTTGGCACCGTTGTGATTGATGGCCAGCAGAAGATCGTTGTTTTTAAGGAAAAAGTTAACAGCGATGCCTTGGCGCTCCTTAACGCGGGTGTATATTGTTTTGAAAAGGATATTTTTCAACTTGTCCCAAAGCAAAAGAAGTTTTCATTGGAACACGATGTGTTCCCGAATTTAGTGGATAAGAAATTCTACGGATTTATTATTAAGGAAAGCTTTACGGATATTGGAACGCCGGAGAGATATAACCAAGCGAAGTCCATTTTAAAAGGAGATTAATGAGCGTTAAAAATAAATTTAAAGTCACCTTTGGCACGGTTTCCATTACCGATGAGGCGCGGCAGTTAATCGATAAGATCCTTGATTCCAAATGGGTGACCAAGGGAAAATATGTCGAGGAATTCGAGCATCAGTTCGCGAAGTTGTTCGGCACCAAAGAGGCGATAGCCCTGAGCAGCGGCACGGACGCCGACGCTTTGTCGTTGGCGGTCCTGTACGATTTCGGCGCTAAACGCGGCGATGAAATCATTGTTCCGGCCTTATCGTTTGTCGCTACGGGTAATGCCGTTTTTCAGGCGGGCTTTCATCCGGTCTTTGTGGATGTCGAGCGCGAAACATTAAACATCAATCCGGACAAAATTGAGGCCGCGATTACTAAAAAAACCCGAGGTATTATGCCCGTGCATTTAATGGGTAAACCCGCGGAAATGGATAAAATCATGGCTATCGCCAAGAAATATAAACTCTTCGTTATCGAAGACGCGGCCGAGGCCCATGGCGCGGAATATAAAGGAAAAAAAATCGGTACCATCGGCGACATGGCGGCCTTTAGTCTTTACGCCGCGCATATCGTCACGACCATTGAGGGGGGCATTATCACCACAAACAATCCGAAGATGGCTGAGGCCTTGCGTTCTTTGCGCAATCACGGGATGGAGGAGAAATTTGTTTTTAAACGCATTGGTTTTTCGGCGAAGATGAATGAGATCGAAGCGGCGGTGGGATTAGGCAATATAAAAATATTTTCAAAAATCCTTTCGAAGCGAAGACGCAATATGAGTTTTTTGATTAAAGAGTTTAAAAAGTTTGACGATTTCTTTTTTTCGATTAAAGAAGAGGCGCATGAAAAACTCGGACCGCATGCTTTCCCCATCACGCTAAATGAACACGTCAAATTCAGCCGCGATGAATTTGTCCAGTACATCGAAAAGGCGGGTGTTGATTCGAGAAATCTTTTTTATTCCATGCCGACCCAGTGCCCGGGCTATAAATTTCTTGGGTATAAACTCGGTGATTTTCCCGTCTCCGAGTATTTCGGCACCCATGGACTGCACATTGGTGTTCATCAGGACTTAGAAATCGAAGACCTATCTTATGTGATTGAAACGGTCGAAGAATTTCTTAAAACCAAAAGGTAAGCATAAGCCGTGTATGAAAATCGCGATCAACTGCCGCTCTTTTCTTAAAGACCAATATACGGGTATTGGCCGCTACTCGTACAATTTGGTTAAATCTCTCAGTGAAATTGACAATGAAAACGAATATTTTCTTTACGCCCACAAGGGAATCTTCGACCGGAAAAGAAAAATTCCCCGTTTTGTTGCCCCTAATTTTCACGTCAAGGTCGATTATTTTAATCGCGGTCCAGAGAGAGCACTCAACAATATCGACATTTATCACGCACCGAGCCCTGACCGGATCGACATCACGGGAGGGAAAGTTATTGTCACTGTCCATGATTTGATTTATCTGACCTATCCACAGGGGCACACGCCGCAGACCATCGAAGAGACCCATAAACAGTTTCAGCAGATCATAGGAAGATCCCAGAAAATTATTTGCGTGTCGAAAAGCACGATGGGTGATCTCCAGCGGCATTTTGATATTTCTCCAAGCAAGATGCGTTTAGTTTATCAGGGTATTGACCGCAATGTTTTTTATCCGTTGGAAATGCCAGAACGAACAAAGGCGCAGGAGCTAGTGCGTTTAAAAGGAGTTCGTGACCCATACATTCTTTTTGTCGGCACCATTGAGCCCAGAAAGAATTTAGACGGTTTGATTCGGGCTTTCACTGTTCTGAAAGATAAAAAAGTTTTTACCGGGAAGTTGGTCGTTATTGGGATGCGAGGGTGGATGGAAGGCCCGGTGTTTGACTTGATCGAGCGATTCAAGCTTAAAAATGATATTATTTTTTTGGGATATCTTTCCAGCCAGGAGCTCTGTTATTTTTATAATATGGCTGAGGTTTTTGTTTTTCCATCGTTTTATGAGGGCTTTGGCTTTCCCATTGTGGAAGCCATGAGCTGCGGCACGCCGGTGGTGACCTCGAATAAATCATCTTGTCCTGAGGTCGCGGGCGATGCGGCGTTATTGGTGGATCCCCACAATCCCTTGGAAATTGCCGGGACCATTGAGCAAATCCTTGGAGACAAGGGTCTGAGAAAAGTTCTGCAAGGGAATGGATTTCACCGGGCGCTGGATTTTTCATTTATTTCGACGGCAAAAAATACGCTGCGCGTGTACCAAGAGGTTTATAATTCTTAGGGACGGACTTATGAAGATCAGTGGGTTTACCATCGTCCGTAATGCGATAAAATATAATTATCCGGTCCTTGAATCTATCAATTCGATTTTGCCGATCTGTGATGAGTTTGTCGTGAATGTCGGGGATTCTCAAGATGATACCCTGAAGCTGATTGCGTCGATCCGGGGCCCAAAGATCAAAATTATTCATAGCCAGTGGGATTTTTTCGGCGGGAGTAAGGTCCTGGCCGATCAGACCAATTTCGCTTTAAAGGCCTGCAGTGGCGACTGGGCCTTCTATCTGCAGTCCGACGAAGTGATCCATGAGATGGACTTGCCTGACCTTAAAAGTTCTATGCAAAGATACCTTCATGATGAAACGGTTGATGCCTTGCGTTTTCAGTGGTTGCATTTTTACGGAAGTTATTTCCGCTATCGGATTGACAGCGGGTGGTATCAGAAGCAGGACCGGATCGTCCGCAATAATGGGACTGTTGAATCCATAGGGGACGCTTATGCCTTTGCCCGCAAAGACGGACAGCCCTTACGGTACAAAAAGACCAATCGCTTTGTTTATCATTATGGCTGGGTGAACTCAGGGGAGTTGATGACCCGGCGGCGCGTGAACGCCGAGCAGATCGGTTTTACCTCGCTTCAGAATGAAGAACGGCAGAAAGAATATTCGTATGGCGACTTGAACCGCTTCCCGGCCTATTTCGGTTCGCACCCAATGGTGATGCGCCACAAAATTACCGAACATCGTTTAAGCCAGGAGGATTGGCAGGACATTTGCCGGCGTTTTTGGTGGCATCCGGCGAAGATTTTACGGTTTCGTCATAAGACTTCAAAAAGGATTAAAGAGAAGATTGTTTGAAAGGAGTGTAAGATGGATTCAGAAAACAAAACGATAGAGGCTGAATTGTTGGCCAGAGAAGTTAAACGGCGATATGAACTATTGCGTATGGCCCAAGGAGGATGGAGATGCTGGACAGGATTTGAAATAGCCAACGGTATTGTGATCTGTATTTGGGCTTTTTATGCCTGGACGATGAAAGACGTAGTTTTTATTGTTTTAATTTTATTCTCCATGAGTAGTTTACAGAGTAGTTTAACTGGCCGCCAGATTAATGCATTGATTGAACTCATTGGTAAGGAAAAGCTTCTTAAAGTTAGCGATGGAAAATAAGCAAAGTATATACGCCGTTATCTTAGCCGGCGGGTCGGGCACGCGGTTTTGGCCTTTAGGCCGTCAGCGCCAGCCCAAACAGTTTTTGAAAATCATCGGGGACAAAAGTCTTTTTCAGGAAACTTTGCGGCGCACCGGGTTATTGGTCGAGCCGCGGAATATTTTTGTCGTCACCAACGCCCAATATAAAACAAAGGTCCGCCAGCAGATGAGCGGTCTTAAAATCCCCGCCTCGCAGATTCTTTGTGAGCCGCAGGGAAAAAATACCGCGCCGGCGATTTGTTGGGCGGCTCTTCGCATCCAGGCGCTTAATCCGCAAGCTGTTATGATCGTTCTGCCATCGGATCATCTCATCGTAAATAGCACAGCCTTTCAACAGACCATGCGCCAGGCCATTGCCTTGGCCTGTAAAGAATATTTGGTGACCATCGGGATCGTTCCGACCCGGCCGGAAACAGGTTATGGTTATTTAAAAACATTGAAGTTAAAAAATTTAAAGCAGGTTATCTGGAAGGTTGATAAGTTTGTGGAAAAACCGTCGGTAAAAAAAGCCCAGTATTTTTTGAAAGCCGGGAATTATCTTTGGAACAGCGGCATGTTTGCATGGGAAGTGAACGCGATATTAGAGGAATTTAAAAAATATCTTCCCGTGGTATATAAATTAATCGTAGGGACGAGTTTGAAACCCGTCCCTGCCGTAGTCTGGTCCCGTTTGCCGTCAATTTCCATTGATTACGGTATTATGGAAAAATCAAAAAGAGTGGTCACGGTTCCGGCGCACAATCTTGGCTGGTCGGATTTAGGCAGCTGGCAGGCCTTGTCCCAGACATTGACAAAAACCAAAGACAAGAAAGGAAATTATCTCAAAGGTGAAATTGTCAATGTTGACGGTGAGGAAATGTTTATTTTAGGCGGGAAGCGTTTGATTGCCACAGTCGGGCTGCGGGATATCATTGTGGTCGATACCCCGGACGCTCTTTTGATCTGTCGAAAAGATTCTTCTCAAAAAGTTAAAGATGTTGTTGGGCTTCTGCAAAAGTCGCACCCTAAACTTTTATGACCCCCTCAAAAATATTGATCATTAATATCTTCGGTATTGGCGATGTCCTTTTTACGACACCGCTCGTCAGCAATCTGAAACGTCATTGGCCCAAATGTTCGATTGGCTATGTCGCCAATGGCCGGACGGCCAAACTTTTAAAAAACAATCCCCAGATCGATAAAGTTTTTATTTATGACCGAGATGATTATCAGACAACGTATAAGCAATCGAAACTAAAGTTTTTCGGCAAGATGCGGGCGGTCTTAAGTGAGATAAAAAGTGAACAGTATGATTTAGCGATTGATTTGTCGTTGAATACATCGGTGAGTTTCTTGATGCGGCTTATTGGGATCAAAGAGCGGATCGGTTTTAATTACCGCAACCGCAGTCCGTTTTTGACTCATGCAATTGTCTTGGAAGGCTACGAAGGCAAACATGTGGTGGAGCATTATTTTGATATCCTGAGGGAATTGGATGTCCCTATCGTGGACAAAGAACTGAAGATTTATCCCGATGATGGCGATAGACAATGGGCCGATGAACTGTGCGAGCGATTTTATCTTCTACCGGAGGATTTCACCGTTGCTGTCGTGCCGGGAGGAGGAGACAGCTGGGGCAAGGACGCCCATTTCAAGCGCTGGTCAGTGGAAAAATTCGCGCAATTAGCCGACAAAATGATTGAAAAATTTTCGGCCAAGATTATACTGATGGGGAATCACAACGAGATAGATTTGTGCTCGTACGTTTCCAGGAAGATGCGCGGTTCCTGTTATGATTTAAGCGGTCAGACGAGTTTGCATCAAATGGCCGCGTTTTTAAGACGCTGCAAACTGGCCATTGTCAACGACGGCGGACCGTTGCACATCGCCGTGGCCATGGGTATCAAGACGGTTTCGATTTTTGGCCCCGTGGATGAACAGGTTTATGGGCCATACCCGAAAGGAAATCATATCGTTGTCGGCAAAGATATCGCCTGCCGGCCTTGTTATCGGAATTTCCGCATGGCGACATGCCTGCATCACCATTGTATTAATTCACTGGAATTAGACGAAGTTTTAAGAAAGGTAGAAAGATTTTTATGAACGTGCCGTTTATCGATTTTAGTCCACAGTACGATGATATCAAAGACGAAATTGACGTGGGGCTTAAAAATGTTTTTAAGAAAGGCGATTTCATTTTAGGGGAAGAAGAGAAAAAATTTGAGGTCGATTTCGCGCATTATTGCGACGTCAAATACGGCGTCGGGGTCAACTCCGGAACGGATGCCCTCTACTTGGCCCTCGCCGCCTTGAACATCGGTCCCGGAGATGAAGTGATCCTGCCGACGTTTACCTTCATCGCCACCGCGCTGTGCATTTCCTACACCGGTGCCAAACCGGTTTTTGTCGATATAGAAGACGATACGTACAATATCGATTCCGAAAAATTTAAAGACGCGATTACCAAAAAAACAAAGGCTGTCATGCCCGTGCATATTTACGGGCAATCCGCCGACATGCAGGAGATCATGTCGATCGCGAAAAAACATCGGCTCAGGGTCATTGAAGACGCCGCCCAGGCCCACGGCGCTTTTTATCAGGGTAAAAAGGTCGGATCCTTAGGTGATGTGGCTTGTTTTAGTTTTTATCCGACGAAAAGTCTGGGGGCTTTTGGCGACGGCGGGATGATTGTCACCGATGATCTGGAGATCAATCAGCAGTCCCTGATGCTCAGGGATTACGGTCGGAAAGACCGTTATGAACATGTGATCAAAGGTTTTAATTCCCGTCTGGACACAGTCCAGGCGGTTGTCCTTAACGCGAAGTTAAAGCGCCTCGACCAATGGAATAAGATGCGTGGCGACGCTGCTGGTCATTATGCGAAATTGTTAAACGGCACCGACAGCATCAGACCACCCGTCACCAAAAAAGACCGGACCCATGTTTATCAGACATTTGCCATCCGGGTTAAGAATAGAGATAAAGTTATGGAGGGTTTGAAGAAAGAAGGAATTAGTTCTTTGATTCATTATCCGATTCCGCTGCATTTGCAGGAAGCGTATAAAGAACTTAAACATAAAAAAGGCGACTTTCCTGTCTCGGAAAGAATTGCCGATGAAATCCTTTCTCTGCCGATGTACCCGCACATGAAAAAAGAACAGGTAGAGTTTGTCTGCGCGACTCTTAAAAAATTGACCCAACATGCCTAAAGTGCCGCTGTCCGTTGTGGTGATCACCAAAAACGAAGAGAATAATATCGCCGATTGTCTTAACAGCGTTGCCGGCTGGGCGGATGAAATCATTGTCGTTGATGACGAAAGCCGCGATCGAACCGTTGAGATCGCCCGCGGCTTTACCGATAAGATTCTCCACCGCCGCATGGATAATGAGGGCACGCATCGCAACTGGTCTTACGCCCAGGCCAGAAACGAATGGGTCCTTAGCCTGGATGCCGACGAAATAGTTTCCCCTGAATTGCGCGCAGAAATCACTTCAGTCCTTTCCGGAAATCAGTTCCACGCTTTCTCGATTCCTTTAAGAAATTATATCGGTAACTATTGGGTCAAGCACAGCGGCTGGTATCCGGCGGGAAAATTACGTTTGTTTATGAAGAGCCGGTTTAAATATGAGGAGGTCCTCGTTCACCCGAAAGTTTTTTTAGATGGCAATACCGGGCATCTCACAAAAGATATTATTCATAAAGGTTATCCAAATTTTGAACATTTTTTAGCGAGTTTAAATCGGCAGACGACCCTTGAAGCTCAAAAGTGGATTCAGACCGGCAGGCGGATGTCGTTAGGCCGCGCAATTTGGCGGACCATCGACCGTTTCCCCCGGTCGTATTTTGGTAAAAAAGGTTACAAGGATGGCTTTATCGGTTTTATGATCGCTTTTTTTGCGTCATTTTATCAGGTGATGAGTTATACCAAATATTGGGAGATGAAACGTAATGAAAAGAAGGTATAAGTTAGGACTATGACGATAAAATCCATGAGAATCGTTTTCCTTGATAGAGATGGCGTCATCAATCGTTTCCCGGGTAACGGAGGTTACGTCACCAAGATCAAAGATTTTCATTTTTTACCCGGCTCGCTAAGGGCTATTCATATCCTGACCCAAAAGGGGTTTAAGATTTTTGTGGTTTCGAACCAGGCGGGCGTTAATCGCGGTATTTATTCGCAGAAGAAATTAGATCAGATCACGAAGCATATGATGAAATACGTCCTCAAGGCCAGAGGGAAGATAAGACAAGTTTTTTACTGCACCCATACCCCCGATGAGAACTGCGACTGCCGTAAACCCAAAATCGGTTCCTTACAAAGGGCTTTTAAGTTAGTCGGAGTCAAACCTAAGGGGCCGCATCAATCATTTTTTGTCGGTGACGCCAAAATGGATATTGAGGCGGGCAGTGCCGCCGGCTGCACCACGATTTTAGTTTTATCGGGGAAAGAGAACCGCCAAAGTATCAGCAACTGGACCACCCAACCGGATCATATCGCCAAGGACCTTTTAGCCGCGACCAAAATCATTACCGATGAAAATTCTAGTCATTCACGCCTCCGCCGGCGCTGGGCACACTAAGGCCGCCGAAGCGCTGTATCAGGGAATTAAGGAATCCGCACAGTACGAAGTCGCTTTAATTAATTCTTTAAATTACACCAGTCCAGCGTATAAAAAATCGTATCAAGACACGTATACGTTCATGGTGACTAAACTGCCGTGGGCCTGGGGATTCTTCTGCTGGCTGACGGATATTCCCTTCTTGCGAGGGCTGGTACGATTTTCCCGCCGGGTGTTTAATTCCATCGTGGCCAAAGCCCTGGAGGAATATTTTAAGAAAGAGAAATTTGATTGGATATTTTCAACCCATTTTTTAGCTAATGAGGTTTCAGCCGCGCTTAAAAGGAAGAATCTTGTTCACGCGAAGATCGTTTCAGTGGTGACGGATTTTGACGTGCACAGCATATGGCTGGCTGAGGGCATTGATTTTTACACCGTGGCCACGGTTTGGACCCGGGAGAAATTAAGGAAACTGGGCGTTCCCAATGATAAAATCATCAATTCCGGAATCCCGACCGACAAAAAGTTCAGCGCCTATAAAGATATTGCCGCGCTTAAAAACAAGCTGAGAATCAAAAGCGATGTTTTTACGGTCTTGATGGCCACCGGGTCTTTCGGCATTGGGCCTATCGCTGAAATCGTGGAGGCTTTAAAGGGTTTTCAAGTGCTGGTCGTCTGCGGCCACAATAAAAATTTATATGAACGGCTTTCTTCGCGGGCCACGGATCTGGCGCATATTTATGGTTTGGTCAATAATATGGATGAACTGATGGCCGTCGCTGATGTCATGATCACCAAACCCGGCGGCTTGTCCGTTTCCGAGGCCTTAGTCAATCACCTGCCGCTTATTTTTTTTAGTCCTATCCCGGGTCAGGAAACCAACAATATCAAAGTCCTTAAAGAATACGGCGTTGGTTTTAACCAACCGGATATTCGCGCGATGGTGGAAGAAATTAAGAAAATAAGTCAGTCCGCTGATTACTTGGAAAAGGCCAAAGAGAAAGTCCTGCAGATTGCCCGGCCGGACGCCGTCAAAGAAATCGTTAATCTCATTCCATGAACAAAATTGTCAAAGTCGTTGTCGGCCTTCCGATAGAAGGCCCTTTTGACTATTGGGTAGATGAAACGCTGCGCGCGCAGATTGCCGTCGGTAAACGCGTGCGTATCCCTTTTGGCGGCAGAAAGCGCATCGGTTATGTGGTCGGCCAGGCTGATAAAAGCCGTTTTCCGGGGGGTCGATTAAAACCAATTTTCTCGGTCATCGATGCGACTCCAATTTTAAATGACGAGTTATTACAACTTACCCGCGAGGTTTCTATTTATTACGGGTGTTCGTGGGGCGAGGCTATTGAAACAAGTTTGCCAAAGGCCTTGAGATCTGGGATGACGATAGATTTACCGGTCACCGAAAATTTTTTAGGACAAAAAACATCCCTACATCAAATCATTCTGCTGCAGGATCTCAACCGAAAACAGGGTTGGGATTTTCTATCGGAGAATATCCGACAGTCAATCGCCGCAGGACAAGACGTGATTGTCCTTGTTCCCGAGATAACTGTCCTTAATTTCATGGCGGAAATGTTGAAAAAGATTTCGGATAAAGTGATTATTTTGGACCGGAAGCTGGCCGCTAAAGAAGAATTGAACAATTGGCTCATGGCGGGAGCAAAAGAGGCAAAGATTGTTTTGGGGACCCGCTCAGCGGTATTTGCCCCGGTCCATCATTTGGGTTTGATGGTGGTCATCGAGGAAGATCACCAGTCTTATAAACAGGAGCAGTCACCGTTTTATCATGGCCGGGATGTGGCGTTGATGCGCGCCGGGAAAAACGACTGCCGTGTTATTTTAGAGAATTGCGCGCCTTGTCCCGAGGTCTGGTGGCAGGCGAAAAAGGGCACGATGAAGTTGTTGTCATTTTCAACCGAAAAGTCAGCGGGCATGCAGATCGTCGATATGACGGATTATAAGTCGCGTAAAAGCGTTTTAATCTCGGTGCCGCTACGAAATGCCATTGAGAAAACGGTCAGGGCCGAGGGTAAGGTCATTCTATTCTTAAACCGCAAGGGTTTTAGTACCATGACGAAGTGTCCGCAGTGTCAATTCATTCTGCAATGTCCGCGCTGCGAAACCAACTTGTCTTATTTATACGCCCAAAAGAAAATGACCTGTGGCCGTTGTAATTACAGGGCGGATTTACCGGAACTCTGTCCGCAATGCCGGAGTTCTTATTTGCGTTCTTCGGGGATCGGCATCGAAAAGTTAGAGAGCGAACTGGCCAGGATATTTCCTAAATACCGTCTCGGTTTGTATGACCGCGACACGAAAAATTTACCGGTCCAGTTCGATATTTTGATTGCCACCCAGGCGATCTTAAGATTGCAAAATCAATTTTCCGTAGAACTTATTGGCGCGATCCACATGGACAGCGAGCTGAACCACCCCGATTTTCGTTCGGCGCACAAGACATTTTCTTTGCTGATCCAATTACGACAGATGACTAAAGAAAAATTCATTGTGCAGACCAGACTGCCGGAGAATTATTGTTTCAAATCGGCCGCCAAGATGGACTTTAAAGGATTTTACCGCGAGGAAATCAAATTCCGACGGCAATTGGGCCTGCCGCCGTTTAATCACCTTGTTTCCATTATTGTCCGGGCCGCCCAAGAGAAAGCGGCGTTTGAGCAGGTCAATATTTTTTATCGGAAAATGCAAGATACCTTGAAGCGCGGTATAATGGTGACCGAACCCCAGCCGGATGTGATGCCGAAATTAAGGGGCAAATACCGCTTTATGATTTTGGTGAAGGGTAAGTCCGCGGAAAAGATTTTATCGTTTGTCCGCACCTCTTTAAAAGGGATCAAACGAAAATCCGGCGCGATAATCAGTGTGAATGTGGATCCATGAACATCATCTTTTTTGGTAGTGACGATTTCGCGGCAATGAATTTAGAACGGCTGGTGAAATCACAGCATAAAGTTTTAGCCGGTGTGACCCAGCCGGATAAACCCAGAGACCGTCATTTAAAGGTCACGGCCTTACCGGTAAAAGAGACCGCTTTAAAATATAGCCTTCCCGTTTTACAGCCGGAGGCTGTTGGCGACCATGATTTTATTGACAAGTTGAAAAGTTACGCGGCCGATCTATTTGTGGTTATTGCCTACGGAAAAATCCTACCGACAAAAATTCTTTCAATCCCGCAGAAATTTTGCATCAATGTCCACGCCTCGCTTTTGCCAAAATACCGGGGGGCATCGCCCATTAACTGGGCCATTATTAACGGCGATCAGGTTTCAGGTATATCCGTTATCAAGATGAATGCTAAAATGGATGCTGGAGAAATTATTTCGCAAAGGGAGATCCGCATTGATCCGCACGACACCTCAAGCACGCTAAGAGTAAGATTGGCGCAAGCGAGCACCGAATTGCTCCCCGAGACAATCCAACTGATTGAAAAAAATACTTTTCGGCTGACGCCGCAAAATGAAGCGGAGGCCACCTATACTAAGAAGCTTACCAAAGAACTCGGCCGCATTGATTGGTCGGATAGCGCCGTCAATATCCACAATCGCGTCCGCGGGCTTGTCCCCTGGCCGGGGGCGTACACGCACTATAATGGAAAAATATTGAAAATATTGGCGACACAGATTGTCGAAGCGCAATCAAAACAATCCCAGCCGGGTCAAATCGTTCAGATATCCAAACAGGGAGTAGATGTGGCCACCGGCACAGGAATCCTTCGTGTCGGCAAAGTCCATCTTGAATCGTCGAAAGTGATGGATGTACAAAGCTTTGTTGCCGGTCATAAAATTACGGTGGGGTTTTCTTTTGAAGCGGATAAATGATTTTGAATCGAATTTTCATTGTGATATAATCTCCCGACATTAAGGAAAATCCAAATGCCTGAATTACGTAAAGATCCAACCATCGGCCGGTGGGTTATTATTTCCACCGAGCGGGCCAGAAGGCCGGGTGTTTTCTTTGACCTCGATGAAAACACCGAAGAAGAACAAGACTGTCCTTTTTGCGAGCATAAGGAAAATCAAACGCCGCCGGAAATTCATGCCGTCCGCGATCATGGCTCCCATGCCAACGGCCCGGGCTGGAAGGTTCGTGTTATTCCGAGTATTAATCCATTTTTACGCATCGAAGGCAATTTAAACCGCCGCGGGTATGGACTTTACGATGTGATGAATGGCGTGGGCGCCCACGAAGTCATTGTCGAGACCCCTCAGCATATCGCCAACATGGCGGATTTAAGCGCCCACCAAATTGAATTGGTTTTGCAGACTCATGTGCTGCGCATTAACGACCTTGAGAAAGACCAGCGCTTCAAGTACGTTTTAGCCTATAAAAATTACGGACATTTATCCGGCGGCGGACGCGTCCGTCATTCCCGTTCGCAGCTTATCGCCACTCCGGTAACGCCGGTGCGCGTCAAAGAAGAATTGATCACCGCCAAAAAATATTTTGATTTCCATGACCGCTGCATTTATTGCGACATGATCCAACAGGAATGCGAGACGGAATCCAGAGTGGTTGCCGAATGCGAGCACTTTGTCGCTTTAACGCCGTTTGCCTCGAGGTTTACCTTTGAGGTTTGGATTCTTCCCAAAAAACATGGCTGCGATTTTGCCAAGGCTGGCGCGCCGGGATATCATAATCTGGCGATCATGCTTAAAAAAGTTCTCTCAAAAGTAAAAACAGGCTTAAATGACCCGGCGTATAATTTTTTGATTCATTCGGCCCCGTTTCGCCGTCAGGGGGGCAACAGCCAACAATGGAAAACGATTGAAGAAGATTATCACTGGCACATTGAAATTATCCCGCGGTTAACGCGCGTGGCCGGCTTTGAAAAGGGAACCGGTTTTTATATTTGTTCGATTCCACCGGAAGAGACCGCCAAATTTTTAAGAGAGGTAACGGTTCACTGACTTTTCTGAATAGAATATGACTTTTGTGGTAGTCAGTGCTAACCATCTTAAATGGTCGATTCAATAATGACATTATTAATCATGAAGGTTTGTAATGGGCGAACTTAGAAGAGATCCAGTCGTTGGCCGCTGGGTGATCGTGGATACCGACCACCCGGGACAGTCGAATGGTTTTGAGAAAGAAGACCATACGCCTAAGCAAGAGGCCAAATGCCAGTTTTGTTATGGCAGAGAAAATCAAACGCCACCCGAGATTGAGGCTGCTCGGCCGAAAGATTCCAAACCCAACAGTCCTGGTTGGTCGGTCCGGGTGAT
>Ga0247727_10007095_pt1 | contig 21580 bp, 29 predicted proteins | sample WisWelCaveWW1625_FD_202498 | JGI IMG/M metagenome (GOLD analysis project Ga0247727, IMG submission 202498) | Biofilm microbial communities from Wishing Well Cave, Virginia, United States - WW16-25 | ecosystem: Environmental > Aquatic > Deep subsurface > Groundwater > Cave microbial mat | place... | reverse complement strand
GGCCACGAGGCGCGACGGACTGCCCCGTGTATTTCAGCAGGTTGATGCCGCTATACAGGGCGTGATTGATGTTGCGAACCGTGAGGACATACATGACGGGCCTCCTTAGACGATGATGGACTCAGCGATGATATCTACTTTGTGCGTGATGAACCGGTCAGCGGTCTGCCATGACCGATGGTTCAGTCGCCCTTTGATACAGCACTTCGTGTCGGGCTTGAAGTCGGGGAGGGTCTGTACCCAGTCCGCCAGCTTGCCGAAGGCGTTGATTTCGATCTTGCCCGTGGCTGGCTTGCCCTTTTTCTGCACGATAAACTTCAAGTCCCATGTAGCGATGTGCGTCCCGTTCGGGGTCACTTTGAATTCGGGTTCATTGATGACGAACCCCGTCAACTCAATATGGTTGATGTTCGGCAACGGCTGTTTGATGGGCGTCGGGTCGCTCATGTGTGGTCCACCTGTATCACTTCCCACGGACGCAGCACGATCGGGGCCAGTGGAGGGCCACTGACCGCCGCATCAATCGCTGCGTTTTCCAGTGCCGTGCGTTCGGGCGTGAGCGGATCCATTGTTTCCTTGCCGAACTTATCGGGCAAGAGGCCGGTGCGGTACGACTTTGCATCGCACCCGTGACACGGCCCGAAGTCACGCAGCCCGAGCAAGAGTCGGCGTCGTGCCGCCATGAAGCGGTCATTCTGCCAGATCTTGTCCACGAAGTTATCCTTGACGATGTTCCCGCAGTGATACAGGCCGCGCCAGTCGTTGCAGCAGATGGCGATCGAGCCGTCCCACCGCACACTGAGTTCACGGAACGGCTTCGCACAGCGTTTGCCCTGCATCGTGTCGTTCTTCGGTGAGCCGCACCCCGCGTGATTGTTGATGAGGCTGTGTGTGCCCTTCGCCGCCTTGCTGATGTCTTGAATAATGGACACGAACTTTTCACGCCGTTTCACGCGACGATGGGGGTTGCCCTTCGGTTCAGCCGGATACTCGTAGATCGGATATTTGAAATCCGGCTTCATCTCGCGAAGGGCTTCGCGGATCTTCGGCACGAATTTGATGCCGTCGTACTGGTCGAGGGCCAGAATGTCCACCGCGTTTTCCATAATCGTACTGATGTAGGTCAGAGGCCGGTTCAAGAAGCCGCCGCCGTTGGATGTGATCATCAACTGATTGTCCGGCAGATGCTTGCGAAACAGACACACAATGGTCAGTAAGTCTGGATGCAGGGACGGTTCGCCGTGCATGGCGAATTCAATCCGGCTATTCCAATGGACATCCTTGATTTGCTGTGCCAGCGCATCAGCGACCCCCTGCTCCATGAACTTCAGGTTCTTGTTTGCCCCTTCGCGGATGCCTTGCAGCCCACAGAAATCACAGAAGAGGTTACACCCCTCCACGAGTTCGACTTGGATGGCGAATGGCGGCTCTTGCTTATACATTAGAAGACCTCCGCGTTGAAATAGGCTTTCCACTTCTGGCCGATAATCTCCGGCGCATGGCGGTCCAGTAACCGATACGCCGCTTTGCGAATAGGGTGTAAGTCACGGGTCTGCGTTCGCAGGAGGTCAGCCAATTCTGCCGCCGTATCCACGGCAAGGCAGTTCACCCCTTCAATCAACTCGCCACCCTGCTTGAGCCAGCCCCGATGTACGATGATGACTGCCCCTGCATCAATCCCTTCCAGTACCGCATATTCCGCCGCTTCGCCGCCGCCGTCAGGGGCCGGATAGACGGTGAGATTTACCACAAAGTCCGCGCGACGTGCAAAGACATTCGACAAGATCGTGCCGTCTATTTTCAATTTCCGTTCCGTGAGCTCCGGATATTTCTGGGTCAATTGGAACCATCCCATCCCCACTCCGTCACGGCTGACCACAGCGACTCGCTCGTGTTCGGCGACAAGCCGGTTCGCATCCAGAATCAACGGCACGTTTTTGTACCCCGCGATTCGTGACAAACACACCCCGCGCAAGTACCGCTCGTTCGGTTCGGTCAAGTCCGGATACATCCGCTGAAAGGCTTGCGGAATGTAGGTTGCGTGAGGAATGGCTTGTTTCATGGCTTCGCGCACGACGACCACGTTCGCATCGCTGAGGTCTACCTGCTTAATCAGCCGCAGTTCGTTGGAGTCGTGGACCACAATGGGGATGCCCGACATGATGGCGAGGTTGATCAGCCCCGCATAGTCCTTTTGATGGGCGACAATAATTTTCTGCCCTTCGACCCGCATCATGTCGTCATAGGTGAACGAGTAGTGGACGAACCCGCCGTCCTCCACGTCTTGGGTGATCTTGGTTTTATTGGCGATCTGCAAGATCCGCACCTTGCAGCCGACGCTTCGCAGCGCATGACTGACCTGCTTCACCCATGAGATGATGCCCCCATAGTAAACTGAACTGAGCATCAGCAGGTTGATGGTCATGCGCCGAGCTCCTGTCGGTACGTTTCACCGATGATCTTGGCGTCGTACCGCTTGATGAACTCATACCCACCGCGGACTAATGCGGTGATATCGTGCTTGCCGGTGTGCAGGTCGTTCAAGGTCTGCACTAATTCGTCGGCTGATGCGACGGCAAGGCAGTTCACGCCTTCCTTGAGGGTTGCGATAGCCGGATCAAAGGACAGCCAGCCGCGATGCACGATGCAGATCGCACCGGCATCCATGGCTTCCATGAATGAATACTGCGAGGCCCCACCGTCCTCAGCGAAGACAGTCAAGTCCACCATCGCAAGATACTGCGAGCAGATATCCACCGCGCCGTCAAACGTGGCGGGGAATCCCATCTTATGGGTCATCAATTCCGGATAGTCCTTCTTGAACCGGAACATGAACGACCGGTGAAGCTGCCCCCGCAGATCCACCGCCAGCTCCGGCGGAACTTTGCGATTCGCCTCCAAGATGAGGTGCGAGTTCTTGGTGAACGACGTGCGCGCGATGCTGACGGCGTGTTTGCGTGTGCCGTGGTCAAAATGCTTATCGTCGAACCGCCGCCGCAGATACGGGGAATGCAGCACAACGGCGTCCGGCGCATAGCGTCGGTTGGATTCACGAATCGCAATCGGCCGAATCAGCAGCGACCGGTCACTGTAGACCTTCAGTTCGTTCGCGTCGAAGATCATAGACCGTGCGCCGTTCTTCAGCAGGGTGTTGATCATGTCGTGGTCAATTTCGCCGTTCTTGGATAACGCCGCCGTGATCAGCATCGTGGTCTTCTGCGCGAGCAGGTCGTCCAGTGACAGACGCCGGTAGACCACCCCGTATTTGCTGAGGGGCCGGTCCTTCTTTTCACTGCGCTTGCCGATCTTGATGATCTGCACCTCAGCTCCCGCCAGCTTCAGGGCGTGGAACAGATGCACGGTGAACGAGGTCGAGCCGCCGATCGGCCACGAACTGAGATAGATCAGCGAAATCATGTTATCCTTTCTTCAGGGCCTTCTGCCATGAAATGACCACGTCGGTCCGCGTCTTCATGCCTTTCCAGTATCCGCTTCCGGGTTTACTGGTCTTTTCCACGACCCGCACGACATCGCCGTGCAATTCTCTGAGTCGGTGTGCCGCCTGTGCCTGTCCTTCCAGTGTGCGGTATGTTGAACACCCGCCGCCTTCGTTGCTCCCCACTTGGTTCCAGCAGAATTGGAACAGCACCCGATTTGGGTAGCCGAGTTCAAGGAGCGACAGGGTCATGTCGAAGTCCTCCATGAAATGGGTACGATCGAAGCGGAGGCCGTGCTTCTTGATGACGCTGATGTCGTGAGCGTAGGCGTTGCACATCCGGGTCAAATCTTTGTACGGAGCCGCGACATGATTGTTGCCCTGCCGTGCGCTCAAGCCGACGTGAGCGTAGCCTTCGCTCAGCCAGAGCCGCATCATGGTGAACATCTCGCACACTTCAAACGACGTGGCCTTTGCCAGCTTGATCGTATCGGCCACGCGTCGGTAGAAATACATATCGTCGTCGAATTGGAAAACGTATTTCACCTGCGCCTGATCAATGATGAACTGCCGCGTCGGGCCGATGCCGGTGGCCGGACACCCCAAGACTCCACCGAATTCGTTCCCGCAGTACCGTTCGTAGATTTCCACTTCATCCATCGGCACGACGATGAAGGTACGTTTCTTGAACGGCTCAGGGATGAGCTTGAGGGTCACTTGCTTTGTGGCCCGTCCTTTAGATGGGATGTAAATCTGCATGTCGTTGAACATGACTTACTCCTTTCTGCGTTTCTGTTTGCGAAAGTGGAGATCTTCCGATTGCCGCATCTTCCTAATCATCTCGTGAACCAGAAAGGCGACGACCAGTTTGGTCAGTGCTTCCTGCACTCCCGCCATTAGTGGTCGCGCTTCTTTTGACCCGATGAATCGGCGCATCCGCTCTTCACGCTTCTTCGTATCGTTCAGCACGGTCAAGCCTTCCCGTTGTATTTCATGCGCGGGGTGCCTTCGCCATGAAAGACCCGCATATATTTGTCGAACTCGCAGAGGCTGTGCTCGATGTCGCGCATTTCCAAGGTCGGGACGTGCGGCTGGATAAAGTTCGGTGAAATCTGTAAGAGGTGCTGCATTCCAAGGATCCCATCGGCTGGCAGATGTTCGCGTAGCCGATACATCCCGCGCTTGGCTCCGGGGCCGGGATTCGCCCACGTCATGATGTCAGTCGCATCGTTGAGGATCGGCGTGTGCCGCAGATCGGTGATGATTTCGTAGCCGATGAACTTGCCGATGGACCGAATTTGAATGATTTCCTTGAACACCTTTTCAAGTGACTTGCTTTCTCGTGCCAGCAGATAGAACGCCTGACGTTGATCCCACAGCACGTTCATTGCGTCAGCCATCGTTTCAATTTTGTCACGGCCCTTTTCGCCGTGCGTCATGTGGGCATTCGTGAAGACCTGATTCCCTGCCGCACGATGCTTCTTCAGCACTTCGACAAAGGATGGTCGGTTCCAGTGCCCGATATATCCAACTACGCTGCCGGTGCCAATCCAATTGAACAACCGATACCACGCGATGTTGAATAACAGAAGATCAGCCCCGTGCCAGTACGGTTTGATGAAGTACTCAGTGAGCCAGACCGTGCCGGTGTCCAATTGCCTGAACGCATTGGTGAACTTATACTGCTGAAGAATCGGGTCGGCGGTCCACGGTTTGGGCTGGCCTTTCTGCCGGTTCAGGTAGATGCGATGCCGCTCATTAATCCAGTAGAAGAACTGAGCGATGGTCGCTGGCTTCAAATCTTTCATGTGCGCCTCACAAGTCGTAATACTTGGATGACATATTGTCTACCAGAACGAGTTCGTGCTTGGCACGGGTGACGCCGACGTAGAAGACTCGATGCTCGTCGTCAGGTTCCCTTTCGTAATGAGCATAGGTGCGGTATCCCATATCGGTCATGAGATACACACGGTCAGCCTCGCCGCCCTTTGCTTGGTGAATCGTTGACAAGACCAGATTCGGTTTCTTGCTGAGGACATCCAGCCCACCTTTGTCAATGAGTCGTTCGATGGTTTCTTTTTGCTTCAGCATCAGCAGCGATTCGCCCCACGGCTTGAGCTGCTTGATGCCGAAGTCGATCGCCTTATCCTTGGTCACGTGAATGGACTTATCCCACTGTTCGGCGAACTTTGATTTTGTGCCGTGCGTGATGATGCCAGCATTGGATGGGATGAGCTGAATCGCCGAGCTCAGCAACCCGACCGTCATGGGTTTCCCTTCGATGAATCGTTGCCAGTTAATGATTGCCATCAATTCATCCGGTTCACGAAACGGACTGCGTCGCCCCAGATAGGGCACCCCGTTGAACCGCAAGTCCTCTTCTAAGTGCCAGCCAAGAAAGTGATTACGATATAAGACCATCGCGCTGCCGGTTTTCGGGGCTTCCACCTCTTCCGTGTTTTCAATCCAACTGACCCGCCCGTCACGGTCGGTCGGGGCGAATTCCTTTTCCAGTCGCCCGTGGACGCGGTGGATAATGGTCTGCGCCAGCTTGTGAACGGTGCGGGGCAATCGCCACGATTTGGGGAGCACTTCGGTCTCGTCGGTCTTCCAGTGAATGAATGAGGACGCATCGGCTCCCGACCATGAAAAGATGGCTTGGTCATCATCGCCGATCACATAGACCCGCTCCGCTTTCTGCGCCATGAGCTCCACGACTTTCCATTGGAGCGGGGACAGGTCTTGCGCCTCGTCCACGAACAACACCCGAACCGGAAGCGGCTTGCCGTGTGACAGGTATAGGGTCAAGAAGTCGGTGAAGTCTAACAGATAATTCGCCTTGCGATACGTGTCATAGGACTGAATGACGAAGTTGACATAGTGCCAGTCCTTTTGACCGCCATAATTTTTGAACGCTTCTTCGTAGGTCCGTAGACGTGCTCGAACCGTGTGCATCCATGACAAGATGCGGTCGTCCTCAGTGACCGCCGAATCCTCGTCACCGGCTTCAAAATGATCACTGAGGTTGAGGCTGGCAAACTTGGCAAATTCTTTCACGCGTCGTCCGTTCAGCACACGATCTTGACTGAGCTGCATCACGCGATAGCAGATGGAGTGCAACGTGCGGAAATATGGCACGTCGCGCTCACCGTATCCAAATTGTTCCACGACCCGGTCCACCGCTTCTTGGATGCCGCGTTTGGTGAACGTGATAAAGGCGATCTGGTTCGGGCGCACCCCTGCCGCGATTTCCTGCCCCATGAGGTGCAGAGCGCGGGTGGTCTTGCCGGTGCCCGGAGGCCCTAGAATCTTTTTTCGCATGCTCGCAGTCCGTCCTCGACCGTCTTCACCACGTCTTCAGGTGCTCGTTTACGGAGTTGTTCTAATGCTGCCCCGCCCGAGATCGCCAAGAACAGGAAGCAGCGTTGTTTGGATTTCGGCACGATCAGCTCGGCGATGCGACGCGCCATGACCGGACTGGGACGCCGCCGTCCCCGTTCGATGTGCTGTACCATAGATAGATGACACCCGAGCAGGAGTGCCAGCTCCATCTGCGTCAGGACTTTGGCTTCGCGCAGTCGTTTGACGATGTGGCCGAATTCCATATTAGAACTCCTGTTCGGGAGCTGGCGGAGTTTCAAACCCTTCCGTCTGCTCGTTGATGTTCTCAATGGGAATGGTCCACAGGTTTGTGGACTTGCCGTTGATAGTCGTCACATAATGAGTGCAGCCGAAGTGTCGCAGATACGACCAGAGCTTCGGGCCTTTGACCGATTCCACTTTCTGCTGGCGTAAGAACTCCACGAAGTCCGTGCCACGGAAGATGACGCCCACCTTTGGTTCGGTGAACGGCTTGCCTTTCAGCACGTCCTCGCGCTTCTCTGACTTTTCACGCCGCTTGAGGAAGGTGTTCATGTAGTGTCGGATCTGTCCCCGTACCGAGGCGTCCTCAGGGGCGTCCAAGTCTTCCCGGTCTTTCATTTTGGATTTGATCAGCATTTCCCAATCGTCCTGTGACATCTTCGGTGGCATATTGTTTGTGATTTGAAAGACCTGCCGCCTGAACACCCGATACTCCCAAAATGTTTCGGCATCGAAATCAATTTCCATGCCGTACACTTCAACATAGTACCGAGGCGGATCAGTAAGGAGTTTGCGAACGACGCCGAGGATGAGTTCGTCGTACTGCGAATCCTTATTCTTGCCGACCCCGAACTTTCGACTGAGGCAGGTAGGCCGGTCGCAGACCGAGTGAATCGGTTCTTGTTCACAGAGGTACTCGTAGCTCTTGCGCTTGAGTGACTTGATGAGGGTCTTCACTTCGTCGGCCTTGAGCGGCGGGTCAAGAAACTTATAATTCGTTTCCATCATGCGCTCGTCCCAGCCCTCTTCCATAGACTTGCGAAAGAAGACCCCGAAGTTGAAGAGGCCGTTGTTTCGTGACCCCGGAGCCACGCCGGTCTTCATCAAGGCCTCAAGGCATGGGGGCACCCCGTCCCAAGACGTTTCGCTATTGAGCACGGGCAACGGCAGGTCGGCCCCCGCTGGAAGGCGCACGACGGTCGAGATGAATTCGTTGAAGGACAGCTTCGCGCCGGTATCAGTGACGGCGTATCGCGCCGTATTCTCGACGTCGTAGTATGGGAGATTGATCCAGTTCCCCACGTCGCCTTCAAGGAGGGCGTCTTGCTTGGGAAAGATTTCAGCTTTGGGATAGCCGAGTGCTGCCGCATAATTCGCCAGTCGTTTCCGCACAATCGCGGCTGGCTTTCCCGGCTCTTCAAAGAAAATGTAGGCGTGAGCTCCGCCGCTCTTGGACCGGCAGACAGTCAACGGCAAGCCGAGGGTCTTCACCTTCGTGGCGAGTTCCGCGTGATTGATGTTGTCCACATCAATGTCAATCGCGGCGAAGACACAAGTGGCCCCCGCCCTGACCGGAATCATACCGATTCCACAGATGCCGGTCAGGTGGTTGAGCCAGTCCTGTTCAGTCGCCGGTTGACGCCGCGTTGATGGCCCCTTCTTCGGGTGCCACAGGCCATGAGCACCCGTGGCCCCCGCGAACAGGGCCTTAAAGAACTCTGTCCCCTGCATGGACGGTTATCGCTTAGAACTCGTGCGATCCGTCCGCTTCGTCTGCCGCTTCGTCGAGACCCGACATGTCCACACGGATGCCCTTCGTGCTGAAGGACTCGTACAGCATGGCGGCTTCGCGATACCGCTTGTCGTCTGGGTTGAGGCCGGCTCCCGGATTGACCGTGAAGTTGAAAAATTCCCCCTTCGCGTTCTTTTCGGTGACCGCCCGAATGATGTAGATCGACTCGAACACGTCTGCCGGTGCGCCGTCAGGCCGACGCCGTGTCCGCATGAAACTGTTCCACCGCTTCGCGACCTTGATCGCCGAGCTCTTCATGCTGACACTCGCCAAGTCCACGCGACCGTCCTTGGTGATGACGAGGCACGGATAGTTCTTGAATTCCGTACACGCAATCCCGTTATCGGCCGCGTCTTTCTTGCGACTGCCCCACTTGGAGAATTCGCACTCTTCGCAGGTCGCTGACAGCACTCCGCCGTTGATGCCGTTCGGGCTGGAACACTTGATGCCTCCGCCCTCACCACGGTCACGGAAGAACACCCGCGACTTGCTGAACATGATGGGAATCAGCTCGATCTCCGACCCGTAGATTTCACGGGTCACCGTGTTGAACATCTGCCCCTGTGCCAGTCCCGGGATGTGCATCGGGTCAGACGGTTTCAACTCCGGTGACATCGCCTGTGCGAGCTGAATGCGCGGAACGACGAAGTCGTCTTGATCCGCCTTTTCCAGACCGCGAGGGCCGGTGCGCGGACGCGCCACAGCTTTCGAATTCGGATCTACGGTGGTGACTGCCTTGTCTGGGTCCATGCTGTCCTCCTTGTTAAGAATACTTCGATGTCCGGCCCTGTGCCGGATGTTTCGACACGCCGTACTTGTACCGATTGCCGACCGATTCCGTGAATCCACAATTGAGACATCGGGCTTGGTCTTCAAAGAAATCAATGCAATCCACCGTCTCGATGACGATGAATCCTCGGCACTTCGGGCACTGACCACACCCTGCCGCAATCATTTGGCACGGAACCTCAAGCCCTGTTTGAAGAACACGTCCACCATGTCGGGGAGCTTGTCGCCCTTTTCCAAACGCTCCTTGACCAGACTGGCAAGCGACTGATGGTTGACCTGTTCTTTGATGAGGTCGCCGAACTGGTTTGCACGGAGCCAGATGAACAGGTCTTCTTTGTTCTTGATGGTCGGGTAGATGTCATCCGAGATACTGAACGTGCCGAGGCCTTCCAACTCCATCTTTTCCACGCCGGTTGTTTCCCATCGGTCGAGAATCAACTGTGTGATAGCCTCTGATTCCTTGGCGACATCGTCACCCTGCTTCGCCAACTCCATCATGAGCTCGCGTCGCGTGGCGAATTCGCGGAGCAGCTCTTCGTCGGTTTTCCCAACGAACTGCTTCTTCAGCTCATCAATGATTTCCTTGCGATCGGGGTCGCTTGGCTGCTTCGGCAGCTTCTTTCGAAGATGACTCCACTTTCCCATTAGACCGCTCCTTTCGTGGCTTCAGTGTGAAAAATGTCCGCGCATGGCTGGCACACTCGTTCTTCCTTGGCGATGTTCATGCCCTTGAGGGTCACGGGGCCGAAGGGCGTCATGTTGATGCGATGCTTGTAATCCGTGATGAGCATCACGGGTCGTTCACGGGGTCGGCTCACTTTTTTGCACCGCACACAACGGAACATTAGATGTCCTCCAGTAGGTCGCCGAGTACGAGGTCGGCGATATTCTTTTTGAGCAGCACGGCTTGAATCACCTTGTGATCGATGGTCTTTTGCCCATCGGGGCCGGTGGCGAGCAGGTCTATGTAGGTCACGTTGGACCTCTGGCCCTGCCGGTGTGCGCGGTCTTCGCTCTGGGCACGGTGCTCCCACGAATAGCTGTTCGTCGTGTAGACCACGACACTGGCGGCGGTCAAGTCAATGCCGATGCCGCCCGTGGCGACCTGAGCAATCATCACACGACACTTCGGGTCGGTCTGGAATCGGCCCTTTTCAGCGTCGCGCTGTTTGTCCGGCACGTTGCCGTGAAGTTGTGCGTATCCCACCCCTTGCTTATTGCACAGGGCAATCAAGTCATGGATTTCCGTGTGGAACATGCAGAAGACGACGACCTTCGCATCGCACTCATCCAGAATCTCCTCTACCGCTTGCATCTTGGGATTCGGGTCGAAGTGGAACACCCGTTCGGTGACGAGCTTGCCCTCCTCGTCGTACACTTCGTGCGGCAGACAGCCGGACGTGATCTGGGTGAATCGCAGCACCCGCGTCAGGGCATTGTTCACGCTGAGCTTGCCGTTCACATCGCCGGTGGAAATCGTGGTCATCAACTCCCGCTTGATGTTTTGATAGTGCGTCCACTGGTCGGGGGTCAATGACACGGTACGCCGTTCGTAAATCTTTTCGGGCAAGTCCAGACAGTCCTTCTTCAACACGCGACGCGAATAGCTGGCAGTTCGGTCTTCGAGTTCGTTGAGGTGCTGCCAGTTCACGACCTGCACAGGGCGACCGTGGATGTGCAGCCCTCCCATCACCGCATAACGGGCGCGGAAGGCTACGAAGGACGAGTATCCCAGTATGGCGGGGTTAAGGAACAGGAACTGGCTGAAGAGGTCTAGGGGGTTGCGCGTGATCGGGGTGCCGGACAGAATATAGCGACGCTGTGCGAACTTCCCAAGCGTCAAACAGGCTTTGGTCTGCTGTGCGGACGGGGATTTGATGCGGCTCGATTCATCCAAGACCATCATCACGCGGCGGCTCTTGGTCCACGTTTGGAAGTAGTTCTGCATGTGATTTGTGCGAAGCGATTCGTAGTTGATGACAATCCATTCCAGCTTGTGGGGTGCAGTTGGATTGCGAACCGAGGGCTTGATGTGCCGTCCGTCCACGCGGCTGACCGTCACGCAGAACCGGTCGGGCAGATGCTTGGCAATCTGCCCCCACTCGGGGTCGGTCCACGTGCCCTTGACCGTGTTCGGGCAGACCAGTAGCACGGCATCAATGACGCCCTCTTCGCACAGATGCGCGGCGGCGTCCACGATGGTCTTGGATTTGCCGGTGCCCATTTCATCGAACAGGGCGAAGACGTGGTTCTTCGCGAGCATCACCAGAGCTTCATGTTGATGCGTGAAGGGATTGGTTTTGGGTTTGTAAGTGAGGGCGAGGTCAACCGCTTTGACGTGCGGTCGCTGAGCGTCGATCTGCATGAAGGGCTTGAAGAGGTGGAGGACGTGCGGAGGAATTGCCCCGAGTTCTTCTTGGAAGAATCGTAGCACTTCCGGTGATGGCGGAACGGTGACTCGTGTCGTACCCTTATCGGTATGGATGCGTCGCCGTGGAAGCCCCCGAATCTTTTCCGTCACCGCCAGCATTTTCATGGCCGATGCGGATGGGGTGAACGTGAATACCACGTTGCCGCTATGTTCAACGACGCTTTGCACGATCATGGTTTTTCGTTCGACAGAAGCAGGATCACAATAATCCACAGACCGAAATCACTTGTGGCGATACTGAAGTTGACATGCCGCCCGTCGCTGACCGTGAGGAGGTTCAGCACGAGCAGGGCCGTCGCCACGGCGGCGATTCCATATTGTTCAGCACGGGTCATGCGGCTGGCGTTGCCTGTGCCGGTGCTGCCGCTGGAGCCGGTGTTGCGGCTGGCTCCGTTTTGTCCAACGAAATCCAGCCTCGCGCTTCGCCCAAAATGATATCACAGGTTTCGCCGCCAGCGTCCACGAATTCTTTAACGGTCTGGCCGGTCTTCAACAAAGCCAGCCTCGCGCCGCATTTTCCTTTTCGTGGGTTGTCGGTAAAGTTCACCGTGATTTTCCAGTACGGTTTGGCTCGCTGCCTCGTTACTTTGGTCCCCGTATTATCGGGTTTTGGGGCCTTTGTTTTGGGTGCCTTTTTGGGTGCCTTGCCGGTGCCCTCTGCCGGTGCCCCTGCCGCCTCCGTTGGGCTGGCTGTGGGGGTGCCTGTTTGGGGTGGTTTTTCGGCCCCTGCCGAGCTCCCAGGCTCGTTTTGGGGTGCCCCCTGCCCTTGCGCGGGGGTGCCCCCTGCCGGTGCCTGTGGGGGTGCCCCTGCCGGTGCTGCCGGTGCCTCAGTTTGGGGTGCCCCTGCCGAGCCCTGTGCTGCCTCTTGTGGCTCCATTGTGCTGCCTCCCTTGGGTTTGGCCTTGCCTTGTTTGAGCGGCCTCGTTAAGTCAGCGGGGGCAGGTACGGCAACGGCAACGGCCGAATCCCATAAGGCCCGAATCGCATCGTCCTTTAGGAGCTTTTCAATAGCGAGCCCCTTTTTATTGGCTGGAAATTGAGGATGGTCTGAGAGTGTGCGGTACAGCTTGCGGATGGAGGCCAATTGAAGGCCCTCAATACTGGTTTCGTTCAGCGTCAGAAACGATGCATCATGTTTCTGCCCGAACTTATCCGCCGCTATCCCGTTGTCAAAGGTGAGTACGGTAGGCCCGTCCTTAAATAGGAGCAGGAGCAGATGGGTCATGTCGCCTCCTTACAAGTTGAAAGTGGGAGCAGGGTGCCCCCAGATTCATGCGCCGTGCCGTGTGATGCCCCGCTTGGTGGTTTTACCCTAACAAGCGGTCGCACACTAGCACAGCGATAGGGTTGACGCAAGTGTTTTTTACCGGATATTGAAAATACTTTAGGGACCGAACAGCATGAACAGGGCCACGATCGCGTAGATCAGCAACCCTGTCAGCAAGGTGCCGCTAATTTCCAGCCACGTCATGGGGCTCCTTTCGCTTTGAGTTTCAGTCGTTTCATTTCAACAGCCTGTACGCTACGGCCTAACTGCAAGGCGATTTCCCTGTCCGGCAGGACGGCCGACAGAAGATAGACGACATCCTCTGCCGACCATCGCTTCTTTGACTTCGTGTCGTGTGCCCTGCCTTTGGCATAGTGCGCGGCTCGCTGCCGGTTTCGGGCGTTCCCGTGCCGCTTGCGCCAGCCATACCACCGATTCAACTGTGACCGCCGTTGCCGGTTCACAGCGATGCGTGTTATCGTTTGTTGAGCCACGGCTTCTCACTCCCATCGTTCACGAACTCATTGTGAATTGCTCGGCCTTTGACGATGAGGATTTGCTTGCGCGGTAGGTCGCCGCCCTTGTAGCCGACCCCCGCCATTTTCCTCAAGCGTTCTTCACGCTCCTCGCGCTTCACGCGATCGAGGACATCTTCCTGCTCATCACCGGTGGATTCACCGGCGTCCAACTCATCATCGGTCAGGATGCCGAGTCCTTCATACAGTGGCGCACCCTGTCCGGGTTTCCAGTCCTGATACGTGAATCCGGACGACACGCTCTTCGGTTTCAATTCATCTGAGGCCTTCGCCGTCGTCTTGAGGCCGAGGCCGTTGATGTATTTGATCTGTGACCGGCTCTCGACTGCCTCCATGCAATAGTTACGGCGCACCCATTTCACGGGGTCTTCACTGCCGCACATCCCGCCGAGCTTGGCAAGAATGCTCAGGGCCGTGCCCGTGCGCCCGTGCCCACCGAAACAGTGAACGAGCATCTTGCCGTTGAACGCTTCCAAGTCATGCAGCAGATTCTTCCAGAACTTCAGCGACAGCTCCGGTACGTCACGGTCAGGCCAGTCAATGGACAAGCACCGATGGGTCGGTGCTCGGTCCATCCACTGACGCAGTGAGGGGAGCGCGAGGGCCGCTCCCCTGTTCATCTGCACCTCTGCCGATGAGCTGACCGGATCGTACCCGAGCAAGCTGATAATCAGGTCGAAGGTGTGAATGATCGGCTTCGCCTGACCAATCCCGCCAGCGTGGATCTTACACCCTTTTCCAAGGGTGCCCACGAAAGCGACTTGCGAGTGGGTACAATGGGTTTTCATGTTTGTTACTTCTTGCCTCCCTTCGCCGGTGCCTTCTTGCTCACCGGCTTCTTCGCCGTGGACTTCGCGGCCTTCTTCGGGGACGACTTCGCGGGTTTCTGGACGAAGCCCGGAAGTTTGGGCGAGGCCTTCTTCGTGGTGGATTTCTTGGCCGGTGCCTTGCCAGCCTTCGCGGACTTGCCCTTCGCAGGGGCCTTGCCCGTAGGCTTGGCAGCATACGCCGTGACCTTCAGGCCCAGATGGGCAATGAGTTCCGCGGCGACCATCTGGCCTTTGTCTTCGGGCATCTTCGCCGTGACGCCGTCCTTCACGACGCAGACCGCGTCGCTGTAGACGTTCAGCTTGCAGGACGCATACGGCTTGCCCGTCGCGAGACTGGACACGTCGGTCGGCTTATTGCCGAGGTCGGTGAGCACCGCCGAATCGCCGAGATGGAAATCATACGCCGCGCCATAGGAGCGGTTGAGTTCTTTTCCATCCAACGGAATCTGGACGTGCAGATACGGAAAGCTCACCTTGTATTGTGCGTTGATTGACACGTGCATTGGAAACCTCCTTGAATCGGCATCAATGAGTTGTGCGGGAACCGCCGTGACGCCGTAAGCAACGGCTCCCGCTGTGTGGTTGACTGACTCGACTTTAATTCGCGTTCGTGTTGTCGTCTTCGTAGACGTACCCGAACGCGACGTGCGTTTTGGGTATGGGTGGGGAGCCCACTTTCTTTTTCCCATATCCTTTCTCGATGGCGGTCATCGTCTTACACATCTGCTCATTTTCAAGACCGACCGGATCAGTCGGCTTGACAGAACCATGAACTTTCGTTTCCGCCGCTTTGAATTCGCCAGCCAGCTTATCCAACACTTGCTTGACAGTCACATGTTTCTTGGCTGCGACAAACCCCGCCCCCTGCACCTTGCCCACTCCTTTCGTTTTGATGTGCGAGGCGAACGACCCCGTGACACTGGTCTTCTCTTCACCGACGTGCAGTTTATTGTGCTCGTCTTTCGCCTTGAGCACCGCCGCCGCCTTCGGTGGGATTTGCACCTCCAGCAGACGCTTGGCGAATGCCCGAGGGCACCCGTGGACCTGCACCCGTGCCGGATCGATAGCGATTTTCGCCACGAGGTGCGACATCAACCCCTTGATCGGCGTGTGCGCGATGGTGTCCATAACGCCCTGTGAGCAGAACTTGTTCAACAGAGGGCCGTTGTTATGGACCGTGTTGACCACGATGTTCCACTTCGACACGACGTCACCCCATCGCTGCTCGTCTGGGGTCTGCAGAAAGTGACCGATCGCCGTACACAGGTTCACGGTCGTTTCGGCGCACTTCTTCCATGCTTCACCGCCATAGCCTCCATTCGGCCAGCCCGGACAGCCGAAGTCCAGCACGGCAGTCGAGAGACGCCGCGCCATGACATACAGCTTGCGATTGAAGGCATAGGTGTAGACCGTGTCACGACCCGCGGATTTGCAGAACCGATACGGGCCGGTGGTCAACCGGAAATGGTGATGACGTCCGGGGCCGTGACAGCCCCAGTGACGCAGCTCACCGAGAATCGCGGCCGATGCGAAGCGCACAAAGTAGGTGACGGCGACTGCCCGTAGTGCCAGCAGATGCCGCTCGCCTCCCCAGAAGTGTTGCGCGTGGAGGGCGGACAAGGCCAAGCGAATGCCTTCCTTGCGATTGGTGCTCGGGTCTTCTTTCTGCACCGCCCATCCAATCATCCCGGCGAGCATCTTATAGTGTGCCGCCGTGAGCTTCGGCAATCCGCCAGTCGGCTCCAACGTCTGCCCGACTTTGGGTTTGCTCGTCGCATTGTGTGAGCAGATCACCGGGATTTTATTCACCACCGCTTGCACCGCGCAGTGAGCGGACAGTGACCCCATGAAATGCCACACGACGACGCCGTCCTTGCCCTTGACTTGCGCCATTTTCTTTTCCCAGTCCAGCATCGAGTACGCCGATTCACTGAACTCGATCACCTGCTTCACGACGGTTTTCTTGGGAATGACCCGATCGTGGCTCAGGTCGAGCTTCGGGCCGTTGCGAACCTGCACGACGTCAATCGTTTCGGGGCTGTGTTGGTCAGCCACGAGTTCGATGAACGGTGAATCTGTGATGCCACACTCTTTGAAGCTCGGCAGAGTAAAGGCATTTCGCAGGGTCTGCTCAGACTTTGCCGGTGCTGGCACCGTGGCGCAGTTCTTGCCCCCTGTAGCCCCATCGTGCCCCGCTCCAAAGGTGACGCCGCCTACGGTCAGCACGGCCGACCAGAGCGGCTCGATGAACGGCATACAGATAATCTCCGCTTCGGGTTCGTCGCTGTGTTTGATTTCTTTCAACAGCTTTTTCAAGTCGGCCTCATCGCTGATCAAGCGCGACTCGATGAACCCGTGCCGTGGCACCTTCGGACACGGACGTGCGAAGTACGGATACGTGACCGGGAAGGCGTCGTGCGGATAAATCACTGCCTTCGTAATCGCCTTCCGCGTGAGTGGCTCCTGCATGTCACACGCTCGTGTGACCGCCACACCCCGCGCCTTCTGCGACTGATACTTGTCGTAGGGGCTCTTGGGGTCATATTGACTGCTGAGCAGACTGATCGGTGATTGATTTGCCATTGTCGTTGTCTCCATTTCGTTATTCCTTTCCGCGTTAGGCCAGCGTCTGCCGGACCAGATTGATTGCGTTTCGGTTGTGTCCACCGATGTTCCACTCATGCGCTTGCTCAACGGACCCACTGTGCCAATCGTAGATCGTGGCGACCTCCCCGGTCACCGTGTCCTCCAGGGTCCATTCGGCCTGTACCTTCCCATCAGCCGTTGCCGGTAACGGGGGGCCGAGCCGCTCGACCAGTTCACCGAACGAAATGTCGATCGCATCAATGAGCCCCGTGCCGCCGATGTCCGTTTGGGTGTCATTCACGACGACCTCATGCGGACGATTGACCGTGAGTATCTTCACTGGATACCTCCTTCGTACCACCCTTGTTGAGCTGCGAACCGCATGAGCCCTGCCGTGAATTCCATTTTCTTGGCAAGGTATCGGCCCTTCGCTGCCGGTGTGCCGCGAAGGTGCCCTGTGCGGTTCGGGTTGCTATAGTTGTCCGTGAGGTCCGCAATCTTGACCAGCGTGGCAAGGCGGTTCGTCTTGACGCGGCTGATGTAGGCGTCATACGATTCCTTGCCCTTCCGCATGGTGATCGCGTCCACGGCTTCCAGTACGGTGTCATCAAACCCTTCGTGGTACAGGTCGTCGAGCGTTGTGCCGGTGTCCTCCACGACGTCGTGCAGAAGCGCGACGATCATGGCCTCATCGCCGTACACCTTCACCGCGTCGCTCACGCGCTTCGGGTGTTCAATGTACGGTTTGCCGCCCTTATCCACTTGGCCCTTGTGGGCCTCGGTCGCGATGCGAAGTGCGACCGTGACCATGTCGTCTGAACACGCGTCTTCAATCATGCGATGCGTCACGCCGGGAGGTAAGTCCCAGCCAAAAGGTGAACGACTCATAGTGTCACCACTTCCTTTCCGCACGGCAGATGGGGCCGATGCCGAAGGCGCGGCTTTGCTCATCGGTGAGCGTTCGGCCGCACAGTCCGCACTTCCCAATTTCCTGCCCGTACCGTTGCGCCGCGAGTTGAGGATTCACGGCGATGTTGTCCATGACCCGCTTCTTCGTGTCGAACGCCTTGATGGGGTAGCGTTCGTCTGATGCGTAGACCGACAGAAACAGGTAGCCACTCCACCGCCCTTCGGTCGGCCGGTCCACCTTGTAGAACTTCAGCACCCCTTCATCGAGCACGGCATACCGGCCTTCGGGTACGGTCGGCCAGTGGTCACCGCGTGGCACGGCGGCGAAGCCGTTCTTGTACGGGCACTTCAGCAAGGTGTCAATCACCTTCGATGCCTCACCGAAGTACCACCGTCCGCCGTCCAGCTTGTGCTGCAAGGCCACGTCCACTTCGTCTGGCACCTGCCGCTCACTGCGGAGCCGCTGAATGAACTGCCACTGACGTTCCGAAATCATGAGCTGCGAGTGTTGTGATGTCATCACTGTGAAACCTCCGCGTTGAAATGGGTTGTAGTGAAGTGGTCTACAGTTAGGCGACCACCGTTGTCGTGAAACCTTCAAACGTCTTTTCAATCCGCCGCTTGCCGTGCCGTGTTTCAATGGTCATGCGGCTGTCCCCGTTCTGCTTGAGCAGAATGAACCGCTTCACAATTTCCTTAGGGATGTCGAACGTGGTTTTGCGCTGATTGACTGTGATGATGTGCATTGACATGGGATACCTCCGCGTTGTGGTATTGGTTTGAGTTAGTCGTTGAACACGGCGAGGAACCCGCCGTCGTAATCACCGTAGACCACGGACTGCACTTCGCCTTTATCTTTATTGACCCGCTTGAGCGGGAATGTGCGCTTGAGTTCGGGCACCGTGATTTCATTCGGCCACTTCCCGGGTGGAATTCCCAGCGAACTGGCTTCGGCGGTCCATCCGCACATCCCTGCCGCTAATTGTGTGAGGCTGACTTCCATGGCGTCCTCCGTATATAATGGGGGCCGGACAATTCCGGCCCCCGTTGCTCCGCTCACTACCGGCTGAGCTCCTTCAGCACGGCTTTCAGCAGATTGATGCGGCTCGCGATGCGGTCGGTCATGGTTTCCGTACGATCGAGCACCGCTTCGGCCTTCCGCTGTGCGCGGCTGTTCGCTTGCAGTTTCGCAGCGAACTGCCGTGCCAGCAGACGCTCGGCCTTGTCTTGCGCCTTTTCAATCTGCGACTCGGCCCTGTCGAACGAGTCGTACTTGCGTCCAGCAGCGACCATCGCGCCGTGCGACTTCCGCTGCTCGACTGTCAGCGACTTGATTTGCTTTTTGATGGACTCGGCTCGCTTGTTTGATTTCGCTTTCATGCTGTGCCTTTCGTTAGGAGTTGTAGGTTCGTGAATATAATGGGGAACGAATGTGCCTCAGCTTGCCGCTTGTCTTACAAGCTCTGGGCTGTTCAACGCAGTCACTGTTCCCCTTTTCCTGAGGGACCGCTTCACTCGCCGTTTACTTGCACCGTCTTTTTCCGGTGCCAGCTCAAAGGCTTTTCGCGGCGATCAATTGAGTCCGCGTATCAGTGGGTTCAATGCTGGTCTAGGCTTCTACTGTGTACGTTGGTCACCCTTGCGCGGCTTGCCCTGTGACTGCCGATGGATTGAAGGTCGTGAGTAAAGACGGGGCACACAGTTTTCTTTGTGATCTGGGGTTTCGGTGGGCTTCAGGCGACTTGCGTGGTTTGGGATTTACTTGCGGCGACTTGCCGCCAGCGCGAAGGCTTTTCAATCTCGACCACGATACGCGCCACCTACTTTTCCTTCCCGGGGTGTTTTCCCGGACCGACAGCCTAGAGCCCTCGCGGGCCTCCCTTGCCTGTGTGCTTAATTGCCATGCTGTAAGCCTACCAAAACGAACACCCCCTTGCAAGCAAAAAGCGTCCTATATAATGGTGTCATCGAAAATAGTTAATTCGCCTTAGTTTACGCCTAGTTAGGGGAGCTTGTGATCGTTTTGGCGGGGTTTTTGACCGACTGCGGGGTGCTGGAGCGTCAGCAAAACGCACTTCGCAAGAGCACGGGTGCAGGGGGCTCCGCTCATCGCTGCCAGCACAGATGAGCGGCCGAGTAACGGATACGCTGCGATCACGGTGTCCGCGCATTTTCGCAGCGAGCCGTATCGTGCGTGAGCCCGTTGCCGGACGTCCACGGTCAGCATCACAAGCCGTACTCGTGGACGTCCCATGCGGGTCGTGTTCTTGATATGCCGTTTATTTCCCATGCACACAGACCCCGAGCAGCGTATTCGCGCCGACGTAGGCCAGAAACAGGAGCGACACCATGCCAGCCGCGAACACGATCGCGAAGACCCACTGGAACACCGGCTGGAAGTTATGACTGGGGAGGTTCGGGCTGTTCATGGGTCGTGGCCTCCACAATCGGTTTCAACGCGACCTCGGTTTGGACCGTGACGATCGCCTTGAATTCGTAGATAGCGACCTCCACGTCTTCGCCGATCTCGGCCACTTCTTCGATGGTCTTGCCGAAGTCGATCACGTCACCGTCGTTCGCCGGGGATACCCGGACAAAGAGCTGAGGTGAATATTTTCCTTCAATCAAATCCATGACGTCTCCTTATGTGAGCTTCTTCTTGTTGAACGGCAGAAGCGTGACCACGGCTTTTTCGTGGTAGCCTTTGCCGTTCAAGTAGAAGGCTTGCCAGATATCCTTCCGTTCTTCCCCATCACCGGTCAACGTGAACAGCACTCCGGTGATTTCCGCACTGATTCGGCGCATGTCCTCGTCGTACTTGTACCAGTGTCCGGGCTCATTGCACTCGTAGAACTCCCGGTCGTGCTTGCCGATCTGCAGACAATACCGCGCCTCGTCGCATTCGGACAGGGCCTGATGCGCCTTGATTTGCTTGGCGACATCGCCGCCGGTATCCACTTTCAATGTGAAGCGCGTATCGTAGCCCATGCCTTACCACGCCGTGGAAACGTAGATGCCCCGCGACGTGCCTTTGGCAAACACCGACTCCACGATAGCGTCAATGGAGTTCCGGTATGTCTCCAAGTCGGAGATACCTTTCGCTACTTCAGCGATGCGCTCCGCTTTCCACAGCTCTTTGGCTTTCGCCGTGAGGGTCGTGAAGTTTTCCAGAATCTCGCCCCACCGCGCCAGAATGAACCGCTCGGTTGTGCTGCCGTTCTGGATGGACAGCACCAGAAGCGGATCCTTGATGTCCGCGTTGCGGCTGTGCCACACCATCAAGTCGCCCTTGACACCGTCCTTGTCGAACAGGGTCAAGGCATGGGCCGCGACTTGCAGCACCCGCAACGGAATCGCTTCGTCACCGAACTTGTGGAACTTCGTCTTGACCGGCAAGAGCTGCTCATAGACGAACGCCTCCGCTGCCGTCATCTTGCGGTATGGACACACCGCCGGTTGATCCGGCGCGTAGAATCGCTCCTGCTCATCCAGCCCCAGCTCGGCGACCAGTTTCTTGGCCTCCTCGCTCTGCTCGACGGTACTCGTCACTTCACCGACTTCATAGGTTTCTACTTGCACGGGGCACCTCCTTGATAGTTAGGGTACAGGTACATGAACCGACACTTCCGGCCTTCGACACC
>Ga0247727_10007094_pt1 | contig 21582 bp, 19 predicted proteins | sample WisWelCaveWW1625_FD_202498 | JGI IMG/M metagenome (GOLD analysis project Ga0247727, IMG submission 202498) | Biofilm microbial communities from Wishing Well Cave, Virginia, United States - WW16-25 | ecosystem: Environmental > Aquatic > Deep subsurface > Groundwater > Cave microbial mat | place... | reverse complement strand
CTAATCATCCTATTTGTCCAGTCAATTATTAAAGTTACATGAATTACAGTATCTTATCGTTTGATCTTTCGATCTAAAGTAAAGAAAATAAGAGGGGATAAAAATATCAGAATGATCAGTAAACTTCAGGAAATTAACTTAAAACGAACCGCCCTATACCACCACACTTCATGTTGAATGGCATTCGGGTTGGAAAAACTAACTTTCACTGCTATATCTACCTAAAAGAGGAATCCTTTTTAGCATGGTCAGCAATTGAAAATATTGTTCATTTTTGGATTTCTGTATTGAATGTATTAAATCAAACAGAAATGCTAACAGCAACCCTTCTACAATACTCAATAGAAATGAGCTAATGACGATTAAAAAACGTTTGGGGCGATACTTTTTCTGCGGAACGATCGGCTTATCCAGCACCTGTACGACAGGCGTATTTTTCGCCTCTTCAAATTTCGCTCTTTCATATTCCTGCGTTAAGAGTTCAAAAATTATTTCCTGAATTCTTAATTTTCTCTCTAACCGTGCTAGATTTAACCCCAAATCAGGGGCTTCTTTTAAAGGAATAAAAAATTCGGATTCTCTCTCATTGACAAGCTGCTCGCGCTGTTTCTTAATTTCAGATAACTCCAATTCCAATTCCTGAATCTGAGCGCTGCCGGAAGGATAGACATTCTTGGCAATATTGAGTTTAAGATCAACCACCTGATACTGCGCCTCAATTTTAGCACCCGCCTCAATTGCGGCACGCGTTTGGGCATCCAGAAGAACCATATTGTTCTCCTTCTGGAAGTCCTTCATCTCTTCCTCGCATTGCCTGAGTCCCTCTTTAATCAGCGTCAACCGTTCTTCTAAAAAAGTACGCTGATGATGCGCTTTCTCCACAGACAATTTTTTATATATCTGATCCAGTTCCTCGACCATAAAATTAGCCATCTCTGCGGCCCTTTGGGGAGAGCGATCCTCTACCATAATTTCGATGATTCCTTCATTGGTCACATCAACAAAAATGTTTCCATCTAACATTTTAAATACATCTTCCATGTAAAATTTACTTCTTTTATGAAACTTGTAGACTTTTGTTAAATCAAACTGATTGATCATGGCCCCCCGCAAAGTATTGCTTTTTAGTATCGCAATATAAATATCCTCCGGATCTTCAACATTTAAAAACGAATTGCCTAAAAGCGAACTCATGGGAAGATTTCGGATGAGACTGGAAATTCCCATATTCTCTGTCTGGGGGGGCATAATCAGAGTGACTGCTCGGTAGTATTTTGGAAGAAACAAGCTGATGATAATCGCACAACTCGTAATAATAAAGGTATTCAGAATTAGAAATTTAATCCGCTTTACAATAACGACCAAATAATCGATTAGAGTCACGCGCGGTACAATGTTATTGTCCATATTTGTCGGTTTACCTGCCCCTTAAATTGGGCAGCTTATTTTGTTATGGTGATCAGCGCGAGCACCGTCGTTGCGATAGATCCTGCAAAAACAACAATATCCTTTATCCATTCCCAATTAGACTTCATAAAAGCCTTCTTCGTAATAACAATTACGTCCCCCGCTACGATGGGACCTGCATCTGAAAGAGCCGTTTTGAGACCGGTTCGTGCGGAATAGAGGTAAGATTGTTTGGAATCCGCCCAGGTCGTCAGTCCGCCGCTTTTTGAAATGTAATAACCGACTCCCTTTCCCGATCGATATTCCACCAGCCCTGGCTGCTCCACATTTCCCTGCACTTCCACGAATAGAGCGCGATCCGGAATGTTAATTTCATCTCCCGGTTGCAAAATAATATCATGATGGATTTTTTTTTTCACAATCAACGCCTCGAAATCAACGTTTACAAATTCCTGAGACAGCCTGTTTTGCTCCTGATCCGCATAGTAAAAAGCGGGATTTTCTGCTCTGAATTCTTTCCGTAAAAGAGTCGCCGAATTTAGATTGGCTCGGTTTGTAATCCCTCCGGATTTCTCAATAATTTCTGAAAGGCGGGTGGAATCTTTTGTAATAAAATAAAAACCGGGATGATAGATTTCTCCCTTGATATTCACCATCATATTTTTATGACGGTATGGAAAATAGCGGATCGAAATTTGATCGCCGTCCTGCAACATAAAATTCTTGGAATTTCGGAAATCAACCTGAATCGGATAAGCCGACACCTGGTCGGCTTTAAACCGTGCTATTTCGATAAAGGACGTATCCGACTCCTTCACAAATCCGCCGCAAAACCGGATGATCTCCCCAAGTGTTTCCCTTTCCTTGAGTTCATAACTCCCAGGCATATTAACAGCCCCTCGCACATGTACCCAGTGCCGGGCAAACGGAACGTAAATATTGTCTCCGCTGTTTAAATATGGGTTTTGTTCAAGACTCCCGTTTATCAGATAATCCTGTAGATCAACAAAGGTCGTTCCCTCAGCCGATTGAATTTGGACATTACGCAAGCCATTCGGATTGATCTGAACATTTCCCTCCGCGGCCACATTACTGAGGTTGATGAGATCTAATAAACGCGTGGAAGCTGGAATGGTATAAGTGCCTGGATTACGCACTCGGCCGCTGATATTGACCTTGATAATTTTGACTTCAAGCAGTGCGATATGAATTTCTACATTCTTACTCTTTTGATTGAGTAAATCATTCAACCGGCCTTTAAACTTCTTTAAAGTAAAATCATCGGTTTGCAGCACAAAATATCCCGGTAAGACCAGCGTCCCATCCGGATTAATCTGGAGTTCATAACTCAGCGAGGTCTTGCCCCAGATATAAATTCCGATCTTGTCCCCGGGGCCAACGATGTAAGAATCTTCGTCAATCTTCTTTTCCAGAACACTTTGATACTGATTCATAAAAATATTCCGTGAATCCATTAAACTGCCCAATTCACCAGCCCCCCCTCCGAAATTCATCATTGATTCCCGGTCAAAGGAGCGGCTCCGCCGTTCCTGAAAACTGTATTGGGTCCGTGAACCCAGATCCCGTGGGAATTCCTGTGAGCAGAGACCGGCAAAACTAATAACCAAACCAAATAATATTTTAAAATTTAACATCATAATCATTCACCATCGGCGAAGAATCAGTCGCTATTTCGACTTCATCACATAGACCCCATCCCAGTCTGCACCGGGCGGATCGGCTCTATATTCCGCACACCGTTCGAGATAAACTTTGGAAGGGTTCATCTTTTTATTAGGTTCCATGGAAAGCGACTGATTAAATAAATCCGTGGCCTTATCCCACTCCTGTCGTTTATAGGCATTTAAGCCTTGATAAAAAATATCGACTATTTTCTTCTGATCCTCTGTCATTTCATTTTTCTTGGCGATCAACTCATAAACTTTGACCGGCTTGGTCTTTCCCTTAACGATGATAAAATCCACTTCCCGCACTTCCATATCATTTTTCGCCAGCTCATATGTAAATTCGCTGATCATCGTATAGATCCCATACTGTTTTGCTCCGCTTTCCAGACGCGCTCCTAAGTTAACGGTGTCTCCCATCATGGTATAGTTCATTCTCCGGTCCGAACCCATATTACCGGTCACGATTTCCCCGGTGTTGATGCCGATCCGCATTTTCATATTATGAACGAATTTCGGCCATTTATTTCCCGGCCCCCACAAATCAGGCTCCAAATTTTTGATATTACGGTTCTCTGCCGCCTTTTCAACGGACCATTTCTTCCTCAGATCGGCGAGTCTACTTTGCATTTCCAAAGCCACAAGACAAGCCTGGCGCGGGTGATCTTGCATCGGAAAGGGGGCGCCGAAAAAGGCCACAATCGCATCGCCAATATACTTATCCAGCGTCCCATTGTAACGCAGCAAGATATCCGTCATCGCAGAAAGATACTCATTCAGCAATTCGACCAATTGCCCTGCAGTCATTAATTCTGAAAAAGACGAAAAACTCTCAATATCGGTAAAAAAGGCGGTCCGGACTCCGGAGTCGCCCCCGAGTTTGGGCTCTGTTTTGTTCTCATACATCATTTCAATAAGTTCGGGGGATAAGTATTGTTTAAACGTGTTATGTAAAAATTTTTTGTCCTTCTCCTCCGTAATATAGCGGTACACCATCACCGCCATATATGTCATGATAATCACGACAACCGGACGGATAATTTCCAGCCATAAATTCCGGTCGTTGAAAACACTCATCGCAACCACAAAATAACCAAGGATTAAAACAAAGGTAATGCTGACACTGAGCAAAGGTTTCAAATTGTAAGCATTAATTCCGACTGTCACTCCCAATAGCAGTAAAATCAGAACTTTCCATTGGGTCGAGATTTCTTTCATATAATTGTTAGTCAAAATGTTATGAATAATATTGGCATGGAGTTCGACGCCCGGATAAATTTTTTCAAATGGTGAAGCGACAATATCGAATAAGGCCGCCGCACTCGAACCGATAATAAAAATTTTATCTTTAAAATAATCAGCCGGGATTCTCCGCTTCAGAATATCATAATAGGGAATATAGCGAAACGTCCGGTATAATTCTTCATCCACCTGCACCTTGTTTAAGCCCATATAGTTAATCAGCATTCGACCCTGACGGTCAATCGGAATAGAAGTGATGTGGCCTAATTTAACATACTGGCCGGGGACAATTTTAAGTTCCTGCTTATCGACCCCGAGCATTTCCATAGCCACCTGCAGACTCATTGCCGGATAGGTATGTTCTCCAAAATTTTGAAAGAGGGTAATCCGGCGGTGTACCCCATCCTGATCAGGAGTCACATTGATAAAAGTAGTAATCTTAGCCGCCCGTGCGAGGTCCGGAAATATCCCATCCAGCACCGGCCACGTTTCAAAAGATTTTTTTGTAACCTCGCTCGCATTAAAATAGCCCTTCATTCCCAGGGACTTCTCCCAGACGGAACCAACTTTATTTTCATAATCCGATTTATTGGCATACTCGTAGGTCTTGTTGAAAACACAGGAATGGTAAACGATTCCCGCTCTTTGCGTGGCTTGAACAAATTCCTGATCATAATTCATTTCATGGACTACCGTTTTATGCAGTCCCTGTTCAAACCGTTGCAAGATTTTATCCTGGATGCCGGAAAAAAATTTTTGCTTTCCTTTGTGGAAACAGGCGACCATTTCATCAGCCTCCTTGGTCTTGTCATCCGCATCAAAGAAAAGAATATCAAACACAACCGCCGCAGCTCCTCCTTCTTTCAGATAATCAATCACCTGTGCATGATAGGATCGGGGCCATTTATTATAACGGCCAAGTTTAGCCATACTGCGATCATCAATATCTACGACCACAATGTCATTGATGGTTTTATTCTTCATCTCGCTCTTATCCTGCATCTTATACTTCCAGATGTAGCGCATATCATAACTCTTGTTTTCCATAGAAATAAAAAGTTCAACAAAGAGAAACTGCGTAAAGGCGGCAAAAAGAAGCGCGGTGACCGTGCCGATAATCATGCCGGTGATGATCCGTTTTGCAGCCGTCTTAATTTTCTTGGTTCCGCTGTCTTGAGCCATGTTCAAAACTTCTCTGGTTAAACCCTGGACAGAAATTTATTTAAAGTATTTTTTTAATAACTGCTTATTCGCTATCAAATAATCAATGATGGAAAACCCGGTGACAAAGCAGGTCAGAAACATGAAGAAGTTTGCCGTGAGAGACCAGTATTGGGTCAAAAAAGAATGGGTTGGAACGTGGATGAGTCGGACAATATCTAACAAAAAGGATAACGACAGGATGGTAATAATCGCCACTGCCTGAAAAACTGTTTTTTGCTTTCCGGACTTGCGTGCTGCCAAAATAATATTCTCCGCAGCACAGATCGTTCGCAGGGTCGAAATTGTAAAATCGCGGTAAACGATAATTAAAACCATCCAGACCTGGGCATAACCACTAGCCAAAAAACAAAGGAAAACCGTTATATTGCTGATTTTATCAGCGTATGGATCGAGAAGTTTTCCGAGATTCGAAATTTCATTCCGTTTACGGGCAAAAAAACCATCCGTTCCATCCAGTACTGAAAATGCAATCGCTAAGAGCAGAGTTAAAAATTTTAGAATGAGCGGATTATTATCATACTGATAGTCCCCGTCCATAAAAAAAAGAACCATAAACAGGGGACTGGATACAACGCGTGTGACAGTGAGTTTTGTAGCGAGTGTCATCGGGTTAATTTCTGAAATAAGCGTTGAATGTAAACAAGACCGGACGCAATAACAAGGACATCCACAAAGACCAAACTCGCTTTAATCCCCCAGCGGCTCAGTTCTCCGGGCAGTCTTAACAGATATAACATCAGTGTAATGATCAGGAAAAAAACCGTAGCGCGGCCTAAATTATTGGAAACGAGAATCTCTTCTTTAATTCGGTAGAATAAAATTCCGGCAAAAACGATAAAAAGATCTCTTAAAAAGATCAGAAAGACCGAAAAAATAAGCAGCCCGCTGGTATTTTCATTATAATAAAATTCCCGGATAATGAGAATAATGAATGTTGAATTAAGACCCACTTTGTCAATAACCGGATCCAGCATCTTGCCGACTTGGGAAACCCAATTAAAACCCCGCGCCAGTTTGCCATCGATAAAATCAAGTAGACTAGCCATAATGATCAAGTATACCGCCATGTGGTCTGCCTCGGCTTGATTCTGCCAAATTAAATAGAGGACCCACGGGATAATCATGAAGCGGATAAACGCTAATAGATTGGGGATCGTCATAACCGCTTGACTCGCTAACGATCTTTCAGAGGGAATTGGGGAATTAGCGATGGCCCCCTCCCTGCTTGAGTTCCAAGGCATGTTCTAAAGACAACTTACTTTCTTTTCCTCCGATCATCCGCGCCAGTTCCTGGATTGTTTGTTCTTCACTCAATCTCTCAATCAGGGTTACAACCCGGTCGTTTTTTTTCTCTTTGGTGACTGCAAAATGACCGTCCGCACGTGCTGCGATCTGCTGAAGGTGCGTAATACAAATAATCTGGTGGGTTTGCGAAAGTGTTTTGATAGCCTCGCCCACAGCGTGCGCAACCCGCCCTCCAATCCCGGCGTCTATTTCATCAAAAACCATCAGCGGCACCTGCTCAACATCCGCAAAAACAGACTTTAACGATAACATAATTCGTGATAATTCTCCCCCCGAAGCAACTTTCACAAGCGGTTTCGGGGGTTCTCCCGCATTGGTAGAGATATAGAATTCAATTCCATCCACCCCCGAGCCATCCAGCGCCTTTTTATCGAATGTGATCTTGAAAATCGCCTCTTCCATCCCGAGCCGGTTAAAAATTTTTCCCATTTTTGGAATAACCTCTTTTGCGGTCCGCTGTCTTTTCTTAGATATTTCCTCAGCGTCCAGTTTGACTCTTTTCTCTATTAGCGCGGATTGATTCTTTAAATTCTCGAGATTCTGACTGCCTCCCTCGACACTCTGGAGAATCCCTCTTAATTGCTCTAAGTAGGCCAAGAGTTCTGGAATTGTTTTTTGATATTTCTTTTTGAGCCGCTGGACAAAATCGAGGCGGCCTTGGAGGGTTTCCAACTTCTGGGGATCAAATTCTATGCGCTCCCGATAGTCGCGAATAAACCGTTCTATTTCAACAAATGCATAATAACCATTTTCACACAATTTTTCAAGTTCTTGACACCGCCCGTCCATCTTGGCCAAATAATCAATCTCTTTTTTAATTCCCCCAATCCGCGCCAAAAGAGCCGCCTCATCCTCTCCCAAAACCTGGCCAATCTGATGAGCGCTCTGATGAATTTTTTCAGCATGGGTCAGCAGAGAAATTTGTTGCAATAAATCGGTCTCCTCCGATTCACTGAGCTGTGCCTTTTCGATTTCCTGATATTGAAATTCATAAAATTCCTTTTTCTCACGGTACTGTTTTTCCGCTTGTTCAAGCTGAAATATTTGTTCCAGGAGTTCTCGCCATTGCCCGTATTGTTCCTGATACAATTCCAACTCTTTGTCCAATTTCCCATAACGGTCTAAAAATTCCAGATGCGATTCGGGGCGGAGGAGAGACTGATGTTCATGCTGTCCATGCAGATCAATGAGGTGGTTACCAATTTTTTTCAACTCCGTTAAAGCCACCAGCTCCCCATTCACAAGACATTTATTTTTTCCTTGCTGGTTGATCTCCCTTTTAATGAGTAATTCTTCCCCCTTTAAATAAGCGGCGATGGGATCTGAAAGATGTTTCTTATGGAAGCGGGTTAAATCGAACAGCCCCTCCACCTGGGCAAAAGTGCTTCCGCTGCGGATCATATCACTTTCTGCTCGCTCCCCAATCAGTAAATGAATCGCCTGTAAAATAATTGATTTACCGGCACCGGTTTCACCGGTCAGGACATTGAGACCCGCCTCAAAGGTAACTTCCAATGACTCAATCAAAGCAAAATTTTTAATAACCAGATGTCTTAACATTATTTCACACCCGCTGATGATTCGCTGAGCTTCTTTAGAATCAACTCCCATCAACAAATTTATATCGACCGCTTTACTAAATTCCCCAATTCAGTTTCGTCCTTAACAGTTCAAAAAAGGAACTCCCCTTGAACTGGATTAACCGCGTTTCAAAAGGGGCTTTGGAAACGAAGACGCTGTCCTGAAATTCGAGTTTACAATCCGACTTCCCATCAACACTCACGGTATAACGATAGTCTTCGCGGTCATTCGTTACCCTTAAAACCTTATGACCGGAAAAAATCATGGGGCGTTCTGATAAAGAATGCGCGCAAATCGGTGCGACAATGAGCGCATCGACATCCGGAACGACGATCGGTCCTCCGACCGCCAGGGAAAAAGCCGTGGAGCCGGTCGGGGTTGATATAATTAACCCATTCGCACGATAATCGTTCAAAAATTCATTATCTAAATAAGCTTTAAACCGGCCTAATTTGGATTGGGCATCCAGTTCAATGACAACATCATTTAATACAAAAAAAGTCTCGCGGAATCTATTTTTTCTTAAAATTTGAACCTTGAGCATCATCCTTTTCTCGATCTGATATTGACCTCGCTTGATCATTTCAAAATTCTTGAAAAATTCTTTTTCCGTTAGCGAGGTTAAAAATCCCAAGCGTCCGAAATTGACTCCCAGGATCGGAATCCGCTGCCGGCCAATGAGCCGGACTGTTTGAAGCAGAGTTCCATCCCCTCCCACGGTGATAACCAGTTTTAAATCTTTTAAAAAACGATCTACGTTGGGGCTAATTTCTGGTACTTTGATCAGGCTCCCAACATCGGGGAATAAAACGAAAGAAAGCCTCTGACCTCTGGCCCAGTGAATAAATTTCTTCAGAAAGTTTTTAATCCCGGGTCTCTGGAGATTAAGAATTAAGCCGATCTTTCCTTGCATCTGACTGCTCTGAAAGTGATAAAATATAGCCTAAAATGTCATCTATATTAGCTGATTCGGTTGACAAAATAATCTGCCATATAGCCCAATAAACCATACTGATCAAACGATTTAATAATTGCTTTGGCCTTTTTAGCATATTCAAGGGCCATCTTTTTTGATTTTTCTTCACCATAGAGTCCGGGATACGTATTTTTCCCGCGCTCCGCATCCCGCTTTGCCGGTTTTCCAATAATTTTTGGATCACCTAAAACATCCAGAAGATCATCCACAATTTGAAAAGCCATGCCCAGTAAGTCCCCATATTCTTGTATAACTTTTATTCGGGTCGCCCTTACACCCGAAATCATAGCCCCGATTTTGATCGACGATGCAATCAACGCACCCGTCTTATGAGCATGGATATAATGCAAAGTTTTTTTTGAGACTTTCTGACCCTCCGAAGCAACATCCACCACTTGGCCACCGATCATGCCACAGGTACCCAAGGCATGGGCCAGTTCTCTAACCACCCGGTCATCCCCTACGCTGCCCAAGAGCTCAAAAGACAAAATGCACAATGCATCCCCGGCCAGCACGGCATTGGCCTCTCCAAATTTAATATGGCAAGTAGGCTTTCCGCGTCGCAAATCATCATTGTCCATGCAGGGAAGGTCATCATGAATCAGAGAAAAGGTATGCATCATTTCCAAAGCACAGGCTGCCGGAATAATCTTATGATTATGTCCACCGCAGGTTTCATAAGCAGCAATCGCCAGGAGTGGCCTCACCCGTTTCCCTCCCGCCAGTAAGCTATAACGCATGGCCCGATGAATCACCGGTGGAAACTTGGTCGGAGGATAGAGATATCGTTCCAGATAGCGGTTCACAAGATTTCTATTTTTATCAAGATACCTCTCAAATTGCTCAAAATTCATGAATCCATCTCCTCCAATTCTAATTGTCCCTTATTATTCTTAACTAACTGCTTTATCTTTTTTTCAACCTGAGATAATTTTTCCTGGCATAAGCGGGTGTAAGTCACTCCGCTTTCAAATAATTTTAAAGCCTCGTCCAGAGAGAGATCGGGACTTTCTAATTTCTCTACAATTTCTTCTAGTTTTTTTAGCGCTGTCTCAAATTTAACTTCTGCCACACTTCTGCTCCTGGTAAAATTCGATTGACCGTACAATCAGCGTTGCCGTCCGCCAGCATCACCACAATGGGTTCAAGGGGAAATAAAACCTTAACCCGCTTAACGATCTCACTCGTCTCCGCCTTCTTCACCAAACTATAGCCTCGATTCAATACCCCGAGGGGATTTACGGCCTCAAGTTGTCGAACCAGCTGTGTGAAACGCTCTCGTGCAATTTTAACGGCATGCTGTTCAGCTGTTCCCAGTCGGTGTTTAAGCTCATCCAACCGTTGCTGAATCCCTTCCATCATACGGAAAGGATTTTTGAATAAATAATGCATTTGAAACTGAGCCAGTCGTTCTTGGCCATACTCTGCTTTCTGACGCAAACTATGGTACGCACGCTGAATAAGTCCACGAGTATACGCCGTCTTTTCCGCGTGATCCTGGGTCACTAATTCCGCAGCAGCCGAAGGGGTCGGCGCCCGTAGATCTGCAACAAAGTCCGCAATCGTAAAATCCACTTCGTGTCCGACCGCGGAAATAATTGGAATCGTGGAGGCAAACATCGTCCGTGCTACGCTCTCTTCGTTAAAGGGCCATAGGTCTTCCAGCGAACCTCCGCCCCGACCGACAATCAGCACATCCACCTCCCGGTAAGCATTAAAATCTTGAATCGCCTCGCAAATTTCTGCGGCCGCCCACTCTCCTTGGACTCTGACGGATCGCAGAATGATCTGAGTCTGAGGAGCACGCCGCCGGATAATCTGGACAATATCATGAAAGGCCGCCCCATCGGCAGAGGTCACCACTCCCACAGTCTCTACAAACTTTGGAACCGGCTTCTTCTGCTCCGACTCAAATAGTCCTTCCGCCTTCAATTTGCCTTTTAATTTCTCAAAAGCCTGCTGCAGGACCCCTGAACCCGCCGCTTGAACCAGCTGAACATTCAACTGATATTGCCCCCCCCTCTCATAAACCGTAATCGCCCCAAACAAAAGCATCTGCATCCCATTTTCAGGTTTTACATCCATTCGTTCTGCCAGCCAGCGCCAGAGCACACATTTCAACTGGCAATTTTCATCTTTTACAGTAAAATAAAAATGGCCCGAGGAATGATGGATACAATTAGAAATTTCACCATCGACCCACAACGGCTGGAGTCCGCCCTCAAGCAAACCTTTTATTTTTTGAGTGACTTGGGTTACTGTAAATGTTTCTCGGACTGGATCATGCATGGGGAATCTCCGTAATCGAATCGAGACCTTCGGGTTGGGGCAGAACATAGCGAACCTTCTGTACCAATCCATCAAGTTTAACAATGCGTCTGACAAATTTCCGGATCAGGATGGAGTGTTCAATCTGAACCTCATTTTCAATCCGCGAACCAAAGATATAGGAAGTTCCCTTAATCAGAACGTGATCGCCGATCCAAACGGGGAATTCATCGCTGCCGGTGATATTAACCCCTGATTCGATCCGCACCTGTTTTCCGATAGTAATATTCCCTTTCACAATATCCCCAGCAAAAATTTGAGTTTCATCGCCAATCTTCAATTGTTGATTGGGATAGGTACTTAAAACAACATTCTCATGGATGACCACATTCTGGCCCAAAACGATATTGCCTTCAAGCGTCGCATTGGTCTTAACCACGAGACCTCGATTAATTTTGACGCCCGGGCCGAGATGCACCCCTTCCTCGAGAGTAATATCCAGTGGTGCGGTCTTGTCCAAACTTAATATCTGACTGACCCCCTCTTCACTGATATAAAAATTATCTTCATCCTTAATGGAAACAATATCCTTTAATTGCTCGTAAATATTACGGCGGACAATGGACTCCATCTCTTTGAGAACGCTCTTATTGTTAAAAGCCAGCGTCACGGTACTGTCCATCACTCGCGAGGCCTGCACCGATAGCCCGCGCCGGTTAAAAATCTCGATCAAATCCGTCAGATAAATTTCATGCTGAACATTATTGGCACGGATTGAAGAAACATGCGCTTTGAGATGCCGCCCTTTAAAAGCGAAAACGCCGGAGTTGTATTCGCTGTTTTCAATCAACGTTTTTTTGCTGAACGAATAGAAACGTCCTTTAAAACGAATTTCATAGGATTTATCCTCTGCTAAAGCCAAAATATCTTTATACTCCTTTATCTCGATTACTTTCCCCTTTTCCTCACCGGCCGGCACTCCGTTCCGGTCTGTGGGGGGCACGCGCACGATCCGTCCGTAATAATTTTTATCCGCAGGACCTTCATAAATACTTGTCAGAACCATCATGTCTGCAGCGCTTTTTTCAAAATCATTTTTAAATTTTCGGATCGCCTCCGCTGTAATGATGCCCATGTCCCCGGGAAAAATATAAACATCCGCAGCCAGTCTTTGGGGGAAAATCTTGACCGCCTGCTGAACAGCATGTCCGGTTCCTTTCTGTAGGCCTTGGTAAACAAAAAAGTGTCCCTTCTCTCCGCTCAAAGCGTTCATCACATCAGCTGCTTTAATTCCTACAACGACAATTTGATTTTGACTCTGAAGCCCGCTCTTTACACTGCGAATCACCCGTTTAATCGTGGGAACGCCCCAGATTTCATGCAGCATCTTGGATGTCGCCGATTTAATCCGTTTGCCGTGACCAGCCCCTAGCACGACCGCAATCGGTGACCGGCTAAACTTGATTTTCTGATTATATCTTTTTAATAACAATTTAATTTCGTCTAATTCATCCATCATCCACCCGTTATCCTTTGGGCTGCCTTGACGGTATTTTTTAAAAGCATTGCGATCGTCATCGGTCCAACTCCTCCCGGAACGGGCGTAATCAGACGCGCGACTTGAACCGCCGATTCAAAATGAACATCTCCAACCAGGCGGTAGCCCTTGGCCTGATGGGAATCGGCCACCTGGTTAAGCCCCACATCAATCACGACCGCCCCCGGCCGGATCATCTCTCCCCGGATGACTTCGGGGCTTCCGGCCGCCACAATCAGAATCTCGGCCTGCTTGGTAAAGAGACCCAGATCCGGTGTCCCCGTATGACACAGCGTCACCGTCGCATTGCCTCCCTCCCGCTTTTGGACTAAGAGCTGAGCGAGCGGTTTCCCCACAATATTGCTCCGTCCGATAATCACGACATACCGGCCAGAAGGATTGACTTGATAATGCTGCAGCAATCGCTGAACACCCGCCGGGGTACAAGGGATAAAAGTATCCTGGCCCAAGCTCATCTTCCCGACGTTTAAGGGATGAAAGCCGTCTACATCCTTGGCCGGATCGACCGCCGTTAAAATCTCATCTTCGGCAATTTGGCTGGGAAGAGGCCGTTGGACCAAAATTCCATGAACTGATTTATCCTGATTTAAGAATTGAATCGTGGAAAGAAGTTGTTTGTGCGTCGTCTGATCCGACAGTCGCAAGGTCTCCGACAGAATTCCGATCCGTTCACAAGCCTTCTGCTTCATGGATACATAGACTTGTGAAGGGGGATACTGCCCCACCAAAACAACTTTTAGACATGGCTTGATCCGCTCTTGCTTCAGCGCCTCGATCTCTTGGACGAGATCCTGTTCAATAATGGAAGCGACCTTTTTTCCATCAATCAGGGTCGCTTTCATCGAATCCCTCTGTTATTCCTACAGGTCTAAAAATTCTTTCAAGCGCCGTCGTTTTTCCAGAGCTTTCATCAATCGTTAAAAACAACCCCTGCAAACAGGGATTTTCTTTGGCCAGTTCAAAAGGAACCGGCATATTATACAGAAATTTCTGAATCGCCTTTTCCTTAACAACTCCGATCACTGAATCAAAACTGCCGGTCATCCCGACATCCGTGATATATCCTGTTCCTTGCGGAAAAATTCGCGCATCGGCTGTTTGGACATGCGTATGAGTCCCGATCACCGCACTCACTTTCCCGTCTGCGAAATAACCAAAGGCTAGTTTTTCAGAGGTAGCCTCGGCATGAAAATCAATAATGATGACCTTGACGGACGGATCACGCTTCTCCATTTCCCGCAAAAAAGTCTGAAACGGACAGTCGATATCAAACAGGTATGTACGGCCTTGGAAATTCATCACCGTCACCGGCACACCGTTCGCAGTTTTCACCGTCAGAATCCCGCGGCCTGGAACTTGGGGAGGATAATTCAAGGGTCGTAAGATCTTGGCTTCAGAATTTAAATATTTTTGGTAATCACGGTGATGCCAGATGTGATTTCCGCTCGTCACCACATCAATCCCATAATGAAATAATTTCTTAAGACTGCGTTCAGATATCCCTTTACCACCCGAAACATTTTCTCCATTCGCGATGCACAGATCGATCTGGTATTCTTTTTTTAATTTAGGCAAGAGCGTGTGGGTGGCAAACTTGCCCGGTTTTCCCACAATATCACCAACAAATAAAATATTCATGCTTTAACAAAAAAGAGATTGCTCGCTGAATGCAGAATTGAAATGAAACCGTCCCGCTGGCCCTTATTTAGCATAATCAACGACTCGCTTTTCACGAATCACTTGGACCTTGATCTGACCCGGGTACTCCATTTCCGCCTGAATTTTCTGTGCTATCTGAGAACATAAAATTTCCGTCTGGGCATCGCTCACTTCATTGCAATTAACCATCACCCTCAGTTCGCGGCCGGCTTGAATGGCATAGGACTTCTCAACGCCGCGGAAAGAATCCGCCAGGGTCTCCAGCCGTTCCAATCGTTTGACATAATTCACCAAGGTCTCCCGTCTCGCCCCCGGCCTTGCCCCGGAAATGGTGTCGGCGGCCTGTACCAGGACCGTGTAGAGAGAAGTCGGTTCAATATCCTGATGATGTCCGGCCACCGCATTTTGAACAATTTCATTTTCCTTAAATTTTACAACAATCTCGCCTCCAAGTTCAGCATGCGTTCCCTCATGTTCTTTATCCACCGCCTTGCCAATATCATGCAATAAACCGCAGCGCTTGGCTATCAGAGGATCCAAACCCAATTCACTCGCCATGATTGAGCACAATATGGAGACCTGAATACTATGCTGTAATACATTCTGACCATAGCTCGTGCGATATTTGAGTCGACCTAATAAATTAACTAATTCCGGATGCATGCCATGTAAATTAAGTTCGAGAATCGCCTGTTCCCCGGCTTCCTTGATCGACAGTGCGACTTCCTGCTGGGCCTTGGAACAAACCTCCTCAATCCGAGCCGGATGGATCCGGCCATCAACAATCAGTTTCTCGAGAGCCAGACGGGCCACTTCGCGGCGGATGGGATCAAACGCAGAAAGGATAACGGCCTCAGGCGTATCATCCACAATCACATCAACTCCGGTCGCAACCTCAAAGGCCCGGATATTGCGTCCCTCGCGCCCGATGATGCGTCCCTTCATTTCATCACCAGGCAAATGAACGACTGAGAGAGTCGCCTCAGTTGTAAAATCTGCCGCACTCCGCTGAATCGCTGTAAGCACAATTTTTTGAGCCTCTCGTTCCGCTTCCTCTTTCGCTTTATCTTTGATCTCCTTAATAATCTGCGCCGATTCCGACTGCACTGCTTCAATTAAATTTTTCTTCAATTGTTCTTTCGCCTCGTTTTGCGTCATTCCGGAAATCCGTTCCATTTGGCGGTTTTCTTCCTCAACGAGTTTCTCTACTTCTAGCTCGCGTGCGCGGGTAGCCTTTTCCCGGCCAATCAAAAAAGATTCTTTCTGTCGGACCTCCCGTTCTTTCTTATTTAAAATATCAACTTTCTTATCGATATTATTTTCCTTGTCCCGCAGCGATTGCATCTCCCCGTCAATCTGTTTCCGGCGCTCGTCCGTCTCCTTGTCAAATTTAACTTTCTCCTTATACCAATGATCCTTGTTTTCAAGTTGCAGAGTCTTGCGCTGAAGATCAATTTCTTTATTGGCTGCATCAATCAGTTTATCTGCTGCCTGTTGGGCATTTCCGATTTTTCGTTTCTGAATCAGATTTCCGATTAGAAATCCAATGACCAACGCAGCTATTCCAATAAGCATTATCAAAAGATTTGGGCTTAACATATTCATAACTCCTTAAAAATAAAAAACCCCGCGACATGCCGTGTAGACGAAATTTTTGAACCTGTCAACTCAATATAAGCGGGTACCTGCTTAAACAACGCATAAGTCCACCACAAAGTGGCATTTATTTGTTGCCTAAAGTCGGGTTCCCTATTAACAGGTGTTGGCTCAAAAATATTGCATCTAGCACGGACAGGGCAGGGTTTTTATTCTCTATCCGTTTGTACCGCCTAAGGGTTCATCACTTCCTGAAGCTTATGAACCATTTGTTGGGCACGCTGAGTAATTTTGTCGTCAACCTCATTGTGAAGATTTTTAAGGCTTTCCCTTAACTTAAAATATTCTCCGGTTATGTTGATGGCAGCCAGCACAGCAATTTTCGACTTCTCTCGATTGGAAATATTCTTGGCAACCTCACCCATTCGCTCATCCACAAATTGGGCAATTTGATGAATTTTGCTATCGGGCTCTTCACTGCGGATCGGATAGTCGTCATTGTAAATTTTAACATTGACTGTATTCATGGAACTGGCCGCCTTTGCGATAGGTATACTATTTTTCCGGACTAACAAATGTTGACACCTGTTAAAAAAGTCCCCTACGAAGCCTTGACCAAATTGAGTTTAATTAAAATTTCATCAATTTTTTTATGAATTTTTTTCTTTTTTTCCTCTAAATTTTGGTTCAATGGAGGATCGTTTTGATCCTTGTTTTGTTCCCTTTCTTTTAATAGGTGATGAAGATTTTCACTTTGTTTTTCATGAACTAAGATCAGTCTTTTATTCTCCTTTTTTAAATTTTCGATATAGACAACCGTTTCGGCAATTTTTCTTTCTAACGCCAAAATCCCTTTTTCATCGATCATAAAATTATCTCTGATACGGTTGGTTCTGTTTTAAGTCTAAAATATTTTAATCCTGTTAGGATGTCAACTTTTTTTTGAAACATACAACAACATCCGAAAAAATACACAACTATAACATTTTCAATAAATTAGAAAGGTTTAATTCACAAACAACACAGGGGACTTTAATCTCCCAAGCGGTTAGGATTTTAGGATGAATCTCGCCTAGATGTCCTTGAATTTTTTCCTGAACCAAAATTTCCCCGGCGCGGCCTTCGATTGAGAAGGAAAATCCCCGCTCTCTCACAACACCCTCGAGTCCGAGGTAATAAAGAAGATTATCCAAATAACTATGCATTTCTGAAAAAGTCGCTCGGCTTTGAGCAATTAAGAGCGCACAGTGGATTTCAGTTCGGCTGCCATGGTTTTCATTCGGATCCCAGACCGAAACCTCACCGACTTCAAAAATTTTATGAGGATAAACGGCCTTATAGCTCGTATTTTCGATTTTCAGGAGTCCAGGGAGAAGCGAATTTCGTAAGCAGGAATAGTTTTCCACCATCACATTCTCAACTTCGACCACCGCGTCCTGTCGCATCATCTTTTCGGTCAAATCCGGCTTCCGGGTCAATATATTTGTAAACATTTCTTCAAAACCCAATCCCACCGCAATGCCTCGTACCTTGTCGGCTAAGTTGGTCATAGCCACGACCCCGCCCGTATGAAAAATTGCGGGGAGGGTGGGCTTAAAAGAGGCAAACCCACGGCTAATCGCATAATCTTCAACCACATCGACTGGATGCATATAATCATCGCGGTAATCGAGTGTTGAGATCATCATTTTTTTCTTAGTCAGGCTGGTTTCACACCCGTATTCCCCCAATGTTTTCTGGATTTTGCGAGGGTTTATTTGCTCTCCAATCAGTCGTTCAAAGAGTTTTGTTTCAAGTTCCACTCGATTCCTCACCCTTTGAGGAAATTGAATGGTTTTTTTCCCTTCCACGGGATAGGGATATCGAATCGTTACAGGTACGATCTCTCCTCCTCGATCTGCAAAATTATAAACCAAAATATTCAAAGCCAGTTTTAATAAGTTGAATTGCGTCCCCGTCGCCTCGATGAACAAATCGGATGCCCCGGCAGCAACCTCCCCCCGCTCACGGCTGTTAATTACTGGAGGGAAAGAAAGGATTCTTCCCTCTTGATCTGTCAGAAGAGGAAATTGGGAAAAAGATTTAACCAAGTGACCGTACTGCTGTCCCTTCGGGTGCTGTAGTAAAATTTGTTCAAGATTGAGTTCTTGATCCAGCCCCAGAGGAACAAACTGAACGGATTTCGGGTCAACCGCCTGGTATTTTACGGGAAAGGTTATGCCTCCCAGCGGATAAATCCCGATTGCGAGGGACTTTCTTTTTTGCCCGAAATTTTCACAGAGTTTTTCTTGTGTTTGAATCAGTTGCTGAAGCACAACATCGTTCACTTGAATATTTTTAACCACAAAAGCCCCGATCAGGGGCCGCACCCTCTTAACCGAGGCCTCAACCTGCAGGGTATAGTCATTCCTGTTTGTTCTGTCAAACAATCGGTAATCTGATTTTTGACGGCCTAATTTAAAACGGATCTGCCGAGCAATTCCCTCCACGCACCATAAATCCGGACGATTCGTATCATTCAACTCAATCTTTATCTCTCCGGAACCCGCCGTTTCGTCTTTTAACTCCCCCTTCACTAATTGAAGATAATCCGCTAATTCTTCATTTGAGAAAGACTTCCCGATAAGTTGAAATAAATCCTCTTTTTGGATACTAATCGTTGGCATAATTTTTTACAGACTTTATAGAATGCCCTTGATCCGGCTGTCTCTTAAAAATTGAATGTCACTCGAAAAAAGATCGCGGATATCATTGATTCCCAATGCCACCATCGCCATCCGGTCAATCCCCAGCCCCCAGGCAATCACAGGAACCTTAATCCCCAGAGGAATTGTAACCTCCGGCCGGAAAATCCCTGCGCCGCCCAGTTCGATCCAGCCCAATTTTTCATGTTTCATATGAACCTCGACAGAAGGCTCGGTAAAGGGGAAATAGGCTGGGACAAATTTCATTTCCGGAGTCTTTGCAATTTCCAGTGCAAAAACCTGCAATAAACCCAACAGATGCCTGAAAGAAATATTTTGATCCAGCACAATACCTTCGACCTGAAAAAAATCCGGGGCATGCGAGGCGTCGACCTGATCGTAACGGAAACAGCGCGCAACGGCAAAATATTTTCCTGGAATTTGAGGCGATTGAGACAATTTTCGGGCAGATAATGCCGTACCCTGACTTCTTAAGACCAACCGTTTTGATCGTTCTTTATCAAATAAATAACGCCATCCGCGGGAACCCGTCTTCCCGCCGTTTTCATGAGTCTCTGCAACATTGTTTAAGTATTTTTCTTCGATCGATTTTGCCGCAGCAGGGTTCTTGACAAAATAAACATCATGGATTTCGCGTGAGGAATGAAACTGGGGCATGAACAGGGCATCCATATTCCAGAATTCATTTTCCACCAGATTCCCCTGCATTTCTTCAAATCCAAGTGCGACAAGTCGTTTTTTCAAAAAGTCGAGATATTCACGATAGGCATGGAACTTTCCAACCACCAGCCGGCTGGGTTTTAGTTGAATATTGTATTTACGGAACTTGACATTTTGCCATTGACCGTCCTTTAATAATTCAGGTGTAAGTTCAGAGGTCTCTTCACGGGCGTCCATCCCCGTTTCATTTAAAATTTTAATCAGCTCCACACCCGCTTGTTGAAGTTCTAATCGGTTCCGTTTTATCGTCTCTATTTCAAAGAGCCCCGTGCCCCGTTTTTTATACCCGCCCTGAATCTCATTTTTTTCACTTTCGGAAAATTCTTTCAATGAAATTCTCTGTTTCTGAGAGATTCTTACAAGCATCTGCTGTGTTTCATTAAAAGATTTTTTCAGATTCGTATCCGCCTGAACCTGCAGACTTCCTCCCGCCTCGATTTTAACGACCCCGCCTCTCTTTAAATTTCCGATCGCTGTACTGATTTCTTCCGCTGAAAGACGGGACCGCTCCTTCAGGGACGCAATCGTTTTCGGCGGTTCAGCAGGGTCGTTTTGAACGCTGAGGGGCGTGTCTGACAAACCCTGACCGATCATGTCAAGGATTTGTAATTCCGGAATTTTATTCTTGGCATATTGCTCGCCGGAATCCGTAAGGGAGACAAAATCCTCTGTTTCTACTTCGATCACCTGAAGCGCACCTTTTCCTTTCAGCCATTCCAATGCCGTTCGGAATTGCGCCTCAGCTAACCCGCACTGGTTTAGAATCGTCTCTTGGGCCGCAGCTCGTTCCAGACCGAAACTCAGCAAAATTTTGATTTCGAGAGGGTGCAAGGCCATTGCTTTTTCTGCTAATTTTGATTCATCCATGATTATTTTCTTAATGTAACTTTAATATTTCAATCAAAGATAACAAAGTTCAGGAGAAATTGCAAATGAAAAGCGGATTGTTGACGAATTTTCTCGGTTTGGCTGTAAGACGCACGCTTATCTTAATTATTAAAAATAATCTCCTAAATTCAATAACTCAACGCAACAAATCGAAAGAAATAGATTTGTTGTAAAGAATAAAAAATACGAGCGTTTGAGTTATCAGAGCGTGTTATAATCGAAACATTAAAGAACTCCCGTCCTTTTATCACAACTCAACCAAAGCCGTTAGACGATAACCCTGGAGATTAAAAAGCAGATTGCAAAATCAGGCAATCCTTAATAAAGCAGATATGCTCATGAGTGCGCAGAAGATGGCTATCTGAACAAAAGAAATTCCGGATCAAATGAACACCTAATTAATTATTCACTTTGTTGCGTTAGCGCCTTGAATCCGCCGAAATATGCCCGCGGTGGATTTTCTTGTCCTTCCTTCGCTCCCATGCATAGTAGAAGGTCGGAACCACGATCAGCGTCAGCAGTGTATTAAAAAATAATCCCCAGAAGATCGCCCAAGCCATCGGCGCCCACCACATCGACGTTTCCGTCTTGGTCTCCAGATGAAAGTGCATAAAATCGATCCCGATCCCGGTCGCCATAGGTAACAGTCCGATCATCGCCGTAATCGCCGTGAGTAAGACGGGACGCAAGCGCGTGGCGCCTCCCTGAATCACCGCTTCCCGCAAGTCCCTTCCTTCCCTGCGCAGATGATTGATAAAATCAATCAAG
>Ga0247727_10007093_pt1 | contig 21584 bp, 15 predicted proteins | sample WisWelCaveWW1625_FD_202498 | JGI IMG/M metagenome (GOLD analysis project Ga0247727, IMG submission 202498) | Biofilm microbial communities from Wishing Well Cave, Virginia, United States - WW16-25 | ecosystem: Environmental > Aquatic > Deep subsurface > Groundwater > Cave microbial mat | place... | reverse complement strand
AATCATCTATTGCGCTTAGAATCGCATAACGCTCTGTAGAATTCATTCCTTTCAATTTTTCCGTCCATCGTTGCTTTTTCCGTTTGATACGCTGACGATCTGTGCGGTTTTTTCCTAAAAAATTGTATTGGTGCAATTCTAACGGCTCTGGATAATTCATGTAGAGCGCTTCCATCTTCTTTCCACCGTGCGTCATTACCTGCCATTCAATTACTCTCCAACCGTGTTGCAATAGTTGATCGTACAACTCACCGCGATAATGAGAAATGGCAACCTTGCATTTTGAATCAAGAACCAACTGAATTATTTCTTCGTGTTGCTCGCGGGTTAATTCATGCTCATACAAATCACGTTGACCTTTGCGCACACTGAAATCATAAGGCGGATCGAGGTAAATAAAATCATCCATCGAGAGTAGATGATTGCAACTACGTAAGATCTGAACGAAGTCGGAATTAACTACGAATCCGGGAACCATGGATCCTGTAGTTACTTCTGACTTCTGGTGCCGGTAAGTGACCACCGTAGATAATTCCGACTTCGCCAGCTCGAGGAAATTTCCGGACCCGCAGTTATTGTCAACTGCATGATCATGAATGATGTTATCTGCAGGGAAGTTATTTCTGTCTGCAATGCATGAAATCATTTCGTCAGGAGTAACTACGCGGTACCGATTCCAATATTCCTGAATCACCTTCGATGATATCTCACAGACAAAGTCAGCTACGTGTGATCCTAGTTTGTTTTTAGCAACCGCACACGAACCGGCAAAGCCGCTAATGAATATTTCATGAGGTGGAATTTGGTTAATGATCTGGTGGAAACTACCGTGAGACCATTTATTTCCTGAATAACCTTTTGCCATTGATTGATCCAACGTAGACAGAAACCGCTACGCTCAAAAAGCCGCGTTTCTCACATCTCCACATCAATTTGACATGCAAAAAACATCTGGATTGGACAGTAGGAACATATAGACAAGACGTTGAAAGGGTACTGATATGAACATAAACCGTGTGAAAAACAGCCGTTGCAACCCCCTAAAAATCGGTTATACCTTAGCCCCCGAAAGCATTCGGAATGATTTACGCGGGTTAAAGATGCAACCGCAACCGAATGAAGCCAGTGTGAAATCAAAGTTCTTTGTCTTACCTACCCTTTAGTCCGCGCAAAGTGTTCTGAACACATTACGCCAAACTATACTACTCACCTCAATTTCAGCACAGGTTGACTTTACAACTTATCAATTATGGGTTTGATCCATTGCACCGCGCCCCAATCTTTTGCTTTTTCGTGTTTATATGGTTTGCGTGTGTAGCCGGTGCCGAGTGAAAGAATCAGCATTTCCGCAGCGGTGGGTTTAACGCGATGCTCATCGAAAACAATTTTGCGCGCTTCGGAATAAGCACACATTGCCGGGTTGTTAGCAAACACACCGCCATCGACCAATGTATAAGGCACACCGGACACGGAAAGAATTTTTATCGCTTCAAAGTAGGTGGGTGCTGCAGAAGTAGCGCGTGCAACATCGCAAACTAAAAAATCAAAGCCTTCATGTTTTGCTGCATCAAGCTGAGTGAAAAAATAGGCGGCTCTGCGGGTGATTTCATAAGCAGTGATCAGACAGGGTTTAATGAGCTGACTCAATTTTATTTCACCGAAATATTCTTTGAGCAATTCTTCCATTGTACCAGCTGGATATTTTTCATCGAACACTCCGCCTGCTGTTCTGAGTTTATGAAGAAAGGGGAGATCGAAAATTCTTCCCCCTTTTTTGTTATAGAGATCAACCGCATCGGATGCGGAGAAACGTGATTTTTTTGGATCATCATCATCGGGGCAGAGATAAACGCAGGTTAGAATTCCTCCTGTGCTGGTTCCTGCCATCAGGTCAAAATATTCTGATACGCGCGCGTGAGGATTGCCACTGAATTTTTGCAATTTCTTTTCGAGCTGAACGACCACTTGCCCGGGTATCACACCGCGAATACCGCCACCGTCAATAGAAAGAATACGCGTAAGTTTCTTGTTTGCCATGAGAATGATGTTAGTGAATGGATTAACTAATTTCGACCGTTGAATATTTTATTTCAAAATCAATTGTTATGAATCAGGAAGATTTTCAAAAATATCTGAAAGAACGCTATGAAGATCAGAGGCAATGGTATGATCGCAAAGCGGTAAGTCAAAAAAGAAAATATGTTTTCATGCAGTGGAGCCTGATTATTTTATCGGCAGTAACACCGGTTTTGATTGCGGTGGATGAAAGTGAATTAATTTCTCAGTGGCTTCCAATTTGTACTGGAGCACTAGTGGCCATAGGTACTGCTGCCTTGAAAACTTTTAACTACCAGGAAAACCTGATTAATTACCGCACAACCTGCGAAGCCATGAAACGTGAATATCATTACTTCATTGCCAAAGCGGGAGGTTATCGAAAATCAACTGACCCGCAAACTTTGTTTGTTGAACGAATTGAATCTCTGATCAATGCAGAGAACGCCAAATGGTTGACGAATCTGCAAGTGACTGACAACAGCGAACAAAATATATCCTGAGAAATAAAATGGCAAAGATTTTCATCAGTTATAAATCCGAATCACATCCTGATACACAATTGGCACATGTGTTTCACACGCATTTGAAAAAAGCCGGTTTGGAGCCGTTTGTTGCGGAAGTGGATATTCGCCTTGGCGAAAACTGGGACAAACGCATTGAGCAGGAATTAAAAGATTGTGATTATTTCATTTTGCTGATGAGTGAAAATGCAATTGCAAGTGAGATGGTAGTTGAAGAAGTGAGGCGTGCAAAAGATCTGAATAAACAATCGTCAACAAAAAAACCACTCATCCTTCCGATTCATGTCAAACTTCCTAAGAATGTGCAGATTAGTTATGATCTATCCGGTTATTTGAATAAAATTCAGAAACGTTTCTGGGAAACAGATGACGATACAACAATTATCCTGAATGAAATTATTTCCATTGCAACAGGAAAAAAGGTAGTTACTGAAAATCTTCCGGTTCAAAATAATAATACTCCTGAAGTTAAAAATCCTTTTGCCAATCATCCAGTGAACCTGAATATCCATGATGAGAAACAGCAATTGCGTCAGCATCTCAGTTCTTTTCTTGTTCCTCCTCAACTTGATCAGATAACTGAAATGTTGTTTTACTACATCACATCGGCCAACCAGGTGCTGATTATGTTTGAGCAACTATCAAATCAATATAACTCGGCAGCGGGCAGGGCGGTGGTGAATGAACTCAGAATTTATCTGAACAATCCGAATGATCTTTTTCCTGAAAGCCAGTATGGAGTTTATGGAAAAATGGATGATGCATGGATCATTCACAACACGGCTTATACATTGGTTCAGGCAGGAATTGTAAACGCGCAATATTTTGGAGTGGACTGGAACATGCTGATTGCGGCAAATCAAATAGTAGTTCAATATTTACCTCAACAGGTGACAATTCAATTAAATACGATGATGATGAATCTGCTCGGAATAATTGCACAGGAAACAGGAAACAATTTTATGGCTTCGTTCACTCAAACTGCAAACAATCAATATCAACCGAATATGGGAAACGGTCAGGCGGTGGGATACAATGAAAACAATTTATATCAGCAACTCGCCAATGGAATTGCGCAAATTTTTTCTTAGTTATTCGGCAATTCAGAAGCAGTCCAATAAGCATCCAACGTTTTCATCAGGCGAACAAATTCGCTGTAGTCAACTGGCTTAATCATATAACCTGCAACACTTTTTTTGAATGATTCGGTTTTGTCATAATCATCACGCGAAGTGGTGAGCACCACCACCGGAATGCATTTGAAGTTGTCATCGTTTTTCACTACGCTCAGAAATTCATGACCGTTCATTTTCGGCATATTCAGGTCGAGCAACATGATGCAAGGCGACTTGGAATTTTGTTGCAGCCAACTGATGGCTTCTTCGCCATTGCCGACAACGATCAGTTCGTTACCGACCTCAATTTCTTTGAGAGCGCGTTTAACTGTCATCGCATCCACGCGATCGTCTTCAATCAATAAAATTGGTTTTTCAGAAGTCATGGTTATTGGATTTGTGAGTGAGCAATAAGTTGTTTTGGAACTGTGAAATGAAAGGTAGCGCCTTGACCGACTTCAGATTCGATCCAGATTTCTCCTCCGTAAGTCTGAATTGTTTTTTTGACGATTGACAATCCGATTCCGGTGCTTTCATAAGAATCGCGGGCATTGAGTGTTTGAAAAATCTGAAATACCTTATCGTGATATTTCGGATCAATACCCGGACCATTATCAGCAATCATGAAATGCCAGAATTTATCATCTCCGTTTTGCGAGATTTTTATTTCTCCCTGAGCTTTGTCGTTATACTTAATCGCATTGCTGATCAGATTTTGGAAAATCTGCTGGATACGTGTTTTATCATACTGAACAGTAGGCAGTGGTCGCTGAATATCTAATTTGAAATTTTCCGGGGGTACAACCATATCCAGAACAGTAGCGAGTGTTTCATTGAGATCAACGTCCTGTTTGTTTTCTTTCACTTTCCCGATTTTGGAATATTCCAAAATTCCTTCAATCAATCCTTGCATGCGGTCAACACGACCCATGAGTAATCTCATGTGCTCACGGCCATCATCATCGAATTTGTCGTCATAATCTTTTGCAATCCATGCGGCAAGCGATCCGATTGCACGCAACGGAGCTTTTAAATCATGCGACACCACATATGCAAAATCGCGAAGTTCTTTGTTCACGTTTTCTAATTCGCTGGCAGCTTCAATACGCATGGTGATATCATTTATTGCGGCAACGGTACCGACTATTTCTCCTTTTGAATTAATATATGGTGAGGCACTTACTTCAGCCCAGAACATGGTTCCGTTACTCCTCAGCATCGGAACTTCATATCGTTCTGAATCACCGGATAAACGGCTCTGGTGTTTTTCCCAAATGCGATCCCATTCTTCGGGTTGGAATAATATTTTATGCGCCTGATTACCGACCATTTCTTCAATCGGATAACCGCTAATTTTTTTCATTTGATCATTGGCAAAGAGTATAAAATCATTTGGATCCGTGATGATCAATCCTTCACTTAATGATTGAATAACTGTTCTGTGTAACTCTTCACTATTCTTCAGGTTTTTCTCCGCTTCCTGAGTGCGGTCAATTAATTGTTTTAAAACTGCGGCTATGGCAAGCACGTCACTTTCATCTTTAGATGTGCTACTCTTTTCATTTAAAAATTCTGATTCCTGCAAGGAGTGAATCAGTTCTTTCAGAGTGTTCAGAACGGCTTGTTGTTTTTCAGCTTCTTCGCGAATCTTGGTATATGCATCCATTAATTCTGATGAACTGATTTCCATGGAGCGTTCAATCATCGCTCTATCTGCTTCATAGTGATCATATGAATCACTGATAGACTTAAAAAAACCCGCCATTTCCTCAGGTTCGCCCTGAGGAAAATAACGGGTGATCTGTCGCTGCAAGAGCCTGTTAAAAGCCTGGTTCACTGATATAGTATTGATTTTCGATTGATGAGATCGAAATCAATTGTTTTTAAACTTCGGTTATTGTTGTAATGGTCATTGTTTGATTGTGCAATTCACATTTGGCAGCAGGATTGAACGGGGATAGTTCACCGTAAGAATAAAATCCTGTCATCACCGGTTTGTTACCGAGCACAGCACGAACACCTTCCACTTCTTCTTCGATACGTTGATCCAGCACGAGTTTGCGACCAACACAAGAAATCAGAATTGCCAAATCAGCTTCGCGTTTTCCGATACCTTCAAAACTGTTTGTCGCAGCTTCACCGGCACCATCAATCAGGCGATCAAAATTTGCTTTCATCAAACGGGCAAAAGAACCTTCAGGCATATCACCTGCGAAAGTCATACTTTGCTCTTCTTCGTTAATTGCAAGAATTGTACGCACGATGGAGTGCTCAGTATCTTTTGAACGAATCGCAAGAGGGAATAACAAAGCTGTGCCGGGTAATCCTTTTGCCTGGTCGCCCAGATATTTTTTGTAAAGCGAAAGAGCAGATTGACCATCTAACTCATACAATACATTGGCTTTCGATTTGGTGATAATGCGATCAGGACCAAATGAATCCCAACCACCAACAGAACCATGACCGAAACGCAAACGATCACCATACAAACCAACAGCAACGATATTTCCTGATGCAGGAGCAACGTCACAGCCAACCAAAGTTTTTTCAAAACGTGCGCCATCTCCGGCAAGACCACCGGTAACAATTACACCGGGAGGAAGTTGTGAATTCAATCCGAGAATTAATTCAGAACCGTTCACTTTTCCTCCGTCAGAAATCACAAACACATGTTTGAGATTTTCTTTCGGTAAGAGGTCAGAAAGCTTTTGACCTGCTTTGAAACTATCGCCCATCTCATCGATATTGATTTTAGCAATATTCAATTGAGAATGTTCAAAGTTTACAGCAGTGCAAACAATGCTGTCATCAAGAACACTGGTGTTCATGATTTCGCCTGAAGTAGAATTCATCAGAATGTGAGCATTCGGATACATACCGCGCAATTCGTTGTAGCGGGCTGGATCACTGAGGGCATCACGTCCTCCAAAGGCAAGTACAAAATTGGTTGAGCCGTTTAAGCCCTGATCAATGGATTTAACCCAGCCTTCGCCAGCAGTCCATTTGGATTGTTCAATTTTCATGGGTGAATGAAATTTTAAGGTTAAAAAAATGAATGAAATTGTTTGGATCAAATTGGTTTTACTCCCATAAAACTCAATTCGGTTTTTACTCCCGAAGGGTTATAACGGGGTCGAAGAAAAAAAGTTACAGCGGAAATGAATATTGGAGAAATGTCAGTTGACAGACCAAATCATAATGCTCCGATCATCACTGCAACTCACCAAACGATCTGCATCAAGCCACGTTAATCTGTTTACTGAATGAGTGTGACCATCCAATTTTTCCTTGTCGATGACTTTGAGCAATTCAAAATTTTCTGCATCCCAGATTTTGATTGTTTTATCCCGACTGGCAGTGGCAAATATTTTTTCAGTAGGATGAAATGCAATATGATTGATAGTGGAAAGATGTGCAGGAACGGAATGAAGGAGTTCATAGTCATGTGCGCTCCAAACAGAAAGCTGAGCATCCCGCGAGCCGCTCAACAAATATTCTCCATCTGGTGAATAACAAACTGAAAAGACAGAATTTTTATGTTGCCGAAGCCGGCAGAGAATTTTGTGCGGATCAGCATCCAGAATATAAGTTGAATGATCCGTTGATCCGACAGCGATTTCGTTTTTGGTTGGATGCAGATCAATGGATCGCAGACTTTGCGAACTGATTTGTAAACCATGGAGCAGATCAAACTTTGTTGACCAAATGGATAAAACCCCATCACCACCTGCAGCATATATATATTGTCCATTTGCTGAAAGACATAGATCAAAAACTCCGTTGTTATGGTAAGCCAGATGTTTAATCTCTTTATTTCGCTGCAGGTCAAGTACGTGAATGCCACCGTTCATTTCTGCAGCGAGCAGAAGATTTTGATTCGGTAAAAACTGAAGGGAGAAAATATGTGCATTGACTTTTGAAATCAGTTTAGCATTTTCACTTTCATCCGGATTCCATTCTGCAATCATCCCATCACCACCTGCAGAAAGAAAGCGCCCACCATCAATCTGATGAAGCGTATAAATTGATCCGGTATGTCCTAAAAGTGTATTGAGTTTAGTAATGCTGACTTTCTTCATCTGTGAATTTGCAAGTATACTGTTTTAAGTTCTCACGTTCGAAATGGGTTGGAAAGGGCTTCATTTATCTTTGGCATCATGCCCTTGTTAAAAGAAATAAAAGTTGATGAGTACTCCCGGGTTGGAGTTTGGAAGATTGAAGAGGATATGGATTTCTTTCAGAACAAACTGACATTACTTCCCAATGATTTGGTTTTCATTGATAAGCTGAAACAACCTCAACGAAAACTGGAATGGTTTGCTTCGCGCTGGTTATTGAGATATTTAATAGACCCGACTGAACCGATTGAAGTGGAATCTGATGAGTTTGGAAAACAGATTGTAAAAAATTATTTCTTCCATATTTCTCTTTCTCATTCGAATGATTTGGTTGCTGCTATTATCAGCTCCAAACAACAAGTTGGAATTGATATTGAATTTATTGAAGAAAGAATAGAAAATATTTCAAAAAAATTCATGAATGTTTCAGAACTGAATTCTGTTACTGATCATAGCCGATTGAAACAATTGTATTTATACTGGAGTGCCAAAGAGGCTATCTACAAACACCATTCAAAACGCAAACTTGATTTTAAAAGGGACATGCGAATCAATCCTTTTATGATCGAACAAGATGGGAAAATTACAGCGGAATTAATACTGGATGGCGAGGTAAAGAATTATTTACTTCGCTATGAATGCTTTGATAATTACGTGATGGTTTATACCACAGGAGATTAGTTATTTGACCACCACCGTATTGCCGGCATTTTCAGCCAGCTCCTTTTTTTGCTCCAACAAATCTTTTTGCATGGTCATATACAGCAGCAGGTCTTCTTCTGTGGTGGCATTTTTGACCCTTTCAAAGTTGATCTCCAGATAACGCATCACCTTACGAAGTTTAAGCCGGTTGATAGATGAATAAATATCTTTTTTAAAAACCAAACTCTTTTCGGTTATGGTGATGTCGTGAATCCTCTCCCAGTTTTTGCTCACTTCGTGCTGAGAGTAGAGCAACTCAATTGCCAGATTATTAATCTCCTCATCCGGATGATTCAGAAAATGATTTTGCAACGGATGCTCTCCGTTTTCGATGAACTTCCTGAACTCATCAATCATCCTTCGGTAAACAGGATTTTCAAACGTGATGGCTGCCAGATCATGGAGAATAAATTGTGCAACGGTTTGGTTTTCATCGAACTCCTCATTATTAAATTCAAGAAGCAAACGCACAACATCGCGCTCTTGAAAATCTTCGGTAAGTTCAGAAATCAGTTCAGGTTGGTAAGTTGCATCAGGAACAACAAATTGTTCGTCAAGAATTTTATTGTCTTGAACGCCTACTGAGTTTTCCTTCGAGTAAATTTTTCTGCGTTGCTTGTTTGTTTGTGTAGATATAATTTCTTCACGCACTCCTAATTTCTCACTACAATCTTTGATATATGCATGACGCTTAATCGGATCTTCAATCAATGCAATACTGTCAACCATCTGATGGATAATCTCTGAGCGTTTTCCCGGATCATTGCCTGAGTCCTTCATCAGCAACTCCAGTTTGAAACGGAAGAAATCTTTTGAATTCTCTTTGATATAATCTGAAAAAACTTTCGAACCGTTAGCGCGCATGAACGAATCCGGATCTTGATCTTCGGGAAATAAAACGAGTTTCACGTTCATTCCTTCGTGAAGAATAATTTCAATTCCGCGAAGAGCCGCTTTTTGTCCTGCCGCATCTCCGTCATAAAGAATGGTGATATTATTTGTGAATCGCCTGATAAGTTTTACCTGATCGGTGGTGAGCGAAGTGCCTGAGGAAGCAACTACATTTTCAATTCCACCCTGATGAAGTGAAATGACATCGGTATAACCTTCTACCAAAAGACATTCATCTGCTTTTGAAATTGAATTCTTCGCGAAATAGGCTCCGTATAATATTTTGCTTTTCTGATATACATCTGACTCCGCGGTGTTGACATATTTCGGAGCGTTTGCATCTTTAACTAAAATCCGTGCACCGAAGGCAATCACTTTACCCATCAGATTATGAATCGGAAACATGACACGGTCGCGAAAAAAAGAAACCAGATCATTGCCCATTTCTTTCACCAATGCAGCCTGCAACAAAACGTCTTTCACATAACCATGACGCAACGCTTCATCCACAAAAAGTTTTTTATCCTCCGGTGAAAAACCAAGTTGAAATTTTTTGATCGTATCATCTCTGAATCCCCGCTCTTTGAAATAGGTCAATCCGTGTGACTGACCTTCCTCACGATCAAATAAATATTCTGTAAAAAATTTCTGCGCAAAACTGTTCGCAATATGAATGCTGTCGAGTTTGAGTTGTTCCTGTTTGAAATCTTCTTCCTTGCGCTCGTCTTCTTCAATCTCAATATTGTATTTGTCGGCCAGCCATCTCAATGCCTCGGGATAACTGATTTTCTCATGCTCCATCAAAAATTTTGTACTGTTTCCCGCAGCACCGCAACCGAAACATTTATAAATTCCCTTTGCAGGAGAAACAACGAACGAAGGAGTTTTTTCATTGTGAAACGGACACAAACCTTTGAAATTGGATCCGGCTTTTTTCAGATTCACGAAGCCACCAACCACTTCGTCAATGCGCGCAGCTTCATTTATTCTCAAAACCGTTTGTGCGGATATCATGAGTGCAAATTAATCCAGAATATTTTTAATCAAGTGAAACACCAACAGGTGTTTGAATATCGTAAAATGTTTTGGCATGAAGGTTGAATTTCCGTTATCACACTAAAAAAATAGAAGCAAATATGAAAACGTTTCTACTCGCAATGATGATTGCAACTTCAATCACTTCACTTTTCGCAGATCAATCATCCACCCTGCATCTCCGACTTCAGGATAATACTACTTTTCTGATTGTGCTGGATGGAAATGAATTCGGACCGATGGGAACGGAACACACGATCCGGAATATCAATCCCGGTGCTCACAGCCTTCAGGTTTATACCGACCTGATAGGTTGGGGGAACAAAATGGTGAGAACCATGATCAGCAATGAATGGATCAATCTTTCTGCATCTTCAGAGGTATTTGCAGTCATCAATTATGACGGAAGATTCATTGTCGAGAAGACAACCTACAGCAACAGTCCGGCTTATGTGTCAAATTTCTACAATCAATACACAAACTGCGGTTATAATAGTCATCAATCAGGATGTACTAGCAGGGAATGTTCAGAGCATAACTCGCCATGGAACAACAATTACATGATGATGAATTCACCGGGCTATTGCGCACCGATGGATCAGTCATCCTTTGCAATGCTCAAATCAACCGTCTCAAACCAGTGGTTTGATAATACCAAAGAAACAGTTATCAAGCAGGCATTGATGTCGAATCACATAACCTCCATGCAGCTGGCAGAATTGCTTGAATTATTAAGTTTTGAAAACACAAAACTGAATGTGGCTAAATTCTCGTATAATAAAATTGTGGATCAACAGAACTTTTTTGTAGTCAACGATTGTTTTTGGTTCAGTAGTTCAATTGATGAGTTATACGCGAGTATAGGAAGATAAAAGGTTTATAAGAATTTTAGGGGGTTCATGGTGATAAGGGGTTGGCGCCCGCGGATGCGGGGCCGCCCCTTTTTCTTTTGTAACCTGTGACGAATCTGGGAATCAAGCAGCGTAACGAAACAATTATTTTTGCCGCCAATAAAAAATCATTTATGAGAGAAGTATTTATTGTGTCCATGGCGCGAACTCCAGTAGGCGCTTTCAGTGGTGCGTTGTCATCTTTTTCTGCCGTTCAATTAGGATCGGTAGTGATTAAAGAAGCGGTTAAACGCGCGGGAATAAAAGCCGAAGATGTTCAGGAAGTGATCATGGGAAATGTTTTGCAGGCTAACAACGGACAAGCGCCTGCGCGACAGGCAGCAATCGGTGCAGGATTATCACCTACAGTTACATGCACCACCATCAATAAAGTTTGCGCTTCAGGAATGAAATCAATCATCCTCGGTGCTCAGTCAATCATACTTGGCGATAAAGATGTTGTTGTTGCAGGTGGAATGGAAAGCATGACCAACGCACCCTATTATATTCCCAACGGTCGCGGTGGTTATCGTTATGGCAATGCAGAAATTGTGGATGCGATTGTCCGCGATGGTCTTCAGGATCCTTACAAAAAATACATGATGGGCGAAGCTGGAGAAATCTGCGCTTCACATTACAACTTCTCCCGCGAAGATCAGGATGCTTATGCCGTTGAATCATACAAACGAGCGATTGCCGCGCAGGAAAATGGCTGGTATAATGATGAGATTGTTGCGGTTGAACTTGCAGGTAAGGAACCAACTTTTGTGAAGGAAGACGAAGAACCGAAAAAACTTAAATGGGATAAAGTAGCCACATTGAAGCCTGCATTCAGAAAAGACGGAACCATCACAGCGGTGAATGCATCAAAAATTAATGACGGAGCGGCAGCGGTTGTTTTGATGAGCGGAGAAAAAATGAAAGAACTAGGTTTGAAACCCATTGCAAAAATTGTTGGATATGCAGATGCGGAACAGGATCCTGAATGGTTTACCACCACGCCTTCGAAAGCCATGCCGATGGCAATTAAAAAAGCAGGATTGACTCAGGATCAAATTGATGTTTTTGAAATCAACGAAGCATTTTCAGTTGTATCACTGGCGAATATGAAAGAAATGAATATTGATCATTCCAAAATAAATGTGTTTGGCGGAGCGGTAGCGCTTGGTCATCCAATCGGTATGTCGGGTGCGCGGATTACCATGTCGCTCATTTCAGTTTTGAAAAACAAAGGCGGCAAATACGGTTGTGCAGGAATTTGTAATGGTGGTGGCGGAGCAAGCGCCATTGTGATTGAGAAAGTTTAATTCTTTCCTCACCATCTATTCAAATCATCAATCAGCATTCGTTAATCCTTGTTCTTAAATCAAATCGAGTGCGTTGCAAAGAATGAAAAAATATCGAACAAGGATTAATGATTTAAGATTTTAGAAGTTAAAAAAAAATGAAGAAAAGTTTTTTTTCTGTTTTTTTCTGCCTCATTATTTCCACCACGTCTTTCGCGCAGATTGATCCGCCCGAAAACATCCGCGAACTGATGATGTATGAAGACTCGCTCAATCAACTCGGGCAGATCATTATGAACTCACAGATCATTAAGGAACGCGCAGAAGCCAATTACAAATACATCCCCATGCTTGTCAAGGCGCTCAAAGTCCCCGGTTCGTTTGATTACCCTTTCAGCAACATCAAAACCATGCTCACCATTTATCCTAAGGACCGTTCATTCAGAATCCTCACCTGGCAATTATCTTTTGAAACCGACAGCGCATGGATGCTGGAAGAATACCGCTACTTCGGGGTCATCCAGATGTACTCCGAAGATTTAAAAATCTATCCGCTTATGGATCGCTCCGATTCTCTGGCGCATCCCGTTGATTCTGTTTTTGCTGATCGCAACTGGTTTGGCATGTTGTACTACAACATCATCGAACAGAAACTGAAAAAAGATAAAACGCGCGGCATCCATATCAAGAAATGCTACACGCTTTTCGGGTATGACGGCAACGATGTAACCAGTAACAAAAAAGTGATTGACGTTTTATGGTTTGATGAGGACACACCCAAATTCGGCCTGCCCGTGTTCCGCTATTATGACGACTCCACCGAAACAGAAAGTTTTGACAACCGCGTGGTCATCGAATACCGCAACAATGCCGATGCAACTTTGAATTATTCTTCCATTCATAAAAAAATTGTGTACGATCATCTTGTGCCGCCTGATAAATTATCCGAGGGCATTTATTTTCTCTATGTGCCCGATGGTTCTTATGAAGGTTTCAGTTGGCGCAAGAAAAAATACTGGGACTACGTGAACACCGTTTTCACTTTCTCCATTGATGAATATGACAACCCGCCTGTGCCCGAACCCATCAAGGGAATGAAGGGAGCGAAAGATTTTAAAGATTAAGAAAAATTATTTTAGCGGCTAACTACACAAGGCTCTGCCCCGCTTTCCGCTACAATTTTTTTTGTGAAAAACAAAAAAAGATTTCCGCTTCAATCGGTGTCGCGAATTCCGGCTTCGAATATTTCACGTCATGCTGACGAATGAAACATCTTGTATTATTCCTTCACAAACTTTTCCACCTGCACCACCTCTCCATTCCGCATCAAATTCACCAAATAAACCCCGCTCGCATACCCGGCAGTATGCAAAAAATAAGTAGAACCATAATCCAACTGTGGTTGGTAATCTAAAATCTCTCCATTCATATTCATAATCGTAAAACTGAACTCCTTCGGGTCATAACTTTGTGGCACATTAAAATAGATATACAGCCAATCTTCCATTGGATTCGGGAAAACTTTTACAAACTCAATTTCTTCTTCTGTTGGTGGTTCTTCAATGCCCACAAACTCGCATCCTGGAACCAAGCAACCGCAACTGTCCAATCTGATTAGCCATCCTTGTTGAGGAAAAGTATCCGCAGTCAAATTCGAGTTTGCTTCTCCGCAAGCTATAATGCCTCCATCAGGTAGTAATTCAAAATCATCCAAATGATTTTCACAGTAATTTGTATAAACTCCAGCGTATTTTCTATCCCAAAGCAAGTCTCCCTGCTCCGAAACTTTCACCATCCACCCCGCCCATGTATATGCTGTATCTCCGTTAACATTTAATGTTGCAAAACCGAGCGTTTCTCCAACGGCTATGAAACTTTTATCTGGTAGTTGCTCGATTTCGTTGAGATGGGTAAACAACCACTCATAACCAAAATGAAGTTGCCATACGGTCGTAAAATCATCCTTTCTAATTGTTCTAATCTCACCCATAGGATTAAAACCATAATAATTTGCACCAGCGTAAATTGTTTCATCAGCATAAGTGCCGCACCATGTGATCGTACTATCTGAACTTTCTATTACAGAATATGGAAAATACCCCCCCTCATTCGGGTCAACCCATGAGTCAACTATGTTCAGATTACTATCTGCCTTAAGTATGTAGGTATTTGTAACCAATTCGCTTTCATCTTGACTTGTAAAAATTCCTTTAATCCCCACAATATAGATGTATCCATCGCTTCCGCTTAACATGGTTAGCGCATACTCTTGTAACGAAGAGGTACCAACAGTTTGTCTGCTTGTTTCATTTCCTAATGAGTCTACTTTGAGCAACATTATATTGATGTTTGTACCGGGATAGAAATAGTTACCCAACCCAATAAAACCGCTGTCTGTTTCAATAACATCATACAATGAAAATCCATCAACTCCATTGGGACGATTATATTCTTTGAAAAACTCCATATTCAAACTGTCATCATGTTTCATCAACATTGCTTTGTTGTACCCAACACCAAGCACATTAGTATAGCCGCAATTAATAAAATAGTTTTCAGATGATTTTATCAAGGCATTATACCATGTTCCCACATATAGGGTGTCATTTCCATGGTATATTGAATTGTATATACTGTTGCCAAGTAAATCAAATGCAGATAAATAGGACTTAGCATAATCATAGGGTGCTGAATCCGGTGAGGTAATACCGCTAACAAAAATCATTGAATCAATGAGTACCATACTCGTATATATTACAGCCTTTCTGTCGAATATGTACCGTTGATTGAATTCTTGACCACAAACATTCAATTTGAGAACGATACAAAGGAAAAAGGAAAGAAATAATTTTTTCATATGTAAAAAAAGAGGGGGTTCCAAATATTCGGAACTCCCATTTTATTTTATCTCATGATTAAAAAACGTCCAGAATCCAAAAACTTCTGCTGATCAGTAACCGAATAGAAATATATTCCTGTTAGCCACTCGCGGGTATCAATCACAAATGCTCCCTGAATTTCTAATAACTCTCTCTCAAAAACAACTCTACCCATCACATCAGCCACAATCAACTTAACATTTGGATTTTGAGTGACTAACTCATAATCGCATTGAATATTATCATCAGCCGGGTTGGGGTGAAATAAAACTTTTGGCTCTTGAATCTTAACCACTTTCTTTGGATTGATCAAACGCGGTTCCGGATCATCCAACGGGATCGGTGCAAAATGAAGATATGGTTCATTATAAACCATTCTCAAAATATTTTCCGCCCGCACTTTAGCTATGCCATATCCGTCTTCTGCAATTTCTTCCAACGCAGCTTTTTCTGTGCTGTCCATCTCAAAATAATTCCGGTCATCACCTTTCAGAACACTCAGTATTTCAAACAAATCAAGATAGCTTTCATACTCAGCCGCTTCAGTTTCTGAAAGTCTGTATTTATTAGGAAGAGATTCAAGAATCATTTGTGCATCTTGCCATTCGTTAATTGAAATGTAATCTTCAATCATTTGATAATCGGCATTAGGAGTGTATAACAGATCAAGCCAAAACCGTAAGCTGTCATGATCAATTTCTATAGTATCATCCATACTGCTCAGAATATCAGTGATCAGGTAATTGACTAACGTATTCCGCCCGTTGCCTTCCTGGGCTAATGTCGCCTCAAGAACGGTGCGGTAAGTAACAACTGAGTCTGCAATTTCGCGAAGCTGGTCAATCAACGCTTCCTGCATAAGCTCGTAATCCGATATTTTATCAAGCACTGATCCGTCCTGCAGAGCCTCAGGATTTGCTGCCAGGATTTCAAACACCACTGGTTCAGGAAACACATCTGTTTGCCATGCAGTCTCAATCAGAACTTCCTGTGAAAGAAAAGGTGATTCGTCAAGTAATTTTTCCCTCAATTCCCACGTTTCACTTGGAAATGCAGACATTATCTCTTCTGTTAGATTTTCAGTACTTCCACCATCAAGATAAGACAGATACAGTGCCCTGTTTTGTCTGTAAAGAGTATCTACCACTTTGAAATCATCAATCAATTCCTGCTTCTTGGTTTCATCCAAGTTTCCGAGTCCTAATCCACCTTCATCGAAATTTGATTGACATGAATTATTCTCACCTTGATTGTTTACATATTGGACATTCAATTTGCATATAGGAGTCTCTCTCGTATCCCCGACATCGCGTACATAACTAATTTGATTAGTTGCATCGTTTCTGAAATCATTATGTGGATTAGGGAAATCGAGGCAGGTATTGGAAAATAAATTTCCTGCGCTAATCATTAATCCTGAAATTGGATTTCCTTGATAATCTGAAATTCCTTCATCATCGTATTGGTCATCATCTGCTCTCACTGCGATATCATATTTGCAATCAACATGATCGTTACACAAATATTGCAACCCGATAAATGAGCCGGTCTGAGTTGAACGGTTTAATCCAGTAGCTAATTCTGAGTAGTGAATGTCATTGAAAGTATTTTTATAAATCTGATTTGCATCACCACCTGTTCGGTCAACCCATGTACCGTTGGTAAAAAAATCAGGATCAGCATTTTCATCCAAGTTGAATACATTTTCTTCCACTCTGTACCCTGAACCCTTACTGATATGAACCCCTGTTATCTGGTCAAATGTCCCCACTCCGAAGGGAGTTGAAATCTCGTGAGAAAACGCATTGCCGAGTGAGAAAGTATTTCTTGTAATAACCGGAAACCATGTTCCCGCACTGATAATTCCGAAAACACAATCATCAAATTCATTTCCATCAACTTTGAAATTATGTGACTTACCACCGCTGCTTGCCCAAATACCACAGAAAAAACCGTCAAAAGTATTTGGATGACATGTCGGATTTTGTGATGGACAAGCAACATGGATGTTTCCGGTTCCGCTAACAATAAAATTTGCATCTATTGCATAAATCCCGACATCATCCCATGTGAATTTATTTCTGTAAGGATTTTCATTTTTAAAAGTGCAACCTGTAAATGTTACTCCATCAACATCCCACATCGTAACCCGCTGCTTCGGATTTTTTCCTGTACGTAATTCATTATCAACCGTAAATGTGCAATCCATAAACGAACTCCTGTTGTTACGGAAATAACTCATTTGCGTGTTGGGGTCATTTTCGTAGTTCTGGTATTTCCAGAAGGCAACATCTCTTTTATTATTTCTGAAGGTGGCTTCATCCGCCCAGATAATTCCTCCCGCAGTATTCCAGTCATAACCTGTTATAATTCCATCATTCGCGTTTTCAATCACTGCTCCGTTTTTCAATTCTATAATGCCCTGTAAATAATCCCCGTTCACCTCGTATTGACCTTCCAGTGGATCACCTTCAAGAATCACCCCCTGCCAACTGCATCCGCTCGTTAATGTCGCATCGTCAACAACAAGTTTTGCCCCTGCTTCAACAATAATTTCTCCTGTCCGCGGCATATCTACGATGGTACCATCTGTAATTTTTAAAATATAACCGTCCTTGACCCTTATGTTCCCCTCTGCAGGAATAACCATACTGCTCCACTCTACTCCTGGTATCAAATTGTCGTAAGCTGGATTAGTATTGTCAATTACAATGTCATCTTCAAGATCAACCGCAGGAAAGAATTCTGAAATATCCAAACTCCATATGCCCCAATTACTCGCGGCAGCATATAATTGCATTCTACATTCATCAATTTCCAGATCAACAATATTGACCGGTGGCAATTCATCATTTAGACAATACCATTTAACTTCAGTTGCATCTTGATCATCAAAAGCATGACCGACAAATACACCATTGCCCGTTGCCGCGAAAATATATTCTGGATTGTCTGATAAAATTAGCAGTTGGTTGATAGCTACTGGAAGAAGCCTGTATTGGGCGTAAGAATTTGAAACATCAACCCAATTTTCACCCCCGTCTATACTATGTAAAACACGATTCAAGTTGCTTGTGTACTCTTCGCCATCCTCATCCACCGGAAACCCTCCGAACGAAAGCCAAACATCATCAGGGTTATCAGGATTACTTACAATGCTGGTTATTGGATATGTGCTAAGGTCAGCCTCACCAGTTCCATCTCCTAAAGGAGTATTTAAATTGGTTATATTAATGTTGTCCAGTAAATAATTCCATGTTTCACCCCCATCGGAGGATTTGATGACACCGAGGTTGACATTACCCACTGAACCGACAAACCCAACATAAATAGTTTGATCATCACTTTCGTTTACATTAAATGTAGCTATTCGCGCTGGACCCCATGTAGGACCATTGCCGATAATTTCGGAAGCAGTTTGATAAGGGAAATTAGGTTGTCCAGTTGCGTCATGAGGATAGCTCTGATTAAAAACATGGTCGTACGAACCGATGGAAGTTGAAGCCGTTGTACACACAGGCACGAAATTCAAACTTGCCGCAATTGGTGTTTTCATTAAATCATGCCCCGCTAAATAAATATTACCATTGGGGTGAACTTGGATCGCCTTGCGTTCTATATAAAGGTTTGCAAAATCCGGATCGCCTAAATAATGATCATTGCTTATTGTCAACCCCGAATATGATGAAGATGTACCCCAGGATAAATTTGATTGGCCATTACCAATACCTCCTGACCAAAGGATCTTAGTTTCATCTGAGATACTAAATGCTTCTGAATTATAAGTATCGCCACCTCCGTAATTGAACCATTCTCCATTCACGCGTTCGGTCATATTATGATGCCAGGCTGAATAAGTCATATAATTGTTGCTTTCAGGGACTATATCCATATCAGTTATGCTTTGACCCATCAATCCAAATCCGTTTATGTTTTCGAAACAATCGTTTGCCTCTATTGTCTGAGAATTAATATCACAGGTTCCGTTTTCAAAAATGGTTACGCCTCCATCAGTAGCCAAATAGAGAATATCTCCCTTGGCATTGTCCAATGATGAAGCGCTTTCCATCAGGAACATATCTCTAATGTCCGCGTGCTTATTACAGATAGTCCCAAGGCCAAATGGTTCATTTACTTCTGAATTAAAGGCATAATCCGTAGTAGTACCACCATCGCCTGAATACATCAGACGTACCATAGGAAAATAGATAATTCTGTTATTTGAACCGGTAAGCTTGCTATTCGAAACCGTAAATTTCATTCCTGTTAATTTAACCGCGGTTGGGTTAGGTTCAAATCCGTCCCCAATTGAATTACCCCATTGGATATTCGGTGCTTCATCAAGATCACCTTTGTAAATCCAATAATTCCAACTCAAATCATAATTGGCAAAATCTGTATACTCTCCAACATAAATAAAGATTTCTCTTGACTCATCATCGGGGATATAAACTTTTGCATTATGATAATTACTTGGGTCATTGAAATTCCCGATGGGCTCCCAGTTGTCAGTCCCCGATGAACCATCACTTCCATAGTTATAATGATAAAATATCTGACCATAATAATTTGTTGCATCACCACCCATTCTGCCCATATAAATCCTATTCGGATAATCTGGATCAAATGCAATACTTGAGTAATTGAATCTTTCTCCGGTACTTGCCTCCAACGATTCCATTTCAATCCACGGGTTGGTGGTAGCATCCAAATCCTTTCTGAACGCATGGTTATATCCTAAAACGTACAGGTATCGGTCGTTACCATCGTATGGACCAAATTGCATCAGTGAAACTTTTTCACTGGAAGTTAAGAGCGGATAATTATTTGAGGGTAAGGGAAATGATTCGTCTTCCTGCCAGGTGATTCCTCCATCAGTAGTATAATAAATACCGATAAAATAACTTCCTATGCTTCCTCCTATACCGGCAATTCCACCAAGTTCTACGGAAACATAAATCACATCTGTGTCGTCAGGTTTTACCGCAAAATGGTTGGTTTGGAACATTAACAGGGGGGAATTTCCGTCAGCCCCTTTTGATATATTTGTCCAGCTACCCCCTCTGTTTTCCGTTTCCCACAATCCGGTATTTGGTATTGCAACTATAATGTGATCATGATCACCTTTATCAGCCCAAATCTGAGATATAAATGAATGATTTTGTAATCTTCCATCTGTACCAAATACGCCACATGAACCGGCCTCGGGATCTACTTGAGGTCCAATAATCTCCCACTCTTTTGTGGTATTAAATGGTGTGCAACTTGTGAAGTCTATTGTTCCATTCGATAATGCCTCAACATATGGTAACATACTTCCAGAATTACTTCCATTCGGAATAATCTTATTCTGCCAAAAAAATCTCCACTGCGGATAGAACTCACAAAACTCTTCATCATCCTCTTCGTATTCTTCCATTCCGTTTGGAAGATTTTCAAACGCTTGACTCACCGCGTTCACCACTTCATAAAAATTCGGATCATCCAGAGACATCTCTTCTTCAAATACCTCGCGTGGTGTTTGAGCAGTTAAAAACAAAGTCGAAAAAATAAATGCAGTAGTAAAGAAGAGCGTTTTCATAGGAGAGAATTTATGATGAGGGAAAATAAATCTCGTAACTCCTTTTTCTGTAAAGCCAATATCAATAATCGTCAATACCAAAATACATCTTTTCAAATTCACAGCCATGCCTTTCTCAAAAAGCTGACAGAGATTTTACAATCCGCACTTTTCACCCCACCCTGAGCACCGCCCATCCGCTGCCATCAGCCATCAATCCGCTTTTGAATTTCATGGAGTAGCGTTTTTCAATCCTGCGCACAAGCGTGTTGGGTGTGTTGCGTTTGTTGTTCCATTCCGCCCTGCGGATAATCAAGCCTTCATCCGGTTTCAACTCCAGCAATTTGGCGAAAAAACTGTTTGCGTTTCGTTTGCCTGCCAGTTGGAGCCGATCAAATGTCATTTTATCTATTTTCTCCATTTTCAAGTGTTTTTCAACTGAATTATTAAAAAAGTTCTGCAAAATCATTCATGATAGCTGCTCTATCATTCATGGTATCTACTCTGTCATTCATGACATACACTTTAT
>Ga0247727_10007092_pt1 | contig 21588 bp, 9 predicted proteins | sample WisWelCaveWW1625_FD_202498 | JGI IMG/M metagenome (GOLD analysis project Ga0247727, IMG submission 202498) | Biofilm microbial communities from Wishing Well Cave, Virginia, United States - WW16-25 | ecosystem: Environmental > Aquatic > Deep subsurface > Groundwater > Cave microbial mat | place... | reverse complement strand
CGGGCGCGGCAATTCGCTCAACCCGCGGCTTGGCGGTGCTCACCGTTGTGGCGGAGTGATCGCCGTTAGCGGGGGCAGATTTGGCGGCAACCGGTCGCGGTGCAGCGCCTGACCCGGCGCCGCCGCGATCAAAATCGCTGATCGCTTCGTCGATCGAATCGAAAGCGCGCAAAATGTAATGGAATTCGAGAAGCTCGAAAACTTCGTAGACGTCCGGAACCATTTTCACCAGCTTGAGATCGCCGCCTCTTTCGCGTATGCCTTTGATCTCGCTGATAAAGATGCCCCACCCGGCGCTGCTGATGTAATCAACGTTGCCGAGGTCGATGATAATGTTTTGCGTCTCGGATTTGAGCAGCGCGTCTAATGAATGCTCAAGTTCAGCCGAAGTGGTCGTGTCGATATAGCCGCCGACTTTGATGACTGCAATGTTGTTTCTCGATCCGGCTTTTTCGACGGACACCTGAATACCTTCCATGGCTGACTCCTCATGAATGCATAGTTTGCTGCGAAATGGTTGAAAATATAAGGCAGTGCGCCTTTAAAGTCAACACGAAATTCGCCCTCTTCCTAAGAAACCGATGCGCTCTGCATCAGTCGTGTGGCTTTGTCGATTTTTTTGCGAATGTCATCGCGACGCGGGTCGATTTTCAAAAGCTCTTCCCATTCTCGAACGGCCTCTTGAAAATCACCGCGGTTGGCGTAGATCACGCCCATGTTTTCATAAGCCGTGGTATCCCGCGCATCCATTTGTTTGACGCGATCATAACATTGCGCGGCTTCCGCGTACATGTGATTGCGGAAATAGGCATTGCCCAGAATGCTGTAGGCTTCCTTAAAGTCCGGATACAGCTCGATAGCTTTGTTAAACTCGTCGATGGCTTCCTGAAAGCGCTGGCCCTTGTAGTGGCGAAGGCCGTTGACCAGCAGCCGCTCCCGGTGATCTTGCTCCTCGCGGTTTTTCGATTTTTCCTCGTCACTGGCTGCGTAGGCCGGCGGATGATGCATCGCTTGCTCCGGATGCGAAACGCCGTCAGCGCCGCTTTCTTGAAATGATAACACCTTTGAATCGCTCCCGTTCTTGTTCATGCCATTATTTATAACGCCGTCGCGTTTCGTCGCAGACGCAGAGCCATTTTCCTGTTGCCAGTCGTCGCCTCCATCGGCAAACTCCAGAGGGAGTTCTTGCGCGCTCGAGGTAACGGCATCGGCAAAATCATCGGAAAACGGATTCATCGCGTCGTTCTTCGCATCAGACTCGCGAGAAGGCGTGCTCTTCAACTCTTCCGAATTTTGCTTTGATGGCCGCTGATCACGCTGCTCTTCGCCGGTGGTTGCCATGAAGGAGTTTTCCAACTCCTGTTGCAAGAGGTCGTCCACGGCGGAAAATGCCAGATCGTCATCGGCCTTTTCTGTTTTACTATCATCGGCGGCACGCTCTACTTTCCTCGATGGCTTTGCCTGCCCAATATTGATTGAAAATTTTTCAGGAGAATCATCGGCATCGGAAACCTGTCCTCTTGATGTTGATTCGAGATTTTCATCTTTTTTAGAGCCGATGAATTCCACGTCTGCTCCGTCTGCAAAAAGATCGGAGAAGTTGGCGCCGATGACTTCGCTGGCATCGGCGGTCAGACCAGCTTCTTCTTGACGATCATCCGAAGTCCCAGCCTGGTTTGTCGTTTCGACATCTCTCTTTTCTGCGCGCGATGGCGCACTTTCAGCGCGCTCATCAAGAAACTTTTCATCCTGCCTTTGATCTGTTTGGCCACGATCCAGTAAGTCTTCAATCGGTGTGAGCAGGGTGTTGGCATCGATATCCGCCGCGCTCAGATCAACGGGTGTGCGCGCCGGCAGAGCTCGAGGCATGGCGCGAGGCGGAAGCATTTTCGCTGGTGCCGGACGCGGCGGCGGTGCAACTTCATGGAATTCCTCGGGCGGCGGCTGCTTCTGCTCCATATTTTTGCCGCGATCGAAAATGATTTTCCCGTCAAGCGTCAACATCGGCGTGCCCGGCGGCTTCATGGGCCGGCGATGGCGCCCGCCGCGCGCCACAAATGCTTCGCGAAGCTGCCGCGTGTTCAGGCGGCTGCGAACCAGCTCATCGTAGATTTGGCTTTCGGCGATAATCGTGAATCCGTATTTCTCAGTGTTGAGTTCCTCGCTTATTCGTTTCGCGCCGTATTCCGGATGATTTTTGATGATGTCAAAGATTTTGGTTTTGTCTTCGATAGCGATATGCTTGGCATCAACCGATTCTTCGGCGTCAATGGCGAAATTATCGATGCCTTTTTCTTCGAATTCTTTTTTGTATTTATTATAATAGGTGTAAGTCGTGATCCCCATTTTTTCGCATGCCTCGCGAATGCTCTGGCCGCCAATGATCAGGCTGTGTGCCTCGCGTGCGCGGCGTAGCTCTTCCTTCTCAGGCGAAGTTTTTTCGCGCACGGCGACGGCGGTGATGTCATCGTATTGGACGTTGCCCTCTGTAAACGAGAGAATTTCTTCCTTGAGCTTATCGACGAAAGGCACGACGCGCAGGCCACCATACTCGCGAATACATTTCAGCAAACGCTCTTCGCCGAACAGATCGCGCCGCGCATTCATCGCCTCGGTGATGCCGTCGGTATAAAGCAGGAGGATGTCATCCTCGGCAAGCTGAATGGTGTCGCTCTCTATCGATTTCCGAAACAACTCTTTTTCGTGCAATTGAATGCCGATCGGAAATCCGCGCGGGTTCAGATAATAAGTCTTCTTCGTGTTCGGGCGATAAAGAATCATCGGATTGTGGCCGGCGCTGGCATAGTTCAAACGCCGTCTTTTCGAATCGATGATGACATAGAAGACGGTGACGAACATGCCTTTCTTCATGTCGCTCATCACAAAATCATTGACGCGCGAAAGCACTTCAGCGGCGTCGTACAAGTTGCGCGCTTCGGTGCGCAGCGCGGTGCGAATCATCGTCATCACTAAACTGCCCGGCACACCCTTGCCCGAAACGTCTGCGACCACGACTCCCAACGTATCCTTATCGACCTCGACAAAATCATAATAATCCCCGCCGACTTCTTTCGCCGCTTCATAATGCGAGGCCAGCTCGTAGCCTTCGAGATCGGGGAAATCGCTGGGCAGCAGGGCTTGCTGAATTTCCTGCGCCACCTGCATTTCTTTTTGCAGGCGCTCTTGATCGGCAAGGTTCTTCTGTGATTCTCGAAATCTGACGGTGATGTCGGAAAACGCTTGCGCGATTTCGCCGACTTCCGTGCTGACGTCGATGTCCATCTGGTCGCTCACGTCGCCACCATGGCCCATCGTGCCCACCCAGTCCGCCAGCTTGCGAAATGGATTGGTCATCACATAAACCAGGAGCATCGTACCGACGTAACTTGTCAACAAGATGGTCAGCGCCAGCGTGCCATCGGCGGCGCGTCGCTCGGTAATGCGGCTATCAGTATAATCTTTGAACATGCGGACATGCAAGTGGCCATACTGCAAGTTGGACTTGGTAACAATCGGCGTGAAATAATCATAAACTTCGCGTGCCGCCGGCTTGCCGCTGCCGGCGGTCGTTATGCTGTAAAAATAAATATCCGGCGCGACGGTTTCTCGCTTCGTCGGCATTTCATCAAATTGACGAAAGGCAAGGTTGAGATCGGAATGGGCGCTGATGTAATTCAGGCTATCAACGATGATGATGTCGTGAAGAAAATCCCTCCTCTCCTTGAACGCGGCATCCAAAACACCCTGGATTTTGGAGCCGTCGCTGTAGGATAATATCTCCTCGTCACTGATCAAGCTGTTCTTAATCAGGTTTCCGGCGCGAGCCAGCACTTCGAGGTTTTCGCTCCTGATTTCTTTGCCGGCGCGAATGAAAAAATAAAGATAGGCGAGGCCGACGACGACGGTGATCAACGCCGAGGCGCGAATCCAATACTTTGCTTTTAACGTGGCCGGGATGGACTTGAAAGCGCCCGGCATGTGAACCTGTATCTTGCCCGGCAGCTTTACCCCGCGTTTGGCCGGCGTGTCACGATTCTTGGTCAGGCGCAGCTCGTTGCCTTCTTCGGTGCGACGATAGTCGATATCGTCCATCAACTTGCGCATGATGAAAATGCCGAGGCCGCCCTTCTTGCCGATATCGACGTAACGCTGCAGGTCCGGATCCTTGACGTGCTTGGGATCGAAATATTTTCCCTGGTCGATCAGGCAAACGGTGAGACTATTCTTCTTCACCAAAGCGCGAATGGTGATGAACCCTTCGCTCTCACTGCCGCGGTAGGAATGGCGAATGACATTCGTGCCGGCCTCGTCGATCGCCAGCTTGAAGGCATTGATGATTTTGTCGGAAAAGTCGTGCTTCTTCCCGACCTTGGTCACGAATTCCCGCAACTCACCGAGATGGTCGATGTTAGCAGGAATCTTAAGTTGCTCTTTGATGACGTCCTGAAACAACTGGGCTCACCCTCTTTTCGACATATTCACTTCACGCCGTTATTTTTTCAAGCGCTCGCGAGCCAGGTCGATGGCGTCGAGAATGCGCTTGTTGTATCGCTGCTCCTGCTGGACTGCTTCGAGAATTTCCAGAGCTTGCGCATATTGTCCGCTCTGCACAAGCTGTTGGGCCTGAATAAAACGGGTGCGAATGCCCTCGTTGAGAAAATCTTCCACGCGGGCATTGGCGCGCGCTTCGGCGTCATTGTAGTACTTCTTCACCTTTTCGTTGTTAGGATCGACTTTCAGCGCCTGGGCAAAGAAGCCGACCGCCGCGGCATAATTTCGGTTGGTGTATTCGGTCAAGCCTTGGCGATAAAGATCGAGATAATTGAGCGAGCGTTGCAGCCGCGCGATGCGGTCTTGCACATCTTTTTGCACGCGGGCATCGGTGCTGCTCAACTGCCGCAGTTGTTGCAGCATGTCGATTGCTTCAACATACTTGCCTTCACGGGCGAGCGCGTCGGAGCGGCGGAGCATCTCGGCAATGCGTCCGGAGGTCTCGTTGCGGGTCTTCTCAATCCATTGTTTGATGATGTTGTTTTCCGGATCGCGGTCGAGGCCGAGCTGCCATTGCTGAATGGCTTCGCTGTATTTGCCCGCTTCGAAGTAGCTGACGCCTTTTTTGAGCTGGTTCTCGACGAACTCCCGCTTTTCCAGTTGCGAGACTACTGCCTGGGCTTGCTTGGCGCGCTCTGTTTCGCGAGCCTTTTGCAGCTCATCTTCCTTTTCCTTGGATTTGCGCATCCAGTTGGAGGCTTCGATGTCTTCCGGATCCAGATCGTGCGCAGAGGCAAATTTTATGTAAGATGCAAAGAAATCATTTTGCTGAAAAAGCGCAAGCCCGGCTTCCATGTTACTCTGAAATTCCGCTTTGCGCTTGAAGCGCTCACGCTCGGTGACTTCCTTCTCGATCGACGCCAGCCGCCTCTCCTCGGCAATCTTCGCCATCTCGGCACGGGTGTTGCCAAACTCGATAGTGAAGCTGAAGCGATGACTTGTGCTCAATTCATTTGGCGCAAAGCTGCCCATGGCATAGTCGATGCGGTAGTTTTTGTAAACCACGCCGGCGCCAAAAGAGATTTGCGCCGAGGTGTCTCCTTTGCTGATGCCGGTGCGCAGCATGGCGGTTCCGCGATACGCGTATTCCAAGCCGCTGGTAAGACGCATCGCCGCCTTGCCGCCCTGCTCAACCCCAAGAAATAAATTAACTCCATCGCCGTCTCCTCCCATTTTTATCGGCTTGACGGCGCCAAGTCGGACAATGTAAGGAATTTTATCGGTTTCGACATCCAAGCGCAATCCGGGCTGTAGAATGTTTTGTATTGTAAGCCCAAACTTGAGGTTTTGCAGAAAGCTCGCAGAGAATTCCGGAGCGTAAATCAATCCAAAATCAGCGCCGATGCCGTTTGCCGTTTGATCATCAATTGTTTGACGCTCAAACTTGACATTGAAGCCGAGACACAAACTGTAAGGCAATTGCTTCGAATAAGAAACCAAAAACTGCAGATGGTCGGCGCTGAAGGTTCCCTCACTGATGTTGTCTTCATTCCGCGCGTCAATATCGCCGACGCCGACGCGAAGAACACCCACGCCAAAAGTGCCGCTATTCAATGTCGGCTGAACGAAGCCGGCATAGCTGTAGGCCGCGCCTCCGAGAAGATTGGTGTAAAAGAGTGTCACGCTGCTTTTATCAATCTGATCCAATCCGCCGGGGTTCCAGTAGATCGTCGAGGCGTCGCTGGGCATGGCGACAAAGGCAGCGCTGCCCAAAGACAGCGCGCGCGCGCCAACGCCAAGCTGAAAAATAGACTGCAAGCCGGCATTCGGTTGGGCAGCCAACGTGCCGGGCAGTGAAAAGGCGACGAGCATCATGCACATCGCTGCGAGAATTTTTCTTCTTTCAAACATATGCTTGACCCACTCCGAGTGATGCGTTGTGAGAACTCCTTGATGCCTTGTGGGAAATTTGGCAAAGTCGGACTTCGACTTGCTCACCAGTTTGACTTTATTTTGAGTTATTTGATAAATGCAACTTTCCTCGTGGCCGTGCCCTTGACGGTCTTGAGCACGGCAATATATACGCCGTTCAACACTTTCTTCTTATCGCTGTTCGTGCCGTCCCAGACGATTTCAGGACGATCAGTGCCAGTGCCGCGCCCCTGAGGATCGGTGGACTTGTAGCTCACCTGCCAGACCAATTCTCCAAGCAGAGAATAGATTTTTAGCTCAACATCCGAGTCTTGGTCCAAATAATAGACAAATTTCGTCTCTTCCCTTCCAGCGCCTCCGAAGGGATTGGGAAAGTTTACAAATGATTTTTCAAACGCCGCTTCAATAAGCGACGCCAGCTCGCTGCGCACTTCGAAGGCCAAGCCGGTGCGCCCCTCGCTATCCATAATTTCGACAGGTTTGGCGGAAGCCTCATCAATCGCGTCGATGGCGGCGCTGTCTTCCATGCTCACATAAAAGCCTTTGTTGGAAATATTTTCCGCCAGATCAACAACAATTTCGATGGAATCGCGTGCTCCGGCATTCACGATTTCCGGTTGTGAGCTGAAAGATAAAACCAACGGGTTCGTCTCCGGCACCGCTGTAATTTCGCCTATCAAGCGCGCCGGGTTATTGTAGCCCTGTGCACGAATAGCGGCTAATACGCCATTTGGCGGCGCCAGTTCCCCGTCATGATTGCGAACCGTGAAGCTCAAGCTGTTGACGACGATATTGCTCGACGTCGCGTCGCTTTGGTTTTGGAAATCAAGACCCATCAACGAAATGTTACGTTCACCTTGCGCCACGGAATTGCCGCTACGTCCACTGAGCGCTCGCACCACCAGACGCTTAGGCTCCGTAAGAATTGGAAGCTCAAACAAGTCGCGCGACACCAGCGCTGTTCTATTGGTATTCTCGTCCGCCGGTTTCACGCGCAATTCGAAAACGATGCGCTCATCGAGCGATGCAGATTGTGAGTCACGCGCACGAACAAGCCATTGCACCGGTTGGTCTACATACGGCTTGATAACCGGCTCCAACGTGGTATATCCTACCGGCAAAGAGAGGTAAATGCTGCCTTCTCCGGTTGTGTTTGCCTCGCCGAGATTATCCAGACTTGCCTCGACGGTAAAATATTGACCGATGCTCACCGAGCCATCAATCGCCGATGGCGGGGAGAAGATTTTTGCACTCAGACGTAATTCAGCACGCCGAACGACCTGAATAATAATAATATCGGATGTATCCGTAATTGCCAGTTGATCATCGCTAGAATCGTAACCATGCAACGAGACATATAACTGCTGGTCAATGGTAGAAGTAGCAGGAGCCGTCACATCCCACGTGAGCTCTTGACCTTGAAAGGTCGGAACCTGGGTTGGAGTCGCAGTGAGAAAATCCGGAGGATAATTCAAACGCGCAGTAAGCCTCTCGGCACTGTTATAGTCCACCATCGCCGTCACCTGGAAAGCTTGCTCGGTGCTCAACGTTCCATCCTGCGCGCCGCTTGGATAAGAAATATAAAAATCGGTGACGACCACACTTCCTGGTTCCCCGGTGCTCACTTGAATCGTTCGGCTCGCCGGCGCGCGTGAAGCATCGGCGTTGGTGTTTTCATCATCCGGATAAGGCGGCTCGAGCGACACGGTTATTTGACCAGACTTATCTTCATCCGGCGCTTTTAGTTCCCACTCGATGCTATCACCTACGGCAATATCGCGAGTTGATGGCTGCTGCGTCGTCACGCCGGTGTTGCCAAAATTAATTCTGACTTTTGCTGTTCCAACAATCGCAGCAGTGCCGGTGTTTTCCAGTCCGGCGCGTATATAAAAAGTTTGTCCTTTCGAAAGCTGGCCGGCGATTGCCCCTTCAGGCCGCGAAATCGCCGCGTTCAAAGCTAAGTTCGCCTTTTCAACGGTGCGCACTTGCATGTCGGCATCCGCCGTATAATCCGCACCCTGTTGATCGCTGGCTTCGAGGTGCAACGCGATGTCCAGAAGTCCTGCATGCGCATTATTTGGCGCCAGCACCTGCCAAGTCATGGGCGAGGTTATTGGTGATTTCACGCCATTACCGGATACAAAGCTATAGCCTGAACTTATTGGAATGTCCAACGTCGCGGAGCCGCTGCCTAAATTCGTGCTCTTAAAGGTTTCTGCTGTAACTTCAAAACGCTGCTCGGTCGAAAGCACGCCGTCGCTACCGCCGGACGGTGAGCTGATAAAAAGCCTGGTAATCGAAAGATTCGAAAACTTCGATTCAACACGAACGGTGTCGATGTCTTTTTGCACAAAGGCATTAGCATCGGTGTTGCGGTCTTTCGGACGATCGATGATTGTAAGGATGAAATTATCCGGGCCGCTATCGCTTGAAGGCGCACGAATGCTCCAGGTGACAGTTTCGCCTTCATCGAAGTTACGGGTCAACGGCTCGGTGCCTTGATTGGCACGTTGATAGCCGGAAGGAACCGCCAGTCGGATTTGCCCATTGTCTGCATACGGCGCCTGGCCGAAATTGTCGACCTTCACGCGAATCTGAAAAACCTGATCGGTGGTTACAATGTTATCCGGATCATCAGTCGAGCCGTTTACGGATAATTGCGCGCGGCTTTGAATAATAACAATAGCCGTGCTGTCCGTCGGTGGTTTGACTATTGCCGGTGTACCGCTCGCGGAAGCCGTCGCCTCATCGATATTCGCCTCGAAAATTTCACCACCCGGTATTTCAAGATTCGCCGCCGTTACGTTGACCGTGACCGGGGCACTATTTCCAGGCGCAATCGAGGCAATCGTCTGTTGCACCGGAGAAATCGTCGATTGACTGCCTGCCGGCTTGGCGAGTGAGACCTTCACGTCGCGCACTGCCTCCAGGCTCGAATTCTCAACCGTCGCGCGAATCTGATAACTTTGCGTTCTGTTGACGAATCCCGCGCCGGCAGAGTTCGTGCGGAAAACTATCGGTTCAACGGCGATGAGACGCACCGCCGCAGTTGAAGCTACCGCGATAGGGCCGGAGCCGGAAGCGCTGCGCACGCTGTTGTCATTTTTATCGAAACCACCGATCGTAGCGCTAATCGTCACCGTTCCGCCAACTTCGCCGGTGCGAGTGACCGTATAAGCGAGCGTATCGGTGACGCCTCCCGGCAGCGTCAAACCGCCAAGAATTTGCAACGCCGCCGGCGCGGTGATCGCATAATCCGTTTGCGGCGCGCCGGATATATTGAAGCTGATATTACTTACCGCCGGCAAATTCAATTGCAGAGGCGCGCCGCCGGTATTCCGCACCCGCACCTTGATTTTCCAGGTCGGATTGGTTTGCCCGGCTGACACATTCTGAACCGAGGGAATCACCTGCACTTGCAGCGCCGAGGGATTCTGAACCTTGACATTCGCCGTATCGTCAGTTGCCGAGGCGATAGATGCATCGTCCTGTGTGTTGTGCGCACGTGATGAGGTGATTGACGCTGTAAACTTCTCGGCAGGATTCACCGAGCCGGAAATTATCGGAAACTGCAACGTCTGCGGGGTCGTGGTAATCAGATTTTGGATCGTCTTGATCGCCGGCGGTTGTATAGTGGAATTGCCGTTGGTCGCCAATCTCACATAAACACTGTCGACGCTTTCCTGGCCAAGATTGCTGACTTGAACGTTCACGCTGAAGCCCTGGCCGGTATTTACCGATTGACCATTAAGCGCGGTTACGGTTGTCGAATTGATTCTCAACTGCGCCGCCGTCTGCACGGTGACAAAACCGTTCCCGGTGTTCGAAATGCGTTGCGTTAAACTATTTACTTCCTCGCCTCTAAATACCACGGCGATCGGCAGATTCGCGCCAAGCTGCGTGCCCGTTACATCGACGGTGAAAACCAATCTCTTGGTTTCAGAACCATCGAGCACCGAGTCACCGTCGGCAAAAAAATTGGGCTTGATGATCGTATAGCCGGCGCCATTGGCGATGGTGATCGTTGATTGCGTCCTCGAATACTTTATCGAGCTTTGTCCGCTGTTGAAAACATCGACGTTCACCGTCCAGTTCTGCGTCTGCGCGGCTGTAACTGTGAGCTGCGAAGTGGTAATGGCCCCGCCGCCGATCAACGGGCTGGCGGCGCTCTGCACGGTCACTTCTCCACTGCCGCCATCAAGCGTATTGTCGGAGACCGGCAGGGAGGTGCTGAGGTCGGTTCCGCCAGCAAAACCAGAAATCACCGCTGTTCCGGCTTTGTTAGTGGTTTGGGTAATTGAATAGGTCAAATCCCGCGTCTGTCCTGCGTTCAGCGTCGTGCCGCCGCCGTCAAATACTGTTGGTCTCGTGATCAACCACCCCGTAGTGTCGCTGCCTACGGCAAAACGAATTCGGGTTCTGCCGCTGCCCGCCGAAAGATCCATGCCGATGTTCGATGAGCTGCTGTTTTGCAGGCGCATCTTCACGGTCCAGGTTTTCGTCATGCCGACCGTTACATTAATTTGCGATGGCGTCAGTGAGATGATGTTAAACGCGCCGGCGTCGATGACCGTCCAAGAGTCGGTCGTGGTTGCGCCGTTGGCGTCGGAAATCTGCGTGAGCGAGTTCGCATCTTTTCCATAAGCGCGCGCATCGAGCGTGATGACGCCAAGTGTAGCAGCTATCGGAACATCGACGGCAAAAGAGAAAGTTGCTTCCGCCCCGCCGGCGATAGTCGTCGGATTTCCGGCAATCGGGGTGATGGTATATTGCGACGTGACCGGCGTCGCGCCGCTTCTGAGTACCAGCCGCACACTGTCGATGTTGGCGATAGCCGAGGTGCTCGATCCAAAATTATTGCGCAGGGTCACATTCACAGTGACATCATTCTGGCCGCGAGAAACAGTTGTTGGCGTCGCGGTCACGGCTTGCACGGTCAACGTCGCGGCGGTTTGCACGATCCACGAATCCGGCGTATCGGCATCCGGGTCGGTTACCGGCGTGCCGCTCACTTGCCCGCTCACCGAGCCGTTGATGGTGACGGTCTCGCCGCCCGGCGCACTGTTCACATCTACCAAAAAGGAAAGTGTTGCTGTCGTGTTGCCTGCTACGGAAGTGGGGTTCGATGGACTTGCCGTGACGTTATACTGGCTGTTGCGATTATTGCCGCCAACCGTGAAAGACAAAGTTCCCGCCAGATTGGTTATCGTCGTCGTACCGATGTTCCTTACCGACATTTGTACCACGGCATCTTGTTGGCCTTGCGAAATCGTTTGAGGCGCCGTAATCGCCAAAGCATTGATGCTTCCCACGGCCAACGCCGTCGAGCTGGAGCTCAGGCCGTTATCGACGCTGATGGCGGTAATCGTTGCCGAGCCGCCCGTCGTTCCGGCTCTCACGTTGAAACTCAAAATGCTGCTGCTGTTCGTGGCAATCTGATGTCCTCCCAATGCAGCGTCCGCGTCAGCAGTTGTAATTGTTAAATCGCTCAGGCCGGTGATGTTAATCGTATATTTCTTGCCCGAGCCGACTAAATTATTATCGGCATCGCGCAACCCTGTCGTCGAACTGATAGTAGATGTTGTTGAGTTATCCGCCGGGATGCCGGGAGGAGTAGCGGTTAATATGAAGGCCCCAGTCGGTTTCCCGGTAGAAACAGTGATCGTTCCTGTCGCATCGTTCCCGGCAGTGGCATGCGTGCCGACGATCGTGCCGCTTGCCGGCGCGGTTGTCGGGCGAAAGGTGAAAGAGCTTCCCGATCCGCTCGGTACAGGCGCAAGACTTCCTGTTTGTGACCACGTGACAGAAACGTCGCCGAGGTAGATACTGCCGACATCATATCCCGCTGCATAAACTGTCACCGAGTCGTCGCTGGTCATGCTGTAAGCGCCGAAGGCCGAACCTCCGTTGTTTGGCGCAGTTCGCAACGTGATACTGCTAATGCTGCCTGCATTAACCGTGATGGTGCCCGTTGCATCGGTGCCTAACGTCGCATGGCTTGCATTGATTTGTCCGGTTCCCGGGGTGGTCGCCGTAAATATCGCGCTCGTCGATGGACCTGCTGGAATGGCGCCGATACCGCCGGTCACGCCCCACGTTACACTCACATCCTGGATATAGTTGTTGTCCGCATCGAAACTTGCGGCATGAACCGTCATGGTGCCGTTGGTGGTCAGTGTATTGGTTGTTACTTCATTGTCCTCGCCGCTGGCCGTATCCAAAATCTTTATCTTGGCAGCCGCACCATCGCTCACACTGATCGTCCCGGTCGCATCGTCAGTCGCCGTCGCGTGGTTCGCCGTGATCGTCCCGGTTGCCGGGGATGTCGTCGGACTGAAGGTTACACTGGCGCCGCTGCCGCTTACTGCGGGGGCAAGAGTGCCGGTGTTTCCCCAGGTCACTGAAAAATCGCCAAGATAATTATTGCTCGCATCATAACCTGCGGCGTGAACCGTCAATTCACCGTCCGCAGTCAAGCTCTTTGCGCCCAACTCTATGCCCGGACCATTCGGCCCTTCGACAATTTTAACATAACTCAAGCTGCCGGAAGTCACGGTAATGGTTCCCGTGGCATCGTCCAACAGCGATGTATGATCTGCGTTGATCTGTCCAGTGCCCGGCGTTTGTGCGGTTAATGTGGCGCTAACCGATGGGCCGCCGGGGATCGCGCCGATACCACCGCTCACGCTCCAGGTCACGCTTACATCGTTTATATAATTTCCATCCGCATCGAAGCTTGCCGCATGCACTGTCAGCGCGCCGCCGGTGGTCAAACTCGCCGTTGTTGTTTCGCTTGTCTCCGCACTCGCGCCGTCAAGAATTCTCACCCGCAAAGCCGAACCGTCGGCTACGGTAATCGTGCCGGTCGCGTCATCGGTCGCGGTTGCGTGGTTCGCGGTGATGGTTCCGGTCGCCGGAGAAGTTGTCGGACTAAAGGTAATGTTTGTGCCGCTGCCGCTCACTGCCGGCGCCAGAGTACCGGTGCTGCCCCAGGTCACCGAAAAATCGCCGAGATAGTTGTTGCTGGCATCGTAACCTGCGGCATGAACGATCACTTGCTCGTCCGCCGTCAAGCTCCTCGCGCCCAATTCCGTGCCGTTGCCGTTCGGCCCTTCGATGACTTTTATGTAGCTCAAGGATCCGGCATTCACTGTGATAGTGCCGGTTACATCCGTGCCAAGCGTTGCGTGAGTTGCATTTATTTGTCCAGTGCCGGGAGTCGATGCTGAAAACACCGCGCTTGTCGATGGTCCTGCAGGAATCGATCCAATACCGCCGGTCACGCTCCACGTCGCGTTTACGTCTTGAATGTAGTTGTTGTCGCCGTCAAAGCTCGCGGCATGCACCGTCAATGTGCCATTGGTGGTCAGCGTTTGAGTATTTGTTTCACTATCTTCACCGCTGGCAGTATCGAGGATTTTGATCTTTTGCGCCGCGCCATCCGTCACGCTGATCGTACCGGTCACATCATCAGTCGCCGTCGCATGATTGGCGGTGATCGTCCCGCTGGCAGGAGAAGTCGTCGGGCTGAAAGTAATGTTCGTGCCGCTGCCGCTGAGCGAGGGCGCAAGAGACCCGGTGCTTCCCCAGGTTACCGAAAAATCACCGAGATAAACATTGCTGGCATCGTAGCCCGCGGCATGCACCGTCAAAATTTCATCGGCAGTCAGAGTTTTCGTCGTCAATTCAGAGCCGTTGCCGCCGAGTCCTTCAACGATTTTGACATAGCTCAACGAGCCGGTATTTACCGTAATAATCCCGGTGGCATCATCGTCTAAACCGGCATGATCTGCATTGATCTGCCCGGTTCCTGGCGTCGTCGCGGTAAACGTCGCACTCGTCGAGGGTCCCGCCGGCATCGTGCCGATGCCGCCGCTTACGCTCCACGTCACACTCACATCATTTATATAATTGCCATCAGCATCGAAACTCGAAGCATGAACCGTCAACGTTCCGCCGGTCGTCAAGCCCGAGGTCGTTACCTCCGCTGTCTCGCCGCTGCTTCCACTTAAAATTTTCACCCGCTGCGCCGTGCCATCGCTGACGCTAATCGTGCCGGTCACATCATCCGTCGCCGTCGCATGGTTGGCAGTAATCGTTCCGCTCGCCGGAGAGGTCGTCGGGCTAAAAGTAATGCTCGTGCCGCTGCCGCTAATCGCAGGCGCAAGCGAGCCGCCGCTGCTCCAGATCACCGAGAAATCGCCGAGATAATTGTCACTGGCATCATAGCCTGCAGCATGCACCGTCAGTTGCTCATCCGCAGTAAGGCTCGCCGCTCCAAGCTCGCTTCTATCACCACCCGGCCCCTCGACGACTTTTACATAGCTCAAATTTCCCGGGTTGACCGTAACCGTGCCGGTCGCGTCATCAATCAGGCTGGCGTGATCGGCGTTGATCTGACCGGTGCCCGGCGTCGTCGCTGAAAACACCGCGTTTGTCGTTGCCCCTGCCGGAATCGTGCCAATGCCCCCGCTCACGCTCCATGTCACACTCACATCGCTAATATAATTCCCGTCTGTATCAAAACTCGAAGCATGAACCGTCAATGAACCACCAGTCGTCAAGCCTGAAGTCGTTACCTCAGTTGTCTCGCCGCTGCCTCCACTTAAAATTTTGACTCGCTGCGCCGTACCATCACTGACGCTGATCGTGCCGGTCACATCATCCGTCGCCGTCGCATGGTTGGCAGTGATCGTCCCGCTCGCCGGGGAAGTCGTCGGGTTAAAAGTAATGCTCGTACCGCTGCCGCTGACCGCCGGCGCAAGTGAGCCGCCGCTGCTCCACGTCACCGAGAAATCGCCGAGATAATTGTCGCTGGCATCATAGCCCGCAGCATGCGCCGTCAGTTGCTCATCCGCAGTAAGGCTCGCCGCTCCAAGCTCGCTTCCATCACCGTTCGGCCCTTCGACAGCTTTCACATAGCTCAAATTTCCCGGGTTGACCGTAATCGTGCCGGTCGCGTCATCAATCAAACTGGCATGATCGGCGTTGATCTGACCGGTACCCGGCGCCGTCGCCGTGAACGTCGCGCTCGTCGAGGGTCCTGCCGGAATCGTGCCGATGTTGCCGCTCACACCCCACGTCACACTCACATCATTTATATAATTTCCATCAGCATCAAAACTTGAAGCATGAACCGTCAACGTTCCGCCGGTGGTCAATCCTGAAGTCGTCACCTCCGGCGTTTCGCCGCTGCCTCCACTCAAAACCTTGACTCGCTGTGCAGCGCCGTCGCTCACGCTGATCGTGCCGGTCACATCGTCCGTCGCCGCCGCATGGTTGGCGGTGATCGTCCCGCTCGCCGGAGAGGTCGTCGGGCTGAACGTAATGCTCGTGCCGCTGCCGCTGAGTGCCGGGGTCAGGCCCGCGCTGCTCCACGTCACCGAGAAATCGGAAATATAATTATTGAAAGCGTCGTAGCCGGCGGCGTGAACGGTCAACAACTCGTCTGCGGCCAACGACCTTGCTCCCAACTCCGTATTATCGCCACTCGGGCCTTCAACAACCTTCACATAATTGACGCTTCCCGGAATCACCGTGAAGCTGTTTGAAGTAACGCTTTTACCCGAAGCGCTTGCGGTAATTTGCACGCCGCTCTGCGCCAGCGTGATGCTGGCATTATTCACTGTCACCGTCGTTCCGTTCATCGCCACACTTGCCGGCGACAACGTGCCTGTGTTGTCCTCCAACGTAACGCTGCCCGTGAAGCTCTGCGGGTTGTCGAATTCATCAAAAGCGGAGATGGTGAAAGAAAAGATTGTGCCGGCAATTTGCGGTGAGATGATCGGACTGATCTCGAAGTGATCCAAAGGCGCAGCGTCAATGGTGACGGAATCGTTATCGGGGCCGTCGATATTCACGCCGGAGCCGTCCTGCGTTTCCACCGAAATGTCATAGTTGCCAATAGCCGTGTGATTCACAACCGCGGCAATGCGAATGGTGACCGCGCCGTTGAAACTAATTCCGGTACCGTCACGCTGGAGCGTTACGGTTTGGCTTGCGACATTGACGCTGGAGTAGCCGCCGGTCAGGCCGGAAATATTCGACGCGAGAGAAACGCCGGAAACATCGAATCCGAGTGGGAAGACAAGAACAATGCGACCATTGGCCGGAATGTCTCCCGACGGCGTGGGACCGCTCGTGGTAAAAGAAATCGTGTAAACCGTCGTGGCGCCAGCGTCATTATTCGAAGCGCTTATCGAAACGCCGGTCAACGCGCCCGCCAACGCAGGTTGCGTTTTTGTAAAAAACATCGCCAGCGCAAACATCACCGCGCCAAATTGTCGCGTACACTTAACCATCCAAATTATCCAAACTTTAGTTTTAACGCGATTGAAACTCGACCGAGGATGCGAATGCTTTGGCTGTGGTTGTTTTTTGGGAATGCAGGATTTCGATGCGAACCGGCTCGGCAGTGGCTAAGGTGGCGGGGTTCTTGATGACGCCGAGCTGCAAGCCGACCTTTTGGCCGCGCGGCACAACGGTTCCCAAGCCGCTGCGCTTGACGATCACTTGTTGAGCGTCGCGCGTCAAGGTCAATCCACCATTGATGCTCGTGCTGCCGGCGATTTCGAGAGCGCTGAGATCGTAAGATACAGGAAATGAGATTCGCATTTCCGCATCGGCGGCAAGAGTCTCGCTGGTGACAAAAGAAATTTCATAGAGGGATGCAAGTCGTGGAGCAGCGCGCAAAGCCTTGATGGTCATCTTCTCCTGCGCCGGGGAAGACGAAGCGACGCAGATGACCAGAAGTGAACACAAATACAATAACTTCCGCATAATGTCTCGCTCCTGTAACAGAATTAGACCGCATGTATCACACAGAGACAGCTAAGGTCGAAATGTACAAGGCAATTTTAAGCAGTCGCGGCTTAAAAAGCAAATCCTATACCACCGAAGTTTAATCAAATTTATCCCGGATGAAGCGAAAATATCTCGATAAAATGACTTCGCCTTTGCGCATTCTCCATCAACAACCGCCCAGACGCAAACAACAAATTCATTCCTTTCATCGCTGATTACGAGAGCGGTATGCTGTGAAAATCTTTCTCTTCACGTGCGTGGACAAAAAAAATTCATCTTGATAATTCGATCAAGAACCAGAATCAATGAAGGAGAAGATAATCGTTCATTCGGTTTGTGGATGAGCAGCTCATCGTATGTGAAGATCAATTTCACGCGAGCTACAAGAGGCGGCGGACAATCTTAGTTAGATAAGGAAACAACGAAAAAATCACTTCAGTATCGCGCGCAAAAGAATGAGAAACCCCTTGCCGTCGTTTTCCGCAAGCTTAAGATTTTTTTCCGCGCGTTTGTACCGGGGGTTGATTTTGATCGCCTGGCGAAACTCTTCGAGAGCGTGCAAAAACAGATTGCGGCACTGAATCAAATAAGCCACGCCAAGATTGTTGTGTAAGTCCGCGTAGTTCGGATATTCCTGGATGGCGGCGCGCAGACTTTCCGCGTACTTTTGAATGAATGCGTCGTCCTTGCCCTTGCCGCCGTACATGAATTTCAGATAAAATTCATGCTCGAAGAGATTCTCGATTTCAGCGGGCGATTCTTGCCGCAGAACTTCCAGTTCGTCCTGTGCTTGCGCAAAAACGCCTTCTTCAATCAATTGAATGGCTTTTTCAATTCGTGGCGTTCGATACGAGGCAAAGCCTTCGGCAGTGCGTGTCAAGTGTTCAACGCTGCGCTTGGCGCGAACCGTTGCTGGAGGCAAATAACTTTGATCGACGCCCTCAACCAACGTGCGAAGAAACAACCTCGCCAGATCGAAGTGCGCCTCATAGTATGATGGGTTGTGCTCCAATGCAGAATTGAAGGACTCCAACGCACTCTCGTACTTTTTTTGCTCGAGCTGCGCGGCGCCGAGGTAATGATAAAGATCGGCGTACTTCGGCGCGAGCTTCGCGGCGCGGAGCAACGCTTCCTCGGCGTCAGGGTAGTCCATCTTTAAGACCAAAGCCATGCCGAGATTCCTGTGCGCTTCGGTATAGTCTTTATCCAGCTCGATAGCCTTGCGAAACTGCGCAATCGCATCGTCGAACAGATTCTTACTCAGGAACACCAGGCCGAGCTTGTTGCTCGAAACCGAATGCTTGACCTGCTCCACTTTGTCGGCGATGAAAAAAAGCATTTCCATCTCCGAAATCATTTCTTGGTGCACGGCCTTCAGCTTGCGCGGCAGCGCGAGGCCGTTCGCCTCGCCGCTCTCCAGCGCCGACTCCAGTTTGTCGACGATGCGGCCGTTGTCGAATATCTGCGAAACGATTGTTCCGGTTCCCTCGGAGTAGGCGGTCTGAACATGAAAACGCCGGCCACCCACAAGAACGTCATTGTTCAATCCAAGTAGTTGCATGTCCTGCTCCAGCACAAATGCTGCGCTTAACTTTTGACTTCGACGCTGCTCGTCTTGTCCACTGACTTTTCGCTTGTTGTTTCTTTTTTCGAATCGGCTTTGGTCGTGCTGCCGTTGTCGTCGCTTTTTGCGCTCGACTTCTTGTAATCGGTCAAGTAAAATCCCGACCCTCGGAAGATGAGACCAACGCCGCCGCTAATCTGGCGCTCGACGCGACTGGCGCACTCCGGACAGTCGCGGATCGGCTCCGCCCGGATGCTCTGGAATTCTTCGAATCTATGGCCGCATTGCGTGCAGGCATATTCGTAAGTCGGCATTACAGTACCTCAAAATAAAAGCAAACTACCTCATCCGTTTATCGGCAATAAAACATTCGCTGTTGAATGACATCATCGCATTAAGTTTTTCAGCGACGTAAAATTCGAAAAGCGATCCGGCATTTAAACAACCGCGCCCTTCAATTCTTTCTTGATACGGCTCGTCGCCTCGCGCAAATTCTCCATCGAGGTCGAATACGAAAGACGAACGTGCTCATTCGAGCCAAACGCTTCGCCGGGCACAAGCGCCACCCCGCAACTTTCCACCAGATGATTGCACAAATCGGCCGGCGCATGAATTGTTTTTCCATTGATCCGCGCTCCGAGAAGCTTGCCAACATTCGCAAACAAATAAAATGCCCCCTTCGGGATGTTCGCCGAGATGCCGGGAATTCCGGTGAGCGAATCGTGCAAAAAGCGCCGTCGCTCGTCGAAAGCATGCAGCATCTTATCAAGGAAGTGGCTGTCTCCGCGCAATGCCTCGAGTCCGGCGGCTTGCGAAATAGAACAAGCGTTGGAGGTCAAGTGGCTTTGGATCTTGTTGATCGCAGCCGCGATAGGCAACGGCGCGGCGCTGTAACCCAAGCGCCAGCCGGTCATCGCATACGCTTTGGAAAAGCCGTTGATCAAGATCACCTGCTCGCGGATTTCCGGAAATGAGGCGAGGCTGCGCGTCTTCACGCCATCATAAACCAGTTTGATGTAAATCTCGTCCGAGATCACGTAAATGCCGCTTTGATGAATCACCTTGACAAGCTCTTGCAGCTCGTCAGCGGAGTAAACCGTTCCGGTCGGGTTCGACGGGCTGTTCAGAATCAATAACTTGGTTTTCGGAGTAATCGCATTCCGCAGTTCGCTCGGCGTAATTTTGAACTCATTGCGCTCCGCGCCCGGAAGAATTTTCGCAACGCCGCCGGCCATGCTGATTTGATCCGGATAACTGACCCAATACGGCGAGGGCAAAATCACCTCGTCTCCCGGATTGCAAATCGCCAGAAGCGTATTGTAAATCGCCTGCTTCGCGCCGTTGCTCACGGTGATCTGCGCCGGTATGAATTCCGCTTGAAAATTTTCACGAAGCGTGCGGGCGATATGCTCACGCAATTCCAGAAGACCGGAATTATCGGTGTACTTGGTTTTGCCGGAACGAATCGCCGCAATGCCGGCTTCCTTCACGTGATAGGGCGTGTCGAAATCCGGCTCCCCGGCGCCGAGATCGATGATCTGCTTTCCCGCTTTGCGCATCTCGGCGACCAATTTTGTCACCGCCAGAGTCGGTGAGGGCTTGATGCGTGATGCAAGCCGTGATTCGTTGAAGTCAGGCATGTGGCTCAATTTGATGATAATGTGATCTCGACGCCTTCTCGTTTAATATCAAGAACGATGGGCAATTCTTCTTTTTCGAATTCTTCGGGGGAAAAGCAAATTGGTTCCAAATCGACGTTATATTGCATGGCTCGGTGGAAAATTTCCTGTCCTACACGCAATGAGTTTTTCGAATTTAGGGCCGATGTTACTATCGCCAGATCGATATCTGAATAGTCTCGATTTCTTCCCGTCGCATAAGAGCCGAATAAATAGGCCCGTTGAATCGGCAAATCCCGTCTTATGCTGTCGAGAAAAGTGCGAATTACTTTGATGGCTTCATCTTTTGTGTAAGCCATAGAATCAGCCTCTTGGCTTTCTCCAAATACTCTTTAGCTTCTTTCTTGCCGATGGTTCGCGACAAAGTAGCAATGCTTTCTTTATAACGCGCATTCAAGTAGTAGTGGCTGAGCATATCGATAAACTTCTGTGCATCCTTATCGAGTTCCTGAAGCACATTGGCATCTTCCGCGAGCTTTGAAAGATTATGAATCGGCCTGATCTCCTTGCCATACATCGCCAGCATCGCTTTGATATTTTTCTCTATCGCCTGCTGGCACATGAAAACGACATACAGGTAACGCCCAGCCTTGTACATCGCCCGCGCGGTTTCTAGATCGTAGTCTACGCGCTCCAGCCAAATCTTCACAGAAGATGGCCAATCTGTTCGATTTTTTCTTTTCATCACTTGGCCGGAGCCTTTTTCACATATTTTTCAAACCATCGACGAGCTTCATCCCGTTTTGTTTTCACTATTGCCTTAGCTTCATCTACACTTGTACATGGATGCTTCCATTTATAGAGATTGCATGCACGACATGCCGTCACCAAATTTGAATCATCATTGGTACCATTCGGATTGACATGATCTACGTTTAGGTTAGCATGATACCAGACTTCAAAATCAGATGATGCATCAAATTCGCAGTACTGGCATTTGAAATCGTCACGAATAAAAATTCTTAGTTTGTCGTCTTCCGAAAGTCGCTTTCCCATGATCTATTCAATTTCAGTAGTGTCCGGTTAAAAACCGAATAAATCCAACTGTTTTGTTGCATCAGGCGGTTGCGGCGCGATGGTGTATTCTGTAAGTAATTGATTTATATCGCTCTTTTCGAA
>Ga0247727_10007091_pt1 | contig 21589 bp, 17 predicted proteins | sample WisWelCaveWW1625_FD_202498 | JGI IMG/M metagenome (GOLD analysis project Ga0247727, IMG submission 202498) | Biofilm microbial communities from Wishing Well Cave, Virginia, United States - WW16-25 | ecosystem: Environmental > Aquatic > Deep subsurface > Groundwater > Cave microbial mat | place... | reverse complement strand
GGGTTGATCGTCGCGACCAAGGTCTTCAACAACGAGAAAATCTTGTTCCGACAGTAGAGCATTTGTATGATTGCATGAGTTTGCCCTCTCTTGCGTAGCGGAGGCGAGGCGGTGTGAGGGCTAATCGCTTTCCAGCTCTCTTGCCACGAGCGCAAAGAACTTTTTCCGCGCATGTGTTTCGAGCCAGGGGAGATGCCCGCACTTATCGAGCAAGATAAAACGAAATTTTTCCAGGACAGACGCAAGCGGCTCCCGTACCCCTTCCGACGGGTGCGGGTCATAATCACCATGAATCGCAAGAACGGGACATTTTATTGCTTTTCCCCGTTCCAATAATTTCCCGCTGCTGCGTAGCTCCTCGGCTTCACTCCAGACGCGCCGATGGAGTTCATATTGCGTCTCAATGATTTCTGTGTCGAGCGTGATCGGATCATAGTGGTCAGCCTTGTCGATAAGTTTCCCTATCTGAGCGAACAACTTATTTTTGCTTCGGTTATTGCTTTCGTCCAGTTGTTTGATGAGAGCAAGAAGCTCTTCTTTTTCAGGGGGACGCAAGCGTTGGAGGCGCGTCTCAAAAATACCTGAAGCATACTCTTTTTCATACACTGCGCTTCCCACCAAAATCAATTTTTTAACCAGCGCCGGATAGCGCGCCGTCAGAATGAACCCTAGCATTGCTCCCCAAGAAGAGCCAATCAGAGTTACAGGTGGCGCACCGCGATTTTCCAAGACTGAGCGTAACTCTTGCACTTGCCCTTCGAGCGACTTTTCAGTTTGCAAGGGCTCTACTACCCCCCATTGGTGCGCGAGCTCGCGCGCAACGGGGGCCATCGAGCCCGGCGCGCCGGGCCCGCCGTGCAGCACAGCTATCGTGAATGGCGCAGGGCCATATTTTCTACAGTTACTCATAAGCTCCCCAGCTTCAGGCAAAGTGCACGCTATTTCCACCCAAACTTCACTCAAACTTCATCGCGCGTTCAATCGCCCTTCACAATCACCGACTACACTCTCCTCAATTCGAGTTCGCCGAATTCGAAACTTCTCTCTACAAGGAGTGGATGCGCCATGAAGCGCTCGTCATTTATCGTCGTTCTTACGCTGGTAGGATTGTTCGGTCTGAGTGCGGCAGGAATTTTTTCCTCGATAGTGCAAGCTCAGACGCTCATTACTCCCGAACAGGCCGAGCAAGCGGCCCTGGATGCGTGCCCCGGTACGGTGGTCGAGCCAGCCCAGCTTGCTGAAGAAGAAGGCCATCAAGTCTACAAGCTGGTGATTGAAGCCGCTGACGGGAGCGGTCAATTCAAAGTCACCGTCGACGCGGAAACCGGCCAAGTGATCTACGCCGAGCCCTACGTTGAGCAAGAGGCAGAAGACCCTGTCGATGTCGAGATTATCTCGCCCAAAGAAGAGAGCCAAATCACCGGCAAATCGCTGACCATCGTCGCACGCGTGACCAATCGCAGCAACGAAAAGTTACAAAATATCCCTATCACATTTCAGTTTGACGGGCGCCGCATTGAATCCAAAACCCTCTCTTCACTCAAGGCGGGCCGCAGCAAAAAACTTTCACTGCGCGTGAAGTTGAATACGGCCCCGGCGAGGCCGGCAGCGCAATTGGGTACGATCGCGCAACCCTTGGCCGCCAAAGTCGATGCCATTCCTGGCGTCCACTTCGTTACTGTTTTTGGTCAACCGGCCAGCGCGCAAGTGGCTTCGGACTCCGTGCAATTGAACATCAGTCCGAGCAGCCGCCGCAACGCCGAAATCGCTTTAAGCCAGAAGCACTTCCTACACGATGCTCTGACGGCAAACGTCCAGTTATTTGATCTAAACGGAAAATTGCTCTCACAGGAGATCGTTTCTGGTGAAAATGCGACGCACGCCCAGAGTGTGTTCGGCAAACCCCTTCCCCAGGGCGTCTATCTCTATGCGATGACTACCTTTGGCTCTGACGGAACGATGATCCGTAAGGAAGTCCGCAAACTGATTGTTCGTTAGCTGAAAACTCATCTCACGTAGGAAAGAGCCTGCCAGCCCTTGGGCTGGTGGGCTCTTTCCTTTTTATCGCCTGCGCGAGCGCAAAGAGCGCTGAGAAAACTTGGAAATTATGAGAGACTTCATAAGTTGCACTCATAAGCGCATTCTTGTATTCTCAGCCCAAAAGGAGATTTTTCATCATGAAAATTCTTTCGACTCTGTTTGTTGCAATGCTGAGTTTATTTGTCTCATTTATCGGTCTCGCACACGGGTCAACTTCGACAGCCGCGCCGCAAGTTCTCGTCGTCGCTCCCCTGGGCAATCAGACTGTTGGTTCGGGCGATGTCACGATAGATTTGATGGCCACAGGGCTAGAAATCAAGAAGGCTGACGGCGAACACACTGACGGGGTCGGGCATTTTCATCTCTATCTGGGCGATCACGCAATGGAAGCCAAAGCGGGGGAACCCATCGGCAAAGATTGGATTCACACCGCCGAGACGAAATACACCTTCAAAGACGTGAAGCCGGGCCAGTACGTATTAACCGTCGTGCTCGCTGACGGCAAGCATGTCCCTCTTGAGGACGCCACAGCAAAGGCGATCGTGAGTTTTACCGTCGAAGCCGCGGCGGTAGCTTCCGCAGAAACAGCTCCCAAAAAAGAAGAACACACGATGGACAAGAGCACAATGAAAAAAGAAGAGATGGCCCAAATGATGAAAAAACATCAAAAACCGATGCTCTGGGTTGTCTCGTTACTCGTGATTGCCCTTGCCGCGCTCTATATTTTTGTCTTCAGCAAATAAGATTCATTTGAGTCAGTCAGCTGCTCTATTTGTATCACTGTCAAACAGAGCATTACTTCCGGTCTTAGCAGCTTTTTTAGTATTTTGGGTGACGAGTTGCTCGTTGTTTCCCGCAAACGGGGCACTCGATTATTGCAAAAATCCCTCCAGCGATAGCGTCTGGCAGGTCACTGACGGTTTTTGCCGGATGCAGGAAGCACCAGTTCAACTCAGCAACGACGAAGGTCAGTTGCTCAGCGTCAAAGCTCGTATCGCGGATGAACTGTCCGAACGAAAGGCGGGTTATCAATTCATTGGCCCTGAAGTCATCAAGCACACATTCATTCTGTTTATCTTCCCCATAGAAATCACAGGCGCCTTTCACATGTGCAACGTCTCGGCTCCCTTGGATATTGTCTGGATTCGCAAAGATGGCGTGATTCTGGATATACAGCGTATGGAGCCGGGGCCGACGCATACGCCCTTGGGTTGTCCTTCCTTATATGCCCCCAAAACATCTGCAACCTATCGCTATGCCCTTGAGGCCCGCGCCGGATTTTTTAAAGAGATGAAGATCTCAGCCTGCCCGGAAGCCAAACGAGGGAGATGCAAAGCCCGATTGATCGTAGAAATGCTTTCGTTTCAGCCAAATTAAGCCGCGCTATTTTCAGCCTACTGATTATTTAACCGGGCTTGGCAAGGACAAAATGCTCCCGTGCTGGGGACAAGGTTCCCATTTTTCCCATTGTCCCAGAACGATCGGCTCGCATAGAATGAGAACACTATGGCGGCTCGCTCATCCACTCCCGGCTCTAGCATGCGTCCGATTCTTCTTATTCTGGCTGGCTTGCTGGGCGTTGCTTTAATTGGAGTGATCGTGTGGTCCCTCTGGCCGCGCGCCCCAAGAGATTATTGCAAAGAGTTGATCATCGAGCCTCAATATCAAGTCACGTCTGGCTTTTGCCATATGAAGACCAAAGAGATCAAATTTATAAATGACGATGGCAGAACTATTTCGCTGCAAGCCCGCATCGCCGACGAGCCCGATGAACAAAGAGCGGGGTTTCAAAAGATCGGCGAAACTATCGTCAACCAGAATCAGATATTCTTCTTATTCCCTCAAGAGGTGCGCGGGCCTTTTCATATGTGCAATATGAAAACGTCCTTGGATATTGCCTGGATTCGTCCCGACGGCAGCTTTGTCGACGTGCAAACAGCGGAGCCGGGGCCCGAACAGACGACCGAAGATTGCCCCAAGCTCTACGCGCCCGCGGGCAATGGCGCGTATATGTACGCTCTTGAAGCCATGAGTGGTTTTTTCAGCAAAAATACTATTACAAAGGATAAATCACGACTTGTTATTGAGTCTGTGAAATAACGTATTGATGACGCGTGAAAAAGTCATTGGCATTTTGGGGGGGATGGGGCCAGAGGCCACGGTAGAACTTTTTAGGCGCATCGTCGCTTGTACACCCGCACGCCGCGATCAAGATCATCTTCGGGTCATTGTTGACTCCAATGCGAAAATACCAGATCGAGGATCGTTTGTGTTTGACAAACGAGTCGAAGACCCGCGCCCGGCCTTGCGCGAGACAGCGCGCAACTTAGAAAGAGCCGGTGCCGATCTCATCACACTGCCTTGCAACACGGTTCACTATTATTTGCCGGAGATCCGAAGAGCTGTGCGTGTTCCTGTGTTGGACATGATTCGTGAAACGGCGGCGATCTTGTGCGAGTCGCCCGTCGGGCTCTTGGGCACAGATACGACGACCAAAATGGGGCTTTATCATACAGCCACCCAAGAACGGGGCATCGAGATTCTCTTGCCCGATATAGAAGATCAGAAGCGCGTCATGCGCGACATCTTTGCTCTAAAAGCCGGGTGCCTGGATGTGTCTATTAAACAAGAACTACGCGAGATCGCGCTGCGTCTCAAAGAGCGAGGCGCCAAAGCGCTGATCTTGGGCTGTACCGAAATCTCCTTCACGCTCAGCCCAGCTGATTTTGATATTCCCGTCTACGATGCGCTCGATGTCTTGGCTGAGGCAGCGCTGCGCGAAGCTTGTGCGGTCGAACCTGTGACAGTGACAGCAACGCCGCCAAGACTCACGTGGGTGCCAAGCGCCGCAGCGTAAACTGCCTCACTTTAAGATAATCGATTTATGGAGTTTGGTGCTCAGCACATGCCTCTCACGGTCGCTCGCCGTCACTCGCACAAGATAAACCCCATTCGCCAGTTGGCTCATAGATTTCTCAAGCCGAATCGCATTAGCCGAGATATCGGCCAACTCTTGCGAGAGCACTTTCTCTCCGGAGAGCGCAAAGACTTCAACGCGCGAATACACTTCTACATCCGTTTGAGCGGGAAAAGAATACAGCAACTGGTCTGTCCATGATGCCAGGATAGTGATCGGCACAAAACGAATGCCAAGCGAAACAACGAGTGACTCGGCCCGCAGGCGCTGCACGCCTTGAGCAGTCGCTCCGGGACAGAATCGCGGATCGAAGTCATGAGTAGTGCCCAGACACTCATGCAACCAAGGCGCTTTTCGAATTTTGAGTGTTAATTTTTTGAGAGTGCTGGGCAAGGGCCAGAGTGCTCCAATATCTAACATTCGTTTCAGCCCATCACTCTGGCGCACGAATCGTAAGAGCGGAAAGACCGTCAAATCAATTGAAAAAGTTCCGCCGCGCTGCGTACGTTTGGTGACCGTCATCCTTCCAATCGAAGCGCGCGTGGGTGAGAGTTCGACGAAGAGATTCCAGAGTTGAGTCTCATTCCCGATCCGTACAGCAAGAGGAGCTGTGCTTTGCAAAGAGAGCAAAACAAGCTCAATCGGAACTGTCTGGGTGCTTGTGTTTGTGTGATCAAAACCGATAGTCTCTTTGCGCTCGATTGTCACGAGCGGGGCAGCGACCGGATGCATCTGAGGCTGGTGCATTTCCGGATGCCAGAACGGAGCGGTGAGTTTTACAGAATTTCGGAAAGGGCGCGATCTCTGATCGAAGAATCCTGCGGGGATTGCGAATTCTCCCGTGAATGAGATTTGAGTCAAAGCAGAATCGACGAGATACGAATCGAAGCCGGCAAGAATGATATTCTCCGGAACGAAGACGGTAAATTTGAATTCTTCTGCTGGATGAATGATGCACAACCTCTCGATGGGATCGCGCTCACAGGCGTCGAGTTGAAACCTGTAAGTCACTGGGTTGGGCAAGCGCCCAAGGATGTAAGTGTGGCTGAATTTCCCTAGGACTTCAATGCAAGGAGTTCCCTCGGCGGGAGGTGTGATATCGACGAGCGCCCGGAAGGTGTGATCAGCGCCGATGAGTTCAGAAAATTCTACTGTAAAACAAGGCACGGGCAAGACGACCGTGACGGTGAGTTTGATCTCATCGTCAGTAGTGGGGACTGTAGGAGTGATCTCAAAGTTTGTGCTTAAAATGCTGGCGTGAGCGTTGGTTCCGAATGCAAAGACAAGCAAAAAAAGAATCCATACAATGTTGAATCTGGATCTCTTCATCGGTTTCACCCTTTCTCCGTAAATCTTCGTAGACTTTAATTGAAATTCAGAGGATTGTCAAACCCAAAATCACAGAGCCCCGGGTTTATTACCCGAGGCTCCGTCTTGCTTTTGATAGATTAGAGTAAGTGGGTTATTTTGTGATCGCCAGTTTGTGCACTTCTCTCTTGATGATCGCGCCGTTCGCGTTCCTGACGGTGAGTGTGTAGAGATAGACACCATTGGGGAGAACGCGGCTCAGCTCTTCGGCGCTCAGACCATTGCCCGAAGTCGTCTGCGTATAAACTTTCTGACCATTCAGGGTGAGAATTTCAACTTGGGCACTGCTGTTCTGCTCAGGCTGGGTGACTTTTGCATTCTCAAGCTGGAGCATGCTCTTGCTTGGCTTCGCTGCGGGAGCGACTTTTGTTGAATCTGACGCGAAGCAGCCGGAGTTGACGTAGCTGGTATTGGTATTGTTGTCGCCGGAATTTTCGGCGATTTGATTATACGGATCGACCATCATGAAGATGCGGGTCAAAATCCAGCCCTGCTTGATGCGGAAGGGGCCAAATCGAACCCAGGCGCCCGTACCCGCACCAAAATAGCTCGGCGAGAATTTCCCGAGTTTCTTTAAAGAGGCCGTCGCACCAGTGTAGCAGTTGTAGAAGTCCAATTGCGCATAGACAGAGACTTTTTCGAAAGGCATCTGGTCGCCGATATTGGCGATGTAGCCATAGGTTATGAAGCTCGATCGGAGTTGAATATCTTGGACGATCAGATCCGGTAGGGCTTGGGCGATGCTGCTCATTCCGACTACGACGAGAGATGCGACGACGAGACTGAGAATTCCCTTGACGGTGTTGATATTGTTGAACATCTTAAACCCCTCCTTGGAGTTGTTTTGGTTGACTTGGTTCATCTGTGTGTTAGTTTTGTTGATCATCTTGCTCATCTCCCTTACACTCTCAGTCTAGGAAGAGGGCCTCCGGTAATTCTCTGGCGTGAGAAATGATTATTTGATCGTCGTTATTTGGTCATAGCGTTGATGAAAAAAAATTCCTCCCCGGCGTTAAGCGTGGGGAGGCTGAGTGGCGCCCTTCCCCCGTTCTGACGAACAGGGGAAGGAGCTTTGTTATTCAGTCAGACTAATGCAACACGATGACGGGCTTAACGGAACGATAGACTCGTCCATCTTGCGTTTTCTTCTCGATGACAACCAAGTATGTGCCATTGGTGAGAGCTTCGAGAGCGAGAGCCGTCTCTGTTTCTTCAGCGATGGTGCGAACGAATCTCCCGCTGATCGTGAAGATGGTTGCCGTCGTTTGGACGTTGCTTACGCTGACAGCGTCTTTTTTCAGATGCAGTCGATTAGCTTTTCTTGGCTTACGGTCGGGCATCCCTGTGAGCAAGGTTTGGGCACTTGGGGAAAGCGTCGCACTCATTGTCTTGAATCCCTCGTTCATGCAGACGGTGATGTCGACATCGGCCTGAGCGAGAGTGGAGAAGACAGCAAAGTTGCTCGCCGTAAACCAGGGGTTGCTCCGCTTTTGCTCGTCCATCGCGAAGATTCTCCAGGCGTAGTAAATCCCGGGGGCAAAGTTCGTCAGTTGGAATGCCAGACTGTTCACGCGACCCTCAGAGACGAGTGTCCACTGCTGGGTGCAGGGATTGTATTGAAAGATATTCAGGTAGAAGGTGACCGTATCACCGTCGGCGTCGCCGTTGTTGCTGAATTGGAAGTTGATCGTCGCATTGTGATTGGCCGACCCATGAGCTGGGCTGATCAATGTTGGCCCATTGGGGGCACGGTTGCCTTGGCCTCCACCGAGGTTGCCGCCATTATTACCCCCGTTGTTCCCGCCGTTATTACCGCCATTAGTCCCTCCACCATTGCCCGTTGTGGTGGTGCCGATCAACTCAACAGCGTCGATCTCCTCGTAGCCGCTTCGGCTGGTGTTGAGTATCAATCTCACACGATTTGTCAAGAAGGGCGTCGAAATGGTTGTCGTGAAAATGTTCGGGCAACTGGGCGAAGAAATCGAGAAATTTTGAGCTAATCCGTCGGTGCCATCGACCTTAATGAACTCAACGCGCGTGATTGAGCCCGGAACGTTGGTCTCATACACGTTGAGTTGAGTCGCATAGACCGGAGTAGCAAAGCGCAGCTCGACCGTCTCGCTGCCTTTATCTGAACTAGAGGGGGCCCACGCTCCCCGAATGTCCCCACACTTGGGGTGCACGTTCGGCGCTCCGATCATCTCGCGGGCGCTCCAGCTTGTCCCGGGGGTGCTGTTTGGGTCAGATGCGCTGTATTCTGTGCTAGCAGAAGCGCTTTCGGCAAACTGACGAATCTGGCCGTAGCTTTCGACTCCTGCGAGGGCAAGCACAATAAAGACGATGGCTCCGACGAACAACCCGAATTGCTTGTTAGAGGCTACTTTGGTCACGCTGTTTTGAACCATGTTGAACATGGCGATCACTCCTTTAGTTTGATGTTGGGGCTGGTTTGTTTGTGTGTTTTTCATATTTGTCATCTCCTTCGCACCCTGAGTCTAAGAAGAGGCCCTCCGGTAATTCTCCGGTGGAGAAAACGCTACCGAATCAAGAGAATCGAGAGAGAAGAGAATAGAACAGACAGAGTGCGAATTTAGAGAAAGAGCAAAAGCCCGGCGACGGGTTCAGTCACCGGGCTCTGTTTTTAAGGAAAAATCGAAGGAAAAATCGGATGCTTTGTTCTGAGTGGCGTTCTATTTAAGAATCACCAGTTTGGCGATCTCGGTTTTTACTGTGCCGTCGCTCCGATATGCCGTGACAACATAGAAGTAGACCCCCGAAGCGACAGAGCGTGAAGCAGCAGTTTCTAAACCCCATGGAAAGTTTTCGAGCGCAGCGAGTCTGACTAATCCGCTGTCGAAGCAATTTCTCCCTGTAGGATCGAAGACAGCTACTCGAACTTTTGTAAAGTCTTCATATTTTGTCGGCACAAACTGCACTGACGAAGCACTTAGCTCAAAGTATACGAGCGAGGGATTGAGCAGATTATTTTGGTTCATAAGAGGAGTGAATTGGCTGTCTCTAAGAACGTACTTAGAGAATTGCTTATGATCGTCGATCAGTTGCAAGACTTGGATCTGCAAGCTTGCATTTGCAGAGGAGAGTGCACGAACTCTGATTTGGGCGAGCACGGCTCCCAGATCCCCCTGTGCCACGCTGTTTTTCGTGTCTTTGGCGGCCAGCGTCACCGATCGCTTGTTCCGTGCTACTTTCGCAGTACCCTTGAAGGCGACAAAGTCGACTCCCAGAATCTCAACGTTGCTCGCCAGAATGACGAGCTTGTAGCTGGACAGCCCATTACGGAAGAATTCGAAGGTGTCGGCCCATGAGATTTGCAAGGGTACAGCACTGATGGTTCCCATAGGCAAAGGAGTAGAAATGCCGAAGCTGAGTACGGGCTCTGGGACGGGCTCATGCGTGAAGAAGCCGCAAGGCGGAGAGAGACAGTTATTGTCTTCGTTGGTCTCAATAATCTGATTTTGTGGATCGACTTCGACCCTGAGACAGTTTTTCGCCAGCGGTTGCGCCAGCTCAAGACGGACGGATTCTACTTCATGCGCTCCAAGAAAACGAATTGTTTGCGTACCGATACGAGCGCCTTCACAAGAATTAAGAAAACCGACTTCAACTGGGCGAGCCCGCATTGAGCTGAGATTGGAGACATCGATTTGAATCTGTTGCGCACCCGATGCAGTAAGCCCTAGCGAGAGCCCCCCGACTACCAAATCGGGTTGGTTCACCAACCGAAAGACAGTGCCATAAATGCCATCATGCGTGGGGGTTCCGGCTGTGACCAACTCGGCCAGATACGTACCGGCTCGCGCAAAAACTCCATTCTGCCTCCGTGTATTCCAGGTCCATTGCACCGATTTGAATAACTCAACGCATCGATTCGGCCCTGAGAAATGCACCAATGGCGTTAGCGGCTCCCCGCTGAGCGTGCGGATGCGCCAGCCTTCCAGCTCGACGCCCGCGCAGGTCGGCGAGGGTCTGAAGGGAGTCCCTTCTTCTGTGCTGAACGTAAACGTCACCTTGCCTCCGACAGAAAAGAGCGGCTCGAACGAACGCTGGCCCGTAGCGCTGACCTGAACCACGAGCTGGGTATCGAAGGCTCCATGATTGGCATACGATGTGGCGCTACTCCAAACCACGCAACAAAAAACGACCACAAGCAGGCTAGGCACTTTTATTTTCATCGTCTCCACCTTTCTCGCTATGACTCAAGATAGAGAGTGAGGCTCCGGTTATTCTCCGGTCAGAAACACTCCCATTCAGTTTTTCGTTCGTGCTTGAAATTTTTCCCATAGAGTTAGTATATCCGGGTTGGGCGACACCTTCAGAAAGAGCATGCGCATCTCCAAGTCTTCAAGATTTTCTGCAAGGCGCATCACGCCTTGATACGCTTTGTGTAAGAAACTATGCGCTTCCGGCTCTTTGGCGTTCACCATCAGTATTCGGTAATGGGTGAAGTGTGCCCGGTGGGTTTGAGGCATCGCTTGCGTTTGCTCTAAAAGGGCGAGCGCTTGCTGGGAGAGCTGCAAGGCCTTGCTGAATTCTTTTTGCTCCAAGTAAACGAGACTTTGCTGAGTCATACATTGGCTTTCAAGCGGCTTGATGCGCAGCTCTTCTGCCATGTGCCGTGCCTGCTCAAACCACTGAAGCGCTTCAGGGTATTGGCTTCGAGCAAGACAGAGAGTCCCCAACGCGTACAGTGAATAGCTCTCGCGCAGTTTGTCGCCGATCTTAATTTGGAGGGCGCGGGCTTCTTCGTAGTAGCGTAGTGCCAAGGGATATTCCCCCAAGCCTTGATGGGCTTCCCCCAGGCTATGTAGCGCAATGGCTTCCCAGACCCGATTACCCAAGTGTTGAGAGATCGCATAGGCTTTTTGAAAATACTCTAGCGCTTTTTGAGGTACGCCCAAGGCTTCATAGATGTCTCCTAAGCCTAACAATACTTGCCCTTCTTTGGCTCGATCACGAATATTCTTACAAAACGCCTGTGCTTTTTCGTAATGTTTTAGTGCCTTGTCGTATCGACCGAGTCGCAAAGAGAGACTGCCCAGGTTGTCGAGCGAGACCGTCTGCCCTCGTGCATCGCCGATGCTGTTGGAGAGTTCATACGATTGCTCATAGGTTTGCAAGGCAGTCGCATATTCTCCCAAATGTTGTCGCACGGCGCCGATGTTTCTTAGCGCGCTGGCTTCGACTACCTTGTCTCCAGTGGCATGCGCCACGTCGCAAGCACGCCGATAGCACTCCAGCGCTTGCTCGTAGCGACCCAAATGGTGATAGACAATGCCGATATTGTGGAGCGCGTTCGTGGCTTCCGTGCGGTTTGCGATCTCTTCGGCGAGCGTGGAGGCGCGCGTGTAGCAGTCGAGCGCCTGCGGATGCTCTCCTACGTGCCAATGGGCAGTTCCCAGGCTTTGCAGGGCGCGGGCTTCGAGCTGTCGGTCGTTCAACTTCTGAGCCAATTCAATCGCGGCACGGGCTTCCGTTTGGGCTTCGGCGTATTTCCCCAGCGCGATGGCCAGCCGCGCCTTCATAAGCTTGGCGTCAGCTATAAAGCTCTCGCTCTGGATTCCTTCGGCCCAACGGAACGCAGCGTCAATGGCCGTTGCTTGCTCCGCTCGCTGGCCCACGATCTCAAAGAGCTTCACGCGCAACGCCAATACTTCGAAGACCTGCTTTGTGAATTCCGAAGTGATGAGCGATTTTTCTAATTTCAATGTGTGAGAAAGTGTGAGGCCAAGAGCCGTGAGTTTGAGTCCTTCTTCGTTTTGATAGCGAGCGACGGCTTGTCGCAGAGCGAGAAGCGTATACTCAAACGCCTTGGCAGTGTGTTGACACTGAGAGAAGTGATACGAAAGGGCATTGTAGTGCTCGGCCAGACGGGCCGGGTAAAGCTCTTCGATCGTTTCTGCCACTTGATGATGCATCTGTTGCCGGCGGGGAGGGCTTGTCTCCGCGTAGAGCACTTCCCGGACTTTGTCGTGATTGAATTCATAATGCCCATTCTCCGCGACGATGAGCTGCGATTTTTCCAAGCGCTCGATGAGCGTGAGCACACCGGGTTGGCCAGAGGCTTTTTCTAAGAGCCGATAATCGAAGCGTCGCCCTGCAACGGATGCCAGAGTAAGCAATTCTTTCTCTTCTTCGTTCAGTCGGCCAAGACGCTTGATGATGATTTCTTTCACTTTGGTCGGGATAGAAAGTTCTTTATAGTTGGTCGTGATGGCGTCAATGTCGGTCGTCCAGACGCCTTCTTCGTTGACGCGCATCGAGCCCTCTTCGAAAAGCTCTTGCAAGACCGCTACCAAAAAAAAGGGATTTCCTTCGGTCTCTTGATGGAGCCGACGGCCAAGACGCTCGGCTATCAATGGCGAGACTTTGCCCATGTGCTCCAAAAGCGCTTGTGTTTCTAGAAGCGTCAGGCGAGCCAATTGAACGTAGTCGACTATATCTCGGCCTGTCTCATCGCGCAACGGTGCGAGGGGCGGCCTGGGCAGCTCATCGTGGCGATAGGTTCCTAACAGAACGATGGGAGCGCCGGCGATGCGCGGCGCGAGATACTGCAAAAAATCGAGTGTAGCCGAATCGCTCCAGTGCAGATCATCCAAACAGAGTACGAGCAATCTCTCGTGACTGAGTACTAACAACAATTGCGTCAGGGCTTCAAAGAGACGGTGGCGCTCTTGTTCGGGGGCCAACGTCGGATTTGTAGGAAGAGTTTTGAGTGTCAAGAACTCGGGAACGAGCTTGGCAATCTCGGCCAGCCAGAGTGCCGCGACCCCTTGAGTCGCTCGTTCGGAGATTTGTGAGAAGCTGCTGCGCAGCGCTTGGATGATCGGCTCGAAGGCCAATTTGACGACCAGGTCCGAGCAGCGCCCTTGCAGGATAAGCGCCTGATGCGGACGTGCCAGAGCGAGAAGTTCTTGGACAAAGCGGGTTTTCCCGATACCCGCTTCGCCGAAAACAAAGAGGGCATGTCCCTGGCCTGACGCCGCTTGCTGCAACCGATTCGCTGCGATCGAAATTTCTTTCGTGCGCCCGACGAAAGGAGTCCTTCCTAAGGAGTAAGGAATCGGATGGCGCTCCATGGCCAAGGGCGTATAGATTTGATCGATTCCGGGAAGATGGCGATCGAGAATTTGCTCATAGAGTGTCTTGGTTTCGAGCGAGGGCGCGACGCCGAGTTGGTTGCTCAGAACATCTCGGCACTGTTCGTATATTTTTAGAGCTTCAGCTTGATCACCCGAGAGATACGAATAGAGCATCAGTTGTCGATAGAGGCTTTCTCGATGAGCTTGTACGCGCAGCGCCTGGTGACAACGAGCAATAGCGCGGCGATACTGGCCTAGGCGCGCATGGCACTCTGCCAAATTGGCTAGCGCCTCCAAAAAAAATTCTTGCCATTTTTGCCTAGAATGTTCGGCCCACTCAGCGTAGCGATCTTCCGCGAGATAGTCCCCGTGCAGCAAGAGCAGAGCTGACTCATAGGCTACAATCGCTGGTTCAAATTGCTTCTGAGTTTGCAAGACACGGGCGTTTTCTTGTTGATGCGCAAACTCATCGACATCGATGCGACAAGCCGATTTAGGATTGAACGAGTAACCCTTCGAAGTGCTCAAAACGTACTGAGATTCTGAGGATTTTTTGAGCGACGGCTCCAAAAGTTTGCGAAGCTCGCTGAGGCGTCGATGAAGATTGGCCGTCGCTTTTTCGAGAGTGGTCTTATGGTCTTCGAGTTCCGGCCCCCAAAGGGTTTCGACCAATTGATCTGTAGTAAAAGTTTGACCCCACTGGCTGAGCAAGAGTTTGAGAATCGTATCGGCTTTGCCGATCTTATGCAGAGCCGATGTGATCTCTTCTTCATCTCGCCAGAGGCGAAACGGGCCGAGCAATTGAATGCGTAAACTCACTCATGAATTGTAATAGAGAGTTTTTGCTCAAGCCAACTGATCTTAAGTCTGGTGTGAAATTACTCGCGTCGATACGGTTGCCCGCTGTGCTTGGGAAACCGCGCATGGCCGATCGCAACCGCAACGACAATCAGCGTCGCGAGATAGGGAAGCATTTTTACGAAGTTATGAAAACCGAAAGGCAGGCAGGGTTTCAATTCGTGTACAGTGTCCAGCCAGAGAGCGAGCGTATCAAAAATACCAAAGAGAAAGCCGCCCAAAAGAGCCAACAATGGATTTAAGCCGCTGAAGACGACGTTGGCGAGCGCGATGAAGCCGCGCCCGGCTGAAAGTTCTTTGGTAATCGTGCTCAGCCAGTCGATGCTAAGATACGCTCCAGCCAGCCCGGCGAGCGAGGCTCCATAAATCGTAGCGAAGAAGCGCGTGCGCTCGACGGAGATGCCCGCGACGTCGGTTGCTTCGGGATTTTCTCCGACGGCCTTCACGCGCAACCCCAACACGGTCTTGTTGAGCAAATACCAAGTCAACACCGCAATGAGGAGCGTTGCCGGAATGAGTGGGCTGATCTCGCCCAGCGGCGTATGCAATGCCGGTATGCGGGCGGCTGCCGGAGCTTGGTGATACCCTGCCGTATGCCAGACCGCCATAATACCGAAGGCAACAAACCCCAAGGCAAAAAGATTGATGCCGATACCGCTGATCACTTGGTCGCCCTTAAGAGTAATAGAAATTATCCCGTGCAACAAGCCAATCAGCGCACCTGTGCCTAACCCCGCCAAGAGACCGATCCAAGGGCTTGACGAAACTTCTCCGGCCCACAACGCAATAAAAGCGCTCATCAGCAAAATGCCTTCCAGGCCGATGTTGACGATGCCCGACTTTTCGGTAAAAACTTCGCCGATGCTGGTGAGGGTGATGGGCACCATCGCGATGAGTGCGAGCCTTAACAAATCGACAAAAGAGACGCTGAGCAGCCCAACAAATCCAAAAAAATCAATCACACATTCTTGCATTGCAAAACCTCACGAAGTTGTTCGCTTGATACGTCGCATACGGATACGCTGGAAGAATTGGCGCAACAGCGAGAATAGTTTCACCACAGCTCCCAATAGTGCTGGGAAAATTTTCAGTATTTCAGGAACGGCTAAGGCCAAAATAATCGCTCCTTGCACGACGCGGGTCATCTCCAACGGAACTTGCGCGTTGATCTGCATGTTGTTTGAGCCCGCCGAGAGCCCGCCCATGAAGATCGCCGCGCCAATGATGCCAATCGGATGGTTGCGGCCGATGAGCGCGACGGCGATTCCATCAAAGCCCAAGCTCATCACGTTGGAAAGGTCTTGATAGAGCGCATAGGTTGGGGGCCGCCCCAAGACTTGGCATGCCCCGGCCAGCCCTGCTGCAAAGCCTCCCAGAACAAAAGAGGAAACCATTGTGCGCGTTGGCTTGATCCCGCCGTAGCGCGAGGCATCGGGGTTTAGACCCACGGAGCGAATTTCATAGCCGAGCGTCGTGTGCCATAAAATCCAGTAGACAATCAACGCGAAGAGAATACTAATCACCAACGCCAGCGTCAGGTCCGTCGTCGGAAAGGGCAAGAGTCGTGCTGTCGGCGCAACGCCGATGGATTTTTCGGCACGAACCGGGTCCACCAAGGCGGTCGCAACCAAGAAGTAGACCAAAAAACGCGCTACCCAATTGAGCATAATCGTAGAAATCACTTCGTGTACGCCGCGCGTTGCTTTTAAGAGACCGACGGGCAAGCTCCAGAGCGCTCCGGCGATCATGGCAAATAGAATTGAGACGAAGACATGCAGCCCCGGCGGCAGCGAGAAGAGGCTGGCGGCGACGGCGGCCATCGCGCCCATATAGACTTGCCCTTCTGCCCCAATGTTGAAAAGACCGGCACGAATGCCAATCGCAAACGCGAGCCCTGTCAAAATTAGCGGGGTCGCATTGGTGAGCGTGAGAGCAATATCATAGATGCCGTAAATGACGCCGCTCGCTTTGCAGGCTTCAATGCCTTCTTGGAATAAACATCCTACAGCACGCGCAATCGCATCAAAATTTCCAATCGCACCCTGAAAGAGCGCGCTGTACGCTTTTATGGGGTCGAATTTCCACAAAAGCATCAAGACAGCGCCAATGGCAAAGCCTAAAAGTGCCGCGAACAAGGCTTCGACCAAAGGCTTAATCTTGATAAAAATAGCTATTATAACGGATTTTGACTTTGCTAAAATTGGTTTTAGTTTAGTCGAAACTATTTTAAGTTTATTGGCAATTTGAGTTTTCATCGCGCCGCCCCACCTACCGGCGTGGCCGGCGCATTTACTCCGCCCATCATCAAGCCAATGCGTTCGCGGTCTAGCTCTTCGGGTTTGGCGATGCCCATGAACTTGCCCTCGTAAATAACGGCAATGCGATCGCTGAGCTGAAAAATTTCTTCCAAGTCGGCCGAGACGAGCAAGACGGCTTTACCCTGATCGCGCAATCGGACCAACTGATCGCGAATATATTGCGTCGCTTGTATGTCCAAACCGCGCGTCAGCTGAGCCGCGACGACCAGACTCGGATTTTTGTCGAACTCGCGAGCGCAGACCAATTTTTGTTGGTTGCCCCCGCTCAAACTGCGGGCCGGCACCTTCACATCCGAAGCAACAATTGAAAATTTCTTGATGAGCTCTCGGGTATGCTCGCCCACCTTGCCCCATAAAATTTTCCCCCAAAATCCCTTAAAGCGTTTTTCACGGTGAATACCCAGAATACTGTTTTCAGACAGTGAAAAATCTAAGACCATGCCAATGCGTCGGCGGTCTTCGGGCACGTGAGCCAGGCCTCGTTGATAAAGCTGGCGCGGGCCTAGCCCGGCGATATTGCTGCCGTTCACAATAATGTCTCCACTCTCTCTTTCGCGCAATCCGGTGATGGCTTCGACCAGTTCGGTCTGCCCATTGCCCTCCACGCCCGCGATGCCCAAAATTTCTCCGGCGTGTACTTCTAACGAGAGATTTTCAATCGAGCGAAATCCGGACGGGTCTGTTACGGAAAGATTCGAAATTTTCAGAATCGGCGCCCCGGGCTGAGCGGGCGTTTTCTCGATAGACGGCAAAACATCGTGGCCGACCATCATGCGTGCCAAAATTCCCGGCGTCGCGTCTTTGGTCTCGATTTGGCCTGCGTTGTGGCCTTGGCGTAAGACGGTGACGCGATCGGTGACGTCCAAAATTTCTTTGAGTTTGTGCGTAATAATAATAATCGACTTGCTGGCATCGCGCAGCACTCGGAGTGTTTTGAAAAAATCGTGAACTTCGATGGGAGTCAGCACGGCGGTCGGCTCATCTAGAATTAAGATATCCACAGCGCGATAGAGCATCTTGATAATTTCGACACGCTGCTGCACGCCGACGGCGAGCGATTCGGTGATGGCATCGAGAGGCACGCTGAGGCCGCCCTCTTGCATTACGGTTTCGACATGCTTTCTGGCTTTATTGAGATTAAGAGAAGAAAAAAGTCGGCTGCCCTCTTGGCCTAATAAAATATTTTCAAGTGCCGTAAACGTAGGCACCAGCGCAAAATGCTGATGCACCATGCCGATGCCCGATCGGAGCGCATCCGCGGGGTTGCGAAAGTGTCTTGGCTGGCCATTGATCAGCATATGGCCTTGCGTGGGCTTGAGTAGCCCGGAAAGAATTTTCGTGAGCGTCGATTTACCGGCGCCGTTCTCCCCAAGCAATCCGTGAATTTCACCCCGGCGCAAGTCAAAATTGACGCCTTTAAGAGCCACCGTACCGTCGGGGTAGGTCTTCTCGATCGTCTGCATTTGTACTGCTAAAGTTTCAGACATAGTTAGTTTTCGGAGTAAAGAAAATTTGTAGGGGCGCACAGCCGCGCGCCCCTACATACGTGCACATGCGATCAGATTAGAAATCGGTGCGACACTTTTCGATCGTGGCCCTGTCCTGTGCCAAGGGCGCTTTTAGCGCGCCGCTTCTGAGTTGCTTTTCGAGTTCTTCAGCAGCCGCGAAGACGCTTGCGGGAACCGAAGCGCGCATCGCCTTGACTTTGTTGACGATCTTGTCTTTGTCTTCGGCCTTGACCGTGCCGGCCTTGATGCCGATCTGCAAGAAGGTTTCCAAATCTTCGACCTTGCTGAGCGCAATGCCGCCCTCGTTCAAGCCGAGTTCGAGAATACCGCCCTTGAAGGTGCCTTCTTTGGCTTGCTTGGCTGCCGTGAAGACGCCTTGATCGACGCGCTTCATCATGCTGGTCAAGATGAAGCCAGGCTTAATATAATCTTGGTCGGCATCGACGCCGATCGCAAACGGCGGGCCCTGGTCTTTGCCGGCGGCCTTGGCCTTGGCTTCAACGGCCTCAAAAATGCCCAAGCCCGTCGCGCCGGCGACGTTGTAGACCATAATCGCGCCTTGATTGAGCATAATTTCCGTAGCAGCCTTGCCCTTGGCCGGGTCGCCGAACGAGCCGGTGTAATTAAACAGAACTTTTACAGAATCTTTGTTCACTTTCAGTCTCTGGGTAAGAGCCCAGTTGACGCCGAAGCGATAGCCGCACTCGAACTTCCAGAGCACCGGAATTTCGATGCCGAGCACGACGCCGACCGAAGAAGCCCTGTTTTCAGTGGCAAGCACAGCACCCAAAGCGCCGACGAGCGCACTGCCCTCTTGTTCTCTGAAGAGTACCGCGAGCACGTTCTTCTTGTCCGGGATGAAACCGTCGATGATGCCGAAGTTTTGATTGGGGAATTCAACGGCTACTGTATTCACCGCGTCGGTGAGCAAGAAGCCGATGCCGACAATGACCGTGCAGGTACTGCGGCGAGCCAAATTGCGCAAGTTGGGCAAATAGTCTTGCTCGGACTTGCTCTGCACTTCGACCAGCGCGGCCGCGTGTCCGGCCTTGACGGCATTGTCGCCGCCGAGCGCCGCCATATCGTTGAACGAAAGATCGCCGCGACCGCCAATATCATACACAATACAAAGTTCGGTCTTCTGTTGAGCCGTCAATTGATTGATCGAAACCACTCCGACGAGCGCCAACACGGCAATGCTGACTGCAAGAACCCTGGCCAGGGTGTTCATTTACAATCCTCCTTGTAGGACTTTTGAAATTCTAAATCACTTTTTCCGAAAATCTTCCGCCGCCCATTTTGTTTAATCCCTTCTGCTCTTGTTTTACTCTATCACCTCCTCCTGTGATGGTCTATTTGTCTAATTCTGAACGCCATTTTTTTAGCTCTTCTTGAGTTATTACTTTGGGCACTTGTATTTTGTTGGAGCGAATGAGCTGTTCCAACAAGTCAACCATACTCCAAATATAAGTGGGCAGGCTCTCGCGCATCTGCTTTACTTTAGCGTAAATCGAATTGCGATCGCTGGCTTTGACGGTTCCGGCTTTAATGCCCAGCTCCAAAAAAGTTTGTAAATCGTCGAGCCGACTGATCGAAATTCCACGATCAGTCAACCCTAACTCCAAGATGCCGCCCCGGAATTTGCCTTCTTTGGAGAGCTTGGCGGCAATCAGAACGCCTTGATCGACTCGCTTAATCATGCTGGCAATAATAAACCCCGGCTTCAGATAATCTTGGTTGGCGTCCACGCCAATACCGAAGGGCGGGCCCATCTCTCTCTTAGCAGATTTGGCCTTGGCTTCGGTTGCTTCAAAAATACCCAGCCCGGTCGCCCCCGCGACATTATAGACCGCGATCGCGCCCTGATTGAGCTGCACTTCGGTGGCGCTCTTGCCTTTGGCCGGATCGTTAAACGTTCCGGTGTAGTTCCATAACACTTTGGGGCCAGCCAATTGAGCATTGCCAAGCGCGGCGCGCATCATATCGCGAGCCCAGCGCACGCCCCATTTGTAGCCGATTTCAAACTTCCATAAGACGGGAATTTCGAGCCCTAAAATCAGACCCACGGCAGGCGCCTTGTTCTCAATCGCAATGAGTGACGCGAGCGCACCGACCAGCGCACTGCCCTCGTTCTCTTTGAATAAGACGCTCAAGACGTTCTTCTTGGTGTCAAGAAATCCATCGATCAGTCCGTAATTTTGTTTAGGGAATTCATCCGCGACGGTCTTGACCGCATCGGTGAGCAAGAAGCCGACGGCGACAATCAGCACACAATCGCCCGCGCGCGAAAGATTGCGCAAATTGGGCAAATAGTCCGATTCGGATTTGCTCTGCGCTTCGACGACTTGGGCAGCGATGCCCGCCTTGACAACGGCCTCGCCGCCCAGGGCAGCCATATCGTTAAAAGAGAGATCGCCCCGGCCGCCAATATCATAAACAATGCACATCTTGTTTTTTGCGGCTTGGGCACTAGATGAGTTTTCAGCGAAAGTGATGCCGATACAAAGCGTGAACAGACCAAGACCACTGACGAGCAGAGACTTCATGAGACGACTCATGGACAGGCTTCCTCCCCCTCGGATTGTCCCATTCAAGAAGTTCTTTTTGTCTTGACTCGGCCTCCTGCAGATTGACGGCTTTTTACGAAAACCTCGTTTTAGATCGCTGATCTAGGATACAGGATAGAGGGGGCTTGGGTCAAATTCGAGATTTGGAATATGAACTCAAAGAGATGTTGAAACAGAGTAGCTGGGCTGCCAAGCCAACTCTTCTGGGCAGCCCAGTGTAGCTCTGAGGGGAATGGGGAGAGACAGCTCGCGTTACATAAAAATTTGTGTTTTATGACTGCTTACGGGTTGCTTCCAATTCGATCAAGACTTTGACCTCATCTCCCACAGCCCAGCCACCGGCTTCAAGAGCCAAATTCCAAGTAAGGCCAAACTCTTTTCGGTTTAGTACAGCCTGGACGCTAAATCCCCATCTCTGGTTACCCCACGGGTCTTGAATCGGCCCGACACTCGTCACGTCGAGCACAATTTCACGCGTGATATTTTTGATCTTCAAGTCTCCGATAAGGCTGAAACGACCCTTCTCGATAGATTCGATACGCTTGCTCTTGAAGGTCAATGTCGGGTAGTTATGGACGTCAAAAAAATCCGGAGAGCGCAGGTGTTCGTCGCGCTTGGCATCGTGAGATTCTAGGCTTGCCACATCCACGCTGCCCTCAATGCGCGATCGCTCAGGCTGTGCTTCGTTGAACAGCAGTGTACCGTTGAATTGGGTGAAGCGTCCGCGCACGGTCGAGATCATCAGGTGGCGTATTGAGAATTCGAGTACTGTATGCCCCGGGTCGATAATCCATTCAGTGGTTGTAAGAGTTGGGGTTGCGGCTGTTGCGAGGTTTGTCATGGTTAAAAGTCTCCTTCTAGTTGTTATTGATTCGTATGGCAACCGATTCGTTCTTAAACATTATACAGACCT
>Ga0247727_10007090_pt1 | contig 21589 bp, 26 predicted proteins | sample WisWelCaveWW1625_FD_202498 | JGI IMG/M metagenome (GOLD analysis project Ga0247727, IMG submission 202498) | Biofilm microbial communities from Wishing Well Cave, Virginia, United States - WW16-25 | ecosystem: Environmental > Aquatic > Deep subsurface > Groundwater > Cave microbial mat | place... | reverse complement strand
GTTGTCGATGCTGATCCCTCGCATTCCTGCCATGGGGATTAATTTGTACAGCCAGATCGGTATGATTTTGCTGCTGGGTTTGGTGACAAAGAACGGCATTTTGCTGGTGGATTTCGCCAATCAAGAAGTGGAGAAGGGTAAATCGCCCTTGGAAGCGATGATTGCTGCCGGACGCGTGCGGTTTAGGCTAATTCTTATGACCGCGGTGTCGACAATCGCGGGCGCTTTACCCATCGCGCTTGGATTTGGGGCCGGCGCTGAGAGTCGAAGGCCATTAGGGATCGCGACGCTTGGAGGCATGGCTACCAGCACGTTTTTGACGCTGTTTGTGATCCCGGTGATCTATGTGTTATTCAGCCGTTTGATCGATGGTTTCAAGCGCGCTCGTTGGCCTGGAATTCGGCGCTCGCCGTTTGGAAACGGCCGGATGAGCCTTCCTCAAGAACCTTCGCTGGGTCCTTCAACGAGATTGCCATGAAGAGGCGGCGATTATTTTTTGGGCTTCTTTTGTTATGCGCAGCGGGCTGCGCGATAGGGCCTGGGTATCAACGTCCCGCTGTGGAAGCGCCGGCCGCTTGGAAAGCGTCCGAAAGTTCTGTGAACTGGAAAGAGGCATCCCCAAACGATGCGGTGCCTACGGGAGAGTGGTGGGTGATCTTCGGTGATACTGAGTTGAACGAGCTGCAGACTAAGGCGCTTGCGGCAAACTTGGATATTCAGGCTGCGTTTGCGCGCGTGACTCAGGCTAGGGCGGTGGCGCGCCAAGCTGTCGCTGGGGGACTGCCTTCTGTTGAAGCGACGCCGGCGTACAGCCATTATCAAAGGACTCGCAGTAGTTTTGGCGGCAGCGGAACTTTTGCCGGTGATACGTACCAAATTCCCTTCGATATCAGCTACGAGCTTGATCTTTGGGGCAGGGTGCGGCGTGGTTTTGAGGCGGCTCATGCTCAAGCTCAGGCTTCGGAGGCGGCCTATCGGACGGTATTGCTGTCGCTTAGAGCCGAGGTGGCCCGCGCTTACTTTTTGTTGCGCACTTTTGATAGCGAAATGCAGACGCTCGAACAGGCTATTAGCCTTCGCCGCGATGCGTTGGATCTGGTGACCCAGCGCATGCAGGCCGGCATTGTGAACGAGTTGGACGTTGCCCGCGCAAAAACAGAGCTTGCCTCCGCAGAGGAGAACGCTATTGATTTGCGCAGGCGACGCGCTGAGTTGGAGAACGGTCTTGCGGTTTTATGCGGCGAGCCGGCATCCAGCTTCTCGTTGCCGGTTCGTCCGCTGCTCTTGGAAATACCGCAAGTACCTGCGGGCCTGCCTTCAGAACTATTGGAGCGCCGGCCGGATGTCGCGAAAGCAGAGCGCGAGCTCATGGCTGCCAATGCGCGCATTGGGGTGGCTATGGCCGCGTTTTTTCCCGTGGTGCGGTTGACCGGTTCCGGCGGTTTTGAGAGCGCCGAAATCGATAGCCTTTTTGAGCAGGACAGCCGCACCTGGTCGCTGGGGCCAAGCGTTTCGATCCCTCTTTTCTCAGGGGGCCGAGCCAAATCCAATTTGCAGGCCGCCAAAGCCCAATTTGAAGAGGTCGCCGCCCTTTACCGGCAGCAGGTGCTGGTGGCTTTTTGCGAGGTTGAGGATGCTTTAGTGAACCTGCGGTTGCGGGCCGAGCAGGCACAAACGCACCAGCGCGCGCTTGATTCGTCCCGACAGGCCGCTGAATTATCGAGCACGCGTTACAAGCAGGGTTTGGTCAATTACCTGGAAGTAGTCGATGCCGAGCGATCGCGGCTTCAAGCTGAGCGTGAAGCGGTGAATTTGTTGAGCTATCGGCTCGTTTCGACCGTGCTGTTGATCAAGGCGCTCGGCGGTTCTTGGGAGCCGGCGTCGGCTCCGACTTCTTCCCCCTAATATCCGCATCTGATGAACCCATAGGGCCGCCAGGCTCTTTTGCTGTATAATTATCCTCGCTAACTTCTCTATTAATAGGTAGTTAAAAGGTATATGAGGTGAAAATGTCGGTAGAAATAGAAACAAATGCCGCGGGATTAAAGCAAAAAACAAATGAGCGTTATAGTTTTCTCTGGAACCGTCACGATGCCGAAAAAACGCCGGAAGAATTTCACTATGACCGCATGAGCCGGCTATTACCGGCCGGGCACTTGATCGGTCGTATTTTGGATGCTGGGTGCGGGCAGGGGATCGATAGCTTTCGCATGGCTGAGCGAACCAATGGCTCGGTCGTGAGCATGGATCTGAGCGAAGGCGGCGCTGCGGTTACTCGGCAGCGCACCCAGCATCTGGCGAACGTTCACGTTCTTCGGGGTGATGTCGAGCGGTTGCCGTTAATCGATGGGCAGTTTGACTTCGTTTATTCTTATGGCGTTCTTCATCACACGCCGCATCCGGAAAAAGGATTGTCCGAGCTTGTTCGTGTGCTCAAGCCAGGCGGCTTGCTGGCTATTTACTTGTATGAAGATTTTCAAGGCCGCAGCGCTATCGAACGCGCGCTGCTGAAGCTGATTAACGGCTTGCGCGGCGTCACTGTGGCGATGGCCCCGCGACAGCTCTACCGGCTCTGCTTGGCAGGCTCGCCTGTCGTGTATGTCGTGTTGACCTTGCCCGCTAAATTTTTGAAGCTGCTTGGATTCGAGAAACTCAGCCGCCGCATTCCGTACCATCATGGCACAGGGCCATTCAGCATGGCTGCGGATTTATATGATCGTTTCGCCGCTCCGATCGAAAAGCGCTATAGCCGCGCCATTATTGAGAAATGGCTCCGAGGCTACGGCTTGCAGGGGGTAAATGTGGCTTTCATGCGTGGCTGGGTTGGGCACGGCAGGAAACCGACAAAGTAGAAGCGAAGCGAGCCCAATGTCGTTGAAGCGACTGACAAAGCCACGATTCCTTTTCGTTTATCCGGTTGTTATTGCGCTCTTTCTTACGGCGCATGTGAGCGAAAAATCTTTGGCCAGCGGTATTGTGCTTGTCATTCTAGGAGAAGCTTTGAGGCTATGGGCAAACGGCCACGTCGGGCATGTGAAGGTTAATTCAACGATCAAAAGGCCTGGAGAAAAGAAAATCGGGCGCCTCATGACAGCCGGGCCTTATGCTTTTGTCCGCCATCCGCTTTACTTGGGAACATTGGTAGCTGGATCGGGATTCTGCCTTATGGTTCGCAGCGGTTGGCTCACGCTCGCAGCATTGGCGGCGTTTGCGGCGACGTATCGAAAGAAAATGGCGCAAGAAGAACGCTTGTTGCATGACGAATGTGGCGCGTCCTATGAACAGTACGCACAATTGGTTCCCCAGCTGCTTCCGAGCGGATATCGTTACCCGCATAGAGAAGGCGCGTGGACGTGGCGTGGAATCGCCGCCAGCAAAGAATGGAAAAGCGCGCTATGGGTGCTCGCCGCTATGATTCTTATCTATTTTTGGGAGGAGTCGGTGCAGGAACAAGAGTGGCTCTTTTCTGAGCGCCAAGGTTATCGATTTTTCTTGCTTGGGGTTCTCATACTTTTAGTTTTGTTGGATGGGATCTCAGAGTTAGTCTTGCGTCGAAAGAGATTGGCATAAGGAGGGCTTCAATGCAATACATCGACATTGGCAAGGAGAATTCGGGCACCATCAAGCTCTACTACGAAGACCACGGCACCGGCAAACCGGTGGTGCTGATCCACGGCTGGCCCTTAAGCGGCCGTTCTTGGGAGAAGCAAGTTCCAGTGCTGCTCGAGGCAGGCTACCGCGTCATCACGTACGACCGCAGAGGATTCGGCGAATCCAGTAAGCCGACATCAGGCTACGATTACGACACCTTCGCCAAGGATTTGCAGCAGCTCATGAAGACGCTCGACCTGCGTGATGTTGCATTGGTTGGTTTTTCGATGGGTGGCGGCGAGGTGGCTCGCTACCTTGGAACTTATGGGTCCGAGCGTGTGAGTAAGGCGGTCTTTATTGCCGCGATTCCACCCTTCCTGCTGAAGACGCCAGGCAATTCTACAGGTGTGGATGGCAGTGTTTTCGAGGGCATCAAGAAGGCCATCGCCGCGGATCGTTTGGCGTTCTTGTCTAAATTCTTCTCGGATTTCTACAATGTTGACGTTTTGGGCGGCAAATTGATCAGCGAGCAGGTTGTCCAGTCGAGTTGGAACATCGCGGCGGGCGCCTCTGCCAAGGGCAGTCTGGATTGTGTTTCAGCTTGGCTGACTGACTTCCGAAAGGATCTTGCGCGCATTGACATCCCCACGCTGGTCATTCACGGTGATGCCGACAGAATTCTTCCTCTTGCTGCCACGGGGATTCCTTTACAGAAAGCTGTCAAGGCAAGCCGACTCGCCGTAGTGGCGGGCGCACCCCATGGCCTGACCTGGACTCATGCCGAGAAAGTCAACCGCGAGCTGTTGAGCTTTCTCGGGCAGAAATCTCAATCGGCACCGAAGCTCGCCACCGCTAACACCAAGAGAAAGTAACACATCGCTGGTGAGCTTCATTGAGAAGCTGGGTTCGATCGGCAAGAAGGAATGAGCGGATGAAGATTATAAGAGAAGTATTGAAGCTTCAAGAACTCAATGAAATGGCTGTTGGGCTATTTGGCGATATGGTCAAGGCGGTGGTGGATATTGACCGGCAGCTTGTGGCGGTTAATGCGGAGCTTCATTCGGATTTGGAGGCTCTGCTTCTTGAGGATGGTTCTGAGCAAAAGAACTTATGGGGAATCAATCTTTACCCTGAATTGCGGGATGATCAGTTTATTGAATTCGATTCGATGATCAATATGCGTCCATCTCAGGGCAACAGAAGCCGCGGCGTCGATTCGGAAGATATCCGTAAGAAGATAGTTGCCGTTATTGAGAAAAGAATTGTCGGATGAGCGTTCTGCATAGAGATCTGGCCGCAGGGCGTTGGAGCAAGCTGCCGTTTATCGAGCAAATGGCCAATATCGCCAGCGAGGTGGAACGCACGCTGAGTTGGCGCCTTAAAAAGAATCCGGCTTATTCAGAGAGGGCATTTGAACGCGCTTTGGAGCTGCTGGATCTGACGCTGGCTAGCACCGAAAATCGGATGCGCCTTAAAGAACTGGCTCGCTTACGCGAAACAATGGTCGATTATTTTGCCGGCGAAAATGAGTATTCATCCACGGAAGAATCTTGGAGAAGGTATTTCTCCGCATTCACTTATGCCGCCAGGAGAAAATATTGATGAAAATACTTCTTCCCATGATGTTAGCAGCTCTTAGATGATCACGGGTGAGAAATAGGTCAATGTGTCCTCGAAATTCCGGCGAGGAAATTATGCCGCTTCATTACGTTCAACAGGGAACAGGCACGCCGTTCGTGCTGCTGCACGCCTTTCCACTATCCAGCGCCATGTGGACGCGCGATGCGGCGCACTTCGCAAGCCTGGCTCGCGTCATTACACCCGATCTTCCAGGGCTCAACGGCTCATCGCGTCAGCCGCAGCCATCGATCCCTGCCATGGCGCAGGCGGTGGCGGAGCTGCTGGATACCCTTAGAATCCAGGAGCCGGTCATCATTGCCGGGCTGTCGATGGGAGGATATGTGGCCTTGGAGTTCGTAAGGCAATTTTCTCAAAGGGTCAAGGCGCTGGGACTCTTCTCCACAAAGGCCGCTGCGGATTCACCGGAACAGCGTGAGGGCCGCTTAAAGTTAATCGAGCGCCTCCGCCGCGAAGGTCTTGATGTCCTACTGCAGGCCACGCTCCCCAAACTGGTGGGCGCGACTACAACGGCCCGGCGGCCTGCGGTCATTGCGGAGATTGAAGGGTACATTCGCGCCGTTGACTGCGAGGGAGTGATCGATTCGGTGCGCGCGATGGCTGAGCGAAGAGACTCACAGCCGTTATTGCCCACGCTTTCCTATCCGACGCTGATTATCTCAGGGGCTGAAGATGCGTTGATTTCTCCGAAGGAGAGCGAGGTGATGGCGCAGGCCATCCCGGGCGCAGAGTTAAAGGTTATTCCAGAGGCCGGGCATTTGGTCAATCTCGAAGTGCCGGGAGTCTTTCAAGACATCGTGGCATCGCGGGTGCGGCAGGTTATCGAAGTCAAACGATGAACAAGAAGTATGTTCCAGGGAAGGTCTATTATCCGGAGTGCTTTGGGATCGTCCGAGATGCATGAGTTGACTCTTCTTCAAGATATGGCAGTCGTCATGGCGATCAGCGCGGCCGTGGTGGTTTTGTTTTATCGGCTTCGTTTGCCGGTTGTTTTAGGCTATATCGTCGCGGGCATTATCATTGGCCCGCACACCCCGCCGTTTCCGCTTGTCCGAGACATGGAAAGCGTCAAGACGCTCTCAGAACTGGGTGTTATTTTTTTGTTGTTTGGCATCGGCTTGGAATTCAGCTTCACAAAACTTCTCAAGGTTGGGGTCGTGTCTTTCATCGCGGCTACAATCGAAATTTTGTTGATGCTTGGGGTGGGCTTTCTCCTTGGCCGTCTATTTGGATGGAACCGGATGGATAGCATTTTTCTGGGGGCTATCTTGTCTATCTCGAGCACTACGATCATTGCGAAAGTGCTCCTGGAAATGGGGAAATTAAATGAAGTGTTTGCTCAGGTTATTCTGGGCATTCTCGTGATCGAAGATATTCTTGCCATTATTATTATTGCATTGCTGTCTGGATTCGCATCCACAGGCGGGCTCACATTAAGCGCAGCGGGTATAGCGGCTATCCGAGTTATAGTGTTCATTGCGGGTACCCTGCTTTTAGGACGATGGGTGGTACCGCGTATCTTGCAGTACCTGGAACGCTACCAAAGCGGTGAATTGCTGGGAGTAACCGTATTGGGTATTTGCTTTGGGGTTTCGCTGTTAGCCGCGCAATTGGGATTTTCGGTGGCATTAGGCGCGTTCTTGATTGGAGCGGTTATGGCTGAAACTCCACAGGCCCAGGCAATTATTCATCGGATAGAGCCAATTAGAGACATGTTTACGGCTATTTTCTTCGTTTCCGTCGGCATGTTGCTTGAGCCAAAACTGCTCATCGATTTCGCCTGGCCGATTGCCATTGTCACTGTCGTTACCATCGTTGGTAAGGTTGCCAGCTGCTCTTTTGCGACACTTCTGACCGGCCATAACCCCTATGTCGCTCTGCAGGTGGGGCTTGGTTTGGCGCAGATTGGCGAATTCTCTTTTATTATCGCCAGGCTTGGGGAGACAACACAGGTCACCAGCAGCTTTCTTTATCCTCTTGCCGTTTCTGTGTCCGTGCTAACCACGCTCACCACGCCGCTGTTGATGCGCCAGGTAGAGGGTATTTCCGGACTGTTGGTGCGCCTTTCGCCAAAGCGATTGTTTCCAGGCCGGTTTCATTGAGCAACGCAGAATGATCCCTATTCGCCGTCTTAACCATGCGGTGCTTTTCGTGGCGCAGCTAGAAAGGGCCGTCGCGTTTTATCGTGATATTTTTGGATTCAAGATGGTCGCGCGTGAAGGCCCGATGGCGTTTTTTAGGGCGGGCCGATCTGAAAACCATCACGACCTTGGCCTGCTTGAATTAGGGCCCAGTGCCCAGCGTCCCGGCAGAGCGAATATCGGGCTTTATCATTTAGCTTGGGAACTGTCCACTATCGAGGAGCTTGCAACGGCTCGAGAGGAACTGATCAAGGCAGGAGCTTTCACGGGCAAGAGCGATCACGGAGCCACTAAGTCCATTTACGGCGCCGATCCTGACGGCCACGAGTTTGAGCTGATGGTATTGCTGCCTAAAGCCGAATGGGGACGCTATGAGTCTCAGGCCCCTGTGATGCCGCTGGATTGGCAGAAAGAACTGCGAAGAAACAAGCAATGAGGAAGCTCTATTGTCCCGTAGCAGCGCTCCTACACGAGGAAGGTGATGATGAGAAGACTTCTTATCGTATCCGTGTCGTTGCTCGTCACGAACACGGCGTTCGCGCAAGCGAAGAACTATCCGCCGGCGAAAGTCAGCTTTAATGATTTCAAGGAACTAGTCGCGACCGTTGAACCGCATAGAGCAGAGCGGCTGGTAGATCTTGATACTTTTTTGAAGATGAGCAAGGAGCCGGGTGCGATCATCTTTGATTCCCGTTCGGATTTTCGCTACAACCGTATCCATGTCAAGGGAGCCAGGCATTTGAGCTTCACGGATTTCACCCAGGACAATCTGCAGAAAGTCATCCCAGGTTTTGGTACCAAGATCTTGATCTATTGCAACAACAACTTTGATGGCAATCAGACGGATTTTACCTCAAAAATTGCCACGCCTGGCGCTGTGCTATCTGGAGATGGTTTGACTTCGCAATTTCAGGTTCAAGAAAAGCCAATCATGATGGCGCTCAATATTCCGACGTATGTCAATCTGTATGGGTATGGTTATCGCAACGTTTACGAGCTTGATGAGCTCGTGCATGTTGACGACCCACGGATCGAATTCGAAGGGAGCATCGTTGGGAAATCCGGGAACAGATGACATCATTCGCGAATGATTAAGTCCATGTTTCTACAAACGTATGGCTGACCGATGGTTTCAGTACTACGAGATAGTTATTGGGCTGCTCAAGAAATTGCACGATGAATGCGCATGAGTTCGAAGGCACTCTGATATTGGAAAAGCTTGCGCGAATCGACAAGGTCGACGAGTTTATGGAGGCGATCGATTCTGAGGATATCCAGCAAGCCAAATCGCTCATGAAGAGCGCCGGCATAGATGACGAAACAATCGCCATCGTCCTCAGGAAGATAGTAGATCCGGATGATAGCCATTAGCTAAATGTCTGTACCTACATTGGGAGATGAAAATCATGTCAACAAATACCATTCGGCTTCACCGTGTGCTTCGCGCGACTCCTGAGAGAGTTTATCGGGCGTTCCTAGATGCAGACGCAATGGTCAAATGGCTTCCGCCAAATGGATTCACCGCCAAGGTTCACCGCTTGGATGCCAAGGTCGGCGGTGAGCACAAGATGTCGTTCACGAATTTTTCAACCGGTAGCAGCCACTCGTTCGGCGGTACGTATCTGGAACTGGTGCCGCACGAACGCCTTCGCTATACCGATAAATTCGATGACGCGAACCTGCCGGGGGAAATGCAGGTGACGGTAACCTTGAAGAAGGTATCGGTAGGAACCGAATTGAACATTGTGCAAGAGGGCGTGCCCGCTGTCATTCCGCCCGAAGCGTGCTATCTCGGCTGGCAGGAATCGCTTATTCTTCTGGCGAAACTTGTCGAGCCCGAGATACCTGATTAGCGAAGGACCACGACTTATGCGAACGGTATGGATTCAATCCTATGGCTGACCCTTGGTGGCGCTCCTACACGACGTCTTACAAACAAAGGAGGGCACGATGCGTGAAGGTCTTGTTGCGGTGGCGATAGCGGTGGTTGTTGGTTTTGCTGGAATCGCTTTAGCGGCGGATCCGCTTGAGGTGGCGCCGGAGATGTACAAGAAGAATTTCGAAAATGAGCGTACGCGGGTGATGACAGTGACGTTTGCTCTAGGACAGAGCATCCCGGAACATTCCCACCCGGATCACTTTGCCTATGTATTGGAAACCGGCACGCTCAAGATCACGAAGCCGACCGGTGAGATCGCTGAGATCAGCCCGAAAGTGGGCGACGTGGTGTGGATTCCCGCCGAAACTCACTCAGCGGTCAATATCGGTTCCACCCCGGTTAAGCTTCTGATCGTCGAACTGAAGTCCTAATCAATCTTAAGGTGGTGGCGCTCCTACACGATGGTGATGGCTTTGCTTATGAGAATGGCGCAAGTATGAAGATGCTTTGTGGTGAGCCAAATGAGTAAGAATCCGCAGCTATATGTCATTGCCGGGCCGAATGGTGCTGGAAAGACAACATTCGCTTCAGAATTTCTTCCGAACTATGCCAATAGCCCTGCGTTTGTTAACGCGGATATGATCGCCCGCGGATTATCGGGTTTTTCACCTGATGCAGTCGCATTGAAGGCTGGGAGACTTTTGCTTGAACAGATAGAGATTTATGCCGCTAAGAAGATCGATTTTGCTTTCGAAACCACACTATCCGGAACGAATTACCTTTCACGTTTGAGAAAACTACGTCAGGAAGGGCATTCTATTCACCTCTTCTTTCTTTGGATTCCTGATGTACGGCTTTCTCTTGCTCGTGTGGCAAGCCGCGTCAAAATGGGTGGTCACGATATCTCTGAAAATGTTGTACGCCGACGATTCCACAAAGGAATCGAGAATTTTCTCAAGCATTATCGAGAGATCTCTGATTCTTGGATGTTGTTTGATAATTCAGGGGCCGTTCCCCAACTGATTGCTGAGAAGAAGACAGGAAAGACTAGAGTCTGCAATGAAAAGCTATATGAGCAAATCTCGAATGTAGAGGAGAAGAAATGAAAAAAAACGGGACAAAGGATGTTCAAGCTCTTCATTTAGGTGCGGTTAAGGCCCTAGCAAAGGCCGTCACAAAGGCAATTGACGAGCATAAATCAGCAGGTATACCTGCTGCGATATGGCGTAATGGAAAAGTTGTGTATTTAGCTGGTCAGCGTTTGAAGGGACGCTGATCCTAATCAGAAGAGAATTGTGACCAATGCATGTATAAGTCTCATTTGTTGATTCGAGAATCATGGGAACAATGACTCCTCTGCTGATCTCCTTTCTGGGAATTATAGGAATCGGAGGGATAATCACTGCATTTCTCAATAAGTCCAAAGAAATTGAATTTCAAAGGTTGGAACAGAAGCAAAAGCGCTATAAGAGCATGCTCTTATATATGGACGTATTTTTTGAACCAAACAACATCAAGTTTCTTGCTAGCCGACAACCAGACATAACCTCAGCTAATGATGTGCTGCAATATTTGAGAGCCGAGTACCATGAGATGCTGCTCTATGCTTCTAAAGAAGTTGTGCGTTCAGCAAAGCAATTTATTGAATTACCGAGCAGAGAGCATTTCTTGAATGTTGTTCTGGCTATGAGGAATGATTTGTGGGTAAGAAAGAGAGATTTGAACTTAGCAGATATACGGTTGAAGGAAGCTATTCTAAAGAATAGGTAGCATGTCCAGGACTGTTTACGTTAAGAATTTTGGTTGTCAGATGAATGAGAGGGATTCCGAAGAGGTGCTTGGGATGCTGACGGCGCAGGGGTATGCCATCGCGCCGAACGCCGAAGAAGCCGACGTGATCCTTTTGAATACCTGCTCGGTGCGCGAGCATGCCGAGGATCGCGCTTACGGCAAGATGGGGGAGCTGTCGGAGTTGAAGGACACAAACCCCGAGCTCATCTTAGGCATAATCGGCTGCATGGCCAAGCTGCACCAGGAGAAGATCTTTAAACGTTTGCCGCGTTTGGATCTGGTAGCGGGTCCGGCCGAGCTTTACGATTTGCCGTACCTATTGGCTGAAGTTCAAGAAAAACGCCAGAAATATTTCACCACGCTGGATACGCGTTATACGCGCGTGCTGGCGGTGGGGCGGTCGCACCGGCCGCTCGAGCAAAAGCCCTCGGGAGATTTTCGCAATTCGCCCGTGCGCGCTTTCGTGAGTATCATGGAAGGCTGCGATAAGGCCTGCACGTACTGCATCGTTCCTAAAACGCGCGGCCAAGAAATCTCGCGAGCGCCGCATGAAATCATCGCTGAGATCAACCGTCTGCGGGATGCCGGCTATCAAGAGGTGATTCTTCTTGGCCAAAACGTGAATTCGTACGGCAAACGGTTTCCGGACGGCAGCGGTTTTAAAGGCCCGTCAGGCCGGCTGCGCTTGTTGGAAGAAGATCCCGACAGTTTGCTTGATTTTGCTCAATTATTGCGCCTGGTCGATCTCCGAACCGCTATTTGCCGCGTGCGGTTTACCACGAGCCACCCATTTGATGCTAACCAGAGGCTTTTTACAGCCATGAAAGATTGCGGTGCGGTATGCGAATCGCTGCATTTGCCGGTGCAATCGGGCTCCAACCGTATTTTGCGCTTGATGCGCAGGGGATATACCGTTGAAGCGTACCTGGAAAAGATTAAAGCAATAAGAAGCCTTATTCCGGACGTTGCGCTTTCGACCGACATCATTGTCGGGTTTCCAGGCGAGACCGACGCGGATTTTAAGGCCACCGCTCAACTAATGGAAACCGTTGGCTACGACAGCGCTTATATTTTTAAATATTCGCCGCGGCCTGGCACCGATGCCGCTTTGCGAGAAGACGACATCCCTAAAGAAGTAAAAGAAGAGCGCAATCGAATTTTATTGGCGCAGCAAGAAGCGCGCGCTTTTGCGATACACCAGGCCATGATTGGCCGCGAGTTTGAAGTTTTGTTCGAGGAGCGTGGTAAACTGCCGGGCCAATGGTTTGGCCGTACGCGCCAAAATGAGGGCGTGATTGTCGAACACGCTGATGACCTAGCCGGCAAGCTATTGCCCGTTCGCGTCGAGCGCATGGTCACGCATACGCTCTTTGGCTCTTTGTGCGAAACGCCTCAACTATCCCGCCATGTTCTCTAGCGCCGGCCAGAAGCGGCTGTTTTCAGCATGACTCTTGTCTTGATACCCCGCATCCTGGCTATCGTCGGGCCGACAGCTGTGGGCAAAACCGCGGTATCGCTAGAAGTGGCGCGGCGGCTTGATGCGGAAATCATCTCTTGCGATTCGATGCAGGTGTATCGGCACATGCCTGTTCTCTCACAGGCCCCGGCGCTTGAGCAACGCGCACAGGTGCCGCATCACTTGATTGATTGCGTGGAGCCTACAGAGAATTTTAGCGCGGGCCAGTATCGAACGCTTGCGCGAACGGCGATACAGGATGTGCTCAATCGAGGCAAGCGCGCGCTGATTGTTGGGGGTACCGGATTGTACCTAAAGGCGCTCAGCGCCGGCATGTGCGAGGCACCGCCTTGCGATCACGAGGTACGCAAGCGGCTTTGGCTTGAGTGCGAATCCCGAGGCGCTGCCGTGCTTTACGAGCGATTGTTGGGCATCGACCGCGCCGCGGCCGCTAAGATTCACCCAAACGACGCCAAGCGCATTATTCGCGCCATTGAAGTTTTTGTCGTAAGCGGCCGTTCGCTTTCTAATTGGTGGACAGATAGCCAAGAATCCACGCAGCCGCTGCCGATTGCCGTGATCGGCTTGGCTAGGGAAAGGCAGGAATTATGCGCCCGTATCGCCGAGCGCCAGCTGGATATGATTTTTGAACAAGACGTTATCGCAGAGGCGCGCGCCGTTTTGAGCCTCTCGCTGTCGTTAACCGCGCGCCAGGTGCATGGCCTGCCGGATATCGAGCAGCATTTACAGCGCAAAATCAGTTTGAAAGAAATGATCGCTGTTTGGCAGGCGCGCGTGCGACAATACGCCAAACGGCAGATGACATGGTTTCGTCATATTGAAGGTATCCGCTGGGTGCATAGCGCAGCCGAAGAGACCTCTGAGACTACCGCCGCGCGCGCGCTTGAGCTTGCCGAAAAAATGCAAGCTGAACCCGTGCATACGGCAACCTGGAGTAATTGATGGCTTTTGAGCGCGCGTTATTGATCGTGGTACAGCTGGATTCACGTTTTTCACGCGGCAAGACGTTGTGGCGAACCGAAGACGAAACCAACGAACTTCGCGAGCTGGCTCTTTCTGCCGGCAGCAGCGTGGTCGGAGAGATGGTGGCGAAGCGGCATGAACCTGTACCGGCCACATTGATGGGTAAGGGAAAAATAGAAGAAATCGCCGCCCGCGCCGCAGAACTCAAAGCGCAGGTTGTTATCTTTAATCGGGAGCTATCCCCCTCGCAGCAGCGCAATATCGAAGAAAAAATCGGAATTAAGACCATCGATCGGACGCAGCTTATTCTGGATATTTTTGCTCAACGTGCTCGCTCGCAAGAAGGCAAGCTGCAGGTTGAGATGGCGCAGATGCGCTACCTTATGCCCCGTCTTAGCGGAAAGGGAATCATGCTTTCTCGGTTAGGCGGCGGTATTGGAACCCGCGGCCCGGGTGAGCAGAAGCTTGAGATGGATCGCCGGAACGTGCGGGATCAAATCGCCCACCTTAAAGATGAGCTTGAAAAACTAAGCCGCCGACGCCAATCGGCGCGCGAGCATCGCCAAGAAACCAAAGTGCCGGTATTCGCGCTGGTAGGCTATACCAATGCGGGCAAGACCACGCTTCTCAATCGCCTGACGGGCGAAGAGGCGCTCGCCAAGAATCAATTATTTACGACGCTTGATCCGGTCGCTCGGCGCATTCGATTGCCTAGCGGACAGAACGCGATTTTGACGGATACGGTGGGTTTTTTACATCACTTGCCGCACCATTTGGTTGAAGCCTTCAAAGCGACGCTTGAAGAGGCAAGAGAGGCGGATGTTTTGCTGCACGTGCTGGATGCGAGCCATCCCCTTGTATCCGAGCATGCGACCGCTGTAGACGAGGTATTGAAAGAGCTTCAATTGAGCGATAAGCCTGTCATGACGGTTTTGAATAAACGGGATCTTCTCCCCGATCAAGGCCGGCTGGAAGCCATGCGGCGGCTGTACCCGCTCTCGGTCGGTATTTCGGCCAAAACAGGCGATGGCATCGATGATCTGTTGGTAAGCATGGAAACACAGTTAGAAGCGCTTTTGGTTGAACCGTCTGTTCTGCGCATACCCACCGAGCGCATGGATGTGGTCGCTTCTGTTTATCAAACCGCGCACGTTCTCAGCCGCCAGAGCGATGAAGGGTATATAACCCTTACCGTTCGTCTGGCTCCCCGCACTGGCGGACAGTTCGCCTCCTATGCAGCTTCTTGACAGTTGGGGCAGATCACGCTAAACTTTGAATTAGCACTCAACTAAATAGAGTGCTAATAGAAAAAGCCTATGTTTATAACTAACTTAGATCAAAGAAGAAAGAAAATTTTGGCGTACGTGATCGAAAGCTATGTTTCGACCGCGTCGCCTGTGGGTTCTGAGCTGATTGCTCAGAAGCTACGCTCCTCATTAAGCTCAGCCACCATCCGTAACGTCATGGTTGAGCTTGAGCAGGTGGGTTTTTTGCACCAGCCCCACACCTCAGCAGGACGTGTTCCTACCCAGCGGGGTTACCGCTTCTACGTGGATTCCGTGATGGAGGCGCGCCAACTTTTACCTGAGCAGGTTCACCAGTTGCAGCAACTGATTGAATCTGAGCCGGTCGAAGAGGTGGATCAGCTTCTATCGCATGCGATCGGCGTGCTATCCGAGTTAACGCAGCAAGCGGCCTTTGTGGTTGCTCCTACCGTCAAGCACAGCACGGTTCGCCAGATTGAATTGGTTCCGATCGGCGCGCGAAAGATTTTGTGCGTGCTGGTCGCGAATGACGAAATTTTCGCTTCGCATGTGGTCGAGATTCAAGAGCCGCTCGGCCGAGATGAAGCCTTGAGTCTTGCACGCTTTTTTAACACCGAATTGGTGGGATTGCCGTTTAGCGAATTGCTGGGCTCTCTTGAACGGCGTTTGTTGGCTGAGAATGATTCGTTTTATTACTTGGTAAAACGTTCGTTTCAGATTTTGCAGCAAGCGCTGGCGACCGAGCCGGATGAGCGTCTTTTTATCGAAGGCACGAGCTATGTGATGGCTCAACCGGAGTTCCGAAAGGACCCGGAGATGGCGCGGCGGTTATTGCAGACGCTCGAATCACACGATGCATGGCTGGCTTATTTGCGCGAGGATTTGCGCTCAGGCGCCGTGCGCGTGCATATCGGCGCTGAAACAGAGATCCCTGGTTTTGAGTCCTGCAGCTATATAAGCGTTCCGTTTGCTGTGGGAGGAAGCGCTATAGGGGGTTTGGGGGTTCTTGGACCCGTGCGCATGGACTATGGCCGCATGCGGTCGCTGGTAGAAGGCGTGGCCGCTTGTCTTCGCGATGAGCTGAGTCAAATGGAGGCCATATGAGCCAAGAACACCATCGCCCGGCATCCGCCAAAAAAGAAAAAGAAGCTGAAAATGCCCACGCCAATAACGCTCAAGACGCCGCGGCTTCGAGCGATGTTCAAGAAGAGCTGATTCAGCAGCTGCGGCAGGAAGCGCAAACCGCTAAAGAACAATACGTGCGGGCGGTGGCGGATTTCGAGAACGCGCGCAAGCGGCTGCAGCGTGAGAAGGAAGAGTTCGCGAAATATTCGACCGAAACGATCATTCGAGAGCTCTTGCCGATTTTAGATAGCCTGTCTCAGGCTTTGGTCGCGGTGGATAAGCAATCCGACGCCGATGCGGTGGTTAAGGGTGTTCATTTGATTTATAGGCAACTATTGGGTCTTTTGGAAAAAGAGGGCGTTAAGCGCGTTGGCTCTGTGGGCCAGAAGTTTGATCCGCATGTGCATGAAGCGGTGGCGCATATCGACGCGCCTAAGGAAACCCAAGACAAGGTCGTTGAGGAAGTGCAGACCGGCTACACATTGCATGGGCGTCTTATCCGGCCCGCGTTGGTTAAGGTCGGCAGGCACTCGTCAACGGATCTTGGCCAGACAGGGGATAGCGAGCCGGATTGGCTAGAAAATAAAGGCGAGGAGGGTCGTTCCTCTTCGTGTGGTTGTGACTGATTGGTTGAATCGGAGGATTAAAGATGGCAAAGACAATTGGAATAGACTTGGGAACATCGAACTCGGCCTGCGCCGTGATGGAACACGGCCGGCCTACGATTATTCCCTCGGCCGAAGGAACGAGCATTGGCGGAAAAGCCTTTCCCTCGTATGTGGCTTTTACGAAGGATGGACAACTTTTAGTCGGTGAGCCCGCGCGTCGCCAAGCGGCAACGAATCCGGAAGGAACCGTGATCGCGGCCAAGCGCAAGATGGGAAGCGACCACGTGTACAAGATCTACGGCAAAGAATACACGCCCCAGCAGATCTCAGCGTTCATCCTGCAAAAAATCAAGCGAGATGCCGAGGCTTACTTAGGCGAGCCGGTTAAAGAGGTGGTCGTAACAGTCCCCGCGTACTTCAACGATAATCAACGGCAGGCTACCAAGGATGCGGGCTCGATCGCCGGCCTTGAGGTGCTGCGCATTGTCAATGAACCGACGGCGGCGTGCCTTGCCTATGGGTTGAACAAGGCGAACAAAGAGCAAAAGATCCTCGTGTTCGATTTAGGGGGCGGCACGCTCGATGTCACCATTATGGATATGGCGCAGGGAGTGTTTGAGGTCAAATCGACCAGCGGCGACACGCAGCTAGGCGGCACCGATATGGATCTAGCCATCGTCGACTACATCGCCGGCGAGTTCAAGAAAGAATCGGGCATCGACGTGCGCAACGACAAGATGGCATTCCAGCGCATCCGCGAAGCGGCTGAGAAGGCCAAGATCGAGCTTTCGAACGTCATCGAAACGGATCTCAACCTGCCGTTTATCACAGCCGATGCATCCGGTCCTAAGCACTTAACCATGAAGCTGAGCCGCTCGACGCTTGAGCGTTTGATTGAGCCGATTATCAATCGCTGCCGCGGCCCGGTTGAGGCGGCGCTTCGCGATTCCAAGCTTACGCCGGCGGAAATCGACCGGATTATCCTAGTCGGCGGCCCGACGCGCATGCCGATCGTTCAGAAATTTCTTGAGCAGACGGTGGGTAAGCAAGTCGAGGGCGGTGTGGACCCGATGGAATGCGTGGCTATGGGCGCCGCGATTCAGGCGGGCATTATCAAGGGCGAGGTCAAGGATGTGCTGCTGCTTGACGTGACGCCGTTGTCGCTTGGCATTGAAACGATGGGCCGCGTGTTCACCAAGCTCATCGAGCGCAACACGACAGTGCCGACGCGCAAAAGCCAAGTGTTCTCAACGGCCGACGACAACCAGCCCGCGGTGACGATCCGCGTTCTGCAGGGTGAGCGGCCGATGTCCGACGACAACACAGAGCTCGGACGATTCGACTTAGTGGGCATTCCACCTGCATCTCGCGGCACGCCGCAGATTGAAGTGACGTTCGATATCGATGCCAACGGCATCGTGCATGTCTCGGCTAAGGATAAGGGCACAGGCAAGGAACAGTCGATCAAGATCAGCGCGCCCGACAAGCTCTCGAAGGAAGAGATCGAGAAAATGGTCAAGCAGGCCGAGCAGTTCGCCGATGCCGACAAGAAACGCAAGGAGCTGGCCGAAGCCAAGAACCACGCCGACCAGTTGGTCTATTCGACTGAAAAAAGCCTGAAAGAGTTGGGCGACAAAGTGCCCGCTTCCGAGAAACAAAACATCGAGCAGCGCGTCAAAGAGCTGCGCGAGGCTTTGACCTCGGATGATCAAGCTCGGATCACTAAGGCGACGGAAGAATTGATCACCGTGTCGCACAAGCTGGCTGAGGAAGTGTACAAGAAGACGCAAGCATCGGGCGAGCAGCCTGGCGGCGCGCAAGCAGCCGAGCAATCTCAGCAAGGTCCTGGCGCGGAAGGAGAGTCTTCCAGCAAGCCATCCGGTTCAACCGGCGGCGATGATAAAGTCGTCGACGCTGAATTTAAAGTCGAGGGTGACAAGTAACCCGCCGCGCAGACATACCTAAATTTGTGAGGTTTTATGGCGACCACTAAACGGGATTACTATGAAATTTTAGGTATCCCTAAGACCGCGTCCTTAGACGAAGTCAAGCGCGCGTATCGTGGCTTGGCGATGAAGCATCACCCCGACAGGGTTGAAGCGGCGCACAAGAAGGAAGCGGAGGAAAAGTTCAAGGAAATCTCCGAAGCATACGCTGTGCTTTCGGATCCGCAGAAGCGACAGGTCTACGACCAGCACGGCCATTCAGGTTTTGACCAGCGCTATTCGACCGAGGATATTTTCCGCAACGCCGATTTCTCTAGTGTTTTTGGCGAAATGGGCGGCAGCGGCTCTATCTTCGAAGAGATTTTAGGCGGTATGTTTGGCGGAGCTGTAGGCGCTTCCGAGCGCCGCTCCGGCCGCGGCTCAGACCTGGAAATGGCGCTTGAGGTTTCTTTTGAGGAAGCGGCAAAAGGCGTAACTCAAACGGTGGTTGTGCCTCGTAAGGAAATTTGCGAACCTTGCAAGGGTAAAGGCGGCGAGCGCGCTAATTGCCCCACTTGCCAAGGAAGAGGGCAGGTTCGCCAATCGGCGGGTTTCATAACGATCGCGCGCACCTGCTCACGCTGCAGTGGAGAAGGCAGCATTGTGAAGAAACCCTGCGCTACCTGCAAGGGCGCAGGACGTATCCGTTTTGAGCGCAAGATTCAGGTTAAAGTGCCGGCTGGCGTGGAAACCGGAATGCGTCTGCGCCTCTCAGGAGAAGGCGAAGGCGGCGAGCGCGCCTCGGGCGACCTTTATGTGCACCTTAGGGTTGCTCCGCACGAAGTTTTCAGGCGTGATGGAGCCAACTTATTAGTGGACTATCCCGTCAGCATCGCGCAGACGGCTCTTGGCGCCGAAGTCGCCGTGCCTTCGCTTAATGGCCGCGTTTCGATGAAGATTCCGGCGGGCTCCCAAAGCGGCACGGTGTTCCGCGTGCGCGGCAAAGGGCTGCCGGACATCCACCACGGCGGTCACGGCGATTTGCTCGTGCGCGCGAACGTCGAAACCCCCACCAACCTAACGCAAGCCCAGCGCAAGTTTTTGGAAGAGATGGGTAAGGTCTTCACGGAAGACGCTCATCCCTTGCGCCGGTCGTTTCTTTCTCGCGTAAAATCTTTTATGAATATGTGAGCGTCCTATGCCGACATACGAATACCAATGCAAAAAATGCAAGAAGCATCACGAGATTTCTCAGTCGATTACAGCCAAACCCCTGAAAAAATGCCCGCGTAAAGGCTGCGAGGGTAAGCTCGTGCGTCTTATGGGCACAGGCGGAACCCTTTTATTCAAGGGTAGTGGTTTTTACATCACCGATTACCGAAGCAACAAATACAAGGAAGCCAAGAAAAAGGACCAAGCCAGTTCCAGCCCTCCACCTGCTTCAAGCAGCGATAAGGCGAGCGATAGTGCTAAAAAGAAGTAGCTTTAAACGCTGGATCTGGGGTAGTTTGGCAGGCGTCTGGACAGGGAACGTACTGGTTTTTTCGCTGATTCCAGTCAGCGCGAAGGTTTCGGTCGGTAACTTCGATAAGGCGCTGCATCTTTTTCAATATATGGCGCTGGCATGGCTCTGGGTGCCGGCTTGGCATGATCCGTTGCGCAAGACAAGCCGAACGCTGTGGCATATCGGCATAGCCGCGACGCTTTATGGTATCGTGATCGAGGTGATCCAAGGAATTTTGCCCTGGCGTTCGGGCGATTGGCTCGATGCCGCGGCCAATGCGTTTGGCGCGGCAATTGGGGTGCTGCTTTGGCACAAACGTTTGAAATCAGAAACTAATGGTTGAGATCAATCCTTTCCGCGCTTTGCGCTACCAGGAAGGCAAGTCTGAATCCTGGGGCTCCGTTATTGCTCCCCCATACGATGTCATTGATCCTGAAGAGCAGGATCGTTTGCACCAGCTCTCGCCTTACAATGTGGTGCGCCTGATTTTGGGAAAGCGGCAGTCTGAAGCGCCAGAGCATGAAAGCTGGTACTACAGCGCTAAGCGTGATTACGAGTCATGGCGGCGCAACGGCATTCTGGTTCAGGATGCCAGCCCCGCCTTGTATGTGATTGAGCACCGGTTTGAGGCGGATGGCAGGCCTTGCGCGCGGTTGGGTTTTACGGCGCTCTTAGAACTGCGCGATGATGTGATGCAGCATGTTCATCGCCATGAGCAGACGCTCTCCGGGCCCAAAGCGGATCGTACCCGTCTGCTTGAGACTATTCCCGCGAATTTGGAATCCATCTTCTGTGTTTATCCGGATGACGGTGGGCAGATACAGGGTAAGCTCCGGGAGATAACCGGACGCCAGTCACCTACGGCGCAGGCAACGGTCATGAAGAAAGAAGAGATCCGGCTTTGGGCGGTCGTGGATACCGGCATCATTCATGCCGTCAAAAGGCACCTGAGCGCGGCAGCGGTCTTGATTGCAGACGGGCATCACCGGTTCGAGGTTGCCTATAACCAGCGGCATCGGTACAAAGTGGTCATGAGCCATTTTGTATCTATGGGAGACCCGGCGCTTGTCGTGCACCCGATTCATCGCTTCATTCCATGGCAGGATGCCCAGGTGCGTTCCAAGCTGGAGACGGTCTGCGATATAAAAGTGTGCGAAAACCGCGAAGCGGCTTTGCGCTGGCTTACCACACAACAAGATCCTGGCCGCTTTGGATGGAGCCATAAGGGAAAGGTGTATACCGCTTCGGTTAAGCCTGAGCAGTTGGATGCTTGGCTTGCCTCGCCGAGCGTTCCCACACCAATGGCAAGCTTAGATGTTTCTATTTTACATGGATTGATTTTGCCTGCTATCGGCGTGCCGCATGAAGCCGTTCGCTACCATGCGGACGCATCGCGCGTTGAGCGGGAAGCCGCCCAAAGCCCTGCCGGCATGGCTTGGTTCTTGCGCGCTCTTGCCCTGACAACAGTCTACAAGCTGGCTTCAAACGGTATGGTGCTGCCGCCGAAGTCGACTTATTTCTATCCCAAGGTGTGGTCGGGCCTTACCATCAATCCGCTTACCTGAAGCGTTTTGATGGCCTCCCGTTGACTCATAACAAAACCTTACCGAAGGATTGAATCGTTGACTCATAATTGATGTTACCGAGCGAGCTGTTTGATTTTGATGATTTTAGCATCGATA
>Ga0247727_10007089_pt1 | contig 21590 bp, 20 predicted proteins | sample WisWelCaveWW1625_FD_202498 | JGI IMG/M metagenome (GOLD analysis project Ga0247727, IMG submission 202498) | Biofilm microbial communities from Wishing Well Cave, Virginia, United States - WW16-25 | ecosystem: Environmental > Aquatic > Deep subsurface > Groundwater > Cave microbial mat | place... | reverse complement strand
GCGATCGCTTCATACAGGATGAAGCCAAGCCGTTCTTGGAGCGTACTCGGTACCCTTCGGTCGCCACCAGCGCCCGAGGGTTCGGTACCGTGGTGACAACAGCTGGTGGTCGGCGCTGTGTCCGTGACGTGATAGAGGCGTACGGCACGAAACCACGAGCGCTATTGAAGGCCGTCGGGACGCTTGTCCGTGCCGCAGGTATTCTACCGGCGCTGAGAGCTCTCGGCACCCAGCATGTGCACGCCCACTGGGCCACCATGCCTGCACTCGCAGCGTACTTTCTGAGGCAGGCCGCCGGAGTGCGTTACAGCATAACGGCGCATGCATGGGATATTTACGCAGATTCCACTATGCTCCGCCAGAAGGTCCGTGCTGCCGAGTTTCTGGTGACTTGCACGCGGACGAATGGTGAACATCTGCGCAGCATCGCAGGGAGCGAGAATCGGATCGTGGTTGCTTACCATGGCCTTGACTTTGCCCATGTCCCTTCGCCGCGGTTTGAACGAAGCGGGCGCTTCTCCATACTGGCTGTCGGTCGCCTTGTGGAACAGAAGGGATTCTCTCACCTTTTGAAGGCGTGTTCGCTTCTCGCTAGCAAGGGACGTTCCTTCGAGTGCCGAATCATCGGTGACGGTCCCCTGCGACGGACTCTCCAGCGAGAGCTGTCAAGCTATGGCCTGGACGCTGCGGTTACCCTCAATGGGTCGGTGCGACTTTCCGAAGTATTCGACGCGTACGGTCGCGCTTCGGCGTTCTGCGCACCCAGCGTCGTGGCGGCGGACGGAGACCGGGACGGGATCCCAAACGTCATCATCGAAGCCATGTCCCAGGGCCTGCCGGTTGTGGCTTCGCAGGTCTCCGGGATTCCAGAGATTGTCCGGCATGCGGTGACCGGCTGGCTAGTACCGCCCTCCGATCCCTTCTCCCTCGCGCTTGCCCTGGAAAAAGTAGCGACGGGAGGTGCGCAAGTCCGTAGCTGTGCCGAGGCGGCGTATCAACTTGTCCGTACCGAATTCGATGCGCAGCGGAACAGCCGCGTTCTCGTCGAGCTGTTTCGTGGCGCGCAGCCTACAGGCGCGAACTGTCAGCCGACCAGCCACCGTTCCGTGTAGTATCTCGCGTCAGAGGTTTCCTCCAACTAGCTGCCTTGCTTACGATGCAGAGCTGGTCCTCCCCTTTGAGAACTATGACGACGAATCGCAACGCTTGCGCGACGACCGCCGTCGTCTTGGGGCTGGACACGGTTACTGCGCTCGGGGTTGTGAGGAGCCTCGGTATTGCCCACATCAAGGTCATTGGGGTCAATGTCGGCCCACGCTTAGGCTTGGCGGCCTACTCGCGCTTCTGTACAAGGCTCGTCGACGTTGGAAGCGCACGCCAAGACGAGATCGTCACAACGCTAGTCCAGGCAGTCGCTCAGGAGGAACGGCTGCCTGTCCTGTTCGCCACCACCGACCCCGGGGTGCTTTTCATTCACAGCAACGCCACCGCTCTAGCGCAACACTTCCGGCTGTCGCTCAGTACCAAGTACCCGATTGCAGATTTGCTCGACAAGAACCAGATGGCGCGGATGGCCAGCAAAGCGGGCGTGCGGGTACCGCGCACCCACACCGTGCGACTGATTCCGCACGAGCTGAGGGACACCGGGCAGTTCGGCGAGTTGCGGTATCCAGTCATAGCGAAGCCCGTGGACAGCCTGTCCCTTGGAAAGAGCGACTTCGTGCTCGCGAAGGATCCCGCGGACCTGGTTTACTCGTTGCGCAAGAAGGCCACGAACCAACTCGGACTGACTTTCGTCATTCAGGAGTATGTCCCCGGTGCTGACCGCTGCGTGATCGAGGCCTTCGCCCTGAACGTCGGCGGTAAGGTGCACGTGCCTTGCATGGCATTCAAGCACCGAGTGTACCCGCCGGTCTTCGGCAGCAGTTCCTATATTGAGACATTCCGGGATCCGATCCTGGAGACTCTGGTCGCGCGGATCGTGGCTGAGTTCGAGTTTCCCGGGGCAGTCGATGTTGAGCTCAAGCGAGACAGCGAGACCGGCGAGATCTACTTCATTGAGATGAACTATCGGGCTGGTGCGCCCATCTGGCTCGCAACGATGGGTGGCGCCAACCTACCGGCAACCGTGGCTCTCAGCGAAGACTCGTCAGCAAGCAGCCTTGAATCCGCTCGCGTGCGTTCCGGACTACGCTGGTTCAACGAGGAGACGGATTGGGCCAACGCTTACCACAGGCGAGTAGGCTGGGGCACCCTTATTCGACAGGCCTGGCAAGCTGACGCATACGCGCTGTGGCATCGTCTCGATCCGGCACCGGCTCTTGTCGCAGCCGCCCGCCTATCCGCTCATCTGACCAAGCGAGCGGCGCGGAAGTTCCTATCTCGATGAGTCTTCGTGTCATGTACCTCATCGACGCTCTCAGTGGTGGCGGAGCCCAGTCTCACCTCATCGAGGTGCTACGCCATCTCGACTACTCGGCCTTCGAGGCCCTCCTAGTGTGTCAGAAAGAGGCCGGACGCCGGTTCGACATGGTGAAGGATCTGCCTGTGCAGCCGCACGTTCTGGACTGCCCGTCGCTGACCAATCTCAACGGGTTGAGAGCCTTATGGAAGCTTCGCCGACTGGTGGCCGCCTGGCGCCCGATGGTCGTCCACAGCTTCATGTTCAACCCGAACGTCATGGCTGCTCTGGCCTGTCTCGGACGCAGTCGGCCTCCGTTCCTGATCACCAGCCGCAGGGACATGGGTTTCTGGCATCGCGGTATTCACTGGTGTGTGTATCGCATCATCAACCGGCGGACGGATGCGGTTCTTGCGGTATGCGACAGCGTGAGGGAACACACTATCGCAAAGGAGGGACTTTCCGCAGCCAAGGTAATGACCGTATTTAACGGCGTCGACCTTGTTCGCTTTCAGCCTCACGCCGACCTCGCCGCCGCAGGTCGTGCGCGCCTCGGGGCGCTTGAGCACGATGTTGTCGTGGGTATGCTGGCGGTCTTGCGGCCGGAGAAGCGCCACGACATGTTCGCGGCCGCGGCGAGAATAGTGGCTCGACAGGAACCGCGGGCCAAGTTCGTGGTCGCTGGCGCTGGCATCCCCTCGCTGGAGGACCAGCTCCGTGAAACCGTTGCGGCCGCAGACCTCGGCGAGCGGTTTGTATTCACAGGACGCCTTTCCGACCCGGCGGTCATCTTGGCTGGCCTCGACATCGTTGTTCTATGCTCCGATACAGAAGGCATGTCTAACGGGTTGCTCGAGGCGATGGCTATGGGAAAACCTACAGTGGCCACGGCGGTCGGTGGTAACCCGGAGGTAGTTGTCTCGGGAGAAACCGGCCTGCTGGTACCGCCGCGAGATCCTGAAGCCCTGGCGGCTGCCATCACTCAACTGATCCGGGAGCCCGAGCTGCGGAGGCACATGGGTCTCGCAGCTCGCGAGCGAGCTGTACGGCGATTCGACATCCGCATGACTGTGGCTGAGCTGCAGAGAATCTATGCTTCCCTTGGCAACTCGAGAGCGTAACTTGAACTACCGCGACATGATTCGTCGCACGTCCACCACTGAGGCGACTATCCATCATGCGCTGTCCGAGGGTCTGTTCTGAAGCGCCCGCAACGTAGATCGGAGGCGCCGGTACGGCGCCACCAAGCCGCGCTCAATCCACATCTCCGCAAGGGATCGAGGGAATAGAGGATTGGCAAGGCGGAGCCTGCGGCGAGTTTCGTGAACGTGGCCGGCCCATCTTAGCTTGTACGTTTCACCGCCCTTCTGGTGGTCGATCCTTTCGACTCTATCCTGCTCAAGCAGGTGCTTCGTAGCGAACCAGAACACCACGGTGCCTGCCCCCAGTCGAGCGAACTCCTCGCGGTAGGCCGTCTTCAAGAAGTACGCTTGGTTGTCGTGGAGGACGAACAGGCAGGCTGCGAGCGGGATCCAGCCCTCAGGTGGATCACCTCCGCGGATTGGGGAGTTATAGGAAGCGATGTATGGCTTGACTCCTTTGAGGTCGCTGGCGAAGTACAGGATGAACAGCCGCAGCATCCCCCGGGGGGCCAGGTACGCGGCAAGCCGAGTGTGGAACTCAAGATCTGGCTCAGGCTCTTTCCAGCTGTGGCAGTAGATCTCCTTGTAGTGTTTCATCGCCAGCAGCGGCTCCAAGGCCTCGCCTTGCGTCAAGACTACCTGGAAGCACCCCTCGCGGTTCATGCGGGTGATCTGAGTCCTTATTGTCTGGCGTACGTTCTTGCTCAGAGCTCTATAGAAGCCCTCAGCTGTGGAGAACTGGGAGAGGTCAGTAACCACGGTGGCGAAATCGCTACTGAGCAATGGCTGCACTGGCGACACCGACATGAGGGCTCGCACGACCGGGTCCCCGAGCGACACCCCTTCCCACAGCATCACCTCCCAATCGTCCCGGCGTTGCCGAAGGACGAACTCGGCCCAAGCTTCAGCGATCATCGATTCTTCCCCGCGAGCCAGAAGGCAGCCTCGGAAAGGCGAGTAGATGTTCCCGATCAGCTCCAGACTCCGCAGAGTGAAGACCCTGAAACGGCGAGACACGATCCGGCACGGGATGATCCCCAGGAGCTGACCCTGCCGGCGCACCAACGTGAGGTATAGTTCCCCTGCAGGCAGGCCGGATAGGCAGAGCACTGCGTGGAACCAGTCATAGCTAAGGTAGAAGCTGCGCTCGCTGCTTTGGGCCAGCAGGGTGTCCCACTCGCTTCGCAGCTCAGAAAACTCCGGAGTAGATCGGACGATTTGGAACTGGTAGGGCTGGTTTCCCATCGGTGACGGCACCACGCGGCGAGAACTAAGGACGAGTGGCGAGAATACTAGCTTGGTTGCGTCGGGAAGCGCATCGGGTCGTCACTGTACAACGGTTCGTCGTGTACGCCGCGGAGCCGTCGTCGATCGCGCTCCCCTCGCCTTCCCAGCAGATGGCAGTCAGGCGGCTCTCCGAAGCGGAGGTGCGCGAGTTCGCTGCCAGAAACAAAGAGGCAGCTGCGCATATGAAGTGGCTCGAGCAGGAGGGAGGCAGCGATGTATATGGCGTCTTTCTCGGCGACGACCTGGCGCACGTCGCCTGGCTGATACCAGTCGAGCACGACAGGCGCCTAGCAGTCCGTAAGGCAAAGCTCCGAGCCGGCGAAGCGGAGATCGCACGGTGCTACACTCTGCCTCAGTATCGTGGGTCCGGCGTATATCTATTCGCGATTCGTAGCCTGTGCGCCATCGCCCTCTCACGCGAGATCAGACGGGTATTCATGCTTGCAGGGCTGACGAACGCTGCGTCGCAGCGCGGTATCGAGAAAGCCGGGTTCTCCAAGGTCGGCGCGATTCTGCATTGTCAATTCACGTGGTGGCCGGCGCTACTGCATTTCTCCGTGCGCCGTTACGGGCGGTAGCCGTGGCCCACTCCGTGTTGATGCTCGCTCTCGCGAAAACGCGCCTGAGGTTCCACTCGATAACCTATGCGTTGGCTGAAAGCGGAGGTAAACAAGGGGACGAGAAAGCGATGTGGTTGGCGCTGCGGCACCAGCGACACTTACCACTTGGCCGCCGATCAAGCGCATGAAGCAAGCAAGGTACCTTCTTCGGTTCGACGACGTGTGCCCTACCATGAACTGGGACGTCTGGACCGCTATCGAGCGCGCCTTGAACGAGGCCGGTGTTCGGCCCTTGCTTGCCGTGGTGCCGGACAACCAGGACCCCAATCTCGTAGTCGGATCGCCGGATCCGTTGTTCTGGGGTCGCGTTCGCCACTGGCAGAGTAACGGCTGGACGATCGCGCTCCATGGCTATCAGCACCTGTATTCTACTGTCAACGCTGGTCTGCTGAGGCTTCATCCCGGAAGTGAGTTCGCCGGCGTTCCGCGGGAAGAGCAAGCTGCAAAGCTCCGTAATGGGTTGAACGTGTTCGCACGCGAAAGGATCGTCCCCGAGGTGTGGGTGGCACCAGGCCATTCGTTTGATTCGCTAACACTGAGCCTCCTTCGCGACTTCGGACTGCGAGTCGTAAGCGACGGGCTTAGCCTATTCCCCTTCACGGACGTTCACGGACTGACGTGGATTCCGCAACAACTCTGGAGCCTGAGGCGTAGGCCCTTTGGCGTATGGACGGTCTGCCACCACATCAACGAGATGGGTGCTCAGGATCTGCAGGACTTTACCGCTCGATTGCATCGATTCCAGACCCGTATTACTTCCGTGCCCGAACTCCTTCGCGAGTTCACTGGGCGGCGGCAAACAGGAGTGGATTGGGCAACTTCGCAGGTGCTCTATCGCAGCCTGCTCGTTAGGAGGAGGTTGCGCAGCGCCTTTCGTGCACGTCATGGATCTGTCCCATCGCCTGCCTCCTGACATCGTGCGATCGGAAGCTGGGATAGCGGGCCGCTACTCCCGACAGTGACCAAAAATTCCCCATAACCTCAACGCTGAAAAACGGGCTCCCAAACAGGTTGCCCAGCATCATGCATGCAACAGAGACAAGATAACCGTAGCCGAAGGCGCGCGTCTCATCGTCACGCGCCGAACGAATCAGGCGCACCGCCACGGCGATCAAGCCCGCGAGCACAAGTAGCAACGCGACAATGCCCTGCAACCCGGCCTCTGCGGTCAAGAGGACGTAGGCATTGTGGGCATCCTTGCCCGAAACCTCGGCATAGTCGCCGATTTCCCCACGAAAGCGATTGAGGCCAATGCCAAACGGGTTCTGCGAGATCAATTGGCCCGCGCCTTCCCAGATCCTGAGGCGGCTCCGCGCGCTGACCTCTAGCTCCTCTTCACCGCCTTCGGTCTCGACGTAAGTCATGCCTACGCGCTCAACTACCGCCGCTGGCGCCCAGAATCTCCACCCAGCGACGAGGGCCACAGCCAGCAACCCCACTATTGCGCTCCGCTTCAAAGCCAGTGCGAGAGTGGCCAGAGCCGCTATGAGGAATGCCTGTCGCGAGTACGTTGCGAAGATGGCGATGGCCGTGAAGGCGGTTCCAGTCAATCCAACCAGTGCCGCTCGTATGTCGCGACGAAAGAGCGCCAGCGAGAGAAACTGCGGCAGGAATATCGCGTAGAACGCGCCCGCTCGGTTTGAGTTCTGGTAGTCGTGGCCAAAGGGCCCGGAAACACGATGGCTCATCGCGTAACCGGAGAAGCCATACTCAAGTCCTTCCCGGGCCGCCTCCACTGCAGCGACGAAAGCCACCAACAGAATCGCAGCCACCAAGCGGCGCGCACGGTCCTGGTCCCGAGCGGCGTGGTAGAAAATGAAATACATCAACATCTGGGTGAGGAGTGACTTGAGGACCACCAGGTCCTGGAGCGCATCTCCGGGCGCCCGGAACTGCCCCACGAAGAACGAAACCACGAACAACAGCGCGAGCAGTCCAATCCGCCAGCGGACTGGGGCCGGCGATCGGGCCTTGGCGCCGGTCGCCACCATCGCCAGCAGCGTGAGCGCCAAGAGGATGTTGAGGACGTTCATGCCCTTCAGCCCGAGGTCGGCCGGGAAATGCAGCTGGTTGGGTACGTAGATGACGAGCACGATCAGCATCACGTCTAGGATGTTCATGCCGTGGTTCCGTCCAGGAAGCGCTGGGCCCACAGCTCGAAGGTCAGGAGCAGCCACAGCGGCTCGGCGTGGTCGGCGACTCGTGAGGCATGGTGCTCCGCGCACGTGAGGGCGACGGCGCGGTCGAAGACGCCGCGCTCCCGAAAGGCTCGGCTGGTGAGCGTGTCGAACGCGAGCTCGCGCAGCTCGCCACGGAACCAGCGTGCGAGCGGGATTGCGAAGCCTTGTTTCTTCTTCCGAAGGGTGGACGGCGGGATCAGCCGGGCGGCGACCGATCGGAGAAGTTTCTTGCCGGCGCGCGGGCCGAGCTTGGCCGAGAGCGGCAAGCGAGCAGCGAACTCGACGAGCTCGTGGTCCAGGAGCGGAGCCCGGGCTTCGAGCGAGTGAGCCATGCTCATGCGGTCGACCTTCACTAGGATATCGTCGACCAGATAGCTGCTGATGTCACCGGCCATCACCCGGTCGAGGACAGAGGCGATGTCGGCGCGCAAGAAATGGGGCTCGATACGAGCGTAGGGGCTCTCGGAGAGCCGGGCGCGTATGAGCTTGCCAGCGAGCTCCGGCGTGGTGAGCGCCACTCCGGAGATATAGTTCTGGGGATAGGGCAGGCGCGCGCGGCGGGCAAGCCAGCGGGCACGCTCGCCGAGTCTCCCCGGCAGCAGGCGGCCGGCCCAGGCGACTCCCGTCGCCCCGAGGCCGAGCGGCAGGTTTCCTAGGCGGTCCACTACCCGGAACCTCCGGTAGCGCTCATATCCTGCGAAGAGCTCGTCCCCCCCATCGCCGGACAGGACCATCTTGACGTGGCCCGCCGCCAGCTTCGACACCAGGTACGTGGGGATGGCCGAGGAGTCACCAAACGGCTCGTCAAAGTGCCAGACCAGATCGCGAAGCAGGCTGGCCGCGTCAGGCTCGACGATCAGCTCGTGGTGTTCGGAGCCGACGTGCCGTGCCACGGCCCGCGCGTCCTCCAGCTCGCTGAACTCCTTCTCTTTGAACCCGATGGTGAACGTCTTCACCGGGTTCGAAAGGTGGCGTGCCATCAGGGCCACGACCAGGCTCGAGTCGAGGCCGCCACTCAGGAACGCGCCGAACGGCACGTCGCTCACGAGGCGGATCCGGACCGCCTCGTCTAGCTTTTCGATGAGGCGCTCTTGAAGCTCCGGCTCCGTTCCGTCCCACTTGGGCTCGAAGGGCAGCTCCCAGTAAGCAGCAGACTCTAGCCGTCCTTGCCGATACACCAGGAAGTGGCCAGGCAGTAGCTTCGCGATCCCCTGAAAGATCGAGCCCGGTGCCGGGATGTAGCCGAGGGTCAGGAAGTCCCGTATCGCTTCCGGGACCAGCTCGCGGCGCTGCCCGGGGATCTCCAGGAGCGACTTGATCTCGGACGCGAAGGCGATCCCCTGATCGGAAACGGCGTAGAAGAGGGGTTTCTTTCCCAGGCGGTCGCGGGCCAGCCAGAGGCTTCGGTTGCGGGTGTCCCAGATCGCGATCGCGAACATCCCACGCAGGCGCGCGAAGCAGCCCTCGCCGTACTCCTCGTAGCAGTGGACGATCGCCTCGGAGTCCGAGCGGCTGCGGAAGACGTGGCCACGGGCCTCCAGGTCCTTGCGGAGCTCCTGAAAGTTGTAGATCTCCCCGTTGAAGACGAGCCACACCGTGCCGTCCTCGTTCTGCATCGGCTGGTGTCCGCCTTCGATGTCGATGATGCTCAGCCTTCGCATCCCGAGCGTGGCGGGGGCCGAGCGGTAGATCCCCTGGTCGTCAGGTCCACGATGTCGGATGACGCGGCACATCCGATCGGCGGTTTCGGCGTCCACCATCAGGTCCGAGCCGGCTCCCACCGCGCCTGCGATGCCGCACATGTGTCGTTCCTAGGGTCGTAGCGACGAGGCGTCGACATACGCCGCGTGCCACAGCTCCAGCATCAGCAGGAGGTAGATCTCCATGGAGTGGTCCCAGGCGCCCTTCTCGTGGCGTGCCAGGAGATGGCGCACATGGTTCTGGTTGAAGTAGCCACGAGTGCGGGCGCGTTCCGAGAACACCACGTCGTGGACGAGCTCGCGAAAACCGGCGTGTTCGCGCAACCACACGCTCACCGGGAGCCCGAAGCCCTTCTTCTGCTTCGCGAGGATCTCCGGCGGCAGGACCTGCGCCATCGCCTTCTTGAAGAGATAGCGCTTCTCGAAGCCTCGGACCTTGTCCGCGGCGGGAAGCCGGCCGGTGAACGCGACCAGATCCGGATCGAGGAACGGGTAGGACACCGCGACGCCGGCGAGCTTCGAGGCCCGAAACACCTTGACGAGGTCGCAATCGGCGATCGCGCGCATGAGGTCCAGATAGAGGAGCCGGTTCAGCTCGCTTGTCGCCGGCGCCTCGCGGAACGTCTGGCGCAGCAGCTCGAGCGATTCGCCACGATCGACCTGCTTGCGAAATTCCGGGCTCAGCAGCTCTTCGAAGCATTCCGAGGCGAAGGCGTCGTCGGTGTAGAAACGCTCGGGGTTCGACACGGAGCCCCGCTCGACGAAGTTCCTCACGCGGTTTATGGGCCGCCAGTCGAGTCCGCCCAGGAGCCCCATGGCCCCCTCCAGCGGCCACCGGAGCACACGAGGGGTACGGTAGAAGAGGTCCAGGATCCTGTCCTTGCGGTAGCGCTCGTTGCCTCCGAAGATCTCGTCTCCCCCATCCCCTGCCAGGATGAGCGCGACACCTTCGCCCGCTGCGAGCGCGGCACAGCGGTAGGTCGGCAATGCAGAGGCGTTGCCGAACGGTTCGTCGAAGGCTTCGGCGAGCCGCGGGACGTTGTTAAGAGCTTCGGCGGCGGTCACGCGGTGCTCGCGGGAGGCGAGCCCGAAGTGCTTCGCCGCGATCCGGGCGTAACCGAGCTCGTCGTAGCCCGCTTCCTCGAACCCGATCGAGAAGCTCTTCACGTGGGCCTGACGGTCGAGCCCCGCGAGGATGCCGGCGATGCTCGAGCTGTCGGTGCCCCCGCTCAGGAACGTGCCCCATGCCTCGCCTGGCGGCCGGTAGCGCGCGACGGTTGCGACGATTTGCCGATGCAGCTCTTCGGCGCGGCTTTGGTCGCCGCCTTCGAGGTCTTCGGGGTACTTGGGCTCCCAGTACCGGGTCACGCGGGGCCCGTCCGCCTTGCTCTCGACGCAGGAGCCCGGCGGCACCTTGCGCGCGCCCTTGAAGATCGAGAAGGGCGTCGGGACGTAGCCGAAGTTCAGGTAGTGGTAGAGCGCGTGCGGGTCGACCTGGCGCTCGACGAGGCCGGAGGCGACGAGCCAGCGCAGGTCGGTGGCGCAGGCGAAGCCACGGTCGCTTGCGACGTAGTAGAGCGATCGGGTCCTGAAGGGATCGACGAACGCGGCCACGCCCGGTGGATCGTCACGCCAAGTCGCGAAGCAGAAGCTGCCTCGCAAGCGAGCGGGCTCGAGGCGCTGTCCGTCGCGGGTTCCGACGAGCTCGGCAAGGCACTCTCGCGGGTGAAACGGTGGGCCCTCCGGACCCGCGGCGAGCTGGAGGACGCCGACCCCGCCACGCCTCACGTCCTCGTGGATCTCGACGGCTCCGGCCCGAAACACGGCGATTCCCGAAGCGTCGCCGACCATCGTTGCGATCGGCGTGCCGACGCGAGCGCCGAGCGGGCCGAGGGCGCCGGCGATCGCGGCCGATGACATTCCGCGGGACTGCACGACCATGAAGTCGCCCACGCCCTCGCGCGGCCCCGGCGTGGCGGGGGTCACGCTTCGACTCCCAGGGCGCGCAGCTCACTCGAGGCTCGGACACAGCTGAGGTAGATCGAGCCCATGGCGCGCACCATCGCGTCGAGCGAGAACTCACGTCGCGCGCGCACCTCGGCCCTTGCTGCGAGCTGTTGGCGCAGCGGCGCGTCCGTGATCATCGTGTGCAGCGCCTGCGTGAACGACTCCTGATTCCCGCTGGCGTAGAGAAGTCCGTCTTCGCGGTGCCGCAGCGCCTCACGGTTCCCAGGAACGTCCGAGGCCAGGACCGGGCAGCCACACGCCATCGCCTCGAGCAGGACGTTCGAGAGACCCTCGCCCAGGGACGGCAGGACGAGAAACGAGGCGGCCTGGAGCAGGTCGGCCACGTCCCGCCGCTCACCCAGGAAAAACACGCGGTCCGAGAGACCGAGATCGCGCGAGAGACGCTCGAGCTCGCCGCGGAGCGGACCGTCGCCCGCTACGAGCAGGACGAACGGCTGGGGGAACTTTGGAAGAGCGGTGACGGCTCTCAGCAGGGATGTCACGTTCTTGTCCGGCACCAGGCGCCCCACGAAGATCGCGGCCACGTGGCTCTCGGAGAGCCCGAGCTCGGTGCGGAGGCCGGACCCTGGTCGGCGCTCCGGTACGGCGATTCCGTTGCGGACGACGCGGATCGCGTTCCTGGGGAAACGCATCTTCGCCGCAGCAAGATCGGCGCCGGCCTCCGAGTTCGCGACGACACCGCACGAGCGGCGCGCCACCCGAGCCTTGAGCGCCCACTGCAGGCGCGAGTAGCCCTCGTAGCGGCCTCGGACGGAGCTCACGAGCGGAGCACGGCCGGCGAACGTCAGGGCCAGCGCAGTCCACAGCTCGCCCGTGAAGGAGAACGCGTGCACCAGGTCGTAGCGACCCCGACGGAGGAAAGCCGATAGTTTCCATAGGAACACGGGGTCGATGCGGGCGCGCTTGGGAATCTCGGTGACGGGGATGCCGGCGGCGACGAGCTCGTCGACCAGGAACGAGCGATTGCGGAAGTACGCGACCTCGGGCGCGAACGATTCGCGGTCGAGGCCGCGGGCTATGAGACCGATCTGGCGCTGCGTGCCGCCCGTTTCCATCTCATCGGTGACGAGCAGCAGCTTGAGCGGGCGCCCGGGCGTCATCACGGGCTGAGCTTCAGCCAGGCGTCCCGCAGGCGTGCGTGACTCTGGCTGCCGAGCAGCACGCGCAGCCGCCCGAGAGCCACGTGCCGGAGCCAGTAACGGAGGCGCACCGGCCGGCGCTGCTCCAGGAGGGCGCGGAACGAGGCCAGAGACTGACCGCGGCGGATGGCGAAGCGCGGGATCGGGTCCGCGGATCCAGGGCGGGCCAGGCGCGGCACCGAGCCCAGGACGTTCCGGAATCCCACCTCGCGAGCCACCTCGACCTCGCGCCGTCCGCCGAAGCCGCCGGGCAGTGCCAGCCATTCCGGAGCTCGCGACAGCCGGGCTTCCATCTCTCGCCTCGCCTCGGCCAGGTGTTTGCGACACTCGTCGCGCGGGAGAGAAGACAGCGGCACGTGCTCGAGGCCGTGAGCCCCTACGGTCATCCCAACGGCGGCGAGCTCGCGGAGCTCCGCCCAGTCCATGAAGCCGGGGCGACCCACCCACGCGGGCGTGACGAAGAAGGCCGCCGGCAGCCGCCGCCGGACGAGCGCGGGGAGGGCGACGGCATGGTCCGAGGAGTTGCCGTCGTCGAAGGTGATCGCCACCGGGTTCGTCGCCGAAGGATCAGCCGGCTCGGTGACGCAAGCGGCGTCGAGCGAGACTATCGAGCAATCGGCGCGCGCCGCGATCTTCAGCTGCGCCTCGAAGGCGCCGGGGGGGATGGCGTAGAGGTGCTCGCCCGGCTCTCGATCCGCGAGCCGGCCTTCCCCCAGTCGGTGGTACATGAGTACGACGGCCGCGCGCACAGGACCCGAGATTCTACCAGTCCGGGGCCAGCGAGTAGCGTAAGAGGCCAACACCGAAGCCAACACCGTGCGCGACGAGCATGGTCGGGAAGACGGGCCACGCGAGCAGGCACACTCGCCAGCCGTCACGCCAACCTACCCGCAGTGCCTCGGCCAGCGTGGCGACGGCGTAGAGCACGCCCAGGCCGAACGCGACGCTTGGGGCGAGCGCCAGCGCGGCGAGACCGACCACCAGTCCGACGAACGGCAGCGCAGGCCTTGGGTTCAGCAGTCCGCGGTGCTTCACCAGGGTACGAGCCCGCCCCTTGCCGTAGCGGAAGTACTGCCTTGCGAGCCCGCCCAGGCTCGCGCGAGGGTAGTAGGAGAAGACGATCTCGGGGCTCAAGTACACACGGAGGCCGGCTGCGATCAGGCGCTGGTTCAGTTCCGCGTCCTCGTTGGTCGCGGCCCGCGGGTCAAAGCCCCCCACGGCCTGCAGGGTCTCGCGTCGCAGAGCCCCGAAAGGAACCGAGTGGACGAAGCCTTCGCTGCGGGAGTCCCATTGGGGCGCCCCGCCGGCCCCGAGCGGGCTCCGCAGCGCAGCGCAGACCGCCCTCTGGAAAGGCGACTCCCCGTGACATCGGGGCGCGCCGCCGACGTTGTCTGCCCCGGTTCGTTCCAGAGCTGATACGCATTTTTCGACGTAGTCGGACGCGTACTCGCAGTGGACATCCATCCGGACGATGACATCGCCGCGCGCCTCGGTCAGGATGCGATTGAGGCCCGCCGCCTGAATCCGGTCGGGGTTGTCGATCACGCGGATGCGGGCATCCTCCCGGGTCAGGCGGGCCAGGTTGTCCCGCGTCCCGTCGGTACTGCCGCCGTCGGCGATGAGGATCTCGATGCGATCGCGGGGGTAGGTCTGGGTCTGGACGCTCCGCAGGCATGCGTCGATGAATCCGCGTTCGTTGAAACACGGCATTGCGATGGTGACGAGGGGCGTGGCCACGGCCGTCCAGCGAGGATGTTAACACTGTCGGAAGTTCTTACAGCTCGGCTGCCCATACGCGATGCTGCCTTTGGCCCCTGCGCACTCGTCAAGTTCCTCAGAACATAGGAAAAAGCAGGTCGGCTCGGCCCCTTCCCATCAGGACGGCACGCCCCTTGCTACTACACGGTGCCGTAGGCGGTTTCACAGGTAGGCGGTTTCACAGGTAGGCGGTTTCACAGGAGGATCGTTCCATGAGGCTCCCACGCTGGTCAGGTCTTCTCGCTTCTCTCGCTCTCGTCGCAAGTCCTTCAGTCGCGGACACGATCGATTTCGAGAGTCCTGCATTCATGGTCGGCGACAGCCTGGGGGCGGTCGTCACGTCAACGAACGTGGTCACGTTCTCGACCGGCGCGGGCCTCGCTTATGTCCACGCGTACGGCGCCCCTCAGACTGCCTTCGCACCGGGTGACACGGTCGGCGCCCTTGCGGGCTTCACCACGGGTGGCGCTCAGTTCTTGAGCGATGAGGATCCTTTGGGTCCGTCCGGTCTCGTATCGAACCTCCCCTACGGCTTCTCCTTTGCGACGCCGATCACCGCACTGTCGTTGGACCTGCTCGACTTTCGTAATGACGGCGGGTCGGGCATCGGCGACAAGATCCGCTTGGAGGCTTGGGCGAGCGCCGGTTTCACCAGCTCTGTCTTTTTCGTCGAGCTGGCGATCACTGGCGGTCAGCCCGACGCCAACTGGATCGCGTTCTCCGTCTCGGGCATCCCCGCTTTCAGCTCGTTCTCGATCAGCCTCATCGACGGACCCGATAGCGGGAGTGGCGTGGGCGATGTGGGGACGGGGATCGACAACCTCTCGTTCACGACCGTACCCGAGCCCGGCACGCTGCTGCTGCTCGGCAGCGGGCTCACAGGGCTCGCACTTCGTCGCCGTCGCCGCGCCTAGAGAGAACAGGGACTGGAGGCTGTCATGAAATTCACGCGTTACTTGCTCGCCGTTCCACTCGCCAGCGCGCTGATCGCCCTCGCGGGTGCAGGAAAGGCCGAGGCCATCGTGGTGACGTTCGACGCGGGGGTGGGGTTTCCCCTCTCCTACACCGAATCAGGCCTGACGGTGATATCGCTTTTCCCTGCTTCCGCCGGCCACCTGCACATGGGTGACACCAACTTAGACGGTTCGCCTGACCTCTACAACCATGGTAGCGGCTGCTGCTCGAGCCCCTACGAGTTCACCTACTCGGGGGGAGTGTTCACCCTGGTGAGCGTAATGCTGCACCCCTTCTTTGGAGTTCCCTCTGACCCGACGACGATCACCTCGAGCCTCGGCGTGAGCGTCCTGTTGCCTGGTGTGGCGGTACCGACACTGACTTTCTTTCCTGCCGGGTTCTCGGGAACCTCATTCCTGTGGGACGCGGAAGATCCGGACTTCTTCGGAGACGCCATCATTGATGACCTTACGTTCACTCCGGGTGGTGCCGCTATCCCCGAGCCGGGTACCATGCTGCTGCTGGGCAGCGGGCTGACGGGCCTGGCGCTGCGGCGCCGCCGCAGGAACCGCTAAAGCACCCAACCCGAACGGAAGTTCTCGCCCCTGCGCTTCTGCTTTAGCGCAGGGGCTTCATGTTTTTCCAAGGCCGATCGGCCAGGGCGGTTGACGTATCGGGAAGTGGTCGGCGGAAGCGTCGTCCTCGAGCGTCGGTTCGACGTGGTCCACCTCTGGGCGATCGAACCACAACAGCTCCTGCGCATGGGCCCAGGCCCAGCGGCTGTCATGGCTTCAGTCATGTTCGCGAAGGAGTTTCGACAGGCGCGAGCCGAGGGGCGGGCCGAGGGCTTCCGCTCGAGCTGCCTCGACATCGTGAAGCAGCTCCACCCGGCAGTCTTGGGGACGGTTGCGCCGTCGAATCCAAGCCTGCGATAGCCTCCGACACTCCGAAAGTGGACGCTCGCGGCTACCTGCCTGCCGCAGGCCGAGTTCGTGAAGCTGGTTGCGCGCGGGCGAGCGTCGAAGACGCTGTCGAGCGGGCGTAGCCCTCGCCCGTCGCGTCGCTCCGCCTCCCGCCGTCGCTGAGCGCCAACCCCAAGACGGTCGACCTGCCCGCAACTGGGCATACTGAAGCGCCCGCCGGAGAGTCCGCACGATGCAACCGGCGCCGGGGGAAGGCAAAGCGTCCGTGGAGCTCAGGCCGCGTGACCGTATCGTTCAGCTGTTGTGCCGCGCAATACCCGACCCTTGGCCACGACCATCGATTTCAGCGACGCGACGCCGTGGGCGGGCGTGACGGGCAGCAATCCGTTTGTCTCCAGCGGCATTCAGATCGGCTCCGCGGGTGGCGGCATGACCTTCAACAACGGGGGCGACGAGGCAGGTTGTGCGGACGCCAACGCCGACGAGGGAGCCGGTCTGGCCTGCGACGGTGACGGCATTGGGATCGGTGACGACGAGGTGACCGGCGACTCCACCGAGATGCTCACGGTCGAGTTCCTGGGCCTGCCGGTCAACCTTACTTGGCGTCAAGATCCTCGATCTCTTCGAGGAGGAAGGTCCGAGCACCCAACCCGAACGGAAGTTCTCGCCCCTGCGCTTCTGCTTCAGCGCAGGGGCTTCGTGTTTTTCCAAGGCCCATCGGACCTACCCTGTCCGGTACACCCGCTACCCTTCGGGCCGTGGATGCTGATCAGCCACTCAAGACGCTGTTCCGACTGCGGGCCCGCGACCTCCTCCAGCTGACCGGGGACCACGGCGCACGGGTCCTGTCGGCCCGGGTCGTCGAGCTGCCCGCTTCCAGGCGTTCCGTCGACACCGTCCTCCGTCTGCGGCGTGGTCGTGAGACCTATCTCCGCCACGTCGAGTTCGAAATGCGGTACCGCGCGGGTCTCGAGCTGCGCCTGTTCGAGTATGCCGCTCGCCTCGGGGCGCAGCTCCGCCTGCCGGTGGTGACCACGGTGGTCTTCCTGCGTCCTCCGGCGCCCCCAAGGCTGAGGTATCGCGAGGTGGTCGGCGGACGCGTCGTCCACGAGCGTCGGTTCGATGTCGTGCGGCTTTTTGAGCAGCATCCAGACAGGCTTCTGGCCATGGGCCCGGGACCCGCGGCGCTGGTGCCTCGGGCCAAAGAGTCCAGGGCCGAGGATGTCCGCAGGGCCGCGCAGCTGATCGACCGCTCGACGCAGCCGCCGGAGCGCAACGACTTGTTGTACGTCTTGCAGGCTCTTTGCGGCGAGCGCTACACTGCGAGAGAACTGGCGGGGTTGATCCCCAGAGAGGCTGTCATGGCTTCGGTGATGTTCGCGAAGGAGTTTCGGCAGGCTCGGGCCGAAGGGCGGGCCGAGGCCGAGGCGAGGGGCATCCGCTCGCATCGGCAGGCTTGCCTCGATATCGTGAAGCATTTTCACCCGCCCGCTCTGGGGCGGGTGGCATCAGCCATCGAGGCCTGCGACAGCCTGCCGATGCTCCGTAAGTGGACCCTCGCGGCGGCCTGCCTGCCGCAGGCCGAGTTCGTAGAGCTGGTTGCGGGCGGTCGAACGTCTAAGGCTCTGAGCAAGCGCAGCCCGCGTCCGTCGCGTCGCTCGGCCTCGCGCCGTCGCTGAGTCGGTCTAGCCCAGGGTTTGTGGCGCCGTAGAAGGCGACGTCGAGCCAACGTCCCGCGCGACGCTCGTCCGCTCGCAATCGCTGCGGCCTGGAGCCACTCGCTTCACGTTTTTGTCCGATCGGGTTGATCGGACCTACTCTGTCCAGTGCGCCCGCTACCCTCCGGGCTGTGGATGCTGATCAGCCCCTCAAGACGCTATTTCGACTGCGGAGTTCGGTCGCTGCTCAGCGCCGAGCAAGCAGCGTCGACCGCGCCGGCCCGGCGGCAACGGTTGATGGACATCATGAACGGCAAGGTGACGATTCGCTGAGAGAAGCCGGCGACGATCACGACGCCGTGTGCTGATTCGGACCAGACTGACGCTTACGCCCCAGCGGGAGCGACCACCGCGATCGACCCGGGCCGGGAGCCCGCGCTCGAGGCGTGGCGCCCCGCGGCGAGGAGACCCGCTGCCCCCTGCGGGTATACTGAGCCACCCGCCGGAGAGTCCTCACGACGTAACCGGCGCCGGGGGGAAGGCGATCCGTGGAGCTCAGGCCGCGCGACCGAATCGTTCAGCTGAAGGTCGTCTACTACGGGCCTGCCGTCTGCGGGAAGACGACGAACCTGCAGATGCTGCACGCCGCGGCGCTGGCGCGTCACCGCGGTGAGCTGATCACGGTCAACTCGCAGCAGGAGCGGACGATCCTGTTCGACCTGCTGCCGCTGCGGGGGGTCGGGTTCCACGGGTTCGACATTCGCTTCCAGCTCGTGGCGGTGCCCGGGCAGGCGCCCTACGGGGCGACGCGGCGGCTCGTGATGCGCGGGACGGATGCGGTCGTGTTCGTCGCGAACTCGGCGGCCGACCGCATGGCCGAGAATGTGGCGAGCCTCGGGGAGATGATCGAGAACCTGAGGGCCAATGGGCTCAATCCCGACACGATCCCGATCGTGTTCCAGTACAACAAGCGCGACCTGCCGGAGGTCGCGTCGATCGAGGAGCTGACCGCCGCTCTCAATCCCCGCCGCGCGCCCGAGCTCGAGGCGGTGGCGCTGCGCGGCGAGGGAGTGATCGAGACGCTCGGCACGCTGATGGCGACCACGATGGCCGAGCTCACGGTCAAGTACAGGAGCCTCGCGCTCGATCCCGGCGAGACGGTGCAGACCTGGGCCTGGGGTGCGATCCAGCAGGTGTTCGGGCGCTCCACGATCGCAGGGGCCGGGGTGCGCCCGACCGAGGGCCGCGACGCGGAGGACCTGCGGCGGGTGCAAGTGCCGGCTCCGAAGATCCCGCGGGGCGCGTCGGGCGCGGAGCTGGACAAGGCGCTCGTGGGCTCCTACGTCGAGACCTCGATGTCGCTCGGCGAGGCGCTCGACGGGATGCGCCAGGAGCGCGACGAGGCGCAACGCCGCGTGAGGGAGCTGGAGCTCACGGTCCAGGCGATCGAGGAGCTGGGCGACGGGAAGCCGCCCGCGGAGACGCTCACGGCAGCGCTTTCTCATCTGGTGGCGGCCGCCGGGTGCTCGCGCGGGAGCCTGATTGCACCCGGGGCCGACCTGAAGCTGCGGGTGATCGCGGCGGTCGGAATGAAGAAGGACCCGTTCGTCGACGATGCCGAGGGCTTCCGGATCGTCCGGCAGCGCTTCGTGCCGCTGAAGCACCCGTCGCTCGTCGACCTCGAGCAGGTGAGCGAGGTGGCCGAGATCCTCCAGCCGCTCGATCCTCCCGCGGCGGCCGTGGCCGTGGTGCCGATCCGCAGCGGCTTCGGGCTCCACGGGCTGGCGCAGTTCTACTTCGGCGCCAGCGACCCGCTGCCCGGCCCCACGGCCCTCGACCACCTGGGCCTGATGGCGCGCGCGCTAGGCGCCTGGTTCGTGGTGCGGCGCGGGCAGACGCTCGAGGCGAGCGCACAGACCGCGCGCAGCGCGCTGCCGGAGATCGAGAAGGTGGTGCGCCTCGTGGGGGAGCTGCTGCGCGCGGCGGCCCGCGAGCCACAGCGCGCGCGGACGCATCTCGAGAAGGCCGCACGCACGCTCGACAGCATCGCGCTGCTGGCGAGCGGGCTCGCGGAGCCGGAGCAGGCGTTCCGGAAGCGCTAATCGTTCGATCGTCGCACGTCGTCGTCCCTTACAGGGTGGCCAGCAGGCCGCCTTGGGTCGCAACCCGAGAGAACCGAGCTGGGTTGAGGCCACCCAACCAGCCCACACGGAGCTATGGTGTCGCTTTCTTTTACAGCCTTGCGCCCCACTATCGATTCGTAAGTGATTGATCAATATGCTGTTCACCTACTGGCACGTCCATTGCTATACATCTGGTGAAGCACCGATTATTTCCCTCTAGATTAGGAAGAACCATGAGACTCACGCGCCTCTTCGCGATCGCGTTGGTGGCTCTCGGCGTCAGCTTGGCGGCGCCGGCGGCCCACGCGGTCACCTTTACCTTCGCAGACCCCGGATCACTCCTTCCCACGAGCTCGGTCGCGTGCTTCAACGGCGACGATCGTTGCGGAAGCACCCTGAGCTGGACGGTGGGCTCCGTCAGCGTCACGGCTTCGGGCCTTGGAACGCCGCCGATGGGCTCGACAAAGGCCGTCATCCAGGATCGGTTCCCGGACCACGGAGGCCTGGGCGTCGTCAACCTGTCCGCTTCATCGGGCCTGTTTTCGGGACACGACGAGGTGAACTCGGGGGAGACCCTGGTGCTGACCTTCAATCAGCCGGTGTTCCTCAACGCAGTGACCTTTTTCGACGAGGACCACGATCCCCTGGATCCGGACGACACGTTCAGGTTCAAGGTTGACCTCGGCTCGTTTTCCACGCACTTGTTCGGAGACCCCTTCGGGGACGCCGGAACGACGTTCTTCTTCAAGTACGGCGGAGGCGACGCGGAGGATTTCTACGTAGCCAGCGTCGAGGTCGAGCCCGTTCCAGAGCCGGGGACGCTGCTTCTGCTGGGCTCGGGCATGGTCGGCCTCGTCGGCCGCGCTCGACGCCGCAACCGCAGCTAATCCCCGTCGAGAGAGGGCCCGGCGCGCCGTATGGCGTCGGGCCTTCTTTCACTCTCCTAGCAGGGCTGAAAGGGCCGCCTTCGGCTTGAAGCGCGCCGGCTAGCCCCGCTCGATCTCCTCGAGGGTCACTCGCAGGACAGGAAGCGCCGCGAGGTCCTTGGCGCGGCCAGCGCGCTGCTTCGCTTCGATGAGGGCGGGCAGGCTCAGCACGTGAACTGCCAAGCCGTCCGACAGCCGCATCTCGACAGTGTGCGCAAGCAGCTCTTCGTAGCCCCTGTCTTCGTCGATCGTCCCAAGGACACGAAGCAGCCGGGCGACGTTCTCCGGGCTCCGACGGTGAACCACGTCCAGGTCGATCGTCGTGACGGGAGCTCCGTGGAGAATCCCCGCGGTCATGCCTACGACGACGAACTCGACCTCATTCACAGCGAACCGGCGGAGTATCTCAGCGAACCGGGCGCGCCGCATTCAGCTCCCGGATCTCGAGCGTGGACTCCACGAACTCTTCGACTCGCCGCAGCCGCTCCTCGGGCGTGAGCCGCAGCATCTCGCGGATCTGGGCGCGATCGACGCCGTTCTCGTCGATCGCGGGCTGCCTCGGCTCTGGGTTCTCGCTCGCGGGCGTTTGCGTCACGCGGCTAGCTTACACCGGGCTCACCGGCATCTGTTGAAGACAAGTGATCGGTCCGCTGGTTTTTGACAAGTGATCTGTCCGCTTTCGCTAGACCTTCGATGCCACACGAGAGGCAGTAGTGCCGGCCGGAGGGAGCCGTAGGCGACTGGAGGCCGG
>Ga0247727_10007088_pt1 | contig 21593 bp, 21 predicted proteins | sample WisWelCaveWW1625_FD_202498 | JGI IMG/M metagenome (GOLD analysis project Ga0247727, IMG submission 202498) | Biofilm microbial communities from Wishing Well Cave, Virginia, United States - WW16-25 | ecosystem: Environmental > Aquatic > Deep subsurface > Groundwater > Cave microbial mat | place... | reverse complement strand
CGTCGATGACAAGGCTTGCCCGGCGACTTCATCGCAGAGCGCCCTGTCAACTCCTTCATCCACCCAGCCGGCCTGCCCATCGCAACTCCTCACGTCAAGGCGTTGCGACGACCGCTTGAATCCGCCCGGTCAGCTGACCGTCAACGCCGGCCTGCTGAGCCTGTTCGGCGGGACGAGCGGCGCAACCTGGTCAGGCATCCTGACGACCACCGCGACCGCCTCGACGACCTTCCAGTCGGCGCACACCCTGACCAGCAGCGGTTCGATCACCGGTGCGGGCACCACGACCATCAACAGCAACGTCACCGTCCCCGACGGCGCGACGTTCACCCCCACCACGCTGACCCACACCGCTGGGACGCTCACGCTCGGTGGTGTCGCCCCGACGTTGGCGCCGACGACCTACAACCTGCAGGGCGGCACGCTGCAGAGCACCCGGCCGCTAGCGCCGACCGGCGCTTTGAACGTCACCAGCGGCGTGCTGCAAGGCAACTTCAACACCACGATCACGGGCCCGACCACGTTCTCCAAGACGACCAGCGGGCAGCTGACGGTGCAGAACGCCGCGGACCTGATCTTGAACGTCAACGCCAGTCATGACGGCGGGAACATCTGCCTGCAGGACGTCGGCGGCGGCGACCCCAGCCTGCAGATCAACGCGCAGCTCACGGTCACCCAGAACAGCGACATCAACGCCTTCAACTGCAACGGCGGCCTCGACACCCCCGCGATCCTGATCAATCCGGGCGGAGCAATGCTCAAGAGCTCGAACAACGTGACCCAGCTCCTGACGCCGACGCGCGTCGCCGGCGGCTCGCTGACCGTCGCGAACGGTCAGACGCTCAACGTCTTCGCCGCCCTGGAGCAGACCGCCGGGCAGACGACTGTCGCCACAGGCGGCGCGCTCGGCGGCAGCGTCTCCCCCGCCGCCTCCGGCGGCACGCTGACCGTCAACGGCACCCTGACCGGCGCGCCGACGCTCACCGGCACGGGCGTCCTCACCGGCATCGGCTCCGTCACGGGCAACGTCACGAACACGTCCGGCACCGTCCGCCCCGGCTCCTCGCCCGGCACGCTGACGATCAACGGCAGCTACTCCCAGGACGCGGGCGGCACGCTCGAGATCGACGTGACGGGCACCACCGCCGGCAGCGGCTTCGATCTGTTGACCGTGAACGGCGCCGCGACCCTGGACGGCACGCTGAAGGTCGTTCACGGCGGAGGCTTCGACCCGCTCGTCACCGACATCTTCGCGTTCATGACGTCCACCTCACGCAGCGGCGCGTTCGCGACGCTCGACGCCCCCGCGCTCTCCGGCGGCAAGGCCTACCAGCTCGACTACCCGGGCTCGCCGAACTTCGGCGCGCGCCTCGTGCTGGAGCCTCCCACTCCCCCGGTCAACACCAGCCCACCGACGATCAGCGGCACAGTCGCCTTCGGTCAGACGGTCACATGCCTGCCGGGCTCCTGGGACAACAACCCGACGTTCGCGTTCCAATGGCTGCGCGACGGCCAGCCGATCGACGGCGCCACGCAGTCGATCTACACGGTCGCGGTCGCCGACGTCACCCATGCCCTCGTCTGCCGTGTGACGGCCACCAACCCCGACGGCAGCGCGCAGGCCGGCAGCGCGGCCCAAAGCGTCCCCGCCGTCCCGCCGCAGAACACCGCGCTGCCGACGATCTCGGGCTCGACCGCGATCGGCTCGACGCTGACCTGCAACGCCGGAACGTGGACCGGCACACCCGATCCGACGTTCGCGTTCCAGTGGCTGCGCGACGGCCAGCCGATCGACGGCGCAACGCAAGCCACCTACGACGTCGCGGTCGCCGACGTGCAGCGTGCGATCACCTGCCGCGTGACGGCGGCCAACGCCGGCGGGAGCCTCGCCGCGACAAGCGCGCCGGTCAGCATCCCGGCGGTGGCACCGCGCAACACGTCGCCGCCGACCATCTCGGGCAGCGACCAGCCCGGCTCGACGCTGACCTGCAACGCCGGAACGTGGACCGGCATACCCGCGCCTACGTTCACCTTCCAGTGGCTGCGCGACGGCCGGCCCATCGCCGGCGCGACCCAGGCCACGTACGTGCTCGCCGAAGCCGATGCGGGCAAGGGACTGAGGTGCCAGGTGACCGGGGCCAACACGGGCGGAACGCTCGTGTTGGCGAGTGCCGTCAAGTCCGCCGCGAAGGCCGCCGAGCAGGTTCTCGCCGAATCGACGACCGAGCAGGTCGCAACCGCTCTCGGCCTGCCGCCGGCCAGGAAGTGCCTGAGCCGTCGCATCTTCCCGATACGCATCCGCCAGCCACGGGGCGTGAAGATCCGGCTCGCCAGGGTGGCCGTCAACGGCAAGCGAGTGCCCGTGCGCAAGGTCGCCGGCCGCTTCCAGTCCACGATCGACCTGCGGGGCCTGCCCAAGGGCCGCTTCACGGTGCGGATCACGATCACGACTCAGGCCGGGGTCCAGATAGTCGGGCAGAGGCGCTATCGCACCTGCCTTCCGAAGCGCGGGCGCGCCTCCCGCAGCCAGGCCGGGCACGTCGTCGGCGCCCAAGCGCCCGCTCGCTAGGGTTCCGCGCCCATGGACTACGCAGCGCTGGCCTCCGGCTACAACCAGATGATCCCGTTCGCGACCCACATCGGGTTGCAGGTCAAGTCGATCGGTCCTGGCGTCAGCACCGTCGTGCTACCCGAGGCACCCGCGACGATGAACCACGTCTCCAGCCAGCACGCGGGCGCGCTGTTCAGCGCAGGTGAATCGGCTTCGGGCGGCGCCTTCGTCGGCAGTTTCGCCGAGCGCCTGGGTGACATCACGCCACTCGCCGAGAAGGCCGAGATCTCTTACAAGAGGATTGCGCGCGGTGACATCACCGCGAACGCCACGCTCAGCGCCGACACCGCCGAGCTGCTCGACGAGCTGGACCGCGAGGGCAAGGTGCGCTTCACCGTCCAGGTCGCGCTGACCGACCCTGGCGAGGATCTCGTCGCCGAGATGTCGGTCCAGTGGTACGTGCGCAAGAACGCATGAGGCCCCACGGTTGGACCCCCCACCGCGACGCCCTGGGTCCGGCGGACCAACCGCAGGGGGGCGGCTCACAGGCGCGCGTCTGGCGGGCAGGACCGCACGAGGCTGAGACCGTCGCGGCGCTGCTCGTCGCGTTCCGCGATTCGCTCGGCTACGACTGGCCGTCCGACAACTCCTTCCTCGCCGGCGTCGAGAAGCTGCTCGATGACGTGCAGACGGACTTCCTGCTGGGCGCCCCGCACGGCGACGCGCCGCCCGCCGCCGTCGCCCAGCTGCGCTTCCGCCACGGTCTTTGGCGCGCCGGCGGGGACTGCTTGATCGAGGACGTCTACGTCGAGCCTGCGGCGCGCCGCGCAGGCCTCGGTCAGGCGATCGTCGCCTTCGCCCTGCAGCGCGCCCTCGAGCGCGGCTGCCGGCGCGCGGAGCTCGACGTCAACGAGGCGAACAGGGCGGCGCTCGCGCTCTACGACGGGTTCGGCTTCGCCGTCAAGAACCCGCACGGCGGGCGCGATCTGTACCTGCGCCTGCACCTCGACGCTCCGGACGAGCTGTAGCCTCCGACATGACCCCGGCGCTTTTCTCGTTCGAGCGTGTGACGCTCGACGGCGACGAGCGCCCGCGGCTCGATGACGTCAGCTTCGAGGTCCCGGACCGCGGCGTCAGCGCGATCGCCGGCCCGTCGGGCGCCGGCAAGTCGTCGCTGCTGCGCTGCTGCAACCGCCTCGAGGCGCCGCGCTCGGGCATCGTCCGATATCACGGTGAGGACGCCGCCGCGCGTGATCCGCTGGCCCATCGCCGCGAGGTGGCGATGGTCTTCCAGCGCCCCGTGCTGTTCGCGGGCACGGTGACGGACAACCTGCGCGTCGCCGACCCGGGCGCGAGCGACGAGCGGATCGCCGCGCTGCTGCGCCGAGCCGCGCTCGACGAGGGCTTCGCGGCGCGCGACGCCGCCGCGCTCTCGGGCGGTGAGGGTCAGCGGGTCTGCCTCGCGCGGGCGCTCGCGACCGATCCTCATGTGCTGCTGATGGACGAGCCGACATCGTCGCTGGACGAGGAGACGGCCGGCATGCTGGAGGCGCTGATGCGCGATCTCGCGGCAGGCGGGGTGCCGGTCGTCCTCGTCACCCATGGCGAGGACCAGATCGCGCGCGTCGCCGATCGCGTGGTTCGCGTCGACCGGGGGCGCATCACGGGCGTAGAGGAGCTTGCCGGCGGCGCGGCGCGGGCACGGCGCCGGACGACGGACCACGGGAGCGAGGGGCGCGATGGCTGAGGGGGACGTCAGCGCCGTCGGGCTGGTGCTCTCGCTGAGCCTTGTGGTGATCGCCATCGCACTCTCCGCCCGCGAGTCGTTGCGGCTCGAGCGCGACATCGTCGTGGCCGTGCTGCGCTCCGTGGTCCAGCTGCTGATCGTCGCCGTGGGGCTGACGCTGGTCATCGACGAGGGCACACCGCTGGCCTGGTCGTGGCTTTGGGTCGCGGGCATCGTGCTCTTCGCGGCGGCGACGGTCAGCCGGCGTGCCCGAGCGATGCCGGGCGTCTTCGTGATCGGGCTGGCCGCCAACGCGACGACGGCGAGCGTCGCGCTCGGGCTCACCTTCGGGCTCGGCGTCTTCCCGCTCGAGGGCCGCACGCTGGTCCCCGTCGCCGGCATGGTGATCGGCAACTCGATGAAATCCTGCGTGGTCGTCGTCCAGCTGCTGGCCGAGCAGGTGGCCGACAAGCGCGAGGAGATCGAGGCGCGCCTGGCGCTCGGCCTGACCGGGAGCTCCGCGATCCGCCCGTTCGTTCGCCAGGCGCTGCGACTCTCGATCTCGCCGCTGATCGAGAACGTGCGAGCTCTCGGCATCGTCTTCCTCCCCGGCGCGATGACGGGACTGATACTCGCCGGGGTCGACCCGCTCGACGCCGTGTTCGTCCAGCTCGCGCTGATGTACATCATCCTCGGAGCCGTCGCGCTGACCGCCTCGGCAACCGCGCTGATGGGCGCGCGGCGGCTCTTCACGGCCGACCACAGGCTGATCCGCCTGGCGCGCTCAACTCGCGACGCGTAGCCGCGACGCGCTGCGCAGCCGGCGGCCTCAGCCCCCGGGCAGCACGCCGAGCTGGGTAAGCAGCGTCGGCACGTCCCAGTGGTGGACGTCCTTGACGACGAGCCCATCAGCGTCGAACCACGAGAACGAAGCGCCCTCGACGTCGATCGCCCGGCCGCTCGGCTCGATCCCCATGAACGCCGCCCCGTCGTGAGTGCCCGTCGCGCGCCAGCGATCGGAGTTCATATCGCCGTCGATCAGCAGCACGAGGCGCTCGAGGCGGAAGTCGGGGAACGCGGCCATCACGTCGGCAGTGCGCCGGCGAATCGCGTCGCGGCCGCGGATCGGTTCCGGGTTGCCGACGTCGTAGGCGACCGCATCCTGCGCGAACACTCCGGCGACCGCGTCGGCGTCGTGCGCGCACCAGCCCTCGTAGGTCGCGTCGTTCGCTGCCTGGATCTGGTTTCGCATCGTGCGGGCGAGCCTACGGCAAGGTCAAGCTGCTGAAGCTGGAGGCGGCACGGCCATGACCTCGACGCGATGACCGGCGGGCGAGCGCGTGTACGACCGCGCTGCGCCCCAGTGCTCGGTGCGCGGCTCGACCGGATGCCCTGCCGCCAGCAGCCTCGCAATCACCTCGTCGTAGTCGCCCGCGACGACGGCGACGTGAGCGTCTGCGGGGATCTCAGGCGTTGCCGCGTAAGCGAGGTGGACCTGCGTGCCGGCGTGCTCGACCCAGAGCGAGCGCCCGGCCACGCCCTGCGGCGGCTCCACGGGCACGAAGCCCAGCAGCTCCCAGAACCGCGCCTCAGCGGCGGCGTCCTCCCGGCGCAACTCCAACGTGACGTGCTGGATCACCAGCGCTCCAGATTGCTCTCGTGGACACGGCGCTGCTCGGCGGACCGCCGCGCCAGCGGCAGGTCGAGCGTCTCCAGGTAAGCGAGATCGTCGCGCAGGATCGCCGCCGCTCGCACGCCGTCCAGCACGGCGCCGTGACCGGGGACGACGTGGTCGGCCTGCTCGACCAGGTCTCGCAGGCGCTCGAGCGTCGCGCGATAGGCCGATCGCGAACCACCTTCACTCAACATCGGGATCTCGACGGGTGAGAGGAAGTCCCCGCAGACGAGCACCTTCGCCCAGGGGATCCAGATCGCCATCCCGTCGGGTACGTGGCCCTCGGTCGGGTGCAGCTCCAGCTCGCCGGCTCCGACCTCCAGCTTGCCGGGGACCGGGAGCGCCTGCAGCTGGCCGAGCTGCAGTGGGCGACCACGCTCGACGTAGTGTTGCTCGTCGAAGGCACGCAGCTCGCGAGCGGCGGCGCCGGGCTCGCCGGTCAGGCGCGCGGCCGTCGTCTCGGCCACGCCGAGCGCGGCGTCCGGGAACGCGAGGCGACCGAGCAGGTGGTCCCAGTCGCCGTGCGTGGCAAGCAGGCCCGAGCACGGCCAGCCGACCTGCCCGAGCAGCGCCGTGAGCGCCTCCAGCTCGTGCGGCAGGACAGGCGAGTCGACGACGAACGCCTCGCGCGCGGCTTGCTCGTCCCCCGCGACCGCCGGCCCGCGGACGATCGTGCACGTCGTCTGCCAGATCGCCGACGTACACACGAGCACGTCCTCGTGCACGCCGACGACGCGCATCGCGAAGCTGGAGCTACGCCGCGCCGAGCAGCTTGGCGGCTTCGAGCAGCGTCTTGACCTCGGCCGTCGGCTTCTTGGCGCTGGGGTCGAGCTGCTCCTTGCGGCGGTTGACCCAGATGACCGGCACCTTGGCCTTGATGCACGGCTCCACGTCGGCGTGCGTCCCGCAGCAGATGTGGACCCAGTTCTTCTTGCTGCCGACCCGCCGCGCGAACTCGGTGAAGTGCGCGGCGTCGGGCTTGTAGGAGCGCACCTGCTGCGCGGTGACGACCAGGTCGAAGTCTTGGGGGATGTGGCGCCGGGTCTCACCGAGCAGCTTGTCGTCGATGTTCGACACCAGGCCGGTCTGAAATTTCTTGGCGAAGCGCACCATCTGCGTGTTCGTCTCCTTGAACGGGCGCCAGCGCGGCAGCGACGCCGGCAGGAATCCCGCGCGGGAGGGCTCGAGCGGCCACTCGAGCTCCTTGGCGATCTGAACGGCACAGCGCCTGAGCACCTCCGCGTAGAGCTCGTACGAACCACTCTGGATTCCGTGCTGGAGCTCGAGGAAGCGCGGGAATATCGCCTCCGGAGCCTCGAGCGTGAACCCGTCACGCTGCGCCTCCATCTGGAACGCGGCGTTGATGCCCGCCTCCCAGTCGATGAGGGTGCCGTAGACGTCGAACGTGACCCAGTTGACCTTCGCGGGGAGCGGCATAGGCGGCTGAGTCTAGGAACCGGCGCGAAGACCGCCGCCGAGACGCGGTTTCAGCGGGCCGCTCCGAGGACGTCAGCGAGCGTTTCGGCAGCCTCGGAGCTTGCGCGCGCCGGTCAGCCGGCCGCTGTCGCGCATCTTGGCCGTCACCCGCAGCGTGAAGTCGGTCGACGGCAACCCGCGGAGGACAACCCGCCTTCTCAGCGCCTTGCCCGTCAGGTACCGCACGCGCCGCCCGCTCACCAGCACGTCGGCGCTCGTCATCAGCGACGCGCTGGACGACTTGACCCGGAGCCGGAGCCGGCCGCCGCGGACGCAGACGGCGGGCACGCCCCCAACGAGCGTGGAGATCGAGACGGTCCGCGCCGGCAGGAGCGTCGTCACGAGCGTCTGCGCCTGATTGTCAGACGGCGTCAGGTCTCGTCTCGCCCAGGTCACGCCGCCCAGCAGGCTGACAGTGACGTCCTTCCTGGCGCGCAGCTTGATCGCGCGCGTGACGATGGCCCTGGAAGCGACCGTTCCGAGGTCGCAGGTCAGCTTCATGGGCGCAGTCGAGCATCCGGCGGGCGCCGTCGCCACGGTCAGGTCGCGTCCGAGCGTGATCTGGAGGCGCGAATCGCGCGCCGGCCCCGCTTCGGTGTTGCGCACCGTCGCCACCAGCGTGACGGTGTTCCGCGCATACGAGCTGGCCACCGTCTCCAGCTCGAGCTTCAGGTCCGCGCGCGGCTCGACGGTGAGCAGCGCCGCGGCGACGTTGTCGCCGGGTCGCAAGTCTGCTCCCTGGTAGCTGACGCTGGCCTGGACGCTCAGCGGCCCTGCACCGAGGTCGGTGAGCGTGAACGTGCGCTTGACGATCGCTCCCGGAGCCAGCGTGTCGATGCTGCAGACCGCCAGCAGGCCGGCGAAGTTCACGCACTGCTCGGCCTCGACGAGCTCTGCGTCGCCGATCACGACGACGCCGATGTTCGCCCCCGGCGCAGAGGTGTCGCCCTGGTTACGGGCTGTGACCTTGACGGTGACGGTGTCGCCCGGCACGGCCGGGTCCGGGGAGGCCGTAACGGTGACGGCGAGGTCCGGCGACGCCTGCGCGATTGCGGGCAGCGCGCCTACGCCGCACGCCAGGAAGGCTGCTGTGAGCAGGACAGAACGGCAGGCTGCGCGGCGCGACACCGAACCAGGTTTCTGGACGGCGTGCCCGGTGTCAAACGGCACCCGCACGGCCGCGCGGCCTCCAACCCCGAACCGGAGGTCAAGCACAGGCCTTGAACGTGCGGCGCCCGCTGAGCCTGCCGCCGTCACGCAGCGTCGAGACGACGATCAGCGTGAAACGCTTGCGCGGAAGCCCGCTCAGGACGACGGTCGTGCTCAAGGCCGCTCCCGTTAGGCGCTTGACGCGCCGCGTCCCGACGTAGAGGTCGGCCTGCGTGATCGCGACACCGCTCGGACGGCGCAGCTTGAAGCGCAGCGTACGAGCGCGCGTGCAACGCCGAGCGGGCGGCACGCCGCTTGTGAGCAAGCTGATCGGCACGGCCTGGGCCCTCGGCAGCTTGGGCGTCGTCAGCGGGCCCGGGCCCGGCCCCGGCCCCACCGGCCCCATCGGCGCCACCGCGGTCAGGGTCACCTGAGCTTGCGCATCGGCCGGCGTCGGGTCCGTTCGCGACCAGCTCACGCTGCCGAGCAGGATGAACACGCCTTCGGTGGGCACGCCGAGATTGATCTCCCTGGTCACCGTCGCCTGGGAACCGATCGTGCCGAGATCGCAGGTCACCGCCAGCGGCGTCGCCGTGCAGCCGGCCGGAACGGCGGCCACGACCAGCTCCACGGGTATCACCAACTGGAGCGTCGCCCCGCGCGCCGGACCGGTGCGCGAGTTGACGACCGTGGCCGTCACCGTCGTGTTGTTGCCGATCGTCAGCGGCGAGACCACGGCGAGGTCGAGCTTCAGATCGGCGCGCGGCTCGACGGTCGTGACGGAAGTGACGGCGTTGGGGGGCGGATCTGAATTGATGTCGTTGTGGCTCGCGTTGACCATCACCTCGACCGTGCCGAGCTGGAGGCCGGACAGCGTGATCGTCAGCTGCACAACCGCGCCCGCAGCGAACAGGCGCTCCTCCGATCCGGTCGACGCCGCGCCGATCGGGCAGGAGACGATGATGAAGTTGAAGCAGTTGGGGAACGAGTCCAACGACACGTTGCTGGGAGGCGTGAAGCTGACCACCGGATCCACGGCTGCCGTGTCGCCGTTGTTCCTGACGGTCGCCGCGATGGTCAAAGTGTCCCCGGGGACAGTGGGGTCGGGTGTGTCGACGACCGTGACAGCCAGGTCCGCCGCCGCGCTGGCCGCCCGCGGAGCGACTGCCCCGATCGCCAGCGCGGTCGCCAGCAGCACCATGAGCAGAAGCCATCTGTGCGCGGCCGCGGAGCGAATCACCTACTGAGCGTCATCCAACCCTGGCGCGCTGTCAACCGGGAGCGGGAGCGGCACGCGGTTCCCGCGCCGAACGTCCCGGAGCACCCCCCATAGCGTGCAGCGCGGGACGTTCGCGCTGCTGCGGCGCGTCCGCGCCGGCGACGTTCGCGCTGCTGCGGCGCGTCCGCGGCCGGCGACGCTTACACAGCGCGGCCGGGCGGCGGGCGCTCCGCTCCGCTAGGTTCACCGCGTCATGGATCTGCTCGAGTATCAGGGCAAGCAGCTCTTCGCCCGCCACGGAATCCCCGTCCCCACCGGCATCCCGGCACGGAGCGTCGACGAGGCCGTCAGCGCGGCGCAGGAGATCGGCTACCCGTGCGTCGTCAAGGCGCAGGTGAAGATCGGCGGCCGCGGCAAGGCCGGCGGGATCAAGATCGCCCAGAACGCGGACGAGGCCCGCGAGCATGCGAGCGCGATCCTCGGCATGGACATCAAGGGCTTCACGGTCCACGAGGTCTGGATCGAGGGCGCCTCCCAGATCGAGGCCGAGTTCTACGTCTCGATCATCTTCGACCGCTCGGCCAAGAAGCCGCTCGTGATCTTCTCCACGAAGGGCGGCATGGACATCGAGGCCGTCGCCGAGGAGGACCCGGACGCGATCGCGAAGCTGCACGTCGACCCGCTGATCGGCTTCCAGCCCTACGAGGGCCGGCGGCTCGCCTTCGAGGGTGGCGTGGATGCGGACCTCGTGCGTCCGGTCGGCGCATTCATCGCCAAGCTCTACGAGACGTTCGTCAGCGAGGAGGCGATGCTCGTCGAGGTCAACCCGATGATCGTCACGCCTGAGCGCGGCGTGGCGGCGCTCGACGCCAAGGTCACGCTCGACGACAACGCGCTGTTCCGCCACAAGGACAACGCCGCGCTGCGCGACCCGAGCGCGGAGGACCCCCAGGAGCAGATGGCGCACGAACGCGGGCTCACCTACGTGAAGCTCGACGGCGACATCGGCATCCTCGGCAACGGCGCCGGCCTCGTGATGAGCACGCTCGACGTCGTCGCGCAATACGGCGGCGAGCCCGCCAACTTCCTCGACGCCGGCGGCGGCTCCAAGGCCGAGGCGATCACCAGCGCCGTCGAGGTGATCCTCTCCAACGAGAAGGTCACTGCCGTCCTCTTCAACATCTTCGGCGGGATCACTCGTTGCGACGAGGTCGCCAACGGGCTCGTCGACGCGTTCAACCAGATCAAGCCCGACGTGCCGTTCGTCGTGCGGCTCGACGGCACCAACGATGCCGAAGGGCGCAGGATCCTCGCCGAGGCGAACCTGCCCAACGTCCACGCGGCATCAACGATGAACGAGGCCGCCGAGAAAGTCGTCCAGCTCGCGAAGGAGGCCTCGGCATGAGCGTCATCGTCACCAGCGAGACGCGCCTCTGCGTCTCGGGGATCACGGGCAGCGAGGGCACGTTCCACACGCTCAACAACAAGCGCTACGGGACCAACGTCGTCAGCGGCGTGACGCCCGGCAAGGGCGGCCAGGACGTCGAGGGCATCCCCGTCTTCAACACGTTCGCCAGGGCCGTCGACGAGACCGGCGCGAACACCGCGATGGTCTTCGTGCCGCCGCCGTTCGCCGCCGACTCGATCCTCGAAGCCGCGGACGCGGGCATCAAGACGATCATCGCGATCACCGAGGGAATCCCCGCGCACGACGAGCTGCGCGTCTTCACGCAGCTCAAGCGCTACGAGGGCGTACGCCTCGTCGGCCCCAACTGCCCCGGAGTGCTGTCGCCCGGCAAGGCGAACGTCGGGATCATCCCCGCGTCGTTCTTCAAGGAGGGCAACGTCGGCGTGGTCTCGCGCTCAGGCACGCTGACCTACCAGATCGGCAACGAGCTGGCCCAGCGCGGCTTCGGCAACTCGTCGATCGTAGGCATCGGCGGCGACCCGGTCCCGGGCACGAGCTTCATCGACGTGATCGGGCTCTTCCAGGATGACCCGGAGACCGAGCTGATCGTGATGAGCGGCGAGATCGGCGGCGACGCCGAGGAGCGGGCAGCCGAGTACATCGCCGAGCACGTCACCAAGCCGGTCGTCGGCTACATCGCGGGCTTCACCGCGCCGCCCGGCAAGACGATGGGCCACGCCGGCGCGATCGTCTCCGGCTCGAAGGGAACCGCGGTCGCCAAGGCCGAGGCGCTCGAAGCGCGCGGCGTACGCGTCGGCCGCACGCCGACGCAGGTCGCGGAGATCGCGGTCGAGATCCTTCAGGGCTGAGGGACGCGAAGCACGGCGGGCGCCGTCGGCACGCCCGCCGCGTCGTGTCGGCCCCTTGGCGGGGCGCGTCTGTCAGTGACCGGCGAGCGGGTGGAAGCCGCTCACCTCCGGTGTGTGCTCCCACTCCTCGGTGGACTCGGCGAGCACTTGGCGACCAACCGGCACGAGGCCGACCGTCGTGAGCGCCGCTGCGACGATCAGCACACCTGCGCTGAAGGTCGCATAGCCGATCGCGAACACGCAGGCGCCCGCGGCGAGGCTCAGCGCCATCGTCCAATGCACTGCGTTGGCGCGCACGAGCCCCGCACACAGGGCGACGAGCCCTGCAGCGAGCGCGAACCCCCCGTAGAAGAACGGGATCGCGACACCGGCCGTGTCGTGAAGGCGCGCGTACAGCGCGGCCATCTCGGCCTGGTCGGCACCTGTCGCCGCCATCTGCCAGACGACGAACGAGATCGCGGTGGCGCCCATCGTCAGCATCACACCGAGCATCGCCAGGCCGCCGCCGAGGTGACCGAGTCCGGCCTCTCGCTCGCGCAGCATGTGCATCAGCCCGATGATCGCCGGCACCAGCGCGATCAGCGAGAGCATGCCGAGCGTGCTCGACACGAACCAGCGATCCATCTCGCCGGCGACGACGGAGATCTGAGCGCCCTCCTCGCTCTCCAGGCGCGGCGAGATGATGGCTGACGCGAGGAACAACAGCGGCGCGGCCACCATGCCAAGACCCGCGACCGTCTTGCGGACGCGATGCGGATCGGAATGCGTGAACATCAAAACCCTCCTTTGTGGGTTCCAATGGATTTGCAGGGTAAATACACCGTCTTGTGACGACCGTTACGAGCGCTCGTGGGCGAGATGCCCAGCCGTCGCGAGCGGCCCGAGGGCACGCTCCCGCGCAGGCGGGCAGGGCCTTGGCGCCCGATGCGGGCGGTACCTTGCGGGCCGATGGATGACGAGCGCCCGCGCGACGTCCGAGACTCGCTGAGCGAGCTCGAGCAGCGCCTGCTCGAGCTCGAGCGCGAGCTGCGCGCCGACGCGGCGCGCGACGCCGGCGCGGCCGGTGAGCACGTCGCGGTCCCGCCGTCCGTTCCGGCCGCGGCGACGGGCACGATCGAAGTCGAGCGCGAGCCCGCCGCTCCCCCAATTGCCGACCAGGCGGCAGCCACGCAGCCATCCACCGATCCGCCGGCGCCCGTGCCGACCGTCCAGCCGGACGCGGCGCACCCGCCGGCCCCAGCGCCGACCGTCCAGCCGGATGTCGGCCCGCTCGTCGACGAGACGCGCCGCAAGGTCGACGCGCTGCGCACGTCGCTCGACGGCCTGACCGGTGCGAGCGACCGGCTTCGCGAGGTCGCGCAGGTCGTCGTCGAGGATCACGGCCGCGCCCTCGTTCGCCTGGAACGCGCGACGACGCAGCAGCAAGCGCGGACTTTCGCGCCGGCGACCTCGGACGAACCCGCCGGCGCGACGGGTGGCCCCCCACCTCCATCCGCGCCGGCACGCCGACGCGGTCGTGGATGGGCCTGGGCGGCTCTCGCGGCGTTGCTCGCAGGCGGCGTGCTGGCGGCAGCGGTCGTGCTCGACGATCGCGACGAGCCCACCACCACCACGACCGTTCCCGGATCGATGTCGCGGATCGCGCTTACGCCCGAGCTCGGCCCCGACACGCGGGCGTTCACCTCAGTCCCTGGGACACGGCCCGCCTCGGACGCCGGCGCCGTCGACGACCTCTGCGACGGCATCGTCGGAGCGGCCGTCGTGGTTCGCCCGTCGGGCGCCGACGCGCTCCCGCCCTGCGCCGCCGTGGTGACGGTGTCCAGCGGCACTGTGTCCGCGCTGGCGCTTGCGGAGCGCAGCAGCTCGCGCAAGCGCAGCTGCGTCAATGCCGCTGACGTGCCGTCGATCGCGGCGTCGCGGCCCGATCGCCGCCGCACGGTGGCACGCGACGCAGCGGTGCAGCGCGCGACCACGCGTGCCGAGCTGCGCACGCGAAACGCCGGCCTGACACCCGGTGAGCGCGTCGGGAAGGTCCACACGGCCGCCTACCGGGCCGGACGCCGGTTCGACGCCCGTCAGCGCTTGCGGCTGCTGGCCGTGCGCGCCACGGCGAAGGGCGCCTGCGTCGTGCCCGGACGCGACGACGTGGCTTCCGGTCGCTACCCGCTGGCGAGCCGGGTAGAGCTGCTGGCGCTCGAATCCACGCGCGACCAGCCGGCCGTCGATCGCGCGGCGGTCGTGATCGAGCACCTGACCAGCGGACCGGCGCCGATCAGCGCCACCGTGCTGCGCCGCAAACGCTGAGCGCGAGCGCCGCTAGATTGCTCGCCATGGCCGACTCGATCTCGTTCGCACGCGGAGCGCCTTCGCTGGACATCGTCGACGTGGAGGGCCTGAAGGCCGCCGCCAACGCCGCCTTCGACCGCGATCCGGGCGGCACGACCGCGTATGGGACGTCGGTCGGCTACGTCCCGCTGCGGCGCTGGATCGCCGAGAAGCACGGCGTCGACGAGGCGCAGGTGATCGTCACCAACGGCTCGATGCAGGCCGACGCGTTCCTCTTCGACGCGATCGTGCGCGAGGGCGACGCGGTCGTCGTCGAGCGACCGACCTACGACCGCACGCTGCTCGGCCTGCGGGAGCGCGGCGCCGACATCCAGATGGTCGAGCTGCAGCAGGACGGCATCGACACCGACGCGCTGACGTCGCTGCTCGACGGCGGCCTGCGCCCGTCGCTCGCCCACATCATCCCCAACTTCCAGAACCCGGCCGGCTACACGCTTTCGCTCGCCAAGCGCGAGGCGCTGCTCGCGCTGTCCGCGCAGCACGGCTTCACGCTCTTCGAGGACGACCCGTACATCGACATCCGCTTCACCGGCCAGCCGCTGCCGACGATGCTCTCGATGAACGACGGCGGCGCGCGCGTCGTCTACGCCTCCTCGTTCTCCAAGACGGTCTGCCCCGGCATCCGCTGCGGCTACCTCGTCGGCCCGGAGGACCTCATCGGCCAGATCGTGAGGCAGGCCACGAACACGTACATCTCACCCGACATGGTCGCGCAGTCGATCGTCTACGACTTCTGCGCGTCCGGCCGGATCGACCGCTCGATCGCGACCGTCAAGGAGGCGCTCAGGAAGCGCTGCGCGACGCTCACCGCCGCGCTCACTCGCGAGCTCCCCGAGGCTGTGTTCAGCGCGCCGGAGGGCGGCTACTTCATGTGGGTCGAGCTGCCCGAGGGCACCAGCGTCGACGCCCTCTTCGACGCCGCCGCCGAGCGCGGCGTGCAGTTCGTCAAGGGCACGGACTTCCTGCTCGACGGCGGCGAGAACACGCTGCGCATCGCGTACTCGGGCGTCACTCCCGAGCAGATCGACGAAGGCGTCACGCGCCTCGCCGACGCATACCACTCGTTGTAGTCGCACCCGAGCCCGAGCAGCCACAAGCCTGAGCGAGGGATCGCAGTTCGAGGCCCGCGAGGCTGAGCCGAAGATCGTCGTTCCTGGCCAGGACGCAGGGAGCGACGCGTGCTTCTGCACGCGAGCGACCGAGGACAAAGCCAGGGACGGCGAGATCGGCGAACTAACGGCCGTAGCGATCCGCCGCTATCACGAGCTGCTCCGGCAGCGCCACTCGCGGCGGCGGTGAGGGGTCGGCGCTGACGCTGACGGTCTCGGCGACGCTCCGCGTGAGTGAGACGCGCCGCCCGCCGGCGTCGACGGCCACCTCCTCGTCGTCGCTCACCGCGAGCGTGCCCTCCATGCCGGGCTCGATCCCGGTCGCCATCAGGTAGTGCAGCAGATCCTCCGCCTCGTTCTCGAAGCGCACGATCCGCACGCTCGCGCCGACTTCGACGTCGGCGAGCGGCACGGCCTCGACCCGCTGCCCGACGTTGATCGGATGGCCGTGCGGGCATGTCTTGGCGTCGCCGATCGCAGCGAGCATCCGCTCCTCGAGCACCGGGCTCATCGCGTGCTCCAGGCGCTCGGCCTCCTCGTGGACCTCGTCCCACGGGATCCCGAGCACGTCGGTCAGGAAGCGCTCGATCAGGCGGTGGCGGCGGACGCTTCCCTCAGCATGGGCGCGGCCGCTGTCGGTGAACGCGATCACCTTGTCGACGCCGCGCGTGATGTAGCCGTCGCGCTCCAGCCGGCCGAGCATCTCGTGGACGGTCGGGGCCGAGAGCTGCATCGCGCGCGCGACGTTCGCGCCCGTCATCGGCAGGCCGGCCTCGTGCAGCCAGAAGATCGTCTGGAGGTACTCCTCCTCGGCCACGGTCGCGTGATCACTTGACATGGAAGCGATCGTATCGGGCAGTAGGCTGCCCGCCTCATGAGAGTCGAGCCTGGAACCCGCGCCTTCGTGACCGGGGCCTCGCGCGGGATCGGCGCAGCGCTCGCGCATGCGCTCGCAGCCCGCGGAGCGACGGTCGGACTCGCCGCCCGCTCGACCGGGGAGCTCGACGAGCTGGCCGAGCGCCTTCCGGGAAAGCACCATGTGCTGACCTGCGACGTCGCCTCGACGGAGTCGGTCGCCGACGCGCTCGCGGCCTTCCACGATGCCGCCGGCGGGATCGAGCTGCTCGTCGCCAACGCGGGGATCACGCATTACGGCCCCTACCGCGAGCAGTCGCTGGAGGACCAGCTCCAGATGAGCGAGGTCAACTGGCACGGCACGCTGCGCACGGTTCACCACGGGCTGCCGTATCTGCTGGATCGCGGTCAGGGACATGTCGTCGTCGTCTCATCCGGCGCGGCGTTGCGCTCGTTTCCCTGGGCGGCGGTCTACGGGGGCACCAAGGCCGCACAGCGGATGTTCGCCGAGGCGCTGCGCCACGAGCTGTCGGGGACGGGCGTGTCGCTGACCGTCGTCTACCCCGGCGAGATCGCGACCTCGCTGCACACACACGAGAAGGACCGGATGCCCGACTGGTACCGCGGCGGTCCGCACGCCGCGAGCGCCGACGAGATGGCCGCCAAGATCCTCGAGGCCGTCGAGAAGGACGCCCGCTCGCTGCACTACCCGCCGATCGTCCGCATGCTCCAGGTGCTCCACAACGTCAGCCCGAAGGCCAGCGACACGCTGCTGCGCAAGCTGCGCGGCGGCACCGCGGCGCCGCGGCGCGTCAGCGAGCTTGCTCGCGGTCTCGAGCAGGCGACGCTCGACGATCGCGGACATCTCGCGAGCCGCCGGTGAGAGCGGCGCGCCGCGGCGGAAGACGAACGCGAGCGACATGTGGATCGGCTGCTTGAAGGTCGTCCAGCCGAGTTCCTTGGGCAGCGGGCTGCGCCGGTTCACGAGCAGGCCCAGCCAGGTGACGGCGTCGCCGACGCCGGCCGCGGCGAGATCGAACGCCGTGGTGTCTGTCTCGACATCCACGACCGGCTCGATCGAGACGCCGGCCCGCTGAGCGTGCTCGGCAAGCAGGCGGCGCGTCGGATCGTCGCGGCCGTAACTCGCGTCGGACAGGATCAGCTGCGTCGCGGCGAGGCGTTCGATCGTCATCGGCCGGCGCAACTTCGCGGGATCGGCGCTGACGAAGCACAACTCGTCCTCTACGACGGGGCGGACCGCGAGCCCCTCGTCGTCGACCGGCAGAGCGACGATCGCCGCCTCCAGCCGCCCGGCGCGCACGTCCTCCGCCGCCTCCGCCGAGTTGAGACCGAGGATCCGCACGCGCACGTTCGGATGGCGGCCACGGAACTCGGCGATCAGGTCCGATCCGAGGTACTCGTCGGCGGTCGCGAACGTGCCGAAGCTCGCGGTGCCGCCGCGCAGCTCGCGCACCGCCACGACCGACTCGCGCGCCTCCCGCACCGCATCGAGCACCGCCTCAGCGCGTGGGCGAAGCGTCTTGCCGGCCTCGGTCAGCACCAACCCGCGCCCGACGCGCTGGAACAGAGCGACGCCGAGCTCGGCTTCGAGACGGCGCACCTGCTCGCTGACCGAGGGCTGCGCCAGATGCAGCGACTCGGCCGCCGCGCTGAACGATCCGCGTTCGACCGACGCAAGGAAGTACTCGAGTTGCTGAATGTTCAAAGTGCCCGGTCACCACCTCAAGGCCTTGCCTTTGCTTCACGCAGGATATCTCCCCTACCGCCGTTGTCTAACCGCACGTACCTTGCTTGTCAGACAAGACCTCGGCCTACCTGCCGGCGCCGCCGGCGGGACGCGGGTCGAAACGCAAGGAACCACCATGATCATCGCTCTCGCCTCATTCACCACCCTGATCGTCGCGTTCGCCGCCCCGGCCGCGCTCTCACTGCGCTACGGCGTCGACTCACGCGTCGACGACGGGCGCTACGACTGGTAGCCGATCCTTTGTCGCCGGCGCTGCGCAAGCGCGAGCACTCGCTCGGAGTCGCCCTGACGCTCACCTCCGCGGTGACGTTCGGGGCGACCGGCGTGCTCGCCAAGACCGCCTACGCCTCGGGCGCCGGCGTCTCCAGCCTGCTCGGCGCGCGCTTCGCGATCGCCGCCATGTTGTTGTGGCTGATCGTCGCCGTCCGGCGACCCGCGCTGCCGCCGCTTCGCCTCACGCTCGCCGCGCTCGCGCTCGGCGGGATCGGCTACGCCGCAGAGGCGACTCTCTACTTCAGCGCGCTCGAGCGGCTCGACGTCTCGCTGGTCGCACTGCTGCTCGCGACCTACCCGGCCGTGGTCGTCGGCGGCGCGATCGCGCTCGGCCGCGAGCGCCCGGATGGGCGCCGCGCCGCCGCGCTGGGCGCTTCGATCGGCGGCGCCGTGCTCGTCCTCGGCGGGGCCGACGTCAGCGGACTCGACGGCCTCGGGCTCGCGTTCGCCGCCTCGTCGGTAGTCGCCTACGCGACCTACGTGCTGCTGGCCGACCGCGTCGCGCGCAGCGTCGATGGGCTGATGCTCGCGGCGCTCGTCATCACAGGCGCAGCGATCGGCACGCTCGCGACCGGCGGAGCGACCGGTTCGCTCGACCTGTCGCTGGGCGCCGGCGCGTGGCTGGCGATCGCCGCGCTCGCGGCGCTCTGCACGGTCATCCCGATCGCGACCTTCCTGATCGCGCTGCCGCGTATCGGCCCGGGCACGGCCAGCATCATCTCGAGCTTCGAGACCGTGATCGCGGTGATGCTCGCTGCATTGCTGCTCGGCGAGGCGCTGGGCCCATCGCAGCTCGCCGGGGCGGCGCTGGTGCTCTCGGCGGCGTTGCTGCTCCAGCTCGGCGGCCCGGATAATGTGGGCGACGATGAGCACGCTGCCCCGGCCGCTCCCGCCACAGCTGGCGCGCTCGCGTAGCGCACTGCCCGAGGACGAGGGCTGGGCCTTCGAGCCGAAGTGGGACGGCTTCCGGGCGATCGCGTTCGTCGACGGAGACGAGGTTGAGCTCCAGTCGCGCAACGGCAAGCCGCTGACGCGCTACTTCCCCGAAGTGAGGTTCCCAGCCGGAAGCTACGCGCTCGACGGCGAGCTGCTCGTGCGCGGGCCCGACGGGCGCGAGGACTTCGACCTGATCGGCCAGCGCATCCACCCGGCCGCCTCGCGGATCACGCGTCTCAGCGAGGAGACACCGGCGGTCTTCGTCGCGTTCGACCTGCTGGAGCGCGAGGGCCAGTCGCTGATCGGCCTGCCCTACGGCGAGCGCCGCGCGGCGCTGGAGGCGTTCGTCTCCGACCCGGTCGAGCTGACGCCGATGGTCCGCAGCGCCGGCGAGGCGCAGATCTGGCTGCACGAGGCCGAAGGCGTCATCGCCAAGGAATGGGACGCGCCGTACCGCCCCGGCGAGCGCTCGGGGATGGTCAAGGTCAAGCGCGTGCGCACGATCGACGCAGTCGTGATGGGCTGGCGGCCAGGCAAGGAGGCCGGCACGGTCGGCGCCATCATCCTCGGCCTCCACCAGCCCGACGGCAGCTTGCGCGAGGTCGGCCACTCGTCCGGCTTCACCGCGAAGAGGAAGCGCGAGCTCGTCACCGAGCTGGCGCCCTACGAGACGGGCGAGCGTGGCAGCGCGGAGCCGTCGCGCTGGACCGCCGGCCGCGACCTCCAGTGGGTCGCGCTGCGGCCCGAGCTCGTCGTCGAGGTGACCTTCGACCACACGTCCGGCGGGCGCATCCGCCACGGCGCCAAGGTGCAGCGCTGGCGCGATGACAAGGACCCGGCGCACTGCACGATCGACCAGCTCGGCAGCTGAGCGGGTAGGCGGCCTGTGGCCGTCGATAGGGTGCGGTGATGAGCGCCGACCTGAAGCTGGGACTGAACACGGGCTACTGGGGAGCCGGCCCGCCGCACGGAGCTCAGGAGTCGATCGCGGCCGCCGACGAGCTCGGCTACGACTCGATCTGGACCGCCGAGGCCTACGGCTCGGACGCGCTGAGCCCGCTTGCCTGGTGGGGCGCGGCGACGAAGAACGTGCGGCTGGGCACGGCGATCATGCAGATGTCCGCGCGCCAGCCGGCCGCGACGGCGATGGCCGCGATGACGATGGACCACCTCAGCGGCGGGCGTTTCATCCTCGGGATCGGCGTGTCCGGTCCGCAGGTCGTCGAGGGCTGGTACGGGACGCCGTTCGAGAAGCCGCTCGCGCGAACCCGCGAATACATCCGGATCGTGCGCGACGTCTTCGCGCGCGACGCGCCCGTGACGAGCGAGGGCCCGTACTACCCCCTGCCGCTCATTGAGGGCGAGGGCGTCTCCGGCCTCGGCAGGGCCCTGAAATCGACGATCCACCCGGTGCGCGAGGACATCCCGATCTTCCTCGCAGCCGAGGGCCCGAAGAACATCGCGCTCTCCGCCGAGATCGCGGACGGCTGGAACGCGCTCTTCTACTCGCCCTACCACGACGACTTCTACAGGTCCGCGCTCGCCGAGGGCTTCGCGCGCGAAGGCGCGCGCCGCAGCGCCGCGGACTTCGAGGTCGTCGCGACGGCGCCCGTGATCGTCCACGACGACGTCGAGGCCGCCGCCGACATGCTGCGCCCGATGTACGCGCTCTACTTCGGCGGCATGGGCGCACGCGGCGCGAACTTCCATCACAACGTGCCGGTGCGGATGGGCTACGCGGACGAAGCCAAGCTCTGCCAGGACCTCTACCTCGACGGCAAGAAGGACGAGGCCGCGGCGGCGCTGCCGACCAGGCTCGTCGAGGAGCTCGCGCTGATCGGATCCGAGGACAAGATCCGCGGCGAGCTCGACGCCTGGCGAGACTCAGCCGTAACGACGCTGCTCGTAGGCGGCGACGCGGCGACCGTGCGGCGCGTGGCTGAGGTCGTGCTCGGCTGACGCCGGCGGCGCCGGTCAGGCCGGGGCCGCAGCGCGCCGCGAGGCGAGCTCCGTGACCAGCGCGGCGACGACCATCGGGTCGAACTGGCTGCCCGCGCAGCGGTGCAGCTCCGCGCGGGCCTCGTCGACCGAGCGCGGCTGACTGTAGGCGCTCCGGGTGATTGGGTGGTGAAAGGGTCATCGTGGGAGGTCGATCGTGATGTGGGTGCAGCAGAGGTAGATGAGGGCGATCAGCGCGTGGGCGGAGTGGAAGCCGAACGCGCGGTGGCTGATC
>Ga0247727_10007087_pt1 | contig 21595 bp, 15 predicted proteins | sample WisWelCaveWW1625_FD_202498 | JGI IMG/M metagenome (GOLD analysis project Ga0247727, IMG submission 202498) | Biofilm microbial communities from Wishing Well Cave, Virginia, United States - WW16-25 | ecosystem: Environmental > Aquatic > Deep subsurface > Groundwater > Cave microbial mat | place... | reverse complement strand
AGTTCGAGCATCGCGGGGCTGATGTCCACGACAGTCACGACCGCGCCGGCGCTCGCGAACAGGACGCCGTGTTTCGCGCCTCCTGCGGCGAGGCAGAGCACGCGCTTGCCGCTCACGCCGTCCGTGAGCCAGCCGAAGGGATTGATGACGCGGTCGGGATTCTCGAAGTCCTTGTCGGCCGCGGGACGCGTGTGGGCCTTGTTGCGGCGGACGCGGTCGTCCCAGGCCTTGCGGTTGTGGTCGTGAACGAGGCTCATCGCGGCGAAGGTAGCCAAAACAAAAAGTCCGGCGCGAGCCGGACTTTTGGGAAACGGATTCGCAGCGGGCCGCGGCTACTTGCGCCAGCGGCCGAAGTAACCGCGCTCGATGATCTCGGCGGGCGCGCTGTCCACCGCGGAGGCGAGGTCGAGGATTTTCCCCGTGCTGTCGCCGAGCTTTGCGGTCGGCGCGCCCATGACTTCGAGCATCGCGAGGTAAAGGTTCGCCATCGGTGTCTCGCGCGGATACTCGCGATGAACTCCAGTGCGGATCGCGCCCCCTGCGCGGCCCGCGATGATCACGGGCAGGTCGTGATGCGCGTGCGCGTTGCCGTCCGCGATGCCGCTGCCATAGACGACCATGCAACGGTCCAGCAGCGTGCCGTCGCCTTCCTTCACGGACTTGAGCCTGTCGAGGAAGTAGGCGAACTGCGTGGCGTGGAATTTGTTGATCTTCGCAATCTTCTCCATCTTCACCTGATTGAGCCCGTGGTGGGAAAGATCGTGGTGCCCCTCGTTCACGCCGATGGCGGCGTAGCTGCGGTTGCTGCCGTCGTGCGCGGCGAGGAATGTGGCGACGCGCGTCGTGTCAGTCTGGAACGCCAGCGCCATGAGGTCATACATCAGCCGCATGTGCGACTCGTAGTCCGTCGGGATGCCCGTGGGCTTGGAGTAGTCGGGCAGGGTCGCGGCGAACTTCTCGGCGCGCTCGATGCGCTGCTCCAGTTCGCGGACGGCGCCGAGATATTCCTCGAGCTTGCGCTTGTCGGTCGCGCCGAGCCTGGCCTGAAGGTCTTTCGCGTCCTGTAGAACGAAGTCGAGGACGCTCTTCTGATACTGGTCGCGTCGCGCGCGCGCCTCGGACGCTTCCGACTTGCTGCCGGCGGCGAAGAGTCGCTCGAACGCCTGCCGCGGATCAATCTCGGGCGGGATCGGCTGTGTCTCGGACTTCCACGCGAAGTTGAACTGGTAGGCGCAACTGTAGCCGGAGTCGCAGGAGCCGGCCTGCCGGCCGCGGTCGCAACCGAGTTCGAGCGACGGCAGCTTCGTCTGAGCGCCGATCTTTTGGGCGGCGGCCTGGTCCACCGAGACGCCGACGCGGATGTCGGCGCCCGCGGTCTTGCGGGCCTGCATGCCGGTGAGGAAGGTCGCGTTCGCGCGCGCGTGGTCGCCGGGGCCGTCGCCGTTCCCGTTGGCCTTTGTGTGCGCGAGGCCGCTGACGACCGCGAAGTCCTGCCGGTGCGCCTTCAGCGGTTCGAGCGTCGGCGTGAGTTCGTAATCGGTGCCGAGAGTCTTTGGCGTCCAGTTCTGCATGTCCTGGCCGTTGGGCGTGTAAACGAACGCCATGCGGACGGGCAGCTTGCCTGTTCCCGCGGCTGCGGCCGCGCCGCTCGCAGGCAGCATGGACTCGAGGACGGGCAGCGCGACGACCGTGCCGAGGCCGCGCAGGAAGGTTCGCCGCGGGATGTGCCAGGATTTGTTCATGGTGAGATTCGAGCTATGAGACGACCGTAGTTTCGCCAGGTTTCAATGACAAGCGGGAAGTCCGGACGGTGCGAGCCTGCTCGCGATCAGTGGTTGAACACGAACTCCGCCGAGTTGAGCAGAGCCCACATCACGTCCTCGATCGCGGGCTGGCGCGTGGAGGCGGAGTCGCCGAAACACCGGGTCGCGATGCTGAGTTCCTCCGCGAGGGGCGGACGGTTGAACGCGGCGAGGTAAAGCTCGGTGATGATCTCCGACGGCGTCGCGGTGGTGGCGGCAAGCCGGGCCGCGCGGCCTTCGCCGCCGGAGATTTTCTCGTGGAGCCGCGTCGAGTTCATCAGGTGGAGCGCCTGCACGACGCTCGTGCGCGTGTCGCGCTCGCAGGGGCAGTCGGCGCTGGCGTTCGGACGGCCGAAGGCGTCGAGCGTGTCGGAGGCGAGGCGGTTGTTCCACGCCTCCAGCGCGCGCGCGCCGGCGGGCAGGCCCTGGAAATTGTCCGGCACTCCGGTCACGCTCGCGACCGCATCGGCGAGCACCTCGGCGGGAAGCCGGCGGCGATAGGCTCGGGAGAAGTTCTTCGTGTCGGCGATGTTGGTTTCGTTCGGCAGCGAGCTGAGCTGGTAGAGGTGCGACCGCATCAGCGTCCGCATCACGTGCTTCATGTCGAACTTGTGCGCGGCGAAGTCCTTCGCCAGCGCGTCGAGCAGCGGCTCGTTTGTCGGCGGGTTCGAGGCGCGGAAGTCGTCCACCGGCTCGACGATGCCGCGGCCGAAGAACTCGGCCCACACGCGGTTCACCACGGCGCGCGCAAAGAACGGGTTGTCCGCCTGCGTCATCCAGTCCGCGAGCGTGGCGCGCGGGTCGGTGGTGGTCGGGATTTCCATCGCGGCGCCCGCGAGCGGGGTAGGTTTCATCACGGCGCCGGTGACGGGATGCTTCACGGTCGAGCGGCCCTCGGCGAACCAGATGTATTCGGGCTCGCCGGAAATGGGCGTCGAGATGCCCTGGCCTTTGCGCCGGATGTCGGTGAAAAACGCGGAGAAGGAAAAGAAATCGTCCTGCCTCCAGCGCTCGTTCGGATGGTGATGGCAGCGCGCGCATTCGAGCCGCACGCCGAGGAAGACCTGGCTGATGACCGGCGCGAGTTCGTCCGGCGCGCGGAAGTGCCGGTAGAAAACGACCGGCCCGTAGCGATGCGTGCTGCCCTCGGCCGTGAGCAGCTCGCGGGCGAACTGGTCGAACGGCTTGTTCGCGCGGAAGCTCTCGCGCAGCCACGCGTCCATCATGTAGGTGCTGCGCACGCCGACACGGAATGGGCTCGGCCGCACAAGGTCGGCCCACTTGATCGCCCAGTGGTCGGCCCACGCGGGATTCGCGAGGAGGCGCTCGATGAGCTTGCTGCGCTTGTCAGGGTCGGTGTCCGCGAGGAAAGCGCGCGCCTCGTCGTGCGTCGGCAGCGTGCCGATGGCGTCGAGCGACGCGCGGCGCAGGAACTCGGCATCGGTGGCGGGCGCGGAGGGAAGCAGGCCGAGCTTCTTGAAGCGCGCATAGGCGAGGTCATCAATGAAGTTGTTCCGCGGCAGCGCTGCGTAGGCGGAGTCGGGCCGCTCGCGGTCGGTCGGCACGGTGACGCGCGCGACATCCACCAGCCCCATGTAGCGCGCGACGATGACGCCTTCGCCGCTGAGGGTGCCGACCTTCACGAGGCCCGCGTCGTCCACGGTGGCGATTTCCTTTTCGTTCGAGATGAAGTGCGAGAGGGCCGTCACGTCGCGCGTCGTGCCGTCGCTGAACTTCGCGGTGACACGGAGCGGTTGGGTCGCGCCCTTCTTGTAGCGGTTCTCGGACGGCGACACCTTCACCTCGGTAAGGGCGGGCTCATCCGGGAGCGAGTAGGGCATGCCCTGCCTGATCCAATTCAGGAGCGTCTTGTGCGCGGGCGAGCCGGGCGCGAACCGCTGCCCGCCGCCGTGTTGCACGGTCATCGTCGGTTTTTGCAACAGCAGGCTGTGCTCCGGACTCGCGGGCGAAACGCGCCGGCCGCGCGCGGCGCGCGTGATGTTGTAGAAATCGTTCCGCGGATCGTAGGCGAAGACGGAGAGCTTGAAGCCGCCCCTGCCCTCGGGCTTCGCATGGCAGGTGCCGCCGTTGCAGCCGGCCTTGCTGAGCACGGGCAGCACGTCGTTCAAGAAGCTGACGTGGTTGGTCGCGGGCGAAGCGGCCTTCGCGTCACGCGCCGGTGCGGCGGTCAGAGACGTGGCAAGTCCAAGTCCGAACAGAAGCGCGAGCGGCTTCATGCGCGCAGGATTTCCGAAACGACGCGCGCGTTCTGGCCGTCCACGAGCGACTGGTCGGAGCCGTTGCGCTTGAAGGCGACCTTCGCGTGGTCGAGGCCGAAAAGGTGCATCAGCGTCGCGTGGTAGTCGTAGTGGTTGACGACATCCTTCACCGCCTTGTGGCCGAACTCGTCGGTCTCGCCGTAGGTCATGCCGCCCTTGAAGCCGCCGCCCGCGACCCACATCGAGAAGCCGTAGGTGTTGTGGTCGCGGCCGACCTTGTCCTTGCCCACGTCGTTCTGAATCGTCGGCAGGCGGCCCATCTCGCCGCCCCAATGCACGACAGTCGAGTCGAGCATTCCGCGTGACTTGAGGTCGGTGACGAGCGCGGCGGCGGGCTTGTCCACGTATTTGCACGCGGCGGGCAGGCTGCTGCGGATGCTGCCGTGGTGGTCCCACGTCTGGTTGCCCGTGTAAATCTGCACGAAGCGCACGCCGCGTTCGACGAGCCGCCGCGCGAGCAGGCAGCGCGTGCCGAAGTCGCGCGTGGCCGGGTCGTCAATGCCGTAGAGCTTCTTGGTGGCGTCGCTTTCGCCCGCGATGTCGAGCGCCTCCTTCGCGACGGTCTGCATCTTCGCGGCGAGTTCGTAGCTGGCGATGCGCGCCTCCAGATCATTTTCGCCGGGATGCTGCTTGAGATGCTCCCGGTTCAACTTGTCGAGGAACGAGAGGAAGTTCTGCTGCGCCTCGCCGCGCAGATGCGGCGGCGGATCGAGATTGAGAATGCGCGGCTCCTTCGCGCGAACGGCGGTGCCCTGATAGATGGAAGGCAGCCAGCCGTTGGTCCAGTTCTCGACGCCGAGCACGGGCAGTCCTCGCGGGTCTGTGAGCGCGACGAACGCCGGCAGGTCGCGCGCCTCGCTGCCGAGCGCGTAGCCAAGCCAGCTCCCGAGCGTCGGGCGGCCGGAGAGGATGCGGCCGTTTTGCAGCGCATTGATGGACTGGCCGTGGTTGTTGACGCCCGTGTGCATCCCCCGCAACAGGCACACGTCGTCAATGATGCCGGCCAGACCGGGGACGAGTTCCGACAACTCGATGCCGCTCTGGCCGTGCTTGGAAAACTGCCACGGCGAGCCGAGCGCGCGCGGGCTGGCCTGCGCGGCGTTGTCGTATTTGACATCTCCGGGGAACTTCTGGCCGTCGAACTTCGTGAGCTCGGGCTTCGGGTCGAACAAGTCAATGTGGCTCGGCCCGCCCTGCATGAACATCGAGATCATCGCGCGCGCGCGCGGCGCGTGATGCGGGTGCTTCGGGAGCGTGTCGAATCTCTTCTGCTCGAGTTCGGGCCGCGACAGCTCAGGCTTGGGCGCGTCCTGCGCGAGGAGGCCGTCCTGCTTGAGGAGCCACGCGAGCGCGACCGAGCCGAGGCCGAAGCCCGACTGCGCGAGGAAGTGACGGCGGGAATTGCAGGCGGTTGATTTCATCGTCGGTTCAAGCCTCGGCAAGTTGACGGACATGGCTCACATCGCGACGGCTGACGGGACGCACTTGAACTCCACGCAACGTCACGATGGAGAGCGTTTCACCAGACAGGCTGAAGAACTCGATCGTGTAGCCGGCCCCGGCGTCGTGGACGGAGACCACAGTGCCGACATCGCCAGATTTCAAGCCGTGCTCCGGCAAGTCCACGAGCAGCACCGCACTTTCGTGTTCGCGAATCATGGTTTCTCAGATTGGATAAGCAGATGGCGCTTGCTTAAAGGCGAGCAGCCACGCGAGCGCGACCGAGCCGGGGCCGAAGCCCGACTGCGCGAGGAAGTGACGGCGGGTGTGGAATGGCTTCATGAGCAGATAAAGTTCAAGCCGCGGCCAGCCGCCGCGAATGCGAGATGTCGCGCTTGGTCACGCGGCGGACGAGCGCGGCGTCCACAGTCGCCACTGCGACGGTTTCGCCGGCCAGATTCAGGAACTCGACCTCGTAAGCCTTGCCCTGCTTGTGGGCGAGGACCACGGTCCCAACGTCACCGGACTTCAAGCCCTCATCGGGCAGGTCGCCAGTCAGCACTACTCTCTCAAGTTCGTTGATCATCGTCTGCCACGCTTCGGATACGCCGTGACGAACCGGGGCACAGTCTCGTCGTTCGCGATGAACCAGATTGTCCTCACCAGCGGATTTCGTCCGTCCGGAGTTTCCAGTTCACCCTCGACACTGTATCGGGTGCCGAGTTTGTTTTCCACCACTTTGCCGACTTCGTTTTGGACCGCGTGTTGTTTCAATCCGGCCGCCATCCGATGCCAGGCTTCAGCCGTGAAGCCAAAGCGCAGAAAGAACGCCGCCTTCGGCCCGCCGTCTGGATGCGCCAGGTCGAGCAGGTAATCCACAATCTTCCGGCGCGGGACTACGGCCTTCTCCGCCTCGGGCAGTTTCATCTCGCGCGGTCAGTCCACATACAAAAACCGGTTCGAGGTGAGCAATGCCTGGCAGAAGGTCGCGAGCGCCAGCGCGTTTGCGCCGATGGGTGGCGGCTCCTTGCCTTTCGTGGCGGGCGCGGCTTTCGGTGCCGGTGCGGCCTTCGTAGGTGCAGCCTTCGCTGCGGGTGCGGGCGTGGCAGGCGCGGCGGCTTTCTCGTCGGCCTGTTTCGTGAAGTGCTCCAACTGGGTCGCGAGGAATGCGAGCGAGTCTTTCAACTCCGCGCCACTCGGCGTGCGCGCGAAGGCGAGCTGCCACGCGCGCTTCACCTGCGCGTCGGGCGAGTCGCCGGCCTCCTTCACGACGCGCTCGGCGAAAAACTTCGACTGCGCAACGGCAAACTCGCCGTTCATCAAGGCGAGCGATTGTGGCGCGACGGTCGAGGCGTTTCGCGAATCGCAGTTCGGCTCCATGCGCGGCGCGTCAAAGGTTTCCATCAGGCCGACGGGCTTGGTGCGGCGCACCTGGACGTAGAGGCTGCGGCGGAATTCCTCGCCGTTCAGCGGCACGAACCGCCCGCTTGGCCGGCCCGCGGTGTCGTCGGTGTTCACGCCCACGACGACCTGGCCGGTCTCGTCGGTCATGATGGGCACGGGCGCTCCGCCCTGCTTGGGGTTGAGCTTGCCGCTGACGGCGAGCATCGCGTCGCGCAACGCCTCGGCCTCGACGCGGCGGAGCGGGAAGTGCCAGAGGAGGCGATTGTCGGGATCGGCCAACTGTCCCGTAGCAGCCGACGTAAGGAGGCTCTGACTTTGTTTGGCGTTCCGCGTTTCGGGTTTGGAGTTTGGAGTGAGCCTCCTCACGTCGGCTGCTACAGACGCTTGCCGATACGCCGCACTGGTCATGATGAGCTTGTGCAGCTTCTTGAGGCTCCAGCCCTGCGCGACGAACTCACTCGCGAGCCAGTCGAGCAACTCGGGATGCGACGGTCTTTCGCCGAGGAAGCCGAAGTCGCCCGCGGAGCCGACGATTCCGCGGCCGAAGTGGTGCATCCACACACGGTTCACGAGCACGCGCGCGGTGAGCGGGTGCGAGCCGTCGGTGAGTTCCTTCGCGAAGGCGAGGCGGCGTCCGGTGGTGGGGCGCGAAGTGTCCTTCTCCGGCAAGTCCACCGGGCGCCACGAGGCGAGCACGGTGAGGTCGCCGGGTTTCACGGTCTGCTTCGGCTGGTCGGGGTCGCCACGATGGAAGACGACGGTGAGGACGTTGCTCGCGCCCGGCGGCTCGGTGAGCGTCGGGATGAACTCCTCCGGGGGCTTGCGCGTGCGAATCTTGTTCGCCTCGTCGGTCAACTTCGTCAACTCGTCGGCCTTCTTCTGCTCGTAGAGGTAGAGCGAGCCGGGGCTAAGCTGGCCGACGGTCGGGTGCTCCTTGAGCATCTTCGTCTGCGCCGCGGTGCGCCTGGCGGCGGCGGCCTTGTAGGCTTCGCGAAGCGGCGCGCGGAGTTCCTCGGGGCGCTTGAGCAGTTCTTTCTCGAGGACTTCGCTGATGAACTCCTCCTGCTTCGCCAGGCGCGCGGTCTCGATGACTTTCGCCTCCTTCTCGATCTCGGCGGCTTTCGCGCGGTCGGCGTCGTGCTGGAGCGAGACGAGGCGCGCGGGCGGCGTGCGCCAGTTTTTCGTGTCGAGCGCAGGCTCGAACACGGCGCGGAGCCGGTAATAATCCGCCTGCGGAATCGGGTCGTAACGATGATCGTGGCACTGCGCGCAGCCGACCGTCATGCCCATCAGCGACGTGGAGACGACTTTGATGACGTCCGCGACGACTGCGTTGCGCGCGAGTTTCTGCTCGACGCCGGCGGACGCCGTGCCGTCGGGCACCATGCGGAGGAAGCCGGTGGCGGTGAGCTTTTCGACCGCTGCGGCGTCGAGGTTCTTGTAAGGCGGCTTGAGCATCTCGTCGCCGGCGAGTTGCTCGCGGATGAACTGGTCGAAGGGCTTGTCGTCGTTCAACGACTTGATGACGTAGTCGCGATACTTCCACGCCCATTGCCGCACGAGGTCGGCTTCGTTGTAGCCCTCGGAGTCCGCGTAGCCGGCGACGTCGAGCCAGTGGCGGCCCCAGCGTTCGCCGTAAGCGGGCGAGGCGAGGAAGTGGTCCACCATGGACTCATACGACTTATCGGATTCATTGGCGCTGCCGGCGAAGCGCGCCACTTCCTCGGGCGTCGGCGGAAGTCCCGTGAGATCGAAGGCCACACGGCGCACGAGCGTTGCGCGGTCGGCCTCGGGGGAGAACGAGAGCTTCTTCTCGGCGAGCTTGGCGATCAGGAAGTTGTCTATCGGATTTCGGGTTTGGTGTTTGGTGTTTGGAGTTTGCGGAACGGCGGGCCGCTTCACCGGCTGGAAGGCCCAGAACTTTTTCTCAGCCTCAGTGAAGTGGTAGCCGTCGGCGAGTTGGGCGGGTTCGGGCTTCTCGGTCTTTGCGCCGGCTGCGATCCATCTGCCGATGAGCGCGACTTGCTCGGGCGTGAGTTTCTTTTCGGCCCTCGGCATTTCGCCGCTGGCGACTTGCTTGAAGAGCAGGCTCTTGTCCGGTTTGCCCGGGACGATGGCCGCGCCGGATTCGCCACCCTTGGCGATGAGTTTGCGGAGGCGCAGGTCGAGGCCACCCTTGAGCTTCTCTCCTTCGCCGTGGCACTGGAAGCAGTTCGCCTTGAGAATGGGCCGGATGTCGGCCTCGTAGGTCGGAGTGCCTTTCGCGGCTGGCGAAGGGGCCGCGGCAAGCGTGTTCGTCGTGAGAAGAATCGCTGCCGCCAAAGTCACGGCGGCTGAAATCCGCTGTGACGATCTCAGGCGATGCGCTGCGAGTTTCATGGGTTCGTCCAGCGAAACTGACTGCGAAAAACCGCGGCAGATTCAGGCAATTCTGGGCGCTTCGGGGACGGCGCGGGCCGGTGGTCGCTGCGGACTGAACGCGAGCGCGTCCGTCAGGCCCGGCCGGCTTTCTCGTCATCCAGCAGGCGCTGGTTGAGGATGTTCAGCGTGCCGAGCATTTTGCTGTGCGTGACCGGCTTGTAAAGCGGGACGGCCTTCACCTTCTTGAAGAACTCGCTGATCTTGGGATTGGAGTCGTAGGCGGTGACGAAGATGAAGCGTTTGCACAAGGCTGGCTTCACCCGCTCGACCGCGAGATAGAACATGTCGCCGGCCATGTGCGGCATCATCATGTCGCAGAAGATCGCGTCGAGGTCCTGCTTCATGATGATCTTGAGCGCCTCCGCGCCGTTCGGGGCGACGGTGACGGTGTAGCCCTGCGAGCCGAGCAGCTCCTTGTAGATCATCGCCAGCTCGAGGTCGTCATCCACGACGAGCACGGTGCGAATTCTTCGTGTGGCAGAATCGCCGTAGGTTGGCGTGGGGTTGCTCATGTGCGAGTGGGCCGTCGGGGAGAAGCAACCAGATTCACGGCGAAGATTCAAACCATTTCCCAGACGGCTACGGCTGCGCGCGGCGACTTCGCCCGCAGAACACATCAAGTCCCCGGCCGAAGCCGGATGGCCCGGACCAGCTCCGGGAACCTGCACGCGGTGCAGAGCGCGTCGGTCTGGTCGCAGAAATCGCGGACGATCTGCAACAGGCCCTGCTGTGATGCGGCCGAACGGAAGTTCCGCGACGAGGCGCCCCCGAGCAACCGCTGGCGCGCGAGCTTCAAGACCGAGTTGTCCTCCGCCGCAGGCCACACATGGAAGCGGCGCTCTGCTTCGAGGCGCGCGGGCTCGTTGCGTTCTGAAACGGCCTTCGCCCAAAACCACGGAAGGACGACGTTCACCGCGAGGTCGGTGAGGCGGGTCGCGCCCAGCAACGGCTGCGGCGAGGCGAGGGCTTCGGCGTGGAGCGATGGAGGCGCGGCTTCACCGTTCTTTGGGGCGCGCTTGCGCATCGGCGACGAGTTGAGCGTCGAATGACGCGACCAAAAATCATCGCGTCCGCCCTGCATCACCCTGAGCAGCGTTGAAACCAGTGCGCGGTCGGGATGCGGAAAGGCGGACCACGCGCCGAGCCTGTCGAAGAATTCGCGATCCGCGAGCCAGTGGGCCGCGAGCGCGATGCGGCGCTCGGGGCGGTTCGCCGGACGCAACCCGCCAAAGTGCCAGACTTCGCGCGGCATGATGGCTTCGGCAAAACCATCGCGTTCGCGCCACCACGCGTCCCAAAGCCGGCGCAGATAATCGCTCGTGGCGGGGAGCTTTCGTGGAAGCTCGGCCGGGAGCAATCCGCCGACGCCGAGGAGCCGGGCTTGGAGGACTTCAACATTGGCGCGCGATCCCGCGCCGCGGATGAGCGGCGCAAGTTCGGCGAGGCGCTGCATCGGCCAGACGTTGTGCTTGTAGCCGAGGGCGGACATCAGGCCCGCGAGGAGCGCAGGTTCCCATCCCGTTTGACGCGCGCGGGCGTGGAGTGCTGCGGCCTTCGACTGCAAGCGCACCTGCGCAGCCTGACGAAGCAACTCCGCGCGTTCCGTCTCACCGAGGTCGCGAAGCGGCGCGCTGCACTGGCCCGCGAGCGACGACGGAGCCGCGCGGGCGGATTCGGCGCCGAGCCACTGTGCGAGTTCATCCAACGGCGAATCGAGCACGCGTTCGAGTTCGAGCGTCGGTGGTTCGTTCCGCCCCGCGCCGCGCCACACGACGTGGAGGATGACGTTCGCGTAGGCGGGATTCGAATCGTGCGAGTGGCTGCGCCAGCCGGAGGGCTCGAGGTCAATCTCCACGTCGCCGGAGCGCGGCGCATCCGCGCCAAGCTGGATGACGGCCCGGCGGAAGTCCGGGCCCGCTTCGTGATTCCAAAAGCCGGGGTGGAGAATGCGGACGGGCCGTCCATCCGTCGTCACAAGCCGTTCGCGTTGCAACCGCTGGTGGGCCCACACCGCCTGCAAGAGCCGTTCGGGCGGCGCGGCCAGGCCGGTCTCGCGAAACGACGCGGCGCGCTGGGCCAATCGCCAGCCGGTGTAGCAATGCGCGGGCAGCACGCTCATGCGCCGGACTTGCGGTTGCTTTTCACGTGGTCGTTTTGCAAACTGTCGCCCTCGTCAAGCCGGTCGGAGGCTGCGTCAGGCGCGGCCGAAAGTAAACGCTCCCGAACGCGCCGCGGGAAACTGAACATCGCAGCCAGCCGTCTGTCATTCCAAGCATGAAGGGACATCGCACAGTTCGAGCTTTCCAGAGCGCCGCGGCTTCGGGCTGCGATCAGCAGGGGAGAGAGGGAGAGAGGGAGAAAGGCAGCCTTCTCCCCGGCACCCATTCTCCCCTGCTCCCTCTCACCGCCGCTGCACTCGTGACTCTGGTGTCGGTCGCATTCGCCCTGCCATCTCCCGCCGCCGAGGCCGACATCCGGCGTGACGCCACCGTGGCCGCGGTCGAGAAAGTGATGCCCGCCGTCGTCAACATCGGCACCAAGTCGAAACGCGAGCGGCGCGGGTATGTGTTCGACTGGTATCGCGAGAACTTCGTCCCCTTCACCCAGGAACTGCCGCCGGCCGAGAGCGCCGGCTCGGGCGTCATCATTGACGAGGACGGCTGGGTGCTCACCAACGCCCACGTCATCGAGGACGCGGATGAAATCTGGGTCCGTCTCCACGACAACCGCATCCTGCAGGCCAAGCTCGAGACGGGCACGCGCAAGAGCGACGTCGCCCTGCTCAAGCTCCGCTCGCAGCCGGGCGAGAAATTCCCCGCGGTGAAGTTCGCGGCTGACGACGACCTGCTCCTTGGCGAGACGGTGATCGCGCTCGGCAATCCCTTCGGCCTCGGCGGCAGCGTGAGCCGCGGCATTCTCAGCTCCGGCCCGAGGCGCGCGCCGATGGACGACCAGCCGCTCAAGCCCGCCGACTGGTTGCAGACCGACGCCTCCATCAACCCCGGCAACAGCGGCGGACCGCTCATCAACCTGCGTGGCGAGATCATCGGGATGAACGTGGCCGTCTTGAAGGCGGGCCAGGGCATCGGCTTCGCGATCCCCGCCAAGCGCATCGTCGCGGCCATCAGCGAGCTCATCGCGCCGGAGGTGACGAACAAGCGCCTCTGGTTCGGCGCTCGGCTCCGGCCGGGCACGCAGCCCGTCTCCATCCTGGACGTGCAGCCCGAGAGCCCCGCGGACAAGGCCGGCCTGCGCTCGGGCGACCTGCTGCTCCGCATCCAGAACCACACGCCGCGCAGCTTCTTCGACGCCGTCCTCGTGCTCACCGAGGCGGGCGAGAAGAGTGACAAGGGCGAGGTCGTGCTTGGCATCCGCCGCGGTGCCGAACTCAAGAACGTCACCGTCCGCTTCGTGAAACTCGAGTCCTTCTTCAATTCCGCCCTCGTCCAGAAGCGGCTCGGCTTCGGCGTCGAAGAACTCACCCCCGCGCGCGCGGAACAACTTGGATTGAGCCCGAAGGCCGGGCTCCTTATCAAGGAGGTCGAACCCGGCACGGCCGCTGAGCGTGCGGGACTCAAGCCGGGGATGCTTCTCCGAGGCGTGGACAACCTGGCGACGACCGATGTGGTCGAGGCTGCCAAGCTCTTGAATCCCCGCAAGTCCGGCGAACGGCTGCGGCTCGATCTGCTCATCCAGGTGCAGCGCGGGAACTTCCTCCAGACCGTGACGCGCGCCATCGAGCTCGTCGTCCGCTGAGCCCGCATGAGCGCCGCACCGATGATCGAAGTCGAGCACCTCACCAAGAGGTTCGCCGGAGTCACCGCGGTGCAGGACCTCACGTTCACCGTCGGGCGCGGCGAAGTCGTGGGCTTCCTCGGCCGCAACGGCGCGGGCAAGTCCACCACCATGCGCATCCTCGCCTGCTACATGCCGGCCACGAGCGGCTCCGCGCGTGTCGCGGGATTCGACGTTTACACCGAGGCGATCGAGGTGCGCCGCCGCATCGGCTACATGCCGGAGAACAACCCGCTCTATCTCGAGATGCGCGTGCGCGAATACCTGAAGTTCCGCGCGCGCCTCAAGGGACTCGCCACCGCGCGCAGCCGTGACCGCGTGGACACCGTGCTCGACCAGTGCGGCCTCGCGGACGTGAGCCGCAAGGTCATCGGCCATCTCTCGAAGGGCTTTCGCCAGCGCGTGGGCATCGCAGATGCGCTCGTCCACGAGCCCGACCTCATCATTCTCGACGAGCCGACCATCGGGCTTGACCCGCACCAGATTCGCACCGTGCGCCAGCTCATCAAGGACCTCGGCAAGGAGCGCACCGTCCTCATCTCCACGCACATCCTCCCGGAGGTCGAGATGACCTGCAACCGCGTCGTCATCATCAAGGAAGGCCGCATCTTCGCCGCGGACACGGTGGAGAACCTCCAGAAGCGCATGGGCGGCGGCAACCAGGTCATCGCCGACATCGCCGCGCCGCCCGCCGACCTGCGGCTCGCGTGGGAATCCACGGCGGAGATTGAGCACTTCGCCATTGCGCCCGCGGACGGCAACTATCACCGCTGCGCGCTCACGCCGCGGCAGGGCGTGGACATCCGCCCGCAGGTCTTCGACATCGTCCGCCAGCGCGGCTGGGCATTGCGCGAGCTGTCGCGGAGCCGGCATTCGCTGGAGGACATCTTCCTCCACGTCACGCGCGCGGAGCAGGAGGACGAAGGATTCTGATGCGTGTCTTCGCCACACTGGTCCGACGGGAACTCGCCGCGAGCTTCGTCTCGCCGACGGGCTACGTGATCATCGCGGGCGTGCAGTTCCTCCTGGGGTTGAGCTTCTGCATCGTCTTGAAGGCCCTCAACGGGCAGGCGTTCGACATCCCGGTGACCGAGGCGTTTTACAACAACGGCCTGTGCTGGCTCGTGCTGTTGCTCGCGCCGCCGGTCATCACGATGCGGACCTTCGCGCTCGAAAAGCTCACGGGCACCTACGAGACGCTGATGACCGCGCCCGTCGGCGACCTGCAGGTGGTGCTCGCGAAGTTCACCGGCGCGCTGCTGTTCTACCTCGCGACGTGGCTGCCGCTGCTCATCTATCCGCTGCTGCTCAAGCACTACACGCCGGGGCTCGGTCAGGTGGATGGCGGCGCGCTGGCGGGGACGTTCGTCGGGATTCTGCTCTACGGTTCGGTTTACACGGCGCTCGGTTGTCTGGCGTCGGCGCTCACGCGCAGCCAGATCATCGCGGCGATGAACACCTTCGCGCTCGGGCTTGGCTTGTTCCTCGTCGGCTACGTCGCAGTGATCATCGGGCCCAAGCCCGGCTGGCAGACGGCGGTGTTCGACCACGTCTCGATGATCGAGCACATGAAGGACTTCACGCGCGGCATCGTGGACCTCCGGCACGTCACCTACTACCTGAGCCTCACGACGCTGTTCCTCTTCCTCACGCTCAAGGCCGTCGAAAGCAGGAGATGGAAATGAGGGGAAATGACCAATGACCAATGACCAATGACTCAACACGAACTGCAGCCAGTCCGCCATTGGGCATTGGGCATTGGGCATTGGGCATTCCGCCCGAGCCCAACCGTGCATGATTGACGAACCCACATCTCGTCCCAGCTTCTCGTTCGGCCGCCGCTTCGGGGCGGGCTTCAACGTCCTGCTCGGCATCGTGGCGATGCTCGCGATCATCGTGATGGTGAACTTCCTCGCGGCACGCCACCCGAAACGCTTCCCGCTTTCCAAAGAGCGCCAATATCAGCTCACGTCGGCGACCCAGCAGGTGCTCCGCAGCCTGACCAATCAGGTGAAGGTCATCATCTACTTCGACCCCGAGGAGGCCCTCTACAGCCACGTCGCCGGGTTGCTCAGGGAATACAGCCTCCGCAGCCCGCACATCGTGCTGGAAACCGTCAACTACGCGCTCGAGCCGGGCAAGGCCGAGCTCATAAAGGTGACCTACAAGCTTTCGCCCTCGGCCAAGGACCTCATCATCTTCGACGCCGGCGGCAAGCCGAAGATCGTCCGCGCCTCGGACCTCTCCAACTACGACATGAGCGACGTCATCAGCGGCAAGAGCCGCGACGTGAGGCGGAAGTCCTTCAACGGCGAGCAGCACTTCACCTCGGCGCTCATCACCGTCACGGACCGCACGCCGCAGCGCGCCGCCTTCGTCGCCGGTCACGGCGAGCATGATCCGAACGACGTCGCCAACGACACCGGCTACGGCCGTTTCTATTCACTTCTCACGGAGAACAACATCGAGGGCGTCAAGATGATCCTTGGTGGCACGAACGACATCCCCGCTGACATCCACCTTGTGATCGTGGCTGGCCCTCAGAAGCCCCTCGATACTGATGAACTGGAAAAACTCCACCGCTACCTCGGACAGGGCGGGCGTATGCTCGTCCTGCATCATTACGGAGCCAATGCCAGCCTGGAGCGGCTGCTCGAGCGCTGGGGCGTCCAGTCACTAGACTCTCATGTGATTGACCGCGAGCTTTCCCGGGGGGTCAGCTCCGTGATCGTCGGCAACTATTCCGGCCACGACATCGTGCGGCCTCTTTCGCAGGCGGGACTTCCTCTCCAGATCGGGCCGCCGCGCGTGGTCGAGCGGCTCAAGGATTATCCACAAGTCTCCGACGCCCCGCAGATTCACACGCTCTTCAGCACCGCCGAGCGCGCCGTGGCGGTCATGGACTACCGCAACGGACTGCGCCCCGACCGGCTCCGCGACAGGCGCGGCGTCATCCCGCTCGCGGTCGCCGTGGAAAAGGGCGGCGTGAGGGGTGAATCCCGCGGGACCGGCTCGACGCGGTTGGTCGTCGTCGGTGACTCCCTCTTCCTCGACAACCAGATGCTTCCCCTCTCGGCGAACCGCGACTTTGCATGGAACGCCGTCAACTGGCTCCTCGACCGTTCGCATCTGCTCGGCATCGCCCCGCAGCCCATCAAGGAATACAGGTTTGTGATGACCGACGCCGCGATGGCCCGCGTGCGATGGATTGTCCTCGGGGCGATTCCCGGCTGCGTGCTCTTCTGGGGCTGGCTCGTCTTCATGCGCAGGAGGAATTGAACAGCGTGAACACGACCCAGACCAAGACGCTCCTGCTGATCGCCGCGCTCCTCGCGGCCTTCATCCTCATTTACGAATTCAGGGACACCGGCACCGGCGCGAAGCCAACCGATGCAGGGAAGCTCTTCACCCACTTGCGGCCGGCCGACGTGTCGGGTGTCGAGCTCACACGCACCAACCTCACCCTCCGCGCCGCGCGCACGAATGGCGCGTGGACGCTCTCCGAGCCGGTGCGTTACCCGGCACACGCCACACCCATCGAGGGGTTGCTCGACGTGTGCGCGCGCATCAATCCGCAGTTCAGCATCGCCGCGAGTCAGGTGACGTCGCTCGCGGAGTATGGCCTCGCGACGCCGCAGGCTGTTTTCAAGTTTCACGCCGGCGCAACGACCCGCGAACTGCGCATCGGCAACCGCTCGCCCGTCGGCAACCAGGTCTATGTCCAGGCCGGCTCCAACGCCCCTGTGGTCGCGCTCGACGCCACACTTCTCGAACTGCTCCCGCGCTCGGCCGACGACTGGCGCGACCGCAGGCTGCTGAGCCTTGGCGGCGCGGGATTCGACCGGCTGCGCCTGCGCTTCGGAGTGCGCGACCTCGTCTTCCAGCGGGACGCGACCAACAACCTCTGGCGCATCACCAGCCCGCCACCCGCCAAGCGCGCCGACACGCCGCTCGTGGCGCAGTTGCTGAAAGACCTTCAGGAATGGCCCGTGCAGGCGTTCATCACCGACGACCCCAAGGCCGAACTCGACGCGCTCGGGCTCGCGATGCCCGAGGCGGAACTCGCGTTCGGCAGCGGCACCAACGACCTGCTCGTCGTCCAATTCGGCCGCGGCCCCACCAACGCGCCAGACCTGCTCTTCGCCCGCCGTCTCGCGCACACGAACATCGTCGCCGTCCCGCGCCCGCTCCTCGACAAGCTCCGCGCGCCCTACTGGGAATGGTGCGACGCGCACCTGTTCGACAGCCTGCCGCCCATGAGCTTCGACACGCTCGAGGTGGCCGGCCCCGGCGGCTTCCTTGCGCGCCGACAGACCAACGACTCGTGGCGCATCCTCTCGCCGACCAACATCGCCGCGGACGCCGACGCGATGCAGTCCCTCTTCTCGCGGCTCGGCTCGCTCGAAGCCATCGAGCTCGCCAAGGAAGTCGTGACCGACTTCAGGGTCTTCGGGCTCGACCCGCCGCTGCGCCGCGTGGCCTTCCTCCGCTCGGGCACCAACGCCGCCGGCGCGCCGACCAATTTCCCCGTGGCCGCCGTTGACCTGGGCCTCAACGAACTCGAACGCGAGGTGCGCACCGAACGCGTCTTTGCGCGGCGTCACGACGAGAACTTCGTTTACACCGTCCGCCAGCTCGACCTGGACCGCACGCCGCTGGAGTTCTGGAAGGTGCGCGACCGGCAGGTGTGGAATTTCAATACCGCGCAGGTCACTGGGCTCGACGTCACCTTTCAGGGACGGCCACGCAAGCTCACGCGCACCGCGGCCAACCAATGGAGCGCCGACGGACAACCGCTCAATCAGGAAGCAGCCGCCGCGCTCGAGGAGACGGCGCACCGGCTCGGGACGTTGCGTGTCGAAAAGTGGATGGCGCGCGGCCAGCACGAATTGACCGGTCGGGGCTTTGTCGCCAAGGCACACCAGGTGAACGTGAACCTCGTCGTGGACGGCCAGCCGCGGCTCCAGTCCCTCGCGTTCGGCCCGATGACACCCACGGGACCGCTCGCGGCCGTCACGCTCGACGGCCAGCCCGTCATTTTCGTTTTCCCGAACGCGCTTTACGCCGGGTTCATCCAGCGTTACCTCGTCGTCCCCGAGTGACGCCCCGCCACCATGACTGAGGCCAAACCGAAACGCGGTTGGCTCGTGGCGCGCCGCCTCTTCCGGTGGTTCCGCATCGCGTGCCTGCTGCTCGTGCTCGGGTTGGTCGGCAGTTTCATTTACCTGAACCAGGTCGGCCTCCCCGGATTCCTCAAGCGCCGCCTGCAATCCGAGCTGCACGTGCGCGGGCTCGACGTCGAGTTCGAGCGCGTCCGTCTCCGCTGGTATCGCGGCATCGTTGCCGAGAAACTCTCCGTCGCCGCGCCCGCCCGCATGAAAGGTGCAAAGCTCTCCGTCGCCGAGGCCGAAATCCGGCTCGACTCCGACGCATTGCGGCGTTTCAAGATCGAGGTCCCATCCATCGCCGTGCGGGACGGGCGCTTTGTCTGGCCGGTGAGTGCTACAAATGGTCCGCCGCGTGACTTCGTGGTCGAGGGGCTCACCACGGAACTGCGCTTCCTGCCCAACGACACGTGGGAACTCGAACAGTTCACGGGCCGCGTGAACGATTTCACCGTGACCTTGGGCGGGGCCATCACGCACGCGAGCCAGCTCCGCGACCGGGCACGACCTGCCGACGCCAGCGCATCCGCGGGTCGCGGGCAGGAAACCATGCACCGTGCTCTCGGCGAGTTGGAACGCATCCGGTTTGAATCAACACCGGAACTTGCGCTGGACATGCGAGCCGACGCGCGGGAAGAGGGAGGATTCGACGTGCGTGTCAGGCTTACATCCGCGGGCGTCGTTTCGCCGTGGGGTGAGGCGCGACCCGTTGCGGTCGAAGGCAAAGTCCGCAGGAGCACGGGCACGAATGCGCCGATTCTGGCAGAGGCCAAGTTGGGGTTCAGTCAGTTCGGTTCAAGTCAGCTTCAAACCGGGGCTGGCGATTTGAGGCTCCAATTCATTGAGTTCGAGGCTTCTGGCCGGCCAGTTCAAATCCACACTGGATCTCTCGCGTGTAATTTGAACGTCAAGAATGCCCGTGCAACGAACGCTTCCGCCGACGTCTTCCAATTGGTGGTCTTCTCCCATCGCGAGACGGCGCACGTGGATCAGAGCGCGATTTACTCCGAAGTCTGGGGCACGGCCACCGGGCTCAAGACGAAGTGGGGAGACGCAGCCGAGACGACCGCGGCAATCCTGCTCACCGTGACGCCCGACCTCAAGTCCTTCGCCTACGCGACCTGCGCACTGACCCTGCGCTCGCCACGAACGGAGTGGGCTTCCGCCGACCACGCCACCATTGATTTGTTCAGGGACTACGAGGGCACTGCGACCAACCCCGCTTGGGCGCGCTGGAACAATGGCACAGCGTGGAACCTGATGTGGAATCTCGCTGCAACGAATGTGACCGCGACAAACCTCGCGCTCCAAACCTTCTCGATGGACGGCACGTGGCGCCAGCCGCAACTGGAAATCAAGAGCCTCTCCACCAAACTTTACGACGGCCAGCTCGACGGCAGCGCATCGCTGAACATCGAGACGCGTCTGCTGACCGCGAAGGCCCGCTACGCGAGCTTCGATTACTGGAAGCTCGCGCTGCTCGGCTCCAACGCCCAGCGCTTCCTCGCGCAATACCAGTTCGACACGCCGCCGCGCGTGACCGTCGAAGGCTCACTCACGTTGCCGGCGTGGACGAACAAGGCGCCCGACTGGAAAGCTGAAGTGCTTCCCACGCTCGCGCTCGCCGGGCGCGTCGCGGGCGGCCCGGGCGCGTATCGTGCTGTGACATTCAACTCCGTGCGGACGGACCTGTCGCTCACCAACGACGTGCTCCACCTGCCGAACCTCCTCGTGCAGCGGCCCGAGGGTCGCGCCGAGTTTTCCTACACCGAGGACACGCGCACGCGCGACTTCCAGTTCCGCGGCCGGGCAAACATTGATCCGCGCGCGATCCGTCCATTGCTCGAAGACGACGGGCAGCGCCGCGTGCTCGACGAACTCCGTTTCACCGAACCACCTCGAATCGAGGGCGAGGTGCGCGGCCGGTGGCTCGCGCGCGATCGGGTGGGTTTCGATGTGCGCGTGGCGATCACCAATTTCACGCTGCGCGGCGAGGGCTGCAGCAACTTCACCGCGGCGGTTCGCTTCACGAACGAGGTCTTTCATCTCACCGACGTCCGCATCGCGCGCGGCGACGGGCTGGCCACCGTGCCGTTCTCCTCAGTGGACCTGCGGGCGCAGCGCATCTTCCTCACGAACGTCCAGAGCACGCTCGACCCGATGCCCGTCGCGCGCGCCATCGGGCCGAACACCGCCGCGTCCATCGCGCCGTATCGCTTCGCGAAACCGCCCGTGGCGACGGTGAATGGCTCGATTCCGTTCCGCGACGGCGAGACGACGGACCTGCATTTCGAGCTGAGCGGCGGGCCGTTCTCGTGGCAGAGGTTCAACATCCCGCAAATCCGCGGCGCCGTTCACTGGGTGACGAACACGCTCGTGCTCACAAACGTCGTCGCGAGTTTTTACGGCGGCGAGATGCAGGGCGACGCGTGGTTCGACTTCACGCGCAACGCGGGCTCGGACTTCCGCTTCGCGCTCGTCACCGCCGGCGCGGACTTGCACGCGCTGGTCGCCGACGTCTCGACGCCGACGAACCGGCTCGAGGGCGCGTTCAGCGGCGTGCTCAGCGTGACGTCCGGCCGCACGGAGGATTTCAAGAGCTGGCAGGGCTTCGGCAGCGCGCGGCTCACGAACGGCCTGCTGTGGGATGTGCCGCTGGTCGGGATTTTCTCGCCCGTGCTCAACGCGATCGTCCCCGGCATCGGCGCAAGCCGCGCGCGCGATGCGAAGGCGAACTTCACCATCACCAACAGCGTCATCCGCACCGGCGACCTCGAGATCCGCTCGCCACCCGTGCGGCTGCACTACGACGGCACGGTGGACTTCGAGTCGCGGGTGAACGCGCGCGTGGAGGCGGAGTTGTTCCGCGACACGTTTCTCGTCGGCCCGCTGCTGAGTTTCATAACCACGCCGATCACGAAGGTGTTCGAATACAAGGTGGCCGGCACGTTGTCGCGGCCCGAGGGCGAGCCCACCTATGTGCCGAAGTTTCTGCTGCTGCCGCTGCGGCCGTTCCACACGCTCAAGCAGCTCATCCCCGGCCTCAACGACTCTGCCAGGCCGCCGGAAAGGAAATGAACCGGGGGGGGGCGATGGTAGGGCGCGTCGCTCCGCGCGCGCCGCAGTTCACCTCGGACGTCCGAACGGCGCGCGCGGAGCGACGCGCCCCACCTGGCGGTTCATGGAGAGAATCCACGAGCCGCCAAAGCTCGCGATTTGTTCCCCTGAACCGACCGACGGTAGTGGCACGGGCGTCTCGCCCGTGTGTTGCTGTTCGCACGGGCGAGAC
>Ga0247727_10007086_pt1 | contig 21596 bp, 16 predicted proteins | sample WisWelCaveWW1625_FD_202498 | JGI IMG/M metagenome (GOLD analysis project Ga0247727, IMG submission 202498) | Biofilm microbial communities from Wishing Well Cave, Virginia, United States - WW16-25 | ecosystem: Environmental > Aquatic > Deep subsurface > Groundwater > Cave microbial mat | place... | reverse complement strand
GTCATACGTTGGATGATAATGTAATACAGCGGCACCGTCCACGCCACGTGTGACAAATCGGGCTCTGACCCCGATTCCAATAGTCGGCCTTCTCCGGAATGATCCAGCGGATCCCCCCGCGCGGGTCTGGCCGGCCGCCGCGATACCGGGGGATGACATGCCTATGCACGTGCATCACCGTCTGGCCGGCCGCCGCGCCGTCATTGATGCCGATGTTGTATCCGTCCGGCCGCAGCTCTGCGTCCAGCATCGCCCTCACGCGCTGCAACATCGCCAGCATCGCGCTTTGCTCCTCCAGGCTCGCCTCCCCGAACGATCCCACGTGCCGCCTCGGCACGATCAGGCTGTGGCCGCGCGATACCGGGTAGCCGTCGCGAAGCGCGAGCACGAGACCCTCGGCAACCAGCAACCGCGAGGGCTCCGGCACGCAAAAGGGATGGGATTTCTCCATCGATCCGGAGTTTAGCGACTAACCCGTGGCGTCTCGGATTGTCTAGGCCGGGTTCGAGGTGTAGCCTTGCGTCCATGGGCAATTTCCTGGAAATCGAGTCTGCCGCGCGGCGCCTGAGCGCCGAGGAACGGCGGCGGTTGCTGCTGTCCCTTGCGGCGAGCCTGCGCGAGGAGGGGCGCCCGTTGCCGGCGCCGCGCAGCTTCACGTCCGCGGAAATGCAAACCTGGATCAAGGAGGATGAGCGCGATCTCGCCGCGTACCGCAGCGGGACGTGAACATCTTTCCGGATTCGAGCGTGCTGCTCGCCGCCTGCGGCAGCGCGGCCGGGGCATCACGAGCGGTCATCGACGCCGCAGCCGGGCAGGGCTGGAGCCTCCTCACGAGCGCCTACGTCATCGCCGAAGTCGAAGCGAACCTGGCTGCGCTTCCCGCAGGCGCACCGGACAACTGGGCGCAGATCCGCGCCAAACTGGAAGCAGTTCCGGACGTGCTGACCTTCGAGTGGCCCGCGGTGTTCGCGCCCGCGCGCGACAGGCCGATCCTGTTCACGGCCTCGGCATGGGCCGAAGTGCTGCTGACGCTCGACCGGCGCGATTTCGCCGAGCTGCTGGGGACCTCGTTCTACGGGCTTGCGATACTGAAGCCCGGCGACTTCCTTCAGCGGGAGCGTGCTGCCGGCAGGCTGCTCCGTTTGTAGACCTCCCGGTGCCGGGCGGCGCGCTCATTCGCCCCTGCCGCTCCAGTAGTCGGCCTTCTCCGGAATGATCCAGCGGATCCCCCCGCGCGGGTCGGGCCGGTCGCCGCGATACCGGGGGATGACATGCATATGCGGACTGAATCGGGGTCAGAGCCCGATTCTCATCCAGCCTTCACGGGCCCGAGCTTCTCCACGGCATTCAGGAGCTTCCCGGCGATCGCGATCAACTCCGCGAGGAGGCGCTCGTCCATCTCCAGCGTGCCCTCGTATTCCGCCTTGTTGCGGCGGTCGTGGCACAGCGCAAGCACGCGCCACTCCGGGTCGGCGATTCCCAGCGTGTGGGGCAGAACCTGGAAAACCAGATACCGGTTTTCGGATCGATACCCGTGCCAGCGCAGCGCGGTCAGGGCGAGCGCGTGCGCCGCGTTGTAGGCGAGATCGAAGCGGCTTTCGATCGCGTTCGAAGCGTTGCCCGCGTCCTTGAGCCGCCTGCGGCCGGACTTGAGCAGCCCGTCCATTTCGGCCTGGGCCGGCGGCTCGTGCTTCAGCTGGCCGATTTTCGCCAGGTTCCCGAGATTATTCGAAGTCACGGTCCGAACCTATCAGGAAAATCTTCGGTTGCTCGAGGACGCGGAGCACGAAGGCGTTCTTGCCCGAGCGCTTTTTCGCCAGTTCCGCGGCGGAGTAGAGCGTCGGGCTGATCTTTCGGCCGAGCCGGCGCTCCGCGGGCTGCAGCGCGCGGATCAGGTCCTGGTAGCCGAGCGAATCCGAAACCACGAGCAGGTCGATGTCGCTTCGCGTCGTGTCGGCCCGTTTGGCGACCGAGCCGTAGATGAATGCGGCGTGGATCTTCTTCGCCAGCGGCAGCAAGGCCCCGCGCACGGCATCGCCGACCCCGAACGTCTTTACCGCGATGCCGCGCAGTTCCTCGAAGATCGGCGCTTCCGGGTTCGCCTGGTAGTGCTTCTGGTTGCCGACGGATCGCACCGTGACCAGCCCCGCCTTCACCAGGCGGTCGAGCTCGCGCTGCAGCGCGCCCTTGCCGGACCCCGTCAGGCGCAGCAGCTCATTGCCGTAGAACGAGCGCTCCGGATTGCCGAACAGGGCGCCCAGCACGCGCTGCTGGACGCCGGCAAAAAGGGCGTCGCCCAGGCCTGATTGGATAGTCCCCATTTCGGGGATTATAAGCCCCAATAAGGGGATGTATCAAGCCGCGCCATGAATCGGGCTCTGACCCCGATTCCCGAGCTCCACCAGCGCGATCAGCAGCGCGAACTTGTACGTCGCGACGAACTCGCCCTCGTCGAAAATCCGCTGCACCTGCTGTAGGAAATCGAGCTGGCCCCGGTCGCCGGGCGGCGTGCTCATCCGCCCCTGCCGCTCCAGTAGTCGGCCTTCTCCGGAATGATCCAGCGGATCCCCCCGCGCGGGTCGGGCCGGTCGCCGCGCCATCATCACCCTCACGCGCTGCAACATCGCCAGCATCGCGCTTTGCTCCTCCCGGCTCACTTCCCCAAACGAACCCACGAGCCGCCTCGGCACGATCAAGCAATGGCCACGCGATACCGGGTAGCCGTCGCGAAGCGCAAGCACGAGACCCTCGGCAACCAGCAACCTCGAGGGCTCGGGCACGCAGAAGGGACAGGATTTCTCCATCGATCCGGAGTTTAGCGACTAACCTGCGGGCACTTGCAGCGTCTACATCGACCGCGGCCAGCGGTGGAACTAGGGCTTAGGAGCGCGGTCGGAGACGTTGGCTGACCTATTTCTCTTGTTCGCGGCCTATTGCAGGGCGGTCAGCAAGCGGCTAATCTGTCGAAAATATTAGAGGTGCATAGATAGCTTCGAATAGATGTGACCCCTCGTAGAGGGCATACATATAGAAGTCGATACCGGGCGTCCTCCAGTGGAGGATTCCGGGATTAAGAAGAGGAAGTTTTTACTAAGACTGATACCTACTGGCCCCACATGAGGGCGCTAGTCGAGACGATGAAGGAGGTAGACCATGACCCTGCCAATCCGGGCGCAAGTATCGGCCCGTCGATTCTCACCTGAGCACCAGATCGGCGCAGCACGTGCGCGTCATTCGCGGACGGACCTAGAGCGCCGGACTTTCGAGTGTTCGCTAGATCAAGCGTGGAACAGCCGCGCACTTAGTTGCTGCGACATCCGCAGGTTCGTTTCGGTCACGCGCCGCCGAATCCAGCGGAGCGAGTTCGCGCGCCAATACTCTGTAACGCCCAATACCCTCTACGACTGGCTGCGCCGCTGGCGCAAGGCGCAGCAAGAGGCCATGCGGCAGTTAGGTGTATCTCTGTCGGGCAAAAGGGAGGTCGCATGATCACCGAGAACGAGGTCAACTTTGGGCTTGTCTTGCATCTCGACCCCGATGAGCTTGAAGCAAATGAGGCGACTTACACGTGTGCCGCCGAAGCGCGAGTAACAGGCGCGCATTTCTTCCTATGCATTGGCGCGGACGATGACTGCGGTCGTTGGCTTCCGCTCTATTCGAATGCCGGGATAGGTCGAAGAGAGCTCGGCCCGGCGGGCCGAAGCGGTCATCCGAAATGGACGCAAGGCAAATTTCACTATCACGTGGGCCAGTTGTGGACGGCAACACACTACGCCGGGTCACGCGCTGCGCGCGCCGGCGGAGATCTGAGCACGCCGGAAAATCGCAATCGGATGACGAATGAATGCGCTGACGCTGTCGCCGCGTCGATTGCCGCGTACGTCGACTGAGACGTGGCATTGGTCGAATAATCGTTAACGCAAATCAAGGAGCACTGAGAATGGAACAAAGCGATAGCAAATTCACGAGGGTCGGGGTGTTCTACGACGGCCAATTCTTTTCGCACGTGAGCAACTACTACCTGTACAGGCATGATCGCAAGGCGCGAATTAGCGTTACAGGGCTTCATCACTTCATCGTGAATGCTGTCCACGACGCCGAAGGAGTAGATGCCGATCGCTGCCGAATCGTAGACGCCCACTATTTCCGTGGTCGGGTATCCGCAGCGGAGGCTTTGGAACGCGACTCCCTCTATCGCGAACGCGTGTGGGAAGACACGCTAATGAGGGCGAACGTTGTTACGCACTTTCTCCCAATGTCGCCCCGTGGTGAGAAAGGAATCGACGTCTCGTTTGCCCTGGAAGCGTTCGAGCTTGCGATGTACAAGCGCTTCAGCGTCACGGTGTTGATTGCCGGTGACGGTGACTACTTGCCCCTAATTCGAAAGCTACACACGATTGGCACGAGAACAATGGTTCTCGCGTGGGATTTCAAGTACGTCGATGAAGGCGGGAATGAGCGGGAGACAAGAACGAGCCAGCTGCTGCTAGATGAGGCGACATACAGGTTGGAGATGCATAGTGAGATCGAGGCGCGAAGCAGGAAGAAGGATCCGTTGATCGCCGGACTTTTCGTTCAACGGAAGGAAGCACCGGCGGCCAGCGTCCAAGCGGGTGGTCCAGCGAGCGATGGCTCCACGGAACCCAGGTCAGGGAGCATTGTGACGGTGCAAGACGGATATGGTTTCGTGCGACCTGATGGTGGCGGCGACAATCTGTTCTTTCACCATTCTTCACTGCTTGACACTGAATTCGCTGAGCTCGCTAAGGGAGACAAGGTCATCTACATCCTCGGGCGGAATGCTAAGGGAGCTTGTGCGTTGCGCGTGAAGAAGGGGTAACTTGCGCCGCTTATTCCACGCGAAAGGCGTCTTGTGGTTGGGGAGCGCCAGGACGCATCTCGCACGGCGCATTGATACTGGGCTAAAGTCTTCTAGAGGACGCCATTGTGAAATTTCTGCACGCTGCTGATATTCACCTCGATAGTCCTCTGCGAGGGCTCGATCGCTATGAGGGAGCGCCGGTAGACGAAATTCGCAGTGCGACCCGGCGCGCGCTGGAAAATCTCGTTGCGCTGGCGATTGACGAGGACGTGAACTTCATCATCCTCGCGGGCGATCTGTTTGACGGTGACTGGCCCGATTTCAATACCGGGCTCTTCTTCGTCCGGCAGATGGCCCGGCTCGCAGACCGGAATATCTCGGCCTATGTAGTGCGCGGCAACCATGATGCAGAGAGCAAGATCACACGCAAACTTCCCTGGCCGCGGAACGTTCACTTCTTCTCCTCCCGCAAGCCGGAGTCGCTCGTGGTGGAGGGCTGCGATGCGGTGGTTCATGGCCAAAGCTATGCGGGACGGGACGTGAAGGAGGATCTTGCGGCGGATTATCCGAGTGCGATTCCAGGCAAGATCAATATCGGCGTCCTGCACACGAGTCTTGACGGGCGCGAGGGGCATGCCAGTTATGCGCCGACGAAACTCGACGTTCTCAGGTCGCGTGGCTACGACTACTGGGCTCTCGGCCACGTTCACAAGCGCGAGATCGTGCAACGCGAGCCGCTCGTTGTATTTCCCGGCAACCTGCAGGGCCGGCACATCAAGGAAACCGGCGACAAGGGCTGCCAGCTCGTGACGCTCGAAAGCGGTGGTTTGCGTGCCGAGCACCGACCGCTCGACGTGTTCCGCTGGACGGGTGTGACCGTCGACATCGAGGGCGCCGCAGGTCTGGAGGACGTGCTTGAGTCCTCGGCCAGCCTGTTCGACAAGGCGTTGGCCGAGGCCGATGGAAGGCCGGTTGCGGTGCGTGTGACGCTTGCTGGCCGCGGTCCGGCGCATCAACTGCTCGCCGCAAGACCAGAAACCGTGCGCAACCAGATTCGCGCCACGGCAATCGAGCGGGGTAGGGGCGCGATCTGGGTGGAGGGGATCGAGATCGCCACCGGGGCGACTGTCGACATCCAGGCGCAGAAGGAGCGGAACGATCCGGTCGGAGAACTTCTCAGCCAGTTCGACGCCGCCAATGCAGGGGACAATGGCCTGCTCTCCGTGCTGGAAGCGGAACTGCAGGGACTGAAGCAGAAACTCCCTGCCGAGCTGGTAGAGGCTGAAGACGGGGTTCGCCTGGCGGACGCAACCTATCTCCGCCGGATTCTCGGCGAAGCGGAATCGCAGCTTGCGACCCGGCTTACTGCGGTCGGGGAGGACGCTTGAGGATCGAGCGGCTGTACCTCAAGGCTTTCGGGCCGTTCACGGAACGCGAGATCGACTTCGGTGCCCAGGGCGGCAGATTGCATCTGGTTTATGGGCCGAACGAGGCGGGGAAATCTTCGCTCCTTCGCGCGGTACACGCACTGCTGTATGGATTCCCGGCGCGCACGGATGACAACTTCAAGCACGGCTATCCGGCGCTTCGCGTTGGCGGAATGCTCGTCGACCAGGCCGGCAAGCACCACGCCGTAATCCGCAAGAAGGCCAACGTCCGCTCTCTCCTCGAGTGGAACGGCAAGGCCGGGCCGGACTGCGAAGGCAATGTGCTGCCCGACCGGCTCATCGCCGACCTAATGGGCGGGATCGACGATGAACAGTTTTCACGCATGTTTGGTATTGGCCGCGATGTGCTCATCCGGGGCGGCAAGGACATTGCGGAGGGGCGCGGCAATGTCGGCGAGAGTCTTTTCGAAGCCGGGGCCGGCCTCGTCGGGCTGAGGAAACTCCGAGAAGAAATCGAAGCCGAGTCGGACAAGCTTTTCAAATTGCGCGCATCCACCCCGTTGATCAATGCCGCAGTCGCGGAATATGAGGAACTGCGGCGGCAGATCAAGGAGGCCACGGTGCGCACCGAGGTCTGGGCGCAGCTCGAGGAAAACTGCCGGCTGGCCGATGCGGCCCTCAAGGGCAACCGCGAAACGCTCGTGGCGCGGCGCGGCGAGCGGGAGCGCATGGAGCGGATCCGCAAGAACCTGCCGCTCATCGCGCGGCGCGAGGAGGGCCTGAAGGAACTCGCCGACCTTGCCAGCGCGCCGGATTTGGCGGAGGACTTCGCGGCACGTCGCGCGGCCGCGGTCGCAGGGCGCGATGGAACCGAGCGCCGGCGTGTCGAGGCCGCAAAGCGAGTGGCCGAGCTTGAAGTGCGCGTCGTGTCGATCGAGGTGCCGGAGGCCTTTGTTGAGCGCAAGAACCTGATCGAAGGGTTGCATCAGCAAATCGGCGTGGTCCAGCAGTCCCAGATCGCGATCCCGGGGCTAGAGGCCCGGGCAAAGGCTGGCGAAGCCGAGGCAGCAAAGAAGTTGAAGGAGATCGAATTCGCAGGGGATCTCGCCGCTGCAGAATCGCTCCGCCCCAAGCGGGGCGCGCAGGCGAAGCTGAATGCACTCGCACAGGAACACGCGAGTCTCGCTGCGAAAGCAGTCGAGTTGCGCCGCGACAAGACTGACAAGGGGGCGGACCTCAAGGCTGCAGAGGACGCCCTTGCCGCTACCCCTAAACCTGGGGATCCTGCGCCATTGGAAGAGGCGGTTCGCGCAGGCAGGGCCCATGCCGAGACCGAGCGCCGCATCGCAACCCTCGATCGTGAAATTGCGCAACGAAACAAGGAAATGGAACGAGCCTGCGCCGCGCTCGGCGCCCGCCCCGCCGCGGTACTGCGCGATTTGGCGGCGCCTGCAAAGGCGACGCTCGATCGGCTGCGCGCCGAGCGCGATGCGATCGACGGTGAGCGCCGCGACATCGAGTCGCACTTTGCATCGACGCGCAAAGACCTCGCCGAGCAACAGAAGAAGCTCAAGAAGCTCGAAGCGGCGGGGACGGTTCCGTCCGAAGAGGAACTAGCGAAGGCGCGGGCGCATCGCGACCACGGTTGGACGTTGGTCCGGCAGGCGTATGTCGAGCGTTCCGGCGAGCCGGCGAAGCTGGCAAAGGGGTACGGCTCGGGGAATGCTCTGCCGAAAGAGTACGAAACAGCGGTCGGTGAGGCAGACGACGTTGCCGACGGGCTTAGAAACGACACGCAGCGCATGGCGGACCACGCCAACGCCGCGGAGCGGATCGCGCAAATGGACGCTGCGATCCAGGACGCCGAGGCCGCCCTCGGCCGAATCCACGCACGGCAGAAGCTCTGGGACGAAGAATGGGGTCGAATCACGGGTGCGCTCGGGATCAAGGTCCGGACCGTCCGCGAATTGGAGGAATGGCTCGCGGCCCGCGAGCGCGTCGCCGGTCAGCTGAACGAAATCGAAGCGCGCGAGAGCGAGGCAAAGGATCTTCGCCACGATCTTGCGGCAGTACGCAACGGGCTCGAACGCATGCTGCCAAAGGGGGCGCCCGCTGCATTCGCGTCGTTGCTCGCGGCCGCAGATCGCGCCCTAGCTGCGATTCGGGAGGCGGTCAGCGTCCACCGCGAGCGCGAGAACGCCGTGGAGAAGTTGAAAAAAGAGTGCCATCGCTTGCAGCAACGCATCGACGCGGTCGGCCTGGAAATCGCGCATTGGCGCAAGCGCTGGAGCGCCGCAGTGAAGAGCGTAGGCTTGTCGGAGGCTGCGGAACCGGCTGAGGTCAGCGCACGCTTTGCCATACTCACCGAACTGTTCGAGGCCATCGACGAAGCCACGCGGGCTAGGGGCGAGCTTGACGAAAAGAAGACATTGGTCGAACGCTATGCGAACGAAGCCACAGAAATCGCGGCTTCTGTCGGCATGGCCTCCGATGGCAGGAAGCTGGGTGAACTGGTTGCAGAGATGTTTTCCAAGTGCCAGAAAGCGGTTCAGGCGGCACAGCAGCGGGCAGAACTTTCCCAGACGCTGAATGTAGAGCGCGAAAAACTCGCCGAGGCCGAGCAGGAGGCCCGTGTACGCGCGGACGAGATCTGCCGCCTTTGCCAGGAGGCCGGTGTAGAGGATGAAGCTGGCTTTCCCGCTGCGGAAACCTCCGCGGCGAGAAAGCGGGAACTTAAGGCCGACGTGCTTCGCATCGAGCAGCAGCTCGTGGAGCAGAACGCCACACCGCTCGATCGCATTCTTGAGGAAGCAGCGCCTGTGGATCGCGACAGCCTTGCCGCGCAGAGCGCAGCCTTGGATGCCGACATCGCCGAGCTCGACCAGATGCGCGAGCAGCTTGCAAAGACGCTCCGCGAGGCCGAATTGCAACGCGACGCAGTCGATGGCAGCAGCAAGGCTGCAGACGCGGCCCAGCAGGCGCAGGAACTGCTGGCAAAGCTGAAGAGCGCCTCAAGAGATTACGTGCGCCTCAAGGCGTCATCGATTGCGATCGCCCGAGCCGTGGATGCCTACCGGGAGAAGCACCAGGGGCCGATGCTCCGGCGCGCCGGGGAGTACTTCGCCCTGCTTACCCGCGGCAGCTTCGCCAGACTGGACGTGGACTTCGAGGGCGCCGACCAGGTCCTGGTCGGTCGGCGAGGCGACGAAATGGTCAGGGTTGCGGGAATGAGCGAAGGCACCGCCGATCAGCTATACCTGGCGCTGCGCCTCGCCGCCATCGAGCGCCACCTGGAAAACGGCCCGGCAGTGCCGGTGATCGTGGACGACATCCTGGTGCAATTTGACGATGAGCGCGCCGGCGCGGCGTTTGACGCCCTGGCAAAGCTTGGTGCCAAGACGCAGGTGCTTCTATTTACTCATCACAAGCACTTGCTGGAACTTGCGCGGCGATCTATTCCCGCGGAGTCGATCCTGGTGCACGAACTCGCATGATGCGGAGACCGCGTTCCAGTCGAGGTATTTGCCGGAGATTTGCAGATATAGGGCTGCTAGTATGCCTCTGGGAAAAGGGGGCCGTTCAGGGTGGAGTTAACCCAATATCACGCCAAGTACTTCGCGTATGACCTGACGCGCCGCGCGCCTGCAGGCATGGACCGCCTCTCCATGTCTCTTTTCGACGCCTCGGTCGACCTGAACCCTCACCAGATTGAAGCCGCGCTATTCGCCCTTTCCTCGCCGCTGTCCAAAGGCGTCATCCTCGCTGACGAAGTAGGTCTCGGGAAAACCATCGAGGCCGGGATCGTGCTGTGCCAGTTGTGGGCCGAGCGAAAGCGGCGCCTGATCGTTCTTTGCCCGGCCTCGCTGCGGAAGCAATGGGCGATGGAACTGCAGGAAAAGTTCAGCCTTCCCGCGGTCATCCTCGATTCGAAGAGTTATCGCGCGCTGCAGCGCCTCGCGCGGGATCCGTTCGCCGAAAAGGCCGTGCTCATCATGTCGTTCAACTTCGCCAACCGCATGCGCGACGACATGAAGGCGATAGGCTGGGACCTGGTGGTCATCGACGAGGCGCACAAGCTTCGCAATGCCTACCGGCCGAGTAACAAGGTCGGCCAAGGGATCCGCTGGGCTACTGAGGGTTGCCGCAAGCTCGTGCTCACGGCAACGCCTCTGCAAAACTCGCTGGTGGAGCTTTACGGCCTCTCAACGTTGATTGACGAGCACCTGTTCGGCGACGTGAACGCGTTCCGGTCTCAATACACCGGCGCGGGTTCCAATCTCGATGATCTGCGCAAGAGGCTTGGGGGATTCTGCAAGCGCACCCTTCGCAGCCAGGTGACGGAGTACGTCCGCTTTACCGAGCGCCGCGCCATTACCCGGCCGTTCAAGCCGTCCGATGACGAGCATGCGCTCTACGAAGCCGTGTCGGAGTTCCTGCAACGTCCCGACAGCTACGCGTTGCCTCGTCGCCAGCGTCATCTCACTGCTCTGATTCTGCGCAAACTGCTGGCGTCCTCTTCTCAGGCGGTGGCGGCCACGCTCGACAAGCTCAAGGTCCGGCTGGAAACCTTGCGCGACGAGCAGGTGGCCGACGATCCGGCACTTGCGGAGGATCTGATCGAGTCGGAGGACATCGAAGACGATCTCCTGGACGAGATCCTCGCCGAGGAAGACGAGCCGGCGGGAAACGATCAGGGCCCGGTGGTCATCGACCGGAAGAAGCTCCGCGAGGAAATCGACATCCTGCAGCGCCTCGCCGGCTGGGCTCGCGGTGTCGGCACGGACACCAAGACGCGCTCACTTCTTTCTGCGCTTCAGATTGGTCTGAAGGAGATGGAAAATATCGGCGCGCAGAGGAAGGCCCTGGTATTCACGGAGTCGCGCCGCACACAGGATCACCTCAAGACCTATCTGGAGGAAAACGGCTATCGCGGCAAGGTGGTGCTGTTCAACGGCACCAATGCCAGCCCAGAGGCGACAGCGATCTACGAGAAATGGGCGTCCGAGCACCGGGAGTCCGGCCGCGCTTCCGGGTCGCGGGCGATCGATGTCCGCACCGCGCTGATCGAGCACTTCCGGGATGACGCGACAATCATGATCGCCACCGAGGCCGGCGCGGAGGGCGTCAACCTGCAATTCTGCTCTCTGGTCGTCAACTACGACCTTCCCTGGAATCCGCAGCGCATCGAGCAGCGCATCGGCCGCTGCCACCGCTACGGGCAGAAGCACGACGTGGTGGTCATCAATTTCCTGAATGAACGAAACGAGGCCGACCGCCGCGTGCTCGAACTGCTGGAGCAGAAATTCAGCCTGTTCAGCGGCGTTTTCGGCGCCTCGGACGATGTGCTGGGCAGCATCGAATCCGGCGTCGATTTCGAGCAGCGCATCCTCGCGATCTACCAGGAATGCCGCACCCCCGAAGAGATCGAGACCGCGTTCCGCAAGCTGCGTACGGAGATGGACGAGTCCATTCGCGCACGCATGGACGACACGCGCCGGCTGCTGTTCGAGCACTTCGACGAGGATGTCCATCAGCGGCTGAAGCTGCAGCTCGCCGACGCGCAGGCCCAGCTCGACCGCGTCGGCCGGCGTTTCTGGTCGGTCACCCGGTTCATTCTGGACAGGCGCGCGAAGTTCGACGACGCGGCGCTCGCGTTCGATCTGAACGATCCGCCGCTGGCGGATGTTCCCCGCGGCCGGTATCACCTGATCTCCAAGTCGCACCCGCGGGCAAGCGATGAGGCGACCGAGGAGAGGAATCTGTTTCTTTACCGCCTTTCGCATCCGCTTGGCGAGCACGTGGTGGATGCGGCCAAGGGACTGGATACGCCCTCGGCGCGGCTGGTGTTCGACATTTCGGGCAGTTCCACCCGTGTGCACGCGGTCCAGGTATTGCGCGGACGCAGCGGCGTCCTGACCCTGACGCGCTTGACCGTCGATTCCTACGAGCGCGAGGAATATCTGCTGTTCTCGGGTTTCGACGATTCTGGCGCGGCGCTCGACCAGGAAACGATGGAGAAACTGTTTGGCTGCGTCGCACGTGTGGAAGGGGTGGAAGCCCCGTCCGACACAGTCGCGCAGCGCCTGTCGGCCGAGGCTGAGCGCCATGCCAGGGCGACCGTCAGCCGATCGCTCGAGCAGAACAGCGTCCACTTCAATCTGGCACGCGAGAAGCTGGAGAAGTGGGCCGACGACATGGTGCTCGCCTCGGAGCGGGCGCTGCGGGACACGAAGGAGGCGATCAAGGCGCTGCGCCGCGAGGCCCGGCAGGCGGCCACGCTGGATGCCCAGCACGCCATTCAGCAGAAGGTGCAGGAACTGGAAATGCGCCAGCGCAAGCAGCGCCAGGAGATCTTCCAGGTCGAGGACGAGATCATCACTAAGCGCGATGGGCTGATCGACACGCTGGAACGCCGCCTTTCCCAGAAAACAGCTGCCGAGACGCTCTTTTCCATCCGCTGGGCGGTGGAATGACGTGTCGCCATAATCTAACTTTTGCGACACGTTTTCTTGACGTGTCGCCGTCGACGACCTCGAGGCAATGCCACTTAGAGAACTAAAGTGCTAAACAGATGAGACAGATTCGCCAGGGTGTCACACACGCTTCGCTCTTTCTGGAGCTACAACAATGGTGTCGGGACGGCGCTGGTAGCAAAGGACAGTCTTTGTGTATTCTGTCCGCCTTTGCGTCAGGGCCGGGCATCGAAGCCCTAGAGCCATTTTTCGACGTATTTCTCTCTGACGGGAACTCTATCGACATCATTGTGGGTATTGACCGAGGCGGCACAAGTCGTGACGCGATCAAAGCGCTTTATGAGCTTCAACAAAGCCACTCGTCTCGGGTCACTTGCAAGGTATTTCATGCGCCGAGTCAATCGGCAATTTTTCACCCCAAACTTTATCTACATAAGAGACCAGGCGCGCTGTCTGCCATAGTTGGCTCCGGAAATCTGACGCTCGGTGGCCTAGCTCACAATTTCGAAAGCCTATATCTATACGCGGATCTGGCTCCTAAGTCGAAGATTGCCCATGAAATCTTGGCCACCTGGGACACATTTGCAGCGCCAAGTCCTCCATTGCAGAGAGGCTACTTGCGGGCACTCACCAATTCCTACGCCAAGAAGCTATTTCACGAACTGCCAACAAAACCCGCACTCGAAAAGCTCAGTAACGCAAGCGAGAAAGGCGATGAAATAGAAAAACTTTGGAAACCCATATCCTCAGTTAAATTACCGAGAAGCAAGTGGAAAGTACGCCGTCGCTCAAGAATCCGACTCAATTCCGCAAAACAAGTAATGGTTATCGACATTCTGACCGAGACTCGCGGGACGCAAATGCAGTTGCCTCTCGCCGTCGTCGAGGAGTTCTTCGGTATTCCTCGTCGTCGTCCTGCAGAAATAGGGCTTGCACAGGTGCGTGGCGGCGAGATGACACAACCCATTCAGCGACCGATTGTGATATCGAGCGGCCACAATGCCACGCGATTGATGAGGCGAATTGAAATGCCTCAAATAGACGGGCTAAAGCGACCGCTGATAGCGCTATTTCTAAGCCTAGGCAAGAAACAGTTCGCCTATGTGCTGCTGAGAAATGGCTCCGCGCATTATCGACGTGCCAACGATCTTTTGAACAGGCTTGGTCAACAGCCAAACCATGCCGCGAGGCGCTACCACATTGGCGGCGTCGCCTCCATAGCCGGGAAGCTCTTCCGTACAGTCGCGACAAAAGTGCCTTTTTGAATGAGTTGCTATAGAAACAGCGTGGCGGCGGAAGTCCTGTACGGAGACTAAAAAGTGCAAAAACACACCCGGCTGGTGGGCCTGCTTCGAGAGCTGTTTCAGCTCGATCAGCCTGATCTCGATTTCGGTATTTATCGCATCATGCGTGCGAAAAGTGCCGAAGTTACGCGCTTCTTAGATCATGATCTCCTGCCACACGTAAAGGACGCATTCTCGCAATACAAGACGGCGGACAAAGGAGAGACTGAAAAGGAGTTGAGCAAGGCCATCGACCAGGCAAAGAGCCTGGGAGTCGATCCAGAGACTACGCAGAAAGTCAAAGACCTGCGCGCCAAACTCAAGACTGACGCCGTCGACGTCGGCACTCTGGAAAGCGAAGTCTACGACCACCTGTACAGCTTTTTCCGGCGCTACTACTCTGAAGGAGACTTCCTCTCCAAGCGCGTCTACAAGCCAGGCATCTACGCCATCCCCTATGAGGGCGAGGAGATAAAGCTCCACTGGGCGAACGCAGACCAGTACTACATCAAGACCAGCGAATACCTACGCGACTACGCCTTCCGCCTGCGCCCGGACGACGACAAGAAACCCATGCGCGTCCACTTCCGGCTCGTCGATGCCACAGAGGGCGAGCACAGTAACGTCAAGGAAGCCCAGGGCAAAGAGCGCCGGTTCAAGCTCGCCGAAACCGACTCCGTCGCGCTCGAGGGCGGCGAATTGATCGTGCGCTTTACCTTCCAAACTGACACGGCCAAGCAAAGAGACCTGAGCGCTGCCGCCGAAGCTGGAATCTTGTCTTCCGCCGATCCCACCCTGGCCGATTGGATCCGAGAACTTCGCGCGCCTCACATCCGCTCCGATGCCACCGAAGCCGGTACACGCTTGCGTGTCCACATCGATCGGTATACGGCCCGCAATACTTTTGACTATTTCATTCACAAGGATCTCGGTGGCTTTCTTCGACGGGAGCTCGACTTCTATATCAAGAACGAGGTAATGCACCTTGACGACGTGGAGAATGAAACCGCGCCCCGCGTCGAGCAGTACCTTTCCAAGATTAAGGTTGTCCGTGGCATCGCTGACAAGATCATCGATTTCTTGGGGCAGCTTGAGAATTTCCAAAGAAAGTTGTGGTTAAAGAAGAAGTTTGTTGTGTCTACGTCGTGGTGCATCAGCCTACGGTGCATTCCCGAGTCGTTCTACGAGGAGATTGCGGCCAATCAATCGCAAGTTGAAGAATGGGTAAGGCTTCTTGCGATCGACAAAGTTATTGATCACGGAGCAGAAAGCGCATTCTCTGTACCCCTGAAACCAGCATTCTTAAAGGATCATCTGACGCTTGGGCTAGACACTCGCAACTTCAGCACGCACTTCGTTGTGCGGCTCCTCGATGCAATTGACGATATTGAATCGCTAACCGACGGCATCACATTTCATAGCGAGAATTTTCAAGCACTATCGCTTCTTCAACGGCGCTTTGGAAGGCAGGTCGAATGCGTCTACATTGATCCGCCGTACAACACCGGCGACTCAGAAATTCCTTACAAGAACACGTATCTCCGTTCTTCATGGCTTACGCTGATGGCCGGTCGCCTTGCGATGCTTCCCGGGATTCTTGCCGCTGACTCGGTGCTTTTCATCGCGATAGACGACTTTGAGATGGTCAATCTCTGCAAGCTCATAGATAGTGAGCATCCTTCATTGCGGCGCGAGATGATCATAGTCAATCATCATCCTCAGGGCGGAAAGGCAAAGACAATTGCTCACACCCATGAGTACATGCTTGCCTGTGTGCCGGCGGATTCCGATCGAACTTTCGTGGGTAGAACAAGCAATGCAGGCGTGGAGCTTAGGCCGTTTAAGCGAAGCGGGACGGCAGAGAGTAACTTCCGACAAGGACGGCCCAATAGCTTCTATGCGATTCTTGTCGACCCGCAGTCGCGCAAGATCGTCGGTTTAGAGCCACCGCCAAAGCTCGGTGTCGATTATCCGACTACATCTACGTCCGAGGGATACGCCAGGCTCTATCCCATAGGCGCTAATGGTGATGAGCGCGTGTGGCGGCGCTCATATGAGTCGTGCCAGCAGTTAGTGGACCGCGAGAAGCTGATATGCAGCGAGGGGAACACTATCTACCAATCTATTGAAGCCGAAGAGCGGTCGGCTGCACTTTTTAGCAACTGGATTGATCCTCGATACAACGCAGGCACCTTCGGCGCAAATTTGCTGCGTGACATTATTGGCGAGCAGAATCCATTCTCATATCCAAAATCTGTACATACTGTTGGCGATGCGATTTTCGCGGCAGACTTGGAAGACGACGCGTATGTTCTCGATTTCTTTGGCGGATCGGGTACTACCGCTCATGCAGTTATCAACTTAAATCGTGAGGACGGTGGTAAGAGAAGGTTCATTCTGGCTGAGATGGGAGACCACTTTGACTCGGTGCTGCTTCCGCGTGTAAAGAAGATTTCGTTTGCCCCGGAGTGGATAGATGGTCAACCGAAGCGCGTGGCCACGCCTAATGAGACGGAACGAAGCCCCCGCATTGTGAAGGTTGTGCGTCTCGAATCTTACGAAGACACGCTGAACAATCTGGAACTCCGCCGCACAGAGGTGCAGGCAACTCTTCTCGACACGCCTGAGGCCAAGGCGGCCGACCGTTTCAAGGAGCAATACATGCTCCGCTACATGCTTGACGTCGAGACGCGCGGAAGTCAGTCGCTGCTGAATGTGCAGGCGTTTTCGGATCCGACGGCGTACAAGCTGAAGGTTAAACGGCCGGGGTCGGATGAGAGTCGGGAGGTGAATGTCGATCTGATCGAGACGTTCAACTGGCTGATCGGGCTGACGGTGAAGCACTTTGCGGCGCCACAGGGGTTCAGCGCGGGGTTTGAGCGCGATGGGGAGGGGCGACTGAAGGTGAAGGGGCGGCTCAAGCAGGAGGCGGACGGGCCGTTCTGGTTTCGCACGGTGACGGGGACGACGCCGGAGGGGCGCAAGACGCTGGTGATCTGGCGCAAGCTCACCGGGAAGCCCGAGGAGGACAACCTGGTGCTGGAGGAGTGGTTTACGCGGCAGGGGTATTCGGCGAAGGACAGCGAGTTCGATCTGATCTATGTGAACGGCGGCAACAATCTGGAGAATCTGAAGACGCCGCAGGACACGTGGAAGGTGCGGCTGATCGAGGAGGACTTCCACCGCCTGATGTTCGAGACGGACGGCGCGTGATGGCGAGGAAGAGGGCGGCAGGAAGGAAGAACAAGCCGCTTCCGTTTGCGTACAAGCTGGTGCTGAACCAGTGGCTGCTGTCGCTTTTCACCGTGAAGCGCTTCGAGGATCTGGCCGAGCCGCTGCGCAACGAAGGCCTGGAGGGGCTGGACGAGAACAATGTTCATCGCTTTCACCACGCGCTGACGGCGCAGTTGTTCAACCTGACGCAGTTGCCGACCGAGCTGATGCTCGAGTACGACCAGAACATCGTCCGGCACACTCAGCGCCTGAACGAGCGGCGGATCACGCGCGGCGAGGAGCCGATCGTCTGGAAGTACTTCCAGTACCTGGCGCTGCTCTTTACCGAGATTTATCTGGACCGCTATTTTCGCGACGCCAGGGCGCTGCTCGCGGCGCTGAACGGGCAGATCGCGGCGTACAACGAGGGCAAGCTGGAGGCCGATCGGCTCGCGCCGCTCGATGCGGAAGGGGAGGCCTGGCCGCAGCTCAACAAGCTCGCGTTCTGGATGGCCACCGGCGCGGGCAAGACGCTGGTGATGCACGCCAACATCCTCCAGTTCCAGCACTACCTCGCAAAGCACGGCCGGCAGAGGGAGCTCAACCGCATCATCCTGCTCACGCCCAATGAGGGGCTTTCGCAGCAGCACCTGCGCGAGTTCGAGATCGCGGGCATCGAGGCGGAGATTTTCAACAAGGACGCACGCGGGCTCTTCGCCGGCCAGGCGGTGGAGATCCTGGAGGTGACGCGGCTGCGCGAAGACATGGGCGAGAAGACCGTCGCGGTGGATGCCTTCGAGGGCAACAACCTCGTGCTGGTGGACGAGGGCCACCGTGGCGCCTCGGGCGGGGGCGACGGCGCGTGGATGCGCTTTCGCAACGCGCTGTGCGAGAAGGGATTTTCGTTCGAGTACTCCGCCACCTTCGGGCAGGCGGTGAAGGGCAATCCGGGGCTGACCGAGCTCTATGCCCGCAACACGCTCTTCGACTACTCCTACCGCTACTTCTACGGCGACGGCTTCGGCAAGGACTACCAGATCCTGAACCTGGACGAGGGCACGCAGCGCGGTCACTTCGACCTGTACCTGACGGCCTGCCTGCTTTCCTTCTTCCAGCAGCAGCGGCTGTACCGCGAGCGCGAGGCCGAGTTCCGTCCCTTCCAGATCGACAAGCCGCTGTGGATTTTCGTCGGCGGCAGCGTGACGGCGACGCTGGCGAAGCAGGACGCCTCCGACATCGTCGAGATCCTCAAGTTTCTCGGCCGCTACGTCCACGAGCGGCAGGAAAGCATTCAGCGCATCGAAAGCGTGCTCACGCAAGGCCTGCGAACGGCGACGGGCCAGAACCTGTTCGCCGGCCGCTTCGCGTATCTCAACACCTGCGGTCTCAGCGCGGCCCAGGTGTTCGACGAGACGCTGGCGACCCTGTTCAACGCGCCGGGCGGCGGCCGGCTCTATGTCGAGAACCTGAAGGGCGCCACCGGGGAGGTGGCGCTGCGCCTGGGCGCCGAGAACGAGCCCTTCGGCGTCATCAACGTCGGCGACGACGCCAAGCTCGTGAAGCTGTGCGAAGAGGAGGGGCTCGACACGGGCGAGCGGCAGTTCGCAGGCTCGCTCTTTCACGAGATCAACAAGCCGCGCTCGCCGGTGAACGTGCTGATCGGCTCGAAGAAATTCACCGAGGGCTGGTCGAGCTGGCGCGTGTCCACGATGGGCCTCATGAACGTGGGCAAGGGGGAGGGGGCGCAGATCATCCAGCTCTTTGGCCGCGGCGTGCGACTGAAGGGCCACGACATGAGCCTGAAGCGCAGCGGCCGGGCCATGCTCCCCGATGGCATCGAGCGGCCCAAGTACATCGGCGCCCTGGAGACGCTCAGCATCTTCGGCATCCACGCCGATTACATGGCGCAGTTCCGCGACTTCCTGCTGGAAGAGGGCCTGCCGCCCAACGACGACCGCGACGAGATCCTGCTGCCGGTCATCCGCATTCTCGGCACGCAGAATCTGAAGACCATCCGCCTCAGGAAGACCATCAACGGCGTCAGCACGGAATTCGGCGATGCCTTCCGCAAGCTTGGCCCCATCCCGACGGTCCTGCCGCCGGATCCCGGGGGCAATGAAAGCGACGCCTATTTGCAGAAGAACCAGGTGGTGCTCAACTGGTACCCCAAGATCCAGGCCATGAAATCGGGCGGCGCGGCAGGCGGCGATATCGAGACCGAGCCCAATTCGACGCAGCTCTCAAGGCGCCACGTCGCCTTCCTCGACCTTGACAGGCTCTACTTCGAGCTGGAGCGCTTTAAGGCCGAGCGCGGCTGGTACAACCTAAACATCACGCGCGCAGGCATCGTCGCGCTGCAGGAAGACATCACCTGGTACCGGCTGCTGATCCCGGAGGAAGAGCTGGCGTTCGATTCCTTCGAGCGCGTGCGGCAATGGGAGGAGATCGCGCTCGCGCTGCTCAAGAAATACGTTGAGCGCTACTACAGCTTTCGCAAGCGCGAATGGGAGCTGCCGCACCTGGAATACCGGGAACTGGAGACAAGCGACCCGAACATGCTCGGCGTAGGCGAGACGCCGGCCGACCCCTACTACCGCATCCTGCTCGACAAGTCGCAGGAGGAGATCCGGACGAAACTGGAGGAGCTGAAGGCCGCGATTGAAGCGGGCAAGCTGAAGGAGGTCGATTTCAACGGCCTGAAGACCCTCTGGTTCGGCCAGCACCTGTACCAGCCGCTGCTCTACCTTGAAAGCAACGTCGTAGAAATCGCACCGGCACCCCTCAACCGCGGCGAGAAGCTGTTCGTCGAAGACCTGAAGGCCTTTCATGCTGCCGAGAAGGCCTTCTTCGCCGACAAGGAGCTCTACCTGCTGCGCAATCTCAGCAAGGGGCGGGGCGTCGGCTTCTTCGAGGCGGGCAACTTCCACCCGGACTTCATCCTCTGGCTCATCGCCGGCGGGCGCCAGCACGTCGTGTTCGTCGACCCCAAGGGCATCCGCAATCTCGGCGCGAGCGATCCGAAGATCGGTTTCTACGAGACGATCAAGGAAATCGAGAAGCGGTTGGGCGACGCCACGGTGCGGCTTGAATCGTTCATCGTTTCCAATACCCCAGTGCACGAGATGGAAATGTTGTGGGGCATGAAGAAAGCGCAGATGGCCGAGCGCCATATCCTCTTTCAAATAGAGGACAAGAGCACGTACGTACGTACACTTATCGAGTCTTCGATTGGGAGCTGAAGCACGTGAAGGCTCCGAAGCAAACGATCTCTGCGCAACGGATCCAGGACGCGATCAACTATCGGATTTGGGACATCGGCAATGGCGTGCTGTATGACCTTTGCTCTCGGTATCCTGACCACACAAACGCCGACGCGGTCAGTGCGAAGTGCTGGCTGATTGGTCGTTCCTACGCTGCTTCGGTAGAGCGTTACATGAAGAAGAGGCGGCGAGAAGAAGAGTTCTTCCCGGACGTCGTGGCGCCACAGCTACAGCGATCGAATCTTGATGCACGGTTGGGTGCAATGCCTGCGGGAAAGGGAAATTTTCTGCAATGGCAAGACCAGGTTGTAGATGTTCATGGCGAACTGGTTCAGACGCTTAGCGGGGTGCTGCGCAGCGAGGCGCGGTCATTCGCCTCGAAGTATCTGCATTTTCATCGCCCGAGGCTTTTCCCGATTTATGACAGCCGCGCGGTAGCTGCAGTGCGTCGCCTCTCGCCCGATATGCGGTTCGTGAGTCAGATAGAGACAAAGCCTGCGGATAGCGAGTACCGGGACTTCTGTTCGCGCGTGGCCTGGATTCTGGAGGAAATAAAACGCAAGCACGGCGAAAGCTTGTTGCCGCGGCAAGTGGACAATCTGTTTCTGCGCCTGGCGTCATAGCATATGGCGCACTGCGTCCCCGTCCTTTCGAGCGTCGTAGGCAAGATGACCTCCAGCGAACGCCGCTTCGCGCGGCGGCTGGAATCCCATCTCGAAGACAAGCTAGTAAAAACCTGGGTCCCCGATTAGGACGCTCGGGGACGACGGCGTTGGCATTCTCTTCACCCTCGACGCGGCTTGTTGATTTTGGAGGTCAAGGACTGGAAGCTCGAGAGCATCAAGTCCATGGACAGGCTCAGGGTGACGCTTCTCGTGGATGGCAAGGCGGTGCGCACGGCGAGTCCGATGGAGCAGGCCAGGCAGTATGCGCATCGGATAAAGCAGCTTCTCGAATCTGATCCCGCGCTCGTCAGCGAGCCCGGCTCAAGCTATGAGGGCAAACTCATCTTCCCCTGGGGCTACGGGGTGGTGCGGCGGGTGATCTGTCAGGACGAGATGACCGAGAGCGTGGAGCCGGAGGCGTTCCAAAAGCGCCTCTGGGATATGTTCAGCGTGTCGTTCAAGTGTCTTTTGACACTGCCGCAGGTCGACCGG
>Ga0247727_10007085_pt1 | contig 21600 bp, 25 predicted proteins | sample WisWelCaveWW1625_FD_202498 | JGI IMG/M metagenome (GOLD analysis project Ga0247727, IMG submission 202498) | Biofilm microbial communities from Wishing Well Cave, Virginia, United States - WW16-25 | ecosystem: Environmental > Aquatic > Deep subsurface > Groundwater > Cave microbial mat | place... | reverse complement strand
AAGTCTGTAACACAATGCATCATGCGGATTGTTGGGCAATTACTGGCATGTGCCAGGTGCCACACTTGAACACCTAATGGGAGACTTGTTTCATGCCTGATCTGAATGTAACTTTCGTTTTACCAAGCGGGGGCGCTCGAACAGCCGATGTGCCCGATGATGTGGGTGTTCGTGACCTCATGGCTGAGTTGGTCGCGATGTTAAAACTTCCAACCATCGGTCCGGATGGGCGTCCGATGGCGTACCGAATGGATAGCAAAGCCCTGGGACGCGAACTCAAGGAAGATGAAACCCTGGCTGAGGCGGGCATCCCGGACAATGATCGTCTGATGTTGACTGCTGACATTACCGCAGGTTCCATGTCTGTCGCGGATACTCCACGAATGCGGCGGCTGCGCGGCGATTATGAATTGATGATGGAACTCGCATCGCGCAGTGACTTGATCTCATTCAAGGCGTCTTCGCCAAACCCCAATCTGCCGCCCGAACGCTACATTGTCACTTTCAAGTGTAAAAGCATCGTGGACGTGGATCGGCAAGGTAATCCTAAATATGCTGAGCACCATCAGGTTGAGATTTATTTGCATAACCAATATCCGCACCGCTGGCCCGGCATGAAGTGGTTGACGCCGATCTGGCATCCCAATATCCACCATCTTAATGGCAGTGTGTGTATTGATGCCGCGTGGTGGGCGGCAAGCCGATCTCTTGATCGTCTTGTTGTGATGCTGGGCGAGATGCTTCAGTATAAGAATTTTCATGATGATCCCACAAAGCCGCCCTTCCCGTGGGATGCCGACGCCGCCCGGTGGTGCCGCGAATATCGCAAGAAGCATCCCAAAGCCTTCCCGCTCGATCAACGAGAACTGTTGAGACCAGAGCGCGTAAAACTTGTCTCTACCGATTCGGGAAAAAGCCAGTCAAAAGTGCAGATAAAGCTTAAACCAGCGGCACCTGTGATAAAGAAGAAACCTAAAATAAATTTGCGATAACCAGTGCGCACTGGATACGCAAATAGCGGATCGGTTCAAATGGCTGCGAATCAGCCAACCAAATCAGTGTAAGAAAGGAGATAAGCAATGGCAGATATTCCCGTTACGATTGTGCTTCCGTCAGGAGGCAGCCGAAATGCCGAAGTACCGGCTGAGGTGCCTGTGAAGGAGTTGCTCCCTGAGCTGACGACTTCACTCGAACTTCCCGTCACCGGTCCAGACGGACGCCCCATGTCCTATCGTTTGGACAGCAAGGCGCTGGGTCGTGAATTGAAAGAGGAAGAGACCCTCTCGCAAGCTGGGATCCCCGAAGGCGATCGGTTAATGATGACCGCTGACGTTACCGCGGGATAATCCTTTTTCCGGGCCGCCTCGATCCCCTGGGGCGGCTCGGAAATCAAATTTCGAAGGAATTATGATCACAAAGAGACCTTTTATGCCCGGATTCAATATTCGCATCGCACCTCCTGAAACCATCAAGCCTGAAACTGCCTCACTGCCAATGCAGCATTCTCAACGCTGGGACTCGCCATATGACAACCGCGGGCTTGAACCGGTTGTTTCGGTGTTCGTCACTAGGCCCGCATATATCCGTATTTGCGTGCACGCGTGCAGTGCGGATGTGGAAGTTGGCGGAGTGTTGGTAGGCGAATGGTGCATGAATGATGATACAGGTAAGCACTTCATCGTCGTAAAGCATGTACTTCCAGCGCGTCATACAAAGCAAGGCAGTGTCTATTTGACTTTTACAAAAGATACTTTGCTCGACCTCCACGATCAAATTGACGCACGCTATCAAGGTGAAAAGATTGTGGGCTGGTTTCATACGCATCCGCGTATGGGTGTATTTCTTTCGCATTACGATACCTTTTTGCATCACAATTTTTTTCCCGAACCCTGGCAGGTGGCGTTGGTGGTGGAGCCGTTTTCCTCGGTTGCCGGCTTCTTCATTCGCCAGGCAGACGGTATTCTTGATCCCTCTCGCTATTTTGGTTTTTATGAAATGGATGGAGCTTCCGGACGCAGTATAGTCCGTTGGCAGAATTTACAAAAAGTTGAAACTGAACCCGAAGGAGGTACTCCCTATGAATAGACGTATGCGTTCCTATTACTATGCATTGCTAGGAGCCATTGGTGGGTTGATTGGCTGGCAGGTAAGCAATTTCCTCGGACTCTCGATTGTCCCAAATCTGTATCTCAGCGAGGCAATTGTAGGCGCTCTGGTGGGACTCAGCGTGGGCTTGTTTATTGGGCTCACTGAAGGCGCGTTAACGCGGAACCCTGTTCAAGCAGTCAGGTCAGGCTTCTTCAGTGGCCTGCTTGGTCTGGCGGCGGGGGCGATTGGTCTGCCACTGAGTGAGTTCCTGTTTCAATTTGTTGGCGCGGGAGTCGCTGGTCGTGTGTTTGGCTGGGCAATTTTCGGCCTGCTGATCGGGTTAGCCGAAGGTGTGGTTGGCAAATCACAGGCATGGAAAGGTATGCTCGGCGGATTGATTGGCGGCGCATTAGGCGGATTTTTGCTCGAGTCTGTGCATACGTGGCTGCAAGATCCTTTGATGGGTAAGGCGGCCGGGCTTGTACTGCTGGGTGCATCCGTTGGCGCGTTCATTTCCCTGATCGCCGTGCTGCTCTCCCGCGCCTGGCTTGAAGTTGCTTCAGGCAAACTGAAAGGTACCGAGTTCATCCTCGACAAGTTCATGGCCAAGGGCTTTCCCTCGGTTGCAATAGGGAGTTCGCCGTTGAAATCCGAGATCGTGTTGCCTGATCCTGATATCTCTCCGCAACATGCGATGTTAACGGGTGACGGCAATTACTTCAGCTTGAAGGATATGAGCCTTTCAGGCACGTTTATCAACAACCGAAAGATCGAAAGAGTTCAATTGACCAACGGTCAACGAATTCGTATGGGTAATACGGATTTGGTGTATCACGAAAAGAGGTAGTCATGCGTAAAATAAACCGCACACTGATTATCATCCTGCTTCTCTCGATAAGCGCTCTGCCCGTTTTGGGCGTTTCCGCACAGGGCGAAGACCCGCAGATCCGTATCACGCAGGTTGATAATTCCCAATTCCCGCAGGTGACAGTTTACATTTCTGCTACCAACGCGGCGGGTGAACCCGTCGGTATTGACCCTGCCACGATACAAATTTTTGAAAACGGTGAGTTGATGACACCTGTTGATGTTCAGGGGGGTGGCGTGCAAGTGGGAGAAGAACCCGTCCCAGTAACAACGATGCTGGTGATTGACATCTCCGGCAGTATGGAAAAGAATGACAAGATCAGTGCAGCCAAAAATGCAGCCAAGGCGTATGTCAATCAGATGAGGCCCGGCGATCAAGCTGGCTTGATCGCCTATGATACCAATGTCTATACCGTCCAGCCGATCACGACAGATACCACCGCCCTCACCAGTGCGATTGACGGTTTGAAAACGGGCAGTGACACAGCCATGTATGATGCTTTGATCGAAGCCGAAAAGGCTCTGGAGGGAGTTTCCGGGCGTAAAGCGATCATCGTCCTATCGGATGGGCTGGATAACCAGAGTCAGAATACTGCCGATGATGTGATTGCCGGTGTTGGCGAGAGTGGCGTCACGATTTCTGCAATCGGCTTTGGAGACGTGTCCACGACCGGTCAGACCGGGCTCGATGAGACAGCTTTGAAATCCCTGGCTGATCAGACGGGCGGCGCCTATGGTTTCGCAACCGCACCGGACGCATTGCAAAGCTTGTACGAACAGCAGGGCCGTGTTCTCCAGAGTGAATATCAATTCACTTACATATCTCCATCAACACTGAGAGATGGTGTTAACCGCAATCTGACTGTTTCGTTGACAACAGCTGCAGTTCCAGCAGTGGAAAGCAAATACAACCCTGGGGGGGTGCTGCCAGAAGTTGTTCCAGACAGTTCATGGACTTTGTTCTTTGTGATCCTGCTCGGGTTGCTTGCTCTGCTTTTTATACCGATGTTGGTCAATCTTGGTGCGCAGGCCCTAAGAGGTATGAAAGGCAAGCCTGGTACGCGATCGGTTGGGCGATCTCCTCAACCTGCCAAAGGACGCATCAAACTAAAATGAACAAAAGAGACAGCTCGTCGAGCTGTCTCTTTTTGTTTTAAAACACACGCATCTCACTCACTTTGAGCTTGATCCTGTTGCCGAGACGATGTGCCCATCGTTCCATTCTGGATCGGCAACCAAAAAGGATCGAAACTTCACATATCGTTCGTGCTGTTCGGGTGCGTCTGCGTTGGCATCGTAGGATTGCTTGTCATTGAATATTGCCACGAGATAAAACTCATCGGCATCCTTATCCATTTGGAAGTAGTAATCCGCCTTCCAGCCGGGGATGAAGGCACCGCCGAAACTGTCCATCATTTTGACAAATTCATCCCTTGTACCAGGTTTGATTCGAAAGTGCGCGATTGTTCCATACATAGGTTGCTCCTTTTCCTATTGATCTTTTCATGGAGCAGATTATACGCCGGATGAATCATAAAGAGACGACCAGATCAGTCGTCTCTTTGAAATCGTGTTTAACTTACGCCGCGAGAGGTCTTTCCATTTTGCGGATGACCATGACTACCTTGCCATTGATTTCCGGTTGTTCGGTTTTCTTGAGGATGATCGGCTTCATGGTTGGGTTTGCAGGCTGGAGGCGATAACGATCTTTTTCCTTGTAAAAATATTTCAGGGTATATTCATCGTTCACGCGGACAGCCACCATTTCGCCGTTCCTTGCTTCTACGGCGGGCTTCATCACAACAATGTCGCCATCGTTGATCATCGCGTCGATCATTGAGTCTCCCTTTACTTCAAGAGCATAGAGATCGTTACCTTTTTCTTTGGAGGAGAGCAGGCTTCGAGCGATATCAACCGCGTCATATTCCTTGTCGTTCATGTAATTGATGCCGGGTTCGGGGACCAGCATAAAAGGACCTGCCGCAATCGGACCGAGAATCGGAACGCGCAATGTGTCCACAGAGGAATTCGCGCCGGAGACGCGTACACCGCGGGAGATCTTGCGGTCGCGTTCGATCTTTCCCATTTTCTCGAGTTGATCGAGGTAATAATTAACAACCGAAGTGGATGTAATACCAGTCTTTTCGCCGATTTCACGGATGGAGGGCGGGTATCGGTTTTCGCGCTGATATGCCAGAACGAAATCCAGAATCCTTTGGTGACGCTCTCCTAATCCTTTACTTTTTCGTACCATCATCATAGCAACCTCCTGCCCGTAATTTGGGCATTCTTCGCTCATTTGTGCTATGAATAATAACCGAACGTCTGTTCTGTGTCAAGCCCGATTTGGATACAAATTTTCGGGTCTCGCGTTTCTGGCGGAAAAAGCCTAAACACCGAGGACACGAGGTACACAAAGGGGAAAAGAGCATAGATCTTATGGTTTTTTCCTTCGTGACTTTTATGTCCTTTGTGTTTGAAAAGAGTTATCCCGCTAAAAACTCTTTAACCAACATTTCTAAATCCAGGTACGGCGGCGCATCCAAAGGTACATGCCAAATGGGAAGAGAAGCATGAGGGCAACTGTGACTGAAAATACCTGGCGATCGGTCCAGCCGACGAGGTTGGCCACCGGCCCAAAGAAGTTCATGCCAAAGAATCCGGTCACGAATGTGATCGGCATAAAGAAAGTCGTGATGATCGTCAATGTTTTCATGATGTCGTTCATACGGTTGTTGACCACGGACAGGTACGTATCCAGCGCGCCGCTGACGAGATCGCGCAGGCTTTCGTTCAGATCGTGCAGACGGACGAGGTGGTCGTAAATATCACGGAAGAAAATTCGGTCTTTCGGGTCTATCACCCGGTAGTCGTCGCGGGCGAGTTTGTTCAACACTTCTCGTTGAGGCAGCAGGATCCGCCTCATAGCGAGTAAAACGCGTTTTAGGGCAAACAGCCTCTCGAGAGTCCGGGGCGATGGCTTGTCGAAGACCTGGTCCTCGATCTGGTCAATGGCGTCGTCAATTTTTTCGACGGCTGGCATGTATCCTGCCACGAGATAGTCTGTTATTTTATAAAGAAGATGATCTGCTCCATCCTGCACGTTGCGCGGGTCGCGGTCACATGCTGACCAGGTCTCCTCAATGGCGGGGATGGGAAGATCGTGGTGGGTAACAATGTAGTTTTGTCCCAGAAAAACATCGAGCTCATCAATGTCGGTATTCCACGATTTACCGTTCTCGTTGATGCTCATGTAGTTCAAAACGATGTAGAGGTAACCGCCCCAATCGTCGAGTTTTGGCGCGTGGGTTTGTTGTAGGGCATCGTCAATCGCCAAAGGATGAAAGCCAAATGCTTGCAGAATGGGGAGGCAGGATTCAGGAGGCTCATCGGCGAAATCCACCCAGAGAAGCCCGCGCGGATCACGGATAAGTTTAGGGAATTCCGCGTATGGAATATCCTTGCGTATAGGCTTACTCTTCGAATAGTAAAGTGAGCGGATCATTTGTACTCCAAATGGTGAAAATTCAACTTGTTGAACCGAACTTCAATAATCTCAATTTTCTTATTCATATTATTTATTTGTACTTGACAAATTGTAAATAATACATATAATAAAGTTGTAAAACGTGATGTAATCCTTTGGAAAATTGACTTCAATCTCAATTTTCTTGAAAATCAAGGAGATTAGCATGAACTACATATATCCTGATCATTTGGTTGAGTTGAACCGCCAGAAAATCGAACGAGACAGTATTTTTATTCTTAAAGAAGAGATGATCAAGCCAACGTCTGAAATCACTCACCTTTTGGACGCGCTCGGAAACTGGATGATTGCCAAAGGCGAGAAACTTCACAATCGTTACTCGGCGACCGCACAAACCAGCAAACTTGCTTTTCTTTCGGATGAATCGAAAATTTTTCGAGCCTGAGTTTCAAAAGCAATTTTATCCGCAAACGGAGGTACCTACCATGTATGCCGCACCAACTCGTTGCCCGGTCTGTCGTTCTGAATTGGAAGTTACACGCCTGCATTGTTCATCCTGTGACACCTCCATCGAAGGGCGCTTCGCTGGCGGACCGATCGCGCATCTCACCGTTGAACATCTTGATTTTATCGTAACCTTTGTCCGATGCGAGGGCAAGATCAACCGCATGGAGCAGGAACTTGGCGTATCCTACCCGACGATTCGAAACCGTTTGCATGAAGTAATTCGCGCACTTGGTTTTGAACCTGGCAAGGAAGAACCCATCGAGATCAGCCCGGAAAAACGCAACAGCGTCCTTGAAGACCTTGAAGCGGGAAAGATATCAGCCGATGACGCCATGCGCATGTTGCGCGGCGAGGAGGTGTAACCATGTCCAAATCTGTTTATGTTGGGAATACGCCCAGGATAAGAATTGAATCAGTTGGAGGCGACCTCAGTGTTGTGGGCTGGGATGGTGCCGACCTCCTCATCAAAGGCGATGATGACGAAATCCGCTTCGAGCAGACGGGTGAAACTGTTTCTGTTTTCTCGAGCGATGACCTGTCCCTGCGCGTCCCCAAAGGCGCCTCACTCGAATTCACAATGATCGGCGGAGACGCTTCGATCCGCGGCGTGATGGGCGGTTGCGGGATCAAGGAAGTGGCTGGAGATCTTTCCATTCGCGACGCAGGTTCGATTGCACTGGATACGATTCAGGGCGACTTTTCCCTGAACAGCACAAAGGGAAACCTGTATGTGAAAAATTCACATGGCGACATGTCGCTTCGGGATGTGGAGGGCAATGTCACCATTGATTCTATTTCGGACGATTTATCCATGCATGCGGTGAAAGGGAATCTGTATGTGAAGAACTCGCATGGAGATATTTCCATCCATGACGTCAGCGGCGACGTGGTGATTGATTCGGTGGCGGATGACCTTGCCCTGCGCGGCGCGCGTGGCGATATCAAGGTCAATGTGGGAGAGGATGTGGTCGTATATCTTGAACCGAAAGCGGACGCCGAGTATTCCATCCATGCTGGGGATGATATTCTGCTCGTTCTGCCCAAAAATGCGAATGCCGCTCTCAACATGCGCGGCGATGAGATTAACGTGGATTGGCAGGGCATTGAAAATGACGATGCAACCGAACGCATTGTGACTCTGGGTGACGGCTCTGCAAAAATTATCTTGAACGCTGGCGGCGAAGTGCGTGTCTCGAACCGTGCGGATGCAGGAGATTCAGCGGATGAGTTCGGCAACTTTGCCGGTTTGAATTTCGATTGGTCTGGTTTTGGTGAACGGATTTCGCGCCAGGTGGAGCAGGCTACCGCACGCGCGGCGAAACGTGTGGAAGAAGCTGCCCGCCGCGCGGAGCGACATGCCGAACGCCATGTGCGCCGCGGGAAAGGTGGGCTGATCGTAGGCCGCTGGAATTTGGATTTAGGCGGAGCGCCCAAGCCGCCAGTGTCCCCCATGCCGCCATCTGAGCCTGTCTCGGAAGATGAACGCATGGCGATTTTGAAAATGCTGGCAGAAAAGAAGATCACAGCAGATCAGGCCGAGCAATTGCTCTCCGCGCTGGAAGGAGGCAAGTAATGTCTTCAGAAGAACGCAAGAAAATTTTACAAATGGTGGAAGAGGGGAATATCTCAGCAGAAGACGCCGCGAGTTTGATGCGCGCGCTCGATGACGACGAGGACAATGCCGAGGCTGAGATCGAAGTCATTGAAACCGGACCCAGCCACAGCTACGAAAGCGATGCGTCGAGCGCGTCGAGACGAACCGAGGCTCCTGAGTTTGAGCAGATCAAATCACGCGCGCGTCGTTTTGCGTTGATCCCTCTGTGGGTGGGAATCCTGTTCACCGTGTTGAGCGCGTGGATTATTTATGCCATTCAACAAAATGCCGGTACAAATTTCTGGTTTTATTGCATGATCCTGCCGTTGATGTTGGGCGTGTTGTTGATCGCGCTCGGCTCGGGCGGGAGGTCTGCGCGCTGGATTTATATCAATGTGGATCGGCGTGATGCAAAACCTGGCGATGGACCAAAACATATCACACTTGGTTTTCCCCTTCCGCTTGGTTTGGTCGGATGGTTTTTCAGCACGTTTGGTCAAAACATAACTGGCTTGGGCAAGGGGAACGGACAGGCGATTGCCGAGATGATCGAAGCCACGAAACATTCGAATGAGCCATTGATGATCAATGTGGATGACGACGACGAGCATGTGCAGGTTTACATAGGTTAACGGAGCAGGAATGACGCAAATTAAAAAACAACCACTGTTGAGCGGATTGCTGATTTTATTTCTCACCGCGATGATCTTTGCCAACATCGGCGGGAACATGTTCGAAGGCTTAATGCCGCTGTACCTGAAAGACTTGAACGCTTCGATCCCGCAGATCGGCTTGTTCTTTACGCTTTCGCAGATCGTCCCTCTTCTGCTGCAAATCCTCGGTGGGTGGATTTCCGACTCGCTTGGGCGTTTGCGCGCGATTGCGATTGGTAGCGTGTTCGGTGTGATCGGTTTCATTCCGTTGATCTTGGCGGATACCTGGCATTGGCTGTTGCTGGCGGTGGCGGTCGGTTCGGTGGCGCGCGCTCTGGTTGGGCCCAGTTTCGACGCGTTTATTGCAGAACATTCCACTGAAGAGAATCGCGGCAAGGTCTATGGCGTTTCACAGGCGATATTTATGATCGTTGCCGTTGTAGGTCCGCCAGTGGGCGCGTGGCTGGTTGGATCATACGGATTCAAATTGATGCTGCTCATTGCTGGTATCCTTTACTTCATCGCCGCGCTCATGCGAATCGGAATGGCGCGTGAAGCGGCAAAGAGTCAAAGTTCTTCCTCTCAAAAACTTTCGTTCGCCGGTTTGAAGACCAACCTCAGCGCGATGTTTGGCTTGATGTTTTCAGGCGGGCTCATCACATGGATTTTGATCACAGACGGATTCCGCGATGTTTCCTTCCAACTCTCTGGAAATCTATTTCCCGTGTATATGCAGGAGTTCGGCAGGTTGACCATTCAACAGATTGGCTGGGTCAATTCCCTGTTTGGCTTGTGCATGATGTTAACCACCATCCCCGGAGGCTGGCTTTCGGATAAAGTTGGTGAGCGCGTCGGCATCGCCTCAGGGATGATCCTGATGGCTGGAGCATTGTTCCTTTTGATCAACATTCCGCAGGGCAATACCTTTCTCTATTTTGTGGGATGGGGGACAGCGGGCGTGGGTGTTGGAGTGATGATGCCGGCGTACCAGTCCCTGATCAGCAAGGCGGTGCCACAGCATTTGCGCGGCACGGCTTTTGGCTTGTTCAGCACGAGCCTCGGGGTGATCTCATTGCCTGCGCCGTGGATCGGCGCGCAGTTGTGGGATCGCTTCAGTCCCCAGTTTCCATTTACAATTACAGCCATCGCGTTGCTGCTCTCGGTGATTCCGATCTGGGTCAAGTTCAAACTTCCCAAGACAGACAATCAGGGTAAAACGGAAGAACCATTGAAGGAAGAATCAGCAGTTGCAACTGCTTAATGCAATCATAATTTGGAGGTAAGAATGGCATCCAGCGAAGAACGAATGAAAATCTTGAAGATGATCGAAGAGGGGAAGGTCAGCGCAGAGGATGGGACAAAACTGCTCGCGGCATTGAGCGAAAGACGTCCGCTTTCACCTCGCGCGCCGGGGATGCCTGGCGGCGCAAAATGGCTGAGAATCCGAGTCACTGATACGCGTTCGGGCCGCTCGAAAGCATCTGTGCAGATCCCGCTTGCATTGGTGGACGCGGGCTTGAAGATTGGCGCGCACTTCGCCCCCGAAGTGGAAGGCGTGGATATGTCCTACGTGATGGAAGCCTTGCGCTCGGGTATGACCGGCAAGATTATTGACGTGACGGACGAGGAAGACGGCGAGCACGTTGAGATTTACGTAGAATAATTCTTCAAAAAATTAGGAGATATCGTTCATGGAAAATAGTTCGAGCCGCCCCTCGGGCATGTTCGGTTTTACAGTTGTTTGGATCGGGCAGATCATTTCGGTGCTTGCCAGTTCGATGAGTCAGTTTGCGCTGACGATCTTTATGTTCCAGGAAACCGGAAGCGCGCTTGCGATGGGGACCATGCAGGTCTTTTTCATTACACCCTTTTTATTGATTTCCCCGATTGCCGGTGTGATGGTGGATCGTCACAACCGTAAGTTGATGATGATGGTCAGTGATTTGGGAGCAGGCATTGCCACAGTAGCCATCCTTATATTGCAGGCATTGGGAATCCTTGAATATTGGCATTTGTACGGCGCCTCCATTATTTATGGCTTGGCTATGGCGTTTCAATGGCCCGCCTATTCCGCCGCCATCTCCACCATGGTTCCAAAGGAGCAATTGGGGCGCGCGAACGGCATGATGTCTTTGATCGACGCGGGACCTCAGGTGGTTGCTCCCCTCCTGGCGGGCGCCTTGCTTCCCATCATTGCATTGACCGGAATTTTGTTTCTGGATGTCATCACATTTCTCTTTGCGATCGGCGCGCTGATCATCGTTCATATCCCGCAACCGCCGCGTACGCAGGAAGGGACAAAGGCGCAGGGAGGCATGCTCAATCAGGCGGCGTACGGGTTCAAATATATTTTCGCGCGACCCAGTCTTTTAGGTTTGCAGTTGATCTTCTTTGCGGGGAATCTTTTTGCAGGTATCGGCTTTACGGTCGTGGCGCCTATGATCCTTTCGCGTTCCGGCGGAGACAGCCTGATGTTTGGATCTGCTCAATCAGCAGGAGCAATTGCGGCTGTCGCGGGAGGCATCCTCATGAGCGCCTGGGGCGGATTCAAGCGGCGCGTGCATGGCGTACTATTTGGATGGATTATTAGCGGCATCGGAATGGCGATCATTGGATTTACCGGCGGCCTCCCCGTCTGGATCCTTGGCATGGCAGTCACGTCCATTGTTGGCCCTCTCGTGAACGGATCGAATCAGGCGATTTGGCAATCCAAGGTCGCGCCGGACTTACAGGGCCGCGTCTTTTCTGCCCGACGCCTGATCGCGTGGTTAACGAACCCTATCTCCCCGATCATTGGCGGCGCTCTCGCAGACTTCGTCCTTGAACCTGCCGCGCGCGCCGGCACGGGATTGCCCTCCACATTCTCCTCGCTTGTTGGCACTGGGACAGGTTCTGGCATGGGCCTCCTGATCGTTTTTTGCGGATTGGGAGCCACACTCGTCGGGGTAACGGGTTATTTCATACAGGCGATCCGCAACACGGAGACAATTCTGCCCGACCACGATACGCTTGCAAAAGCAGAACCTGCCTGAGAATCTCCCTTCTGTTTTTGAAATGACCTTATAAGAAACCAACCCATTCCAGGGTTGTTTTCTTATATATGCTGTGTTATTCTCCCCCTGAGACATCATCATGAGTAGTTGGGTTATTCCATTGCGCCGCCCGAAGGGTTTGAGAGGTCTTTTCATCATCTGGCTCGGTCAGATGATCTCGGGCATCGCCTCCAGTATTACTTTCTTCGCGCTCCCTGCCTGGATTTTAAGTAGAACTGAGAATAACGGGAATGCTCTTGGTTCCTGGGAGTCCATCTTCTTTGGGTCATATTTGCTTGTGGTTTTGTTTGCGGGCGTACTCATTGATCGTTACAACCGCAAAGGCATGATGCTTGTCTATGATATTCTTTCTCTTTCAGCGACCCTCCTTCTCCTGGTCTTTGAACGGGCCGGAATATTGTCGATATGGCATTTATACATCGCGGCAGTTTTTCAGGGAGTGGGCTTTGCTTTTCAATCACCATCCTACTCTGCCGCGATCACAACCATGGTTTCCAAAAAGCAATATGTGCGGGCGAATGGGTTTATTTCTTTGCTCGACAGTGCGCCCGAGATTTTTGGTCCCATCCTTGCTGTACTGTTGATTAGAAACATCGGCTTGAGCGGCATCCTGACGATAAATTTACTGACCTATGTTATTTCAATTAGTGCCTTGCTGATTGCGGAAGTTCCGCCAGCCCCACGTACAGTGGAAGGGCGGAGGTCGCACAACAATTTCCTCACCGAAGCGATGTATGGAATTCAATACATTCTGAAACGCCCCGGGTTGCTTGGCTTGCAGTTGATCTTCTTTTTTGGAAACTTTTTTTCGGGTGTTGCCCTTTCAGTGACAACCTTGTTCTCGATGGTTTCCTTGCGGACCGGAGGAGACCCGAGCGCGGCGGGGACAGCTCAATCGGCGGGGGCAGTTGCGGCTGTTGTGGCGGGTGTCTATCTCAGCGCAGTGGGAGGGATCAGGCGTCCTGTGCGCGCGATCATTTTGGGTTGGGTTATATCAAGCCTGTTCGGCCTGACCTTGTTCAGCATCGGTCAGGTTGTATGGATCTGGTTGATCGCGGCAGTGATCAGTGCGATTTTTGAGCCGGTTGTCAATGTTTCATTTGATACGTTTTTACAGACAAAGATCCCACCTGATTTGCAGGGACGCGTTTTTTCCGCGAGCGAGTTTCTTTCTTTGGCAATGATCCCGTTAACCCCGCTGGCGGCTGGTTTCTTTGGAGCCAGCATATTCGAACCCGCGATGCGCAGCGGTGGGCAACTTTCGACTTATTTTGGCTGGATCGTTGGAACAGGACCCGGTTCGGGGTTTGGGTTGATGATCCTTATCTGTGGGGTTGCCGTGACGCTTATTGGTCTTTCAGGGTATATGGTTACCGCCATTCGAAATGTGGATGACATCATGCCGGATTTCGATACCAAACCCAAAATTAATGTGAACGAAACTGAGGATTGAAACGCAGGAATCCACAAGAATAGTTCCATAAGAAAACCATGGCTCTCTGCCTGTTCTAGACCAGGCAGAGATGACTACCTAGCAACATCCACCGCCACAGCAACCGCCGCCGCAACAGGTTTCGTCGCAAATGACTTCCAATTCGTTCACGGTTATCACCTCCTTTCCTTGATATATAGATACATATCGATATGTTCTGGCAAAAAAAGAATCCCTAGGATAAGGTTTTCAGGACAACCTGCGTAGCCCTTTCCTCAGGTGCAAACTTGACCATTAACTGCCCGCAACAATACGCGACCCGGTCCTGATTCAGCGAATAGAAGGTTTGCTTGCCCTCCTCGCGGATGCTCACCAGACCCGCGTCGCGCAGGATTGCAAGGTGATGTGAAATCGTCGGTTGCGAAAAACCGACCTTCTCGACGATCTCATTCACCGAACACCAACAGCAACAACACTCGCTCATGATCTTCTGGCGCGTGTCGTCTGAAATCGCTTTGGCAAAAAGGACGGGGTCAAATGTTGTTTTCATGCAAACGCTTCGCTGAATTCTTCGCGCAGGAATTCCTGTGTTCCTTCGGGACCGGTGAGAGTCAACGAGATGGGTTTTTCGTTCGGCTCGATCCTCAACGTGAACTCCAAAAACGGACAGCACAACCTTTCATTCGAAATAAAATTTGCTACTTTCGTCAATTCTGTTCCATTCGGGAATATGAATTTATATCCGTTTTGCGCTTCGTGGATTGCCTGCACAGTTTGATAGAGTTGCAGGGTGTTTTGAACGTGGCTTTCGCGTTCCGCGGGCGTGAAGACGTTCATGTCGCAGGCAAGTGGGGCTGAATTCATATCGAAATCCATCTATATGTGATTATACGGAAGTTTGCCCGTTTGTCAAGAAAAAAATAAACCTCCGCGTTTTTGAAAAGACCCGGAGGTTTCAAATGTGAACTGCCTGGATGATCCGTCAGTCAATCTGTGGGTCGGTAAAGTATTTGTACAGGTTGTCCCTGACGAGAATCCATCCTGTCCAGCTTCCATTTATCCGTTCGCCCATTTTAACTTCGACCCACACGCTGCCATCTTTAAACCTTCTGATCGTGCCTGTGTTGTACTTCCAATAGGTCTTGTATACGGCGGATGAAACGATGTCTCCGCCGCCGGGAGCATTTCGAATGTACAACCCGTATTTGTAGGTAATTTTCAGTGTTGAGTAGGAATCTGCCGCTGGGACCTGGTATGGCGGATAAACGGGAACAGGGGAAGGCGCGCTGACACCCGATGGCAGGTTAATGACCTGCCCCGCGTAGATCAGGCTGGGATCCTTGATCTGCGGGTTAACAGCCCAAATGTCCCTCCAGCTAACTCCCGTCCTCGCCGCAATTTTCCCGAGCGTATCTCCCCACTGCACCAGATAAGTGCCGTATGTCGGTGCGGGAGGAGGCGTATATCCTGTCGGGATGTACAACACCTGTCCAGCGTACAGCCACCAGCCGAGTCCGGGGTTCGCGGCGCGGATCGCATCCACTGTGGTGCCGCAGAGCAATGCGATGCCGCCGAGCGTATCGCCCCATTGCACGGTGATGTAGCTGGGACAATTCCCCCACGCCCGTGCATTGCCCGCGGAGGCAAACGATGTAACCACAAGGACAAGAACTACGATGATTTGGAAGTTTCTCTTCGACATGGCGTTCTCCTTTCTTTCATGACTGAACCTTAAATAGTCAAACCCCCGCGCCTCCGGCGAGTTTCTCGCGGAATCGCCCTCGTGCAGACCAAAATCCTCCTAAGGCTACGGAAATCAAGAGGTAAGCGGTTTACCACATGCCGCAAGATGATTCCCCTTTGTGTATATCAAGAGCCACAGTGGTATGAGATATCCCTTCGGCATGTTCTTCGACATCTCATTCCCGACTGCATCTTGCCTCAAGCTTTGCTTCGATTTTGTGCAATTATGGTTCCTTGACATGTGTATCAATTATGGTACACTATGCTCCATGACCGAAGATGAAGATAATAAACCAATCCTGTATGTAGTCTTCTACAAAACCGAAGCAGGGAATGAACCTGTACGTGAGTGGCTTAAAAGCCTGCCGCGTGATGACCGTAAAGCCATCGGCGAGGATGTCAAAACCGCACAATATGGCTGGCCATTGGGAATGCCCCTTATTCGCAAAATCGAGCGCGGACTTTGGGAAGTGCGATCCAACATCAGCACAGGGATTGCGCGAGTATTCTTCACGGTCATGAACAGTATGATGATCCTCCTGCACGGGTTTGTCAAGAAATCGCAGAAGACGCCGCAAAACGAATTGGATACCGCCCGTAGTCGTTTGAATAATTTGGTGAAGGAGTAACCATGAACAAGAAACATATCGGAAGCAAATTTGACGATTTTCTCAAAGAAGACAAATTATTGGAGCAGGTGCAGACCGCCGCGATCAAGCGTGTGGTCGCCTATCAAATTGCCGAAGAAATGAAAAGAAAGAAACTTACGAAGACAGAAATGGCAAGCCGCATGAAGACCAGCCGCGCCGCACTGGAGCGCCTGCTGGACCCTGATAACACATCCATTACTTTAATCACGCTGGAACGCGCCGCATCCGCTTTGGGAAAGAAGTTGAAGGTCGAGTTGGCATAAGATCACAAAGACTCCCCCAAATCCGATGATGAAAACTTTGAATCCGCGTTCAGGCTTTGCTGTTGTATTTGAGGGAGCTGCCGAAGGCGGAGGGTTACCTGTACAATTGATTATAGCAAGAATCATACGCCTTCGCTGATCATAAACGATTCTAATCCACCGTCAGCGTCTTGGATAAATTCCTCGGGAAATCGGGGTCGAACCCGCGCATCACGCTCATGTGATACGACAACAACTGCAACGGCAACACTCCCAGCAACGCGCTGATTTGCGGGTCTGATTTCGGAAGCACGATCACATCGTCCGCGTTGGCGCGCAGGCGGGTGTCCTCTTCAGCGATGACGATCGTCCGTGCGCCGCGCACTTTCACTTCGTTGATGCCGCTGATGATGAGCGGCACATCGTTCGGTCCAGCAACAAAGATAATAGGGAAGCCCTTACTCACCGCAGAGAGCGGTCCATGTTTGAACTCGGTCGAGAGCATCCCTTCACAATGGGCGTACGTGATCTCTTTCAATTTCAACGCGCCTTCGAGCGCAATGGCGTATGTCACGCCGTAGCCTAGACAATACATATCATTCCAATCGTTGATGTCTTTCGCAATCTCTTTGATTTGCGGTTCGACCATCTCAAGAGTCTTGTCCATTAATTCGGGAATTACTTCAAATACATTTCTTGCACCGCTGGTCGAGCGATGCCCTGAGTTCATCGAAGGGTAGCCACCGTTGGTCGAGTGGGCGAAGCCCGTATCGAGACCAACCGTCGCATCACGTCCCGCCATCTTATACGCCAGATGTAAAAACGTCACGACCTGGTTGGTAAACGTCTTCGTGGCGGGAACGCTGATTTCGTAGCCACAGCATAAGGGTAGGCAGAGCGAGGCGCTCTTCGTCAACGTCGAGCCGACCACGTTCGCCAATCCGAAACACGCCATGCCGCGCGCCTCTGCCGCTTCCAACGCGTTGAGCACATCCTTGGTCTCGCCCGATTGGCTGACGAAAATTCCCACATCATCGTGGCTCACCGCGGGCGCGTATTGCGCGATGAACTGCGGCGCAAGCACGGGGATCGCGGCGCGCCCAGCCAGTTGCGCAAAATAGACCGCGCCGACCGACGCGGCGTGATAACTCGTGCCGCATCCGATGAAATACAAATGACGCGCATTCTTCATCTTCGCCACCAGCGTTTCGACTTCGCGGTTTCCTTGAAGCACATGCGATAACTCACGGGCGACCTGCGCCTGCTCGTGGATCTCCTTCAACATAAAATGCGGATACCCGCCCTTCTGCACCGCATCCATCGACTCCGTAACTGTTTCCGGCATTCTATCAACTTTTTTCCCATCCTTGACAGACCGCACCTCGACCTTGTCCGCCCACAACGTGACGATCTCTCCATCCTGCGGGCGGATGACTTCGCGCGTCAGCGGCAGGATCGAAGGCAGGTCAGACGAAACACAAGTGAAGCCTTCGCCGAGCCCCACCACCATGCCCGAACCTTTTTTGAACGCATAGAGTTTGTCATCATTCGCGCGCCCGATGACGAAGGCATAATCGCCTTCGAGATCACCATACGCAAGTCGGATCGCATCAATGAATTCGTAACCACGGCTGATATATCTTTCCACCGCATGGACGCACGTCTCGCCATCATTCTGCGAACGGACGGTCATGCCCTCTGCCATAAACTGCTCGCGCAACTCGACGTTATTCACCACGTTACCGTTGTGCGCCCCGACCATGTCGCCGTCCGAATCCAAGTGCGGCTGGCTGTTCACCTGTGACGGCTCGCCAAACGTCGCCCAGCGCAACTGCGTAATTCCGCGCTGTCCGCGCATTTCGCTGATGTTATATTTCGCCGCCACTGAATCTACCTTCCCCACGTCTTTGCGCAAGTCAATCTTGCCGTTGTTCAACGTCGCCGCGCCGACGGAGTCGTAGCCGCGGTAGGTGAGCCGTTCCGCGGCAGAGATCAAAATAGGTCCCAATGCTTCTTCATTACTTGTAACATACCCGAAAATTCCACACATTGTTTGTTGTTCTCCATCTGATTGATGCTTGCTGGTCGAGTAGGGCGAAGCCCGTATCGAGACCACAACTTACCAAAACATATCTGCTTATTGGTGGTCTCGATACGCCCCTTCGGGGCACTCGACCACCGTGTTGCTCTAGCTTTTGATTATATTCCATCACACAAAGTAAGAACCCTGCTCCTCCAACCGTTCAAAGACATGTCAATCTGAGCGAAGCGAAGAATCCCTGCTACGACGAATCGAGACCCTTCGGTCGTCGCGAACGCTCCCTCAGGGTGACATGAAAGAGACAATTATGCCCGCACGCGGCTCATCAAAACAGATTATTGACACCTTACTCACCTTGGAAGGGATCGAAGCCCATCCACACCGCTTCGGCGGCACGGAATTTCGCATTGGCAAACGCGAGATCGGTCACATCCACGGCGACTCGCTCGTAGATATTCCTTTTCCGACAAAGATTCGCGATGAAATCGTCGCGGCGAGGGAGGCGGAGCCGCATCACATTTTGCCTGAGTCAGGCTGGGTCAGTTTTTACTTGAAAGAAGATGGAGATCTTGAGCGGGCTATTGCCTTGCTCAAACGCTCGTATGAAATTGCATTGAAACAAAAGGGATAAGGTGAAATGATGCCAGATATCCTAATTCGCAATGCGATCGTGGATGAGTCTGCCGCGATTGCGTCTGTGTTGCGGCAGGCGTTCATCGAGTACAAGCCGTTGTACACGTCTGGTGGTTTTGCCGCCACCACGCCCACCACGGATCAAATCCGCGCACGTTGGGATGAAGGTCCGGTTTGGGTTGCTGTACAAAATGGGGAAATTGTCGGAACAATCGCCGCGGCACCGAAAAATGCAGGTTTATATGTGCGAAGCATGGCGGTGCTCCCGTCTGCAAGAGGGCAGGGGATCGCTGGAGGATTGTTGAAAGAAGTCGAACGCTTTGCCATCCATCACGGACACACAAATCTATTTCTGAGCACCACGCCTTTCCTGCATGATGCTATTCGTTTATATGAGAAATATGGATTTCGGAGAAGCAACGACGGCAAACAGGATTTGTATGGCACGCCGCTTTTTACGATGATAAAATTGTTGGAACATCCTGACTAAATGTTGCAGCAGGAAATGGTTTCATAGCTTAGGCCGGGTTGTCCCACGGCGCGATCCCGCCATTTGTCATGCTTAGGGATGAGTTTATTTCTTCCCCTATTTCAGGTAACACCTCCCCCGTCGCCGCCAGCAGACCGAAGCACCCCGCGATCATCATGTCACCGAACGGGACAGCGAAATACGGGCGCAGACTCCCCCTCTCCCCTCGGGAGAGGGACGGGGTGAGGGAGAACATACTCCGCCTCGGTCCCGTCACCACCACATCGAAATTATCCTTCCCAAATTCAAACACTTTACCTGAATACATCAATGCGCCGTGACCCATGTCATTGAACACATCTTTATGTTTCAGTGAACCATCTGCCAGTTTGCGGATCAAGCTTTCAAGTTTTGCCAAATCAACCTCGCCTGTGTGATGTTCGAAGACTCCCTCGATTCCCTTATCGCCCAAACGGAACGCAAGCGTATGGAAGTTGCCCACATTGCAAATGATCCTCTGCTTTCTTGAAGCCACTTGCGGGTCAAACCCCGCGCCCAACACCGCCGCTGGAGCCGTATCCATCACCATGAGCGGGCATGGCAACTCGCCCGCCGAGTCCGCGACGGATTGCAGGCGGGTCATGATTTTGGGAATATTAGTAGAGAGATAGGCAAACGCAGAAAGCGAGTTCTTCGCGCGAATTCTTTTGTCCAGATAATCAAACCTGAATTGACGATCTGAAACTCCCGCAGGCGCATTGCCATGATCGAACACCGCGACCGCAATCGCGCTCAAGTCATTCAATGAGACCCCGTAATCTTTGAACGTTTTGGAAATTAACTCAAAATCAAAATCCCTCAATTCCAACCTATCAACTTTCGAACCTGCAACTTGCAAACTTTCGATTTCATCTTCCCCAACAATCTTAATCCCCAACGCCTCCACCTTATCCATCTCATCGTTGATTGTCGTCGCGGCAGACGGAGTCATATAAACGGGAATCCCTGCGCGGGCATATTCTTCGATTGCCCAGGCTGAGGGTCCGCCTCCCATTTGATGTCCAGTGAGCAGGATTGGAGTCCGAGCCTGAAGCGCCTGCCTGACGCGGCGATGGATCATCATGGTAGGCGAAGGCAGAACGAGTTTGAATCCGTTCTCGATGTCGAGATTCGAATCGTAAAGGTAAATATCCTGCGTGCCTGTGCCGATGTCAACAGTTAGGATTTTCATGTTGGTTCCCCTCTCCTTTTAGGAGAGGGGTTTGGGGTGAGGTGTGTGAGGGTCGAACTATATCTCAATCCCGAGCCAGATGCGAATGAAATAACCGATGATAAAAGAAAACAACGCCACACCAAGGCTCAATCCAGCCATCTCCAAAAATCGCTCGCGAAACGATTCGTCCTTGGCGACCGAGATATAATAATTAAAAACGGCAATAATGATCACTGCGGTCGTCAGAGTAATGACGAGATCAAGATAATAGCTTTCGAAGAGGAGATAGGGCAGCACAAGCAAAACCACCGTCCCGATATATGCAATGCCCGTGTAGATCGCGGCGCGCACGGGGTGCTTGTCGGTGTTTTCCGAGCGCGTGGACAAATACTCCGACGCCGCCATGGACATGGACGCGGCGATCCCTGTGATGAGTCCTGAAAGGGCGATCAACTTTGTGTTTTGCAGGGCAAGCGTCAGCCCCGCCAGCGCGCCCGTCAATTCCACCAGCGCATCATTCAACCCAAGTACGATCGAACCTGCGTAGCGCAGGCGGTCTTCGCTTAACAAGCCGACCAGTTTTTCCTCATGCACTTCCTCTTCGTGTTTGAACGCTGCCGCTTCGGGAACCACGTCGGTGATCTCGTCGTAATCCTTTTGCACATTTTTTTCCGTGCGTTCCATCAGTTTGATTCCAAATGTAAACCCAAAAATGCGGCTGATCAGGTAATACCACCACATGCTGAACCAGTTCGGCGCTACGTCCTCTCCCGAATATTTTTTCAAGCCTTCGTAATGTTTCAGTTCATCTTCCGCGATCTGTGCAACGATCCTTGCATTTTCAGGCGATTTGATGGATGTCGCCAGCCTTCGATAAATATGATGTTCAGTGATCTCGGTGCGTTGAAATGCCAGTATTTTGTTTCGA
>Ga0247727_10007084_pt1 | contig 21605 bp, 20 predicted proteins | sample WisWelCaveWW1625_FD_202498 | JGI IMG/M metagenome (GOLD analysis project Ga0247727, IMG submission 202498) | Biofilm microbial communities from Wishing Well Cave, Virginia, United States - WW16-25 | ecosystem: Environmental > Aquatic > Deep subsurface > Groundwater > Cave microbial mat | place... | reverse complement strand
ACAATCTGGCCCACGGGTAGAGGTCTGAAATCGTCCCCTCAGGCGCGCCATTTGCGTCTCGGATGGTTTCGCGGGGCGAGCGATGTTTTTCCTGATCCCTCCGGTCGGCAGCTATGCCGCAAAGATGTCCTGCCCCGATTGAGTATGTCCCGATGGACTCCCCTTCCTGAATCAGATTCAGTAGCCAGATGTCTATTCGACGCGTGACCCCAGCGTGTCGTGATGCGAACGGATGAACGTGCGCAGATACGGGCCAATCTGCGCGACGGATTGGAAGCCGGCGGTGCGAGCGGCGGCCTCCTGTTTGTCCTGGGGGATGTCCACCGTTTCGGCATAGTGTTTCAAATCGCGATAGACGCCCAGGGTGAACAGATCCCAGGCGGCGCCCATATCGCGCGTGAAGATGAAATTCTTGGGGCGCGCGAGCTGCTCGAGATACACATTTTCCATTTCACGCTGGCGGCGGAGCCCGGCCTGACTTCCGGGAAGCGCGTGGAACATTTCGGCGTGGAATAGGCCGCCGGTGACAAAGGCCTGACTCAGTTCGAGCGCTGGCGGCCCCCACACAAAGACGTCCTCCTGCCAGGCGATCGCGGCCCGCAAGCGCGCGGGCTCGAAGCCCGCTTCGGTGTAGGCCTTCTGGCGCTTGGAGTCGCGGTCGGCGCCAAAGTATTCGGCATAGCCGCCGATGGCGGTGAGCACCAGCAAATCCCAGTGGTCGCCCTGCGAGTGGCGGAGGATCCAGGTGTCGGGCTCGCCGGCGTTGCGTTCGACTGCGGAGCGCTGCTTGATCAGTTCGATCACTTCGAGCAGGCGACCCGGCGCGGCCTGGACCAGTGTCGCGCGATAGAGCTGTCGGGGCTGCTGGGCCGCGAGCCGCCCCGGCGTCACCGCAAGCAGCGCCGCCACACAAAAACCAAACCGAAATGGATTTTTCATACGCTTCCTCCAGAGTAGAGCAAGCCAAAACCTAACACAGAGGTCGCGGAGGCACAGAGAGCTCAGAGTCAGCGCGGTGAGTATAATGCCGGCGGGCAGAGAAATGGCCGAATCAAATCGGGAGCCCTACGAAAAGCTGCGGACTGCGTTGCGATGGACGTGGTCTGTGCCCGTGGTGGTCGCCCTGTACGTCGGCTGGACGATTCTCTCCCGCACGCAGGAAGCGCGCCGCGTCCAGCAACAGCAGCAGGAGCAGCAGCGCCAGCGGCAGCGCACCGATGACCAGATCGCCGTCGAATCCATGGGCGGCGACCGGCTCGAAATCCTTCACTTCTATGGTGGCCCGGGCGTGATCCGCCGAGGGGAACGCGTGCAGTTATGCTACGGCGTGTCCAACGCTAAGACGGTGCGCCTCGAACCGCAGTCCAATCCTGTCTGGCCGTCCTACAGCCGTTGCCTGAACGACGCGCCGCGCAAGGACACCACTTACACGCTGACCATCGAGGATGGCAAAGGAAATTCGCGGACGGCAACGGTCCAAATCAAAGTGCGTTAACGCGGGGTGGCGGCCGGAGCCTTCACCAGCGGGGTTTTGGGGAGTTCGAGCTCGGGGTCGAGCTTCATATCCACGCTGAGGCGGAAAGAGCCGGCAGTGCGGCCGCGGGCGGAGCCCTCCAGGCGCGCGACGCCGCCGGAAATGTTCGCGGCGCCGACGGCAAAGCGAATCGTGGCGCCGGAGGCGGCGCCCCCGGGCGAGAGCGATTTCAGATTGCCGATCACCGCAGGGGTCTGGTTGGTGAGCACGACGTTCAAGAGCGGACGACCCGCGGTTGCAGCTTCGAGTCCCTCCAGACCGTGGATATCCACCCCGAACTGCGTCTCCATCCTCTTGGTGACGGCTGGCGGGACGGGCATCCGGTAGGCCACTTCGAGTAGATTCATCCGCCCGCGAGCCACGTCTTCCCCATTGAGGCGGAGAGTGACGTCTTCAGCGCGGCCACCGGGCGAAGGCGCGAGAAACCCCGCGCCACACGGGCCCTGCCAGAGAAGCTGCGCGGGACGCTGGCCGAACTGAAATTCGGGGCGCCCCGCCGCGCCCATCGGTCCCAGCACATAAAATGCGCTCCCTGCAAACACGGCGCGCGGCGCGCGATACCCTTCCCCGGCAGCGAAGGGCAACGGCGACCAGATTTTCACCGGGATGGAGGCTGCGCTGCGTGCAGGAGCAAATGTGCCCTCCGTAGCCGGCGGTGGAGGCGAGCCGGGCAGATAGGCCCGACCGCCTTCAACCCACATGGTCTGCGCGCCGATGCGCAATGTGCCGGTAAGCAGTTCGCCGTCCACTTCGTTGTGAACCACGGGCACGACTTCTTCGCGGACATTCTTGGACCAAGCGCGGAGAGTGAGGTGCGTGCCATCGCCACAGCCGGCAGGCGGCCAGCTCAGCTCGACGCGGTCGAAGGAATCGGCGGCGGGCAAATCCGTTTCTTCCTCGGCTTTGCGCAACTGCTCCGCAGTGGCCGGCGCCGGGGCGGTGGGAGGCATCCCCCGCGCGACGCGAGTAAATTCGCCGGCGCGGAGGCGCACCTCGGCGCCCACCGCTTCCAGCGCGTTGCGCACGGTGACTTCGCCCTCCAGGCACAGGAACTCCGTGTAGTCATCCAGGATGCGCGCCACGAACCGTGTACCCACAACGCCGGCGACCGCTACCGGCGTGCGCAGCGTGAACCCCGCACCCGGCTTGGCCAGCTTCACTGCCCGGGCGCGGAGTCGCCCGTAGGCCAATTGCAGCGACGTGCGCTGGCCCTGCGCGTCGTGCTCGAGAATCTGGAGCTGGGAAAGAGAGCCGACATTGAGAATGGAACCGTCGGTGAGGCCGATGCGCACGCGGCCGCCGCGCTCGGTGCGTACGATGTCTTGCCAGAAGAGTGGGTCGAGTTTCTGGAGGGTCTTTTCTTCAGCAGGCCCGCGGTGAACCCGGCCCGTGGGAACAATGGCGCGGACTTCGCCGGCCTTTGGCGGCGCGGGGGTTTGCGTCAACGCGTCCACGGGCAGAAAGCTCCCGAGGAGCAGAAGCAGCGTCCCCCGCAGCAGCGAGTGGTTTTTTTCCATAAACGATTGGAGAGTGAACCAGAGGGTATTGGTTGGATGAGAGTTTGGCAAGGGCAGAGCCACAGCCGGGTCCCGATTCCCGAAGTCCCGATCCCGAAGCTTCGGGATTCAGGACGGGATCGGGAGGCTGTGGCACGGGCGGAGTCAGGATTCCCAGCCGCTGAGCGACAGTTCGCGGTAGAGCCAGGCGCTAGAGGCGGCGGCGATGAGCAGAAGAACAGCGGCTGGGGCCCACAGGCCGAAGAGCAGCTTGCCGACGCCGAACAGCGCGGCATAGACCATCGCCGTGCCCAGCAGCCACGCACGCAGGTTCTGCGCCAGGTCGCGCGTCTCCGGTACTTCGGGCGCCAGCCGGGCGATGGGCCGCCAGCCGGTGACGTGCGGGCGCACGCGGCGGTAAAACGCCAGGAGCTTCTCCTGCGGCTCTGGCTTGGTCAGAAAAGTGACCACAATCCACACCATGGTGGTGATGAGCGTGGTAGTCAGCGCCGTCTTGGCGAAAACAACTGACCCTGCCCCTTCAAACGGTCTGAACCTTGCCAGCGACAGCGACACTGCCAGCGCCGTGGCCATGGCGGAGATTTCGCTCCAGGCATTGATCCGCCACCAGTACCAGCGCAGCAGGTACACCGCTCCGGTCCCCGCCCCCAGCTCCAGCACGATTTCCCATGCTGCCTTGATGGAGACCAGCATCCACGAAACCACGCCCGCCGCCATCACTAGAAGTACCGTCACCAGGCGGCCCGCATTCACGTAGTGCCTCTCGGTCGCGTCGCGCCGCACGAACCGCCGGTAAAAATCGGACACCAGGTAGGAGCTGCCCCAGTTGAGCTGCGTCGCCACGGTGGACATGAATGCGGCGAGGAACCCGGCCACCAGCAACCCGCGCATCGCCGGAGGCAGGTGATCTGTGACCAGCAACATATACCCGCTTTCCGGCTGCTTCAGTCCCGGGTACAGCACCACCGCGGCCAGCGCCGTGAAAATCCACGGCCACGGCCGCACGGCGTAATGCGCCACGTTGAACCACAGCACGCTCAGCAGGCCGTGGCGCTCGTCGCGCGTGGAAAATATCCGCTGGGCGATGTAGCCGCCGCCGCCCGGCTCCGCCCCCGGATACCACGACGCCCACCACTGCACGCACAGGTTGACCAGAAACGTCAGCGCGGGGATGGTCCACAGCGCCTCGGCCGTCAGGCCGCGAGAGAAGTCGGGCAGAAAATCGGTGACGCTACCCGCGCCGGGTACGCCCGCCCGCGCGGCATCGAGCCGGGCGATCAGCATCGCCATACCACCAGCGGCGTCCACCGCATAGAACCCGACGGCGATTACGATACCCATCATCAGCACAAACTGGAAAAGGTCCGTCCACAGCACGCCCCACAGGCCGCCGAGCGAAGCGTACACACCGGTGAACGGAATCAGGAAAAAAATGCAGATGGCCAGGCTGGCGGCGTCGCTAGTGCCCAGGACGCTGGAGGTGATGCTGGCCATGGCCTTGGTCACCCAGCCGAGGATCAGGCAGTTCATCAGCAGGCCGAGGTAGATGGCCCGGAAGCCGCGCAGAAACGCGGCGGGTCGGCCGTGGTAGCGCAGCTCCGCGAATTCCACGTCGGTCATCAGGCCGGAGCGCCGCCACAGCCGTGCGAACAGGAATACGGTCATCATCCCCGACGGCAGCAGCGCCCACCACAGCCAGTTGCCCGCGATGCCCTGTGTATAGACCAGCCCGGTGACTGCCAGCGGCGTGTCCGCGGCAAACGTGGTGGCCACCATCGAAGTGCCCGCCAGCCACCAGGACACTCCGCGGCCGGAGAGAAAATAATCCTCGGTGCTGGAGCTGGAGCGCCGGCGGAAATACAGGCCGACCAGAAGCGTGCCCAGCAGGTAGGCGACGATGGCCAGCCAGTCGAAAAGGACGAGTTTCATAGCACTGGTCGGTTGTCCGTAGTCAGTTTTCGGTCGCCGCCAATCTATCAGAATTGTGTAATTCGTGAGTCGCGATTCGGGAAGCGCGGCAGGCCGGCGGCATGGCCGGCTTCACAAATCTCGAATCATGCTGAGAGCGGCCGCCAATCTTTCACGTGCGTTTCCGCAACGGGTGCGGGCCGGGATCCGAGCGCCTGTTCGACAAAGGATGCCCACCAGTTTGGGGTCGGGGCATCGTCAGGCATCGGATGCTTTTCCAATTGTCGTGTGATGCGTCGCCACAGGCGGTCGGAGCGGCGGCGGGCTTCGCTGAGTCCGCCGCGCAGCGAGCTTTTCAATTGCCGGCGGGCGATGGCCACGTGGAGGACTTCGTCGGCCCAGTCGAAATCCTGAAAAGTGTCCATCAGCGCGTCGCCAGCGGCGCGGGCCAGCTCCCATTCATACCGCTTCCCTCTCCGCGCAGGCATCAGGGACTGCTCGATGGCATAGAGGAGGATGTGGCGCTCCAGCGGCGTGCAGTACTTGGCAAGTTTCCAGGAAAACGTGACGTTCACCGGGAGTCGTGTCCAGTCCACTTCGCCGGCAGGCTGGCGGCGAGAAAGCGCGGCTTCGCCCAGCAGGGCGTGGCGCGCTTCGTCCCACATCTGGCGGGACATCTCCGCGTAATACTCCCAGGGCTTGTCGGGCGTCTGCGCCACTATCCCGGCCACCACTTCCGGCACGTCCATCTCGCGCAGCCGCTTGAACATCAGCGCGAGGTTGCGCTCGGCCGCCGGGCGCGAATCATCGAGATACACGGTGTCCGCCGGCGTCGAGGTATCGAACAGGCCAGCGAAACGCGCGTCGCGTGCGGGCGGGAATCCCGGCGGACGCAGCGCCTGCGCGCGTCGCCGGGGCAGGGATTTTTTCGCGGGAGGCACGTCCCTCCGGGCAATCCTGCCTGCTGCGGCCAGATATGCGCTCACATGGGCGGCCCATTCTTCGCTGCGAGCGCGGGCGGCGGGGGAGTCGGTGAGGGCTTCGAGTGCAGCGCGGCCCCATCCGATAATTTCTGCCTCTTCGCGGGCCACGATTTTCAGCGCGCGACACGAGGGGTGGTCGGCCAGTGGGTTCGTCTCAGCGAGATATGTTTCCATCGCCTCGAGCAGAGCAGGCCGGAGTACTGCGTACACGGCAGTGAGGAGTTCGAGCGAAGAACCCGACTCCGCGACTTCGTCCAGCGCGGCGGCCAGCGCGGGGTTGGGCCTCTCCGCAAGCCGCGCCGGCGTCTCGCGCAGTTCGAGCACTCGCTGGCGCAATGTCGAAGCGTGCTCGGCGTCCAGCCAGGCGTGCAGCGCCAGCGCCGACTTCACTTCCCATTCGGGCGCAGCATTCAAGTGTGCGGCCGCAAGGTGCACCAGCCGCTGCTTGACATAGGCGATCCGGCGCAGACGGCGCGCGGCCTCTCCAACGCCGAAGCCGGGACGATGGGATTCAGCCAGCGTGCAGACGGCAGCGAAAGAAGGAATTTTCCTCGCCGAATTTTCAGCCATGTGAGTGCTCCCGCCGCACACAGTAGCATAGCTCGCCGTGCGGCGCAGGCTCGGCTCGCCCCGCAAATACAGCTATGGCTATTCACCATGCTGTTAGAGTTCTGGGGTCGTGAAGCGGGCACTCTGCGCATGCTAGAATCGTCTCGAGGCCGCGCTCGTGGCAGCTACCGCGGGACATCCCGTCGCTTTCTCCGCCCGCCGGGCGGCGCCCGAGACTGCGCTGGTCGCCGCGCGACGGTATTTTGAGATTTCTCTCTACCTGCTGGTCTGCACTTCCACTCTGACCGTCATCACCACCGGAAAACTTGACCCCCTGACGACCCTGGTGCCGCCTGTGGCGCTGCTGATCAAAGGCTGGCGCATGAGTCGTGGGTGCCCCGCGGAGATCTCCCACCGCGCGGCCACGGGGCTGACCATCGCGTACTTTCTCTTTTTCCCGCTGGACCTTTTTTTCATCTCCTATGGGCTGGCTGCGGGAGCGCCGAGCCAGGGCTTGTATGGTGCGCTGTTGGCCGCCGTGCACCTGATGGTGTTCGCGATGCTGGTGCGGCTCTTCTCGGCCTCGACCACGCGCGACCATATGTTCCTGGCTCTGACCGCGTTCGCGATGATGCTGGTCAGCGCCATCCTGACGGTGGACACTGCGTTCCTTGCGTTCTTCCTGCTTTTCCTCGGACTGGCCGTCTCGACATTTGTGGGACTCGAGATGCGCCGCAGCGCGGAAGGCGCCGTGTCTCCGCCTCTGGCAGCAGGCACTCCGGCGGCGCGGCGTCTACAGCGCGCGCTGAGCTGGACTTCGCTGATTGTGGCGCTCAGCTCCCTGCTGCTGGGCGCCGCTGTTTTCTTCGTCATCCCGCGCGTGACCACCGGATACCTGAGCGGTTACAACCTGCAGCCGATGCTGATGTCCGGGTTCAGCGACAACGACGAGCTGGGACAGATGGGCGAAATCCTCCAGAACCCGGCGGTGGTCATGCGCGTCCGCGCCATCGGAGGACCAGCAAAGGTCCGCAACGTGAAGTGGCGTGGGCTGGCGCTGACCAGTTTCGACGGCCGGAGCTGGTTTACGCCGCCGCACCCGCGGATCGCGGTCACGGCGGATCATCAGGACTGGTACCACATCTACTACGACGACAGGAAGGAAACGCGCGCACCGGGCGCCGGAGAGTTGGACCGCAAACAGTTGCAGGAGTTGGGGAAGGCGCAGTGGGAGAAGCAGCGGGCGCACATCCGCATTCTGCGGTATAGCGTCCTGCTCGAACCGGTGGCCACCGATGCGCTGTTCACCGCCAATGGCAGCTGGTCCCAGTTGCGCGGGCGCTTCTCGCCGGAAGTGCGGCCCATCAACCGCCCCTCGCGGGGCAGCTACCTGCTGGTGGACCGCACGCGCTCGGTCTTCGACCCGTTCCAGAATTTCGTCAGGATCCTGTACGAAGCAGAAACAAGCGTGGCTGATTATCCGGCGGAGCTGCTGCGCACAGCGCCCGCTGAATACTCCGAGCAGATGCGCGAAACGTATCTGCAACTGCCGCGGCTGGACCCGCGCATCCCGCAACTGGCGCAACGCCTCACTTCCGACTCCCCCACGGTTTACGATAAAGCGGCAGCCATCGAGCGCCACCTGAGCACGCGGTTCGGCTACACGCTGCAACTGCTCGACCGGCCGGTCGAAGACCCGCTGGCTCATTTTCTCTTCTGGCGGCAGGCCGGGCACTGCGAATACTTCGCCACGGCCATGACCGTGATGCTGCGCACGCTGGGCATCCCCGCGCGCTATGTCAAGGGCTTCCAGACCGGGGAATACAACGACGTGGCCGACAGCTACATCGTCCGCGGCAGCCACGCCCACACCTGGGTGGAAGTCTTCTTCCCCGATTACGGCTGGGTGACATTCGACCCCACGCCGCCCGCGGGCGCCGAAACACGGGGCTGGCTCGGCCGCTTCGCCTACTACTATGACTGGTTCGAGCTCTCCTGGAGCGAGTGGATTGTGAACTACAACATCGGCCGGCAGGAGACGCTGGCACGGAGCCTGCAACAGGCTTCGGCGGAATGGGCCGGCAAATGGAGGAAGTTTTTCCAGGACCAGTACCGCGGCACAGTGAACGCGATGAAGTCCTGGCACAGTTCCACGGTGGACTGGCTGCGGACGTCTCCGCACTTGGGCGCGCTGGTTGTCGTTCTGATTGCGGCGGCCGTGCTCTTGTTGACCCGCGGGCGTTCCCTGCGCGCGCTCCTGGCGGCGCGATGGGGATGGCGGCTGGGCGGCGCGGAAGCGTCGGCCCGCGAGGCCACGCTGCTTTACCAGCAGATGCTGCGCCTTCTGGCCCGGCGCGGCTACCAGAAACCGGCCGGGCAAACGCCACTCGAGTTCGCCTCTGCGCTGCCCTCCGGGGAGCTGGCCGCACCGGTGGCGCGATTCACCGCGCTGTACCAGCAGTCGCGTTTCGGCGCTTTGGCGGCCGATCGACGGTATATGGTTTCCCTGCTGGGAACCATCAAGACCGCCGTCAAAAGACCATAGCTGCGGATTGCTCCTGGTGGCCCCGGGTTTCGCCTCGATTCATCCTTCGCAACTGCCTCATTTCCGCCGCAGCGACGCATGCCATTCGCCCCTGCGGGCGGGCAGGAGGGCGTGTGTTAAAATAGAGTTTTGGCGCGCGCGGGAGAATCGTGACGGTATGACGAAAGTCGGATTTGTGAGTCTGGGATGTCCGAAAAACCTTGTGGATAGCGAGGTGATGATGGGCATTCTGGCCAGCGGCGGCTACGAGCTGACGCCGCGCGCGGCGGAAGCCGAAGTGCTCGTTGTCAATACGTGCAGCTTCATTGAGCCCGCGCAGAAGGAATCGGTCAACACCATCCTGGAGATGGCCGAGTACAAGAAATTCGGCGCAGCGCGGAAACTGATCGTCGCCGGCTGCCTGGTCGAGCGATTCCGCGACCAAATCCTTCAGCAAATCCCGGAAGTGGACGCGGTCATCGGCACGGGAGAGGTGGAACGTGTGCTGGAAGCCGTCGAGAGCGGCCTGAAAACTCTCCCGGCGGAGCGCCCCGTGTTTCTCTACCACGACCTGACGCCGCGCATCCTGTCCACGCCGCGCCACGCCGCCTACATCAAGATTGCCGAAGGCTGCGACCATCCCTGCACGTTCTGCATCATCCCGGAGCTACGCGGACAATTCCGCAGCCGCAGGTTTGAGTCCGTAGTCCGTGAAGCCGAATCCCTGGGCGCCCAGGGAGTCCGCGAAGTTACCCTCATCGGGCAGGACACCACTTCCTATGGCGAAGATCTGGCGCTACGCGACGGCCTGGCGCTTCTGCTCGAACGGCTGGCCCGGGTGGAGTCGCTGGATTGGGTGCGCTTCCTGTACTGCTACCCCAACCGCGTCACGCCGCGGCTGCTCGAATCCATCGCCGCGCATCCCCGCCTGGTGAAATACATGGACATGCCGCTGCAACACGCTAGCCGCAACGTCCTGGCCCGGATGAAGCGCGGTTCCCATGGCGACGCCTTCCTGAAAATGGTCGAGCAGATGCGCCGCACCATCCCCGGCGTTTGGCTGCGGACTTCGTTCATCGTTGGCTTCCCCGGCGAGACGGAAACCGATTTCCGCGAGTTATGTGATTTCGTCCGCGCCGCTGAGTTCGACTGGATGGGTGTGTTCGCCTACTCCGATGATGAATCCGGCGAAAGCTACGCCCTCGATGCCAAGGTGGAGGCGGAGACCATCGCCCGACGTCGCGACACCCTGATGGCCATCCAGAAAAAAATCTCCACGCGCCGGCTCAAGCGCTGCGTGGGACGCCGCTTCCCCGCCCTGCTCGAAGGTCCGTCGAAAGAAAGCGGGCTGGTCTGGGAAGCGCGGCTGGAGGGGATGGCGCCGGAGATAGACGGGAAAATCTACGTCACGGAGTTTACTGGGGCGGATGAAAACTTTGAGCCGCAGGCCGGGGAGATGGCCACGGTCGAAATCACAAAATCGCACGAGTATGATCTGGTCGGCCGCGTGGCGGAGATCAGGCCCGGGCCGCAAGACCGCGCGCTCTCCGCAGAAACCTGCGGGCGCGAGGCAGACCTTGCCGCCCGTCAAATCGCTCGGGTGGGTACAGGAGCGGCCTTGCGCGTGCTGTCATAGGGAGAGGTATGCCGCTTTCTATCCTCGTCGCCGCTGGAATAGTTCTGCTGCTGATGATGATCATGCTGGCGGTGCGGCGATCGAGGCACAGGCCCGCGGAGACGGGCGCCGGCCATGGTCCGCTGATTTTCGACGGCGGAAATGCGTCGAGCCATGCGGGTGAGGAGCCAGGCGATTCCGGATCTGACGGAGGCGGCGACAGCGGCGGGGATGGAGGGGGCGGCGGGGGCGACGGTGGCGGAGGCGGCGAATAACCTTTTGTAGCGCCGGCCTCGAGGCCGCCGGTTCTGATTTCTAATCTCGAGATGAAATTCTCCTGCCCCATCTGCAAGCAGACCGTTGAAAAGCCTGCGGACGGCCGCGGCAATCCGGATTTTCCTTTTTGCTGCGAGCGCTGCCGGCTGCTCGACCTGGGCAACTGGGCCGCGGGGAAGTACCGCGTCCGAGGGCCTGCCGCAGAGGAGCTAGCTCCCGAAGCGCCGCCGGGAGATAATCCCTTCGGCGAACATGAACGCGACTCCTGAGCCGTCCTCCTCTGTACCAGCAGAGAAGCCGCCACGCCTGGCCCTGCTTGTCGCCACCGGATTTGGACTGGGGTATCTGCCGCTCGCGCCGGGGACATGGGGCTCACTCGGCGGCGGCGCGCTGGTTTGGGTGTTGTGGTGGATCGTGAGGCGGCCTCCGCCGGCTGGTGTCGAGGTCTTTCCGGGCCCGCCGTTCCTTTTCGCGCTGGCACAGTTGTGGCTGGCGCCGTTCGTATACCTGCTGGCGATGTGGGCCGCCGGCCGCGCCGCGCGCTTCCTCGGCGGAAAGGACCCGCAAACCATTGTCGTGGACGAAATCTCCGGCCTGCTGCTCACTTTCGTACCCCTCTCTGTCGTCCTGGCCTTTGCCGAGCAGGCCTTCAACTGGAAATATCTTCTGGCGGGTCTTATACTTTTTCGCGTCTTCGATATCTGGAAGCCGTGGCCGGCGCGCGCCGCGGAGAAACTGCCGGGCGGATGGGGCATCATGGCTGACGACTGGGTGGCTGGCGTGTACGCAGCCGCGGGCCTGGTGGTCATCCGGGCGGCAGGGTTTTGATGACGGGGATGGTTTCGTAGGGGCCAGCTTTAGCTGGCCCGGAAGAAACGGGCGAGCTAAAGCTCGCCCCTACGAAAGCAAACAAAGGCGAAGAATGCGGGATTCGTGAAACGCCGGGAACATGCGAACGAACGGCATACCGAAAATTGACCGCGTCACGCCGGCAGCCGCACTGCCGGGCGGCGAGGTGACCATCCACGGCAGCGGCTTTGCCGCAGGCAATTCCGCGCTTCCACGCGTGCGCTTCGGAGATGCAGAGGGCAGCCTGTTGCTGGCCTCCGACGACTACGTAGTGGCTCGAGTACCGGAGGGCGCAACCGGCAGCGAAGTGGCCGTTGCCAACGCCGCCGCGGAGAGCGTCCCGCACCGCCTCTGCCTGGGTCACCAGATTGCCGACAACCTGCACCCGGTAGCCAACCCGGCGGTGGATTCCGAGGGCAACATCTATGTCACCTTCAGCGGGCAGCGGGGCCAGCGCGTGCCGGTGTCGCTCTACCGGCTGACGGCGGGGTTTATCGTCAAGCCCTACGTCACCGAGCTGCTCAACCCAACGGGGCTGGCTCTGGACCGTGCCGGCGTTTTATTCGTTTCCTGCCGCAACGACGGCACCATCCACCGCATCACCCCCGACGGACGCGGCACGCAGTGGATCGAGGGGATGGGCATCGCCACAGGGCTGGCGTTTGACCGCGAAGACAACCTCTATGTAGGCGACCGCAGTGGAACCATTTTCAAAATCAGCCCGGACCGCCAGATTTTTGTCTTTGCCACCCTCGAGCCTTCGATTGCCGCGTACCACCTGGCGTTCAGCCCCGCCGGAGAGTTGTTTGTCACCGGGCCGACCACCTCGAGTTTCGACCGGCTCTACCGCATCGCGCCCGGCGGCGATGTGAAAGTGTTTTATCGCGGCCTGGGACGCCCGCAGGGTCTGGCCTTTGACAAAGGCGGCAACCTCTATGTGGCCGCGTCTCTGGCCGGCCAGCGCGGCATCGTCCGTATCACGCCGGACGCCAAAGCCGAGCTGGTGATGAGCGGCGCGGGGATTGTGGGTTTGGCTTTGCTGGCTACGCGTCGTGCCATCATCGCCACCACCGGCGCGCTGTTTTCGCTGGACTGGGACGTCGAGGGCATGCCCCTCTACGGATAAGCCTGCCCAATGAAAGCTGAAATCATCGCAGTCGGCTCCGAACTCCTCACCCCGTTTCGCCTGGACACGAATTCCCTGTATCTCACCGCGGAGCTGAACAAGCTGGGAATCGAACTGGTCCGCAAGTGCGTGGTGGGCGACCACGCGGACCAGCTCCGCGAGGCTTTCCGGGAAGCACTGGGCCGCTCCCAGTTGGTCATCGGCATGGGCGGGCTGGGGCCCACCGAAGACGATCTTACGCGGGAAACCGTCGCCGAGCTGCTCGGCCGCAAGCTGGTGCGGAACGATTCTGTCCTTCAGGCCATCCAGGAACGCTTCCGGCGCTTCGGCCGCCAGATGCCGGAGACCAATGCCCGCCAGGCGATGGTCCCGGAAGGCGCCGCGCTGCTCGAAAACCAGCGGGGCACCGCGCCCGGTTTGTGGATCGAATCCAGCGACCGGCTGATCATTCTGCTTCCGGGGCCGCCCGCGGAATTGAAGTCGATGTTCGCCGAGCTAGTCCGCGGGCGACTGGAAAAGCTTAGTCGCGGAGTCTGGCTGGTGACGCGCGAACTGCGCGTGGCCTGTATGCCGGAATCGCAGGTGGACGCGCGGATTGCGCCGCTCTACAAGGGGGCGCCGGGGATTGAGACCACCATCCTGGCTTCGCCGGGGGAAATCCAGATTCACTTGCGCGCGTGGGCGGGCAATACCGCGGCGGCAGAGAAGGCCCTCGACGAGCTGGCTGAAAAAATATGTCAGGAGCTCGGCGAAGTCGTCTTCACTCTGCGCGGCGAATCCCTCGAAGTGGTGGTGGCCGCGGCGCTCAAGGAAGCTCGCGCGACCGTCGCCGTGGCCGAAAGTTGCACCGGAGGTCTGCTGGCCGAGCGACTCACCACGGTGCCCGGTAGCTCCAATTATTTTCTCGGCGGCGTGGTGTGCTACTCCAATCACTTGAAGAATGCCTGGGTGGAAGTGCCCGCTGAACTGATCGAAGCCCGGGGCGCGGTTTCCTCGGAGGTGGCGCAGGCTCTGGCCGAGGGCATCCGCCGGCGCGCTGGCGCCACTCTCGGACTTGGCATCACCGGCATTGCCGGGCCCGGCGGCGGCACGCCGGAAAAACCCGTGGGCACGGTGCACGTCGCGCTGGCGTCGGAAGGCGCGATGTATGAGCGACGGTTCACATTCCCCGGCGACCGCGACATCGTGCGGTGGCAAGCCTCGCAGATGGCCCTGGATTTTGTGAGGAGGTACTTCACCGGCAGGGGGAAGTAAGGAAGGCAGGAAGTCAGGAAGTAAAGAAATCAGGATGGCGTGAGGCCAGTGAATCAACCAATCACAAATCACGCAAACAGAAATCACCCGATCACTTTCGCATTCATCAGAGGCACGAATCCTGATAATCTGCCGACTTAGCGACCTGGTGTGGCATGCGCCTGTTCGTGGCCATAGACCTCCCGGAGGACGTGCGCCGGGCCCTCACCGTAACTGTGGACGAGCTGCGCCGGACCGTGCGCGGGCCGTCCTGGGCGCGCGTCGAGGGCCTGCACCTGACTCTGAAGTTTATCGGCGAAGTGGAAGAGGACCGCGTGGGGGCCGTCCTCCGCGCACTCCAATCGGTCCGCGCCCCCGCGCCGTTTGATTTGCGTTACGCAGGGACGGGTTTTTTCCCCGATGCCAAAGCGCCTCGCGTATTCTGGGCGGGCATGGAAACCCCGCCGGAGCTGGCCGCTCTGGCGGCCGCAGTGGAGTCGTGCCTGGAGCCGCTGGGCATCCCCCGCGAGCGCCGCGCGTTTCATCCCCATCTGACGCTGGCGCGGCTGAAATCGCACGACCCCGTGGACGCATTGCGCACCGCAGCGGCAGGGCTGGCCGTCGCGGAGTTTGGGACGGGACGCGTGGAGGAGTTTCACCTCTATCAGAGTGTGCTGAAACCCGCGGGCGCGGAGTACACGCGGATGGCTGCGTTCGCCCTGGGAGCGTGAGATTGAAATGTTGGCCCTGCTCCATGGCACGCCCCCGACCGTCTGGGCCGCGCTGGCGGTTCCCTACCTGCTGGGCTCGATTCCCTTCGGCTACCTGGTGGTGAAGTTTGGCGAAGGACGCGACATCCGCGCTTCCGGTAGCGGGAATATCGGCGCCGCCAACGTGGCTCGTTCCGCGGGGCCCGTCCTCGGCGCGCTGACGCTACTGCTCGACGCTGCCAAGGGCTGGTTGAGTGTCGGGGCGGTGGCATGGCTGGCCAACGGCGACATCACTGTGACCTCGGCCGCTGCGCTGGTTGTCGTCGCCGGCCATATGTTCCCCGTGTGGCTGAAATTCCGAGGTGGCAAAGGTGTGGCCACCGGTGTGGGTGCATTTGTGTACATGTGTTGGCCCGCAGTGGCTGGAGCCTTTGTGGTGTGGGTGGCGGGGCTGCTGGTTTCGCGATATGTGTCCCTGGGTTCCGTGCTGTCGGCGGCCGCGCTGCCCCCCCTCATCTATTTCTTGTATGAGCCCGCGCCGGCCCCGCGCGCTCTCAGCGTGGCCGCCAGCGTCGCTGCCGTGCTGATTATCTGGAAACACCGCGACAACATCGCACGGATGGTGGCTGGCACGGAAAACCGCTTTAAGTTCAAACGATGATCACGCCAATCCGTTTTCAGTTCTCGCCTTCCTCTCCTCTTGACTTCCTGGCCTCCTGGCTTCCATCTCTCTGTGCTACCTTATGCCCCCAATGCGCAAGATTGCGGTCATGGGCGGAGGGAGCTGGGGCACGGCGCTGGCCATTGCGCTGACGCGCAGCCGCACCCCGCACACCATTGCCCTGTGGGTGTATGAGGTCGACATCTGCGCCTCGCTGCGCGAGCGGCGCGTGAACGAAGTCTTCCTTCCGGGCTTCGAAATGCCCCGCGAAGTGCGCGTCAGCTCGGACTTCAGCGAGGTGCTGGCCGGCGCAGACGTCGTGCTCGGCGTGATGCCCTCGGCCCACGCCCGCGGCTTGTACACGAAAATGCTGCCGCACCTGACCCCGCAGATGTCTTTCGTTAGCGCGACGAAGGGCCTGGACCACAAGACGCTGGACCGCATCACGCAGGTGGTCGAGCAGGTGGTGGGCGCAAAATTTGCGCCGCGCGTGGCGGCGCTTTCCGGGCCCACCTTCGCGCGCGAAGTGGCCAAAGGCGATCCCACGGCCATCGTTGTCGCGTCTTCCGACATCGAACTGACGCGCCAGGTGCAGGAGGAGTTTTCCGGGCCGGCCTTTCGCCTGTACACCAACAGCGACCCGGCTGGGGTGGAAATCGGCGGCGCAGTCAAGAATGTGATCGCCATTGCCGCGGGCGTGTGCCACGGACTTGGTTTCGGTCACAACACCATTGCCGCGCTCGTCACGCGCGGCCTGGTGGAAATGACGCGGCTGGCTGTGGCCTGCGGCGGGCGCCGCGAAACACTCGCAGGACTGGCCGGGATGGGCGATCTGGTGCTCACCTGCACGGGCGGCCTGAGCCGCAACCGCAGCGTGGGCGCCGAATTGGGAAAGGGCCGAAAACTGGATGAGATTGTCGGCTCGATGCGCATGGTGGCTGAAGGCGTGGGCACCACCGCCGCCACCATGGCGCTGGCGCGGCGCCATCAAGTGGAGATGCCCATCACCGAACAGATGCACGCGGTGCTGAACGAAGGACGCGCGCCGCGGGAGGCCATCCGCGAGTTGATGGAACGCAAGCTGACCCAGGAATAGGATGGAGCGAATTCCGGAATCCCCCACCCCGCCTGCAAGAAATGCTGCTTGACCCGTTCTATGGGTTGTGTTTCCATCAGAGGGAAGTACCCCCGTAAGAAACGCCCCTGCAATGGAGGTCCAGCCCGATGAAGCAGGTCATTGCCAGCCTGTTGGTCGTTTCCCTGCTGTGGAGTCCCCTGGCAGAAGCCGCCGTGAGGGGCAAGTCTGCCAAGTACACGGGCGGAACCGTCGCGCAGTTCAAGGAAGCTGTGAACGGAAAATGGGACCTGGAGGACGCGGCGCTGGTGTTCACGCCCAAGAAGAAAGAATGGGGAGCGCTCAACATTCCCTATGACAAGATTGATTCCTTGGAGTTTGGCCAGAAGATCGGGCGCCGGGTGGGTGGTGCTCTGGCTGGGGCTTTGATTGTGAGCCCCGTATTCCTGTTGCTGCTGTTCTCGAAGAAGAAAAAACATTTCTTGACCATCGGGTACAAGGACGCCGAGGGCAAGGCGCAAGGGGCGGTGTTCGAGCTGTCCAAAGGGATTGTGCACGAGTCGTTGACACTGCTGGAAACGAAGTCCGGGAAGAAGGTCGAATACGAGTCGGATGAAGCGCGAAAGCACGTGGAAAAGGAGAAGAAGAAATGAGTGCGGCAGCTCGAATGCCGGCGGCCAGGACGATGCCAGGCGGTGTACTGGTTCGTGCCGTCTGCCTCGTTCTAATTGGCGCCTTGCTAACCGAGCCCGCAGCGCCCGCTTCCGTCAGCGGCAAGGAAGTCATGTACGTCGGCGGGACCATCGCCGGGCTCCCCGAAGCTACCTTGGGCAGGCTGGAGACTTCCAACGAGAAGTTGCTGATCTTTGAATCTCCCAAGGGGCGCTTTGAGATTGCCTTCGAGAACATCACCTCGCTCGAATACGGGCAGAAGGCCGGCCGAAGGGTAGCCGTGGCCATCCTCCTCTCGGTGTGGGCGCTGTTTTCGAAAAAGCGCAAGCATTTCCTGACCATCGGTTTCAACGACAAGGAAGACAAGCCGCAGGGCGTGGTGCTGGAAATCCCCAAGGGCACCGCCAAATCAACCATTACCATCATCGAAGTGCGCAGTGGCAAGAAGGTGGAGTACGAATCGGAAGAAGCCAAGAAACACGTGCACGGATGAGGACAATCTTGATGGCTGTGCAGCCCATGCTCTGGATTCCGGCCGCCGCCCTGGCCGCGGCTTTCCTAGCGGCTGTCCCCGCAGCCGCGGCCCGGCAGAAGGCAGCAGAAAAGCCGCCCACCCCGGCTGCGGACACTGCGCCGGTCAGCCCGCGTCTGTTGGAGATCAAGCGCGTATGCATCCAGCGGATGGGAGAGGACGCCCTGGGCATCCAGGTGCAGGAGATGGTTATCGCCCGACTGTTCGAGTCCCGGCGCTTCTCGCTGACCGAGAATTGCGAAAAGGCGGACTTCACGCTAAAGGGCACGATCACGGAACGCAGCGACCGCGTGTCGCGGTCCGAATCGGAGAGTGTCGGGTTTGGCGTGGCGACCTCGGGGTCGACGTGGTCGCGCACCGGCGGCTCTTCCGGCTCGGGGTCGAGCCGCGGTTCCACCAACGAATCTCTGTCTTCCTCCGAGGTGAAGCTGCAGGCCGCTGTGACCCTCCGGGTTGTGGACAAGGACGGCGAAATCCTCTGGGCCACCAGCCAGGAAAGCTCCGGCGGCAAGAGCAAGGGCGCCATTGGCGACGCCGCGGAGCGCGCCGTGCGTAAGCTGCTGCGCGACATCGAGCGGGCCGAACGCGCCGCGGCAGAACCCGCGAAGAAATGAGCCTGCCGGCTGCGGACGGAAGCCCCTGCGCCCTCCGCCCTCCTTTCGGTTATTGACCAGGTCTCCCACCCGCTACTTCTCATTGCGTTCCCCCTCTCTGCTCCTCTAGAATGCGCGGAGCCTGCCAAACCCCATGACGGACGAAACGCAAAAGCGGTCCGGCCTTCAGCGCATCAAAATCCTGTGGATTGTGCTGGGCGCCCTGCTGCTGGTCAGCGTGCTCCCGCTGGCGTGGTATCACCGCCAGGTAATTTCACTCAGCCAGGAAAAACTCACCAACAATGAGTTCCAGCAGCAGAGCGAAGTCACACGCTCCCTGGCCGAAGAAATTCATTTGTACCAGTCCGGACTACACCAGCAGTTGGTGGCGCAGCGGCAGATCCTGGCGCTCAGCGGGCTGAGCCAGGACCTGGGAGATCCCCGGCGGGCGCAGCAGATTATCGCCCTGCTCGAAAACCTGGTGCGCAGCAACCCGAACATTCTCTACGTCACTGCGCTCAGCGAGAAGGTGAAGGGGCAGCGCGCCGGCGAATTCCCGGCTGAACAGGACCCCTTCGTGGTACGGTCGCTGCAACGCGCGTTTTCCACCGTTTACCAAAACGTTGAATTCCACAGCGACCCGCTCTCGCACGGGAAGGACAACCGCCCAGCGGTGATCATGGCCCTGCCGCTCTACTGGCAAAACCAGTTCAGCGGAATGCTGGCCGCAGTGGTGGCGCTGGACCCAGTGGTCAAGCGGCTGAAGGAGACCAGCGTCCGCCAGCGAGATGTGTATGTCGTGGACCGTGACGGCCGCGTTGTGGCCCACCACGACCGCAAGTTTGTGCCGGGCACCGACGTCACCAAGTCGTTCGGCGTGGTCGCGATGTACCGGGAGCAACTTCGCGAACGCAGCCAGCAGGTGCAGGCCACCTCCACCACGCGCTTCACCATGGACGACGCCGGGCGTCCTGTCGAGATGATCGGCTCGTACAGCCCGGTGCCAGAGCTGCACTGGGCGGTGATCGCGCAGCGTCGTCTGGACCACGCCCGGGAGGACGCCGGCATCACCGAGCTGAACGCGCAGGCCCTGCGCTTCGTCACCGGGATGATCCTGGTGGCCCTCACGCTTGGCTATTTCTCCGCTGTGCACATTACCGCGCCCATCCACGGCCTGGCCGACTCCACCCGCGCCATCAGCCGCGGCGAGTTCGGCCAGCGCGCCGCGGTCGCGGGGGCCGCCGAAATCAGCCAACTGGCCGAAACCTTCAACATGATGGCCGGCAATATCGAGCTGTACATCGAACAGCTCAAGCAGGCCGCCGAGGAGAACCGCGAGCTGTTCATCGGCTCCATCCGTATGCTGGCCGCGGCCATTGACGAGAAAGATCCTTATACCCGAGGCCATTCCGGCCGCGTGGCCAAGTATTCGGTCATCCTGGGGGAAGAACTCAGCCTGACCGCCGAAGAGCTGGATAAACTGCGCATCTCCGCGCTGCTGCACGACGTCGGAAAAATCGGCGTTGACGACCGCGTTCTCAAGAAGCCCGGCTCACTCACCCCCGAAGAGTTCGAAATCATGAAGCAGCACCCCTCCAAAGGCGCAAACATCATGCGGCCGGTCGCGCAGTTGAAAGAGATGCTCCCCGGCATCGAGCTGCACCACGAGCATATGGACGGCCGCGGCTACCCCTACGGGCTGAAAGGCGACCAGATTCCGATGATGGCGCGCATCATCGCCGTGGCCGATACCCTCGACGCCATGACCACCAACCGCCCCTACCAGTCCGCGATGGACATCTCCTACGCGATGGGCAAAATCCGCGCGCTGGTGCCCAATAAGTTTGACGGGAACGTAGTGACTGCACTGGACGCGGTGGTGCAGTCCGGGAAACTGCGGCTGACGGCGACACTGGTGGAAGTATGACGCAGTGTTTGTGGGATTGAGTGATGGGGTGATTTCGCGGTTCCTGCTTCCCTCGTTTTCCCATTCCCCTATTCCAGATTCCCCTGCCCTCGGCTTCCGGCCGGCGGCTTGCTGCCGGCATCTGCTAAAATGATTGCTTCACAGCGCCGGCGCGAATCATTCCTATGATTACTCTTTTCGGTCCTCCGGAACCCTCGCTGGTCGAACGGCTGAAAGACTCGGTCGACAAGACCCGGGCGCAGCTCCAGCAGGTGAGCGACATCCTCACCGGCGAACGCCGCATCGACCCGGCGCTGCTCACGGAGCTGGAACGTGCGCTGCTTTCCGCGGACCTCGGCACGCGCACCACCGGAGAAGTCCTGCGCGCCGTCCGTGAAAAAGTGGACCGCCAGGCGTTGCGCGACGGCCGCCAGCTCAAAGCGGAGCTGAAAGCGCAGTTGCTCTCCATTCTTCAGGCCGCCGCTGGCAGCGCTCCTCCGGGCGAAAACGGCGCGGCCAAGCCGCGCGTGCTGTTCATGGTGGGAGTCAACGGGGTCGGCAAGACCACCACCATCGGCAAGCTGACTCAGCGGCTCCGCAACCAGGGCTGCACCGTGCTGCTGTGCGCGGCAGACACGTTTCGCGCTGCGGCCACGGAACAACTCGAAATCTGGGCGTCGCGCAACAGCGTCGAAATCATCAAACAGAAGCCCGGCGCAGACCCCGCGGCCGTGGTCTATGACGCGATGGTGGCAGCCAAGGCGCGGGAACTGGACGCCGTCATCGTGGACACCGCCGGGCGGTTACACACCAAGTCCAACTTGATGGCCGAGTTGGAAAAAATGAAGCGCACGGCGGCAAAGCTGGTCCCCGGCGCCCCGCACGACATCCTGCTGGTGATGGACGCCACCACCGGCCAGAACGGCCTGGCGCAGGCCCGGGAGTTTACCGCCAGCGTCGGCGTCACCGGCATCGTGCTCACTAAACTCGACGGCACCGCCCGCGGCGGCATTGTCGTGGCTATCGCCCGCGAGCTGGGGCTGCCGATTCGCTTCGTGGGAACGGGAGAAAAGATTACGGACCTCGTGCCGTTTGATCCGCAGACGTTTGTTGATTCCCTCTTCGATTAGGATGAGAAACACTCCCACGGAACACGCTCGGTGGATGGCTCGCGCGATGGCGTTGGCGCACCGGGGCGAGGCGCTGGCCAGTCCAAACCCGATGGTGGGAGCGGTGCTTGTGAAGAACGGGCGAGTGGTGGGCGAAGGGTTTCACACCTATGCCGGCCGCAGACATGCTGAAATCATTGCTCTCGAAAAGGCGGGCCGGCGCGCCCGCGGCG